>Ga0310038_10002828_pt1 | contig 12675 bp, 20 predicted proteins | sample Sb_taG_6_FD_200461 | JGI IMG/M metagenome (GOLD analysis project Ga0310038, IMG submission 200461) | Peat soil microbial communities from Weissenstadt, Germany - Sb_50d_4_PS metaG (v2) (version 2) | ecosystem: Environmental > Terrestrial > Soil > Wetlands > Peat | place: Germany: Weissenstadt... | reverse complement strand
AGAACCTGCTTGCCGGCGCGTCCGACAACGCCACGACTGCAGCCGAGGACGCTGCTTCGGTCAGGTGCCTGGGACAGCAGACGGTTCCGCAGATCGACGGCCTAGAGCTCGGGTGAAAGACCGGGACGATAGATGCATCGTGGCTCCCGGACGTTATCGAGGGTGCTAACGCGATGCAGTCGTCCCTTGCCAGCCGAAACGTTTCGAATGTTATTTATGCGACACTGCGGTGGGGCGGGTGGGGCTCGAACCCACGACCGGCGGATTATGAGAAGCCCGGCCCGGCGCAACTGATGCACTACCTGCACGGATACCACGGAGTCGTGCCTCTGATAGCCCTAATTGCACCGTTTGCCCGGGTGGCTCGATCCACGAACCGGTCCACGCCGCGCCAAGGCGCTCACCGGAATCCAGCTACAGAACGTTACCGCCGACAGGGCTTGATATGCCAGGGCTAAGCAGGCGGGTCTCCGACGCGCGAATCGAAGCCTCGCCCTGAGCAATCGGGCAATATTGCAGATACATAGATCATCGAATTCCTTTGCCGATCGCGTCACACGGGACCCGTGTCGCGTAGCGAACCGCCATCGTGCGGGTATGTATGCTCGAAGAGCAGCAAGAGGAGGACCTAAGCCATGAGCGACCTGCCTGTCGAGACCACCCCAGGCGTGGCAGCGCCCGCTCATGAGGCCGCGCGTGGCCAGATCGTGTACATCACCGAGCACGGTGAACGGCTGGCTGCGATCGTTCCCGCCGCCGTTGCAGCTGAGCTGGAGCGGCTGTCGCCAGCCGAACTGGCCGAGCTGCTGGAGGACTTTGCCGATGCCGCTGCGGCCCGGGAGGCCCGCGCCAGCATCGAAGCGGGCGAGCCGCTTATCCCGTGGGATCAGGTCAAGGCGGAAGCTGGCCTGTAGCCAGTGGCTTATAACGTCGTCTTCCGCGACGAAGCGCGTAAGGCGTTCGAGCGGCTTGACCGCGCGGTCCGCCAGCAAGTGGGACGCGTGATTGATCGGCTTGCGGACAATCCCCGGCCAGGACAGGCCACGCAGCTTGTCGGGGATCCGCGGACCTGGCGAGTGCGGGCCGGTGACTGGCGGATCCTGTACGAAATCCGCGACGACGAGATCATGGTCCTGATCCTTGATGTGAAGCATCGCAGCAAGGCCTATGGCGGCCGTTAGCAGTTCGTCCTCGGCATTATCGCCGGGTCTCGCCAGCAGGATTTTTCGAGTCCTTGTTCAGATCATATTACGTGGGGCGGGTGGGGCTCGAACCCACGACCGGCGGATTATGAGAAGTACGGCCTCCTGCACCGCGCGCGCTAGCTGCACCGATGACACGGATCATCGCACTGATGGCACTCACCACGCTGGGACTATCTGGCGCGCCGGTCCACGAACCGGTCCACGCCCGAGGCCCCACGTCCCCTCATCCTGCTACTGTGCGTAACACCGCCAAGAGCGGGGCCTACGTCCGCGATGAACGGCGACGCGGTTTGCCGCGCCTTGATATGCGTGTCGAGTGTGACGCACCTAATGCGCTTAACATGAGAGGCAAGCAGCGCTTAGGAGAGTGGTACCAGTGAGCACATCTAGCGCGGACAGTGACGCGGGCAAGGCGGCGGCTCGTCCGAGCCTGTCGGTCACGCAGCTGCTCGCCGCAAAGGGTACTCGGCCGATCCGCTCTCTCGATGAGCTTGCCGCGGATACCTTCGAGTCCGACGAGGAATTGGAGGAGTTCCTGGCCTTCACCTACGCCGAGCGTCACCGCGACTTGGCCTGATCCTCCGCCGTGGACCCGACCGTCTTGGACACCGATGTCGCCTCTCTGCTGCACAGGGGCACGCTCGCCGGGCCGCTTGCTACCCGCCTGATCGGCCGCGAGCCGCTGGTCACCTTCGTGACCTTCGGAGAGCTGGCTAACGTGACCTTCGGAGAGCTGGCTAAGTGGGCAGAGATCCGCAACTGGGGCCAGCGCCGCCGCGAGGAACTCACCAACTGACTGTCCCGCATTGCGGTACTGCCCGGCGACGAGGCGGTAGCCGCCACCTGGGGGCGGCTGTCCGCGGCAGCCATCCGGCGCGGGCGACCGCGGCCGGTCAACGACATGTGGATTGCGGCCTGCTGCCTCACCCATGGCATCCCGCTCGCCACCTTGAACCTCAAGGACTACGAGGACTTCAACCAGCACCACGGCTTGCGCATCCTCGGCCGGGAGTAGCCGGAGCTCAGCGTAGCCGGGAGGTTCAGGGACCGAGCATTAGGCGGCCCCAGGCGCACCAGCAGGGATCCCTCGGTCGATGAGCTGGCATTCCCCGGCGTAGGAGTCCGATGAAAGGTGGACGAGTTCCTGGCTGACCTTTACGTCTCCGGTCGTGCCACCATGTCGTTAGCCTAATCGTCCTGGATCTCCATGACGCATCCGCCAGAGCCCTCACTGCTGGGTGCCACAGCCAATCCCCGGTCTCGGTTGTCGTGGCTGGCGTAGTTTGGGGCGATGCGGACCGAAAGCTACGGCGATCCGGCGATGGAAGAACTGGCCGCCGCATGCGATTCCGATGAGCTGTGCCGGCTCCTGGTCCAGTCTCCATGGGGATGGGGATCGAGCACCCGCCACGGGGAGGCCGTCAGCCTGCTCCGCGGGCTGCGCGGCGGCACCCTCCCTGGCTCGCTGGTCGTGCTGCTGCTGTGTACGTGCCGCCGGTGGGACCGGGTCACCGCCAAGCTGATCGCCGCGGTCGAGGAATGCGACGTGCTGAGCGGCCCGGATCTGGACGAGTTGGCCGAGTCGCTGCTTAGCGACGAGGTCGTTGTCGTGTTCCCGCTCGCCTGGATATCCGCGCAGTGGCTGGAGCTCGGCACCGCTGATGGCACGACACGGACGGTGCAGGTCAGTAATGAGGCGGTGGCGCGCGACGAGCGCCGGGTGGAGCCGCCGCTGCGCCGGTGGGCCGCTGCCCGGGCGCTGCGGAACGATCCTGCGCGGCTTGAGGAACTGCTCGCGTGTGCCGATGGCATGGCGCCGCGTCATCGTGACGCGTTGCTGCATGGCCTGCTCGATGCCGCGGACGGGCTGGATGCGGACCAGTGCCGCCAGCTGGTGGGCCGGGCACTGCGCAGCGGAATCGCCCGGGTCCGCAGGGCCGCTCTGGACCGGCTGTGTGAGCTCGACGGGCCGGGAGCGGCGCTGCGCCACGCCCGGTCGGACGGTGATAGGACGGTGCGCGCTTGGCGCCCGCGCGGCACGCCTACACCGGCGCAGGCGGAGCTGCCGGGCATTGCACCGTCGCTCCCGTGAGGGGACAAGGTCTTGCGCGGGCTGGCTTGTCGTGATGTGCGGCGCGGCAATCCTCCTCGCAGCCAAGCTGCGCCGACCGTGCCACGGTTTCAGACCTGGAGGAACGAGGATGCGCATCGCTGGCAGATGGCGGATCACGGAGGCAGAGCTGTGGGACTGCGACGCCCTGAACCTCATGGCACCCGCGTTCATCGAGTTCGCCGAGGACGGGTCGTCGGGCAGTTTCGGCTTCATCGCCGTCCAGGGGGAGATGGACTGTCGCTAGGTGGAGCGGGACGGGCGGCCGGGTGTGGAGTTCTCCTGGGAGGGCAACGATGAGTGCGATCCGGCCAGCGGCCGCGGTTGGGCTGTGCTGGTGGAGGACGGCTCGCTGTACGGACGCATCTTCTTCCACCTTGGCGACGACTCAGGCTTCACGGCGGTCCGCGAGGCGACCGAAGGCCGCTTCTGAGCATCCTTCATCTGGCGGGCTGGTGGTACGGTGAGCCAGCCGCGGGCCGCTGATCTGCGTGACCCGCGGCTTGCTGGCCGGCCAGCTTGTGGTGGAGGCAAGGGTGGCTCGTACTCATCTGGCGATCACGGTGGAGCTGGTGCACGGCGTGCACACCGGGGACCTGTGGCCCAGGCCAGGCCGGGTGCTGATCGCCGCCCGCACCGCGACGTTCGAGCAGCTCGGCAAGGCGATCGACGACGCGTTCGCCCGCTGGGACCACAACCACCTGCACGAGTTCACCCTGGCCGACGGAACCGTGATCATCCCGGTCCGCTGGTGGGACGGCGAGGAACCCGAGAGATCGCTAGACGGCGCCAAGGCCAGGCTGGGCAGGCTGCGGCCGGGCGAGCAGTTCGCCTATACCTTCGACCTGGGCGACAACTGGCAGCACCTGTGCACCGTCGCCCCGCAACGGGCCGACCCGCTGGAAACGCTCGGGATCATCCCGGTCGGGCCGCTGCCGTGCTGGGGCTGGGGCGACATCCCCGACCAGTACGGCCGCCGCTGGGACGGCGACGACGGCAGCAGCCCCATGCCCAAGACCCCCAACGGGCTGGCTGACCTCCCGCCAATCCTGCCCGGGTGGGGACCCCGGCGGGCACGGCCAGCCGCGTCACCTGCTGACGGCAGCGCGATCCGCTACCGCGACCTGATCACCTAAACAGCAGGCCCAGCAGCGAGCCCGGGCATAACCCGAGTCCCACGGCATGGACCTCCCTGCCTCTCGCCCGAGAGACAGAATCTCATGCGACGCCCGCCGGACTTAAGGCAACGCCGATGAACAGCGGCCCGGAAGGCTCGCTGGGTCATGAAGGAGGGAGCCCCTTGCGGACGTAGTAACCGGCGTCGGCCAGCCACGCCCGAGCCCGGCCACGCTGACGCTCCGCCGAAAACGCATACCACCGATCCAGTTCTCCGGGCCAGCGCGCCAGCACGTCCTTGAACCGCCGGAACGCTCCCCGCCCGGAAATGGCGATCTCCAGCCGGTCGGCGCGCCCTAGATCACGCACCGTCCCGATGAACAGCTCCATGTCCCGGTAACCGTCCCGCGAACCCTCGCAGTGCACCCACAGCCACTTATCAGGATCGTCCGATTCGTCCTCATCCTCTTGCCCGATCTCCCGCGCGTAATCGACGGCAGGCGCCGGCCAGACCTCGCCAGTCGCCAGGTCGACACACCCGCCGCCGTACATCGGGTCGCCTTCCAGGATGCCGGCCAGCTCATCCAGATCCACCTGCAGCGGGCGTAGATCCGGCATCGCGCCGCTTCCCAGCAACGCGTCAAACTGATCGGCTAGGACGTCGTCGCCCTCCCAGTCCCGCTCCCGGAGCGCGGCGATCATAAGGCGTGCCGCCTCAGCGGCACCGTCCGCGTGCTGCTCAAGCGCGGCCAGCACCCAGTCACCGAAGACTTGCAGGCCATTCTCCGGCACGGCCGGACCCATCATCTCCACGACGGCCGTGCCGTCCACCGCCGGGACCTTGACCCGCAGCGAGATGCGCCTATCGTCGGTACTCAACTCTTCTTCCGGATTCTCAGCACGCGTCGCCGATTCTGGATCTTCGGGGCCGCGTCCAGGCTGCGGCTTACTCCTGATCGCTGAATTGCTCGCTCTCAGCATTCAGGGGTCGCGATGAACACATTACGACCTGCGGCATGCCGCCTTGTCGTTGTGGCTGAACGCCACTGGAGCACCCGCCGAGATCGCCGCTCGCGCTGGCAACTGCGTGCGCGTGCTACAACATGTCCACACGCACTGCATCGACGGGCGGGAAGACCTTATCGCCCAGCAGATCGAGGACGCGCTCGACCCGGACTCCAGCACCCCACCATATCGTCGGTTTGCTAGCAAGGCTCGTAGCAGATCAGGCACCCGGGTCGCACCTGCGGCGTCCTCCCACATAGCCGCCTGCGATGACGCCGGCAAGTCCGGGGTCGTCGCAGAAGCCGAGGAGGCGGGTCCAGGCGGCCAGGTCGGCGGCGATGTTCGCGGCGATGACCCAGCCGCGGTTGACCTGCCAGGATTTCGAGGAAGTTGCGCAGCCCAGCCTGCTTGCCTTCGCGGATGCGGTCTTCGACCCGGGCATGCTGGCGGTGCCGCAGATGCTGGCGAGGTCCCGCAACGCTGCTGCTGCAGGCCGTCAAGAAGCACACCACGGTCAGCGATCCCAGTGCTGCCACCCAGCGCTTCATGGCCCATCCTGTATCACATCCGGGGGGCAGATCAACAAGATCAGGTGTCTGCCGGCCCTAGCGCCGAAACCAGCGCGCGGCTAGATCACCTAGCTCACATGCCGCCGTCGCCCGGCGTAGGCCTCCCGCCCGGCGCACACCGGGCCACACCCGCGCGGGCACACAGACCGACACGGCTCACACCTGGCGCGGCAGGGCCTCCGTGAAGCCCGGCGGCTTGAAGAACGCGCTGGAGGCCGGGCGCCAGAGCAGCCACACCGCAGCAGCGCCGGCCAGCCAGGCCGCGACGAACAGCGCGCTGCTGCCGTAGTACAGCACCGTCACGCCGAACCCGGTATGGCTCACCGGCTGGGTGAAGTCGCCGCGCAGATGCAGCGTCGCCAGGCCGAACAGCACCGTGGACAGGATGCGCGCCCAGTTCCGGCCCTGGCTGTTCGCCCGCGCCATCCACAGCCACAGGGCAATCGCGACCAGGCTGAAGACTACCCACACCGTGATGATGAGCGGTCTCATCTGAGGCGTGGCGAGGCTGTGGCCCAGGAATTGCCCGCGGGCGGCGGCCTCGATGTCGACGATGATAAGCGCCAGCCCGATAATCAGCTCGACGGCGCTGGCGGCGGCGCCCGCGTACATGAGCTTGACCGCGGTCAGCACCGGCGCGGCAGATCGAGGCCGCAGCGGCCCGGCCGGCTGGCCGCTGGACGGGTAGGGCTGGTACATGGTGACCTCACTAGGGGGAGCCCGCCGAAGCGGGCGCCATCCCTGTCATAACGCATCGCGCTTAAGCAGCAGCGTGACAGTGCGGCCTTAACCCGCGATTAAGCCGTCATCGCGTAAATGTCCCCGTGCCCCCGTCTCCAGCGGACAGACAGCCCGCACCCTGCGGTTGACGATGACTACGTGGTCCACGACGACGCGGGAGCTGGAAGGTGCAGGGCCATGGTGAGGCTAGGGTCCGGGAATGGCCTGCGAAGTGTACGTTTCTGCCCCTCCAGCATCAAGCGCCCCTATAACCGCAGGACTACGCGCACAGGTGGAAGTGCCTGGTCAACGTACACGTGAAGTGGCGCTTGACACTGGAGTGTCTCTGCGGGCACTCCGTCCAGAAACCAAGGCCAGGCCGGAGCCTTCCCGGAACGGACGCAGGCCATTATGAGCACCACGACGTGCGTCTGCTCACTCGGAGCTGGAGGAACGGGCTCCTAGCTCGCGCAGCCAGGAGATGACGTTCTCCTGCCTCGTACTCAGCCCGCTGGCGGCGTCGAGCGGTGTGCCGTGCGCGTAGTCCGGCTCCCAGTCGAGGTCCGCGCCGCGCGATAGCAGATATTCTGCGGCACGGCGTTGTCCGGCGGTGCAGGCATGCCAGAACGCTTGCGAGACGTCGTGTGCTGGCGGGTCACTTCCCAGGAGCGCTGCGAGGCGGTCAAGCATGCCCAACGCAGCTGCATGCCAAGCCTTGTCAACCCTGGCGCCGCGCGCTACCAGCAGGCGGGCGACATGCCAGCAGCCGTAGCCTACGGCGTTGTCGAGCGGAGTGCCGATCGAGCCATCAGGCGTCTCGATGTTCGCTCCCGCATCGATCAGGGCTTCGGCCACGTCGACGTCGTCGCTGCTTGCCGCATAATGCAACGGCGTCTCATCACCTGGACCGGGTGAATCTCGACCGCTCGTCAGGGCGTTGGGATCGGCGCCAGCCTCGATCAAGAGCCGGACGATCTCTGGGGCGTTGGAGAAGTAACCAGGCCAGTCAGTGACAAGATGCAATGGCGTCCCGGCGCCGCCGTCCTTACCAACAAGCCTGGCCGACGCCACCGCCGGATCATTCCGCAGCAATCTCTGGATCGCCGCGACATCACCGACGCGAACCGCCAATCGCAGCTCGACCGCGACCTGGTCGTCGTCGGGGATCCGGTTGCCGGTCTCTTGCTCATTCATCGCGGCCCATCATGCCAGGTGCCGCGGAATGAAGCGGTCGCGTCCACTGGTGGCGTGGGATGCCATCCGCCCGGGTGGCTCCCGTGTTGGCTCCCAGCGGGGTAACTTGGCCGCGCTGGGCGATGGGCAGATGATTGCTGGCATGACCAGCGCGTCGGTGATGACGATCGGGCGCCTGTCGCGGCGGACCGGGGTCCCTGTCAAGGTGCTGCGGGAGTATGAGGATATGGGGCTGATCTATACGGTGGGGCGCAGCGCGGGGAACTACCGGCTGTTCGATGAGGACGCGCTTTGGTGTGTCGGGGTGGTCAGCGGGCTGCGCACGTTGGGCCTGACCTTGAGCGAGATCCAGGAGCTGGCATCGAATTACCTGGCTCATACGGGTGAGCCGGTCGGTCCGCGGCTGGCCGGGGTGCTCAAGGTTGTCCGGGCGCGCACTGAGCGTCGGATCGCCGAGTTGCAGGAGCTTCTGGGCCGCCTCGATGAGTTCGAAGTGGCTGCTGCTGCCGAACTCGCGGGACAGGCCGACTTTCGCACCCAGGACCCTCGTTTCCGGCGTGATCGCCTTTGACTCTGCCCCCGGGGGGAGACCGTAGCCTCCAACCGAGGTGATGGTCATGACTGAGGTACACGCCACCGAGGTGCACCACAACATGGCTGAGGAGACCGGCCTTCGCGGGCCAGATCATCTGGCGGCCCGTCGCAGCGGGCCTGTCCCGGCCGACCGGCCGAGTTGCTGCGCCCGCCGATCCTCCAATAGCTGGTCACCACTACCCCTGCCCGCCAACACCCAGCTCAAGCGCCTCGTCGACCGGTTCTTGCCCCGTGGAGGCCTGCTGGCTTTGTCAACCTGATTTGGCCCCACTGTTCTTCTTTGATCTGGCCCCACCTGCTGAGCTGGCGCTGGAGGGCGCAGCTGCGCTCGCGGCGGGTGGGTGGTGCGCGCTCAACTTCTGGCGGTGCCGCCACGCCCACTGCCTGGTCACCGGTGCCGGCTGGCTGGGCCTGAGCCTGCTTGCCTTCGTGGAGGCCGGGCTCGGGCACAGCGTGATCGGCGGCTACGAGCGAGGTGTGTTTGTCGTGGTGCTCGTGATCGGCTGCGTCTTCGAGGCAGCCTGGCAGATCACGCGTGGCACGAACGCCATGACCTGATCCTTGTCATCGCGGCTTGCTCGTGGACTAGCTGAGTAGCTGGCCGAAGATGCCGATGCCTGCTTGCAGGGCGCGGGCCTGACCCAGGATGCCGCCGGCGATCTCCGGATGGGTGGCTGCCCACGCCGACGCGGCTGCCCGGGTGGCGAAGAAGTTGATATACCCGCAGCAAACCGATGCTGACGGCCCGGCGCACTGGCCGTCAGTCCGGCCGGCATACACCACGGCTGTGGCCGGATCCCAGGTGCTGTCGGCCCGGTCGACGTTCACGGTAACCGGCTGGCCGGTAGACGGATCGGCGGATTCGATCACGACGGGAAGGCCGGCCATCGCGGATATGCCCAGGGCGTCGATCGCGCACATGGCGAACACGGTCGCAGCGCCTGATATCCGCACCCGGTGCCGGGTCGGCAGCGCGGAGAACGGGTAGGCCGCGGTGATCTGACCGGCGTGGTTGAGGCACAAGAAGTCGCCGTCGGCCAGCTCGGCCAGCACCTGTGACCCATCGAACGGCGCAGCGTGCCTGGCCAGGCTGGAGATGCCGGGCGCAGCCCCGGTGTGCACGAACGATCGCAGCACGGCCTGATGCACTGCCCGCAGGCCGCGTTCGGCGGGCGGGAGGCGGCCACGGCCAGCGCGTCCCACCGCATCCAGCCACGCCGGGTCCCCCGGCTCGGCCGCCGCCGCCAGGGCCCGCTCGATCGCATGGCGGAGCTGGCCGGCTGATGGCGCACCGGATGTGCGGCCCTCATCATCGCGGTACAGCCGGCAGGACATGCCCGGCGGCTGCCCCAGCTCGGCGAACGGGTCCACCCCGTCGATCAGCAACGTGGGCGAGCCGTGCATGCCCCACCGGGCTGCCTCGTCCTCGTCAGAGATCACCCGGTGCGACATCGAGACACCCGCCCGGCCGCCCAGGACACCCGCGAGCCGGTCCTCCAGAACAGGCGCATTCGGGCAGCCCGGCACGGCCAGAACGGTCAGATGCATCCACCCAGCTCCTGTCGCCCGGCTACCAGGGCAGGTGCCGGTTGAGCCACTGCAGCGCGGGCCCGATCACCGGGCGCTGATGCCAGCCGCGCGCCATGACTTGCCCGCGAACCGACTCGGCGGCACCGCGCAGCGTCTGGCGCATCACCGTGGCTTGATGGTCCCTTGCCCGCCGCCGCAGAAAATGGACACAGCTGATGCAGATGCCTACCTCGGGATGGCTGCCGAGGTGGACCAGGGTGTCCTCCGACCTGGGCCGGCCGCAGCACCAGCACCTGCTCTGGCCTGCCTGGTCTGTCGCTGTCTGAGTCTCAGCGCTCATGACGGCTCCCGTCTGTTAGCAGCGAGTCTAGGCACCCGGTCGTAGGCTCGTTAGGTGCGTGTCCGCTGACTGAGGCGACCCCCCGGGGCCAGCCGCGCCATCGCGATCGCGTGGCCGGACGCCCGCGCGCCTCCATCCGGTTCGTGCCTCACTCCCGCATCGTGACGTCAGGCAACGCCCCGGACGGAGAAGACCGATGACGCAGTTCACAGCACCGGCCCGGCCGCTGACCGATGGCGTGGTCAGGCTGCGGCTGCCCTCGCCCGCCGCCGGAGACATCGACGCGGTGCGCGGCTACATCACCCAGGATCAGCTCGACGGCGGCTGGCTGCCCGAGATCCCGCTCGTATCGGCTGAGCAGGCGATCGGCGACTGGCTCGACGCGTGGGCGGGCCGCGCCAGCCGCAACGGCCTGATGTTCGTGGTCACCGTCCCCGAAGAGCCACGGTTCATCGGCATCGTCGGGCTGAAGGACCGCGGCGAGGGCGTCGTGGAGATGATCTACGGGATCGCGCCCCGCTGGCGCGGACACGGCCTGGCCAGCCGCGCTGCCCGGCTCGCCGCGCACTGGGCACTGAGCCTGCCCGGCGTGACCGCCGTCGAGCTGCGAATCGGCCATGACCACACCGCCAGCCAGCACGTGGCAACCAACGCCGGGTTCGCCGTGGCCGGGACGGTCACCCAGTTCGTCCCCGGCACCGGGAAGACGTTCAAGGACCTGCGCTACGTCCTAGAGCAGCAACCGGCGGCGGGAACCGGACCCGCATAGTCCGCAGTGCGGCTTCGGCCTGCTGCGCGGGCGATCGTAACGGCGGCCCGGGGCAGTATGAGGACGGTGGACAGGCTGGTGATACCCAGGTCCTGGCGGAGGCGGCGCGGCTGGAGGGGCGCGAGGAATGCCGAGACGGTGTCGGTTTGGCACCTCGGCCGCGGCTGGGCCGGAAGCTAAAGGCGAGGGCATCCCGCAGATCGACGGCCTAGAACACGAGTCAAGGGACCGAGACGATAGATGCATCCGTCGGCTCCCGGACGTTATCGAGGGGCGTTAGCGCGATTCAGCCGACCCTTGCCAGCCGGGACATTTCGAACGTTAGACAGGTTACTCCTGGTGGGGCGGGTGGGGCTCGAACCCACGACCGGCGGATTATGAGAAGTCCGGTCCCGTGCACGGAGCGCGCTAGCTGCACAGATAACACAGGTAACCGCATTGACGGCACCTGCTGCGCTGGGATTATCCAGCGACCCGGTCCACGAACCGGTCCACGCGGTCTCCCGTGGGTAATAACCGCTTGTAGTCACCGGCATTCCGGTCCCGCTTGATGACTTGGCCTGAGTAGGGTCTGAGGAAGGTCTCTGCACGGCAGAATTCCGCCCTGCGCCCGTGCGTGACTACTCGGCGGGAACCTTACTGCACCGATCATCATCGCAGGTCAGAGCGGCACCTATCGGTATTTGCGCAGCCGTGTCACACACTTACTCGCGGATTCGGGTCTGAAACCGGCTCTTGCGAGCTGGCCGACGGCGGCCGCGCCGGATTCCGGGGACTGTTCAGGCATGGATAGCCTGTTCGTTATTCGGATCGGCGGTCTTCTCATGAAGAAGTGCAAAGTGGCGCATCACGAGCTGGTGATGCCGTTTAAGGTGGATCTTGACCCTGCGCACGGCCCAAACCGCGCACAGAATCGATGCCGCGATGTTAGGCCAAACCGGATCGTAGAAATCTACGATTACCCAGTGATGAAACCATGCATTCATGCGTTCCCCCCAATCTCGTGGGCGCTGCCCCTTGGCCGGACATGCGGGCCCCTAAGCGCAGTAAAGGTCGGATTCGGGGAGGTTCCTCCCCGAACATACAGAGCAAGCGCCGCCAGTGCAGATACATCCGGCCCCGGGTAACGAAGAGACAGCCCGCCGGGTGGCTCCTTGCGTCCCGCAGGGCGTCGCGGCGTGCCGAGCGGGCCGAACGTGCATGCACCACACTGTCCGCAGAGCCCTTGCGGCTGAGCAGATAGACGAGGCGGAAGAGCACGACCGCCAAGGATAGAAGCCCAGGTCAGATGCTCTGCACGAGCTCTGGCACGCCACAGGTACCGGGAGCGATGTATCAAGTGAGCATCGGATGCCTCCGATCTGATGTGGCCGACGAGGAAGAGGCGGGCCAAGCAAGTTGACCGCCCTCTGAGGTCGGCGGTTCAGCAGGCTGGAGCGGGGGAAGCAATGGACGCGACCAACGGGGCAGCGCAGGAGAAGGCCGATTTCTTCGACGCCAGCATGCACATGGTGCACATCACC
>Ga0310038_10002824_pt1 | contig 12688 bp, 11 predicted proteins | sample Sb_taG_6_FD_200461 | JGI IMG/M metagenome (GOLD analysis project Ga0310038, IMG submission 200461) | Peat soil microbial communities from Weissenstadt, Germany - Sb_50d_4_PS metaG (v2) (version 2) | ecosystem: Environmental > Terrestrial > Soil > Wetlands > Peat | place: Germany: Weissenstadt... | reverse complement strand
GATTTGGTCGCGAGCCCGACGAATGGAGATCTGACGACAACGACTGCCCTCATCGCCCGCCGCCGATCTCGAGAATCGCTCCCGTGGTGAACGACGCTGCAGGCGACAACAGCCACAACACTCCCTCGGCCACTTCGCGAGGTATGCCCGCTCTGCCCATCGGGATCGTTCCCATCATCCGCTGCAGCCTGCCCGGTTCGCCGTTGGCGGCGTGCAGGCCGGTTTCGACCAAGCCCGGAGCCACAGCATTTACGCGAATGCCCTCCGTGGCCACTTCCCGCGCCAGTCCGATCGTGAAACTGTCGATTGCGCCCTTCGACGCCGCGTAGTGCACCCACTCCCCTGCTGCGCCGGTGCGGGCCGCGAGCGAAGAAATATTCACGATGGCGCCACCGGACCCGCCTCGCCGCGTCGACATGCGCCGCACCGCCTCGCGTGAGCAGAGGATCGTCCCGCTGACGTTGACCGCAAAAACGTTTGCGATGGCCGCGCTCGACACGTCTTCCACGCGCGCGAATCCGCCAGTCACGCCGGCGTTGTTTACCAGGGCCTTGATCGGACCCAAGTCCCGCTCCGCGGTTTTGAACAAGCGCAGAATATCTTCTTCGCGAGAGACGTCGGCCTGGATCGCCACGGCGCGCCCGCCGGCAGCCACAATCTCGTCGACGACTTTCGCCGCCTCGGTCTGGCTCGTCGAGAAGTTCACCGCAACCGCATACCCGCGTTCCCCTGCGAGCAGAGCGACCGCGGCGCCAATCCCGCGACTGGCTCCAGTCACGATGAGCGTGCCCAGGTTTTGGTTGTTCACCATAGATCCCACAGGGGCTGAAGCCCCGACTGATGCGAGACCTTTCGCGGCCCTCGAAGGGCCGCTCTTCCACGGCGCCGCATGCAGCCGTTTCAGTTCTACCAAGAGGCCGCAAGCTCAGAGCTATGAGCCAAAGGCCAAAAGCCAAAAGCCAAAAGCCAAAAGCTAAGTGCTCTGAGCCGAAAGCCGAGAGCCGAAAGCCGAAAGCGAAAAGTCGAAAAGCCGAAAAGCCGAAAAGCCGATAAGCCGATAAGCCTACTGCTTCACCGCTTCCCGCCTCCCGTGCATCATTTCCACCACGGCCTCATACATCCGTTTACGCGCCTCGTGCCGTTCATAGGCGCGCGTGATGTAGCGGACGTGGACTTCAATGCCCGCGGCGGTGGGAACTACATTAATGCCTGGCGCAGCCGAGATCGTCTTCACCCGGTAGCGCGAAGTCGTCTCGCGCCACTCGGCTTCCGCCTTTCCAGCGTTCGCCTCCGTCTCCTTCTCGACCAGTTTCTGGATGCCGTCAATGATCGGATACGGATCCTGTCCCGGCGGAATGAGCACCTGCAACTCGTCCCACATCCACTGGCCGGAAGTAGTGAAGTTGAAGAAATGACCTTCGATGGCGAAACTGTTGACAAAGGATACGCGCCGTCCCGTGGGATGCCCGGCATCGGACCAACTGCCGGTTTCGAGCAGAATCGTTTTCAGCAGGCCTATTTCGATCACCTCGCCGGCAACGCCGTTAATCTCAACCCAGTCGCCCACACGGATGCCGTTGCGCCCCATCAGCACGAACCATCCAAAAAATGCGACGATGAAGTCCTTCATCGCCACCGTCAAGCCCGCGCCGGCCAGGCCAAGGACCGTGGTGGTCTGCGTGGGCATGCCGAAAACAATGAAGAGAATGGCGATGGCGCCTACCGCCTGCGCCGCGAACTTCACTACGGCCCGCAGCGTGTCGATCCGTTTGTTCTCCGCGGTCACGCCCGTGAACAGACGTTCAATCATCCGGTCGGCAAGGTATACCGCGAGCAGTACCAGCAGGATCCACAGCCCGGACTCGATCAAGTGGTGCAGCGCTTCGCGCTCGCGGGTCTCGACCAGCGTGATCCAACTGGCGTAGGTGTCGATCAGTTCCTGCTCGTCCTGGACTCTCTTGCCCAGGTCGGCCAGATTTTTCTGATCCCGGGTGTACTGCTTCAGAGAATCGAGAGCCGACTTCGCGGAAGCCTTCGATTCCTCGCGGCTCGCTGCTTTGCTGTTCTTGGAAAAGCCCTTGGCCTGCTGCTTGGCGGCTTCACGATTCTCTTTGTCCTTCTCCACCTGCGCGCTCAGGGTTACGTGACGCTGGTTCAGGCGCTGCTGCTTGGCTTTGCTCTCCTCCTGCGCACCCTGCAACTGGATGGTTTTCTCGCGCAGCGCCTGCCATGCCCTGAAGACGCTCAGCAGAGTGTGTGTCTGGTAGTCCTGCTCGTGGGGACTGACCGCCGAGCCCAACGCCGCGCCTGCATTGTGGTCGCTGGCCTCGTGCTCCGCCTGCAAGCGCCTGATCTTCGACTGCGGATCGCCGCCCGCCTGCTCCAGATCTTCGGCCGCATCGTCGACCTCGTCCTGATCCAGATCCATCTGCGCCTTGGCAACGTCGATCTGGTCCTGCAGGTTATCCTTCTGCGCGTCAGGCGCGGCCGCCAGTTTCCGGGTCAGCAGCGCCACGCCTTCCTGATCATCCTTGAGCGCCAGGTCGGCTTTCTTCTTGCGATCGGAAATTGCCCTGGCTTCCGGCGAGAGGGGTGGAGGATTTTCTTCCGCCGTGCGCAACGCGTCGAAGAAAGCGAGATCGACCTCGTGGTCCGCGACTTTTTCGGCCTGATGCGCCAGCACCTGTTCTTCCGGCGTGCCCGCGATCGCCGCCATCCGCCGGGCGGTTTGCAGTGGACGTTGGTCCACCAGGGGGCGAGGCGCCACCGGCGGCGCGTGTCCAGGCAATTTCTTGCCCGGGGTTGTCGCCGTCTCCTCGTTAGCGGCAGGCAACGCGCGCGTCCACACCATTCCCACGATGGCGGCGGCCACCAGCAGAAGCAGCACAATCGCGGTAATCCACTGCCGAACTTTCATAAAGCTTCCGAAATCATCTCGTAGAGACGTAGCTTGCTACGTCTCTCTTGCCACATAAGCAAATGTTTCCGTCGCATGGAACCGTCGCGCCAGATCAATGTAACAAGAAACCTCCCCTTCATGCGACGGCAAAGGCCCTACTGATCCTTGCGCCAGGTCGGGCGGGTCTGTTCGCAGTTGGCAGTAGCCGTGCACGTTCGTAATCTGCACCGCGCAAATCGACCCCGTAGAATCGTCTCAGGCCGCGCATGCTCGAATTCCTGCAATCGATTCTCGACGAACCGTGGAAGCCTGTCTCGCGCCCGGCGCTGGTGGCGTGGCTGATTTTCTACGTCGCATTCCTGGCCTACGCTTTCAACGCCCACGGTGGCTATCTTTTCATCGACAACGCCAACCTGATCGTCCACGAGGGCGGGCACAATCTGTTCGGCTGGTTCGGAGCCACACTGGGCCTTTGGGGAGGCACGCTGCTGCAGTGGCTGGTTCCGTTTCTGCTGGCGGCGTACTTCTTCGCGCAACGCCAGAGCGCGGGGTATGTTTTTTGCTTGTTCTTCTTTTTCGAGAACTGGCTCTACACCGCGACCTACATGGCCGATGCGCGAGCGCAGGTGCTGCCGCTGGTCACGACCGGCGATCCAGACTTCGTTGAGCACGATTTCTTCAAGATCTTCTCCAGCCTAGGCGTGCTCGGCCATGACACGCAGATCGCGGCGGTGGTCCGGGTGTTGGGTTGGTGCGGGATGATCGCCTGTGTGGGGTGGCTGGTCGTGCGGACTCTGAAAAATCAAGACGCCTGACGGTCTGGAAGGCGCGGTTACAATCAACAATCAGCAATCAGCAATCCCTACGGCACCCAATCCCCGATAAAAATATTCGTCTCGTGCGGCGCCTTGGCGTTGCGGTTCGAGGCCCACACCAGTTTCTTTCCGTCTGGCGAAAACATGGGGAAGCCGTCGAAGCCGTCGCTGTAGGTGACGCGCTCCAGGCCGCTGCCGTCGGGATTGATCAGCCACAGTTCGAAATTGCCCATGCCGCCGATGGCGTGCGTGTCCGGGTCGTAATTAGACGAGAAGATAATTCGCTTCCCGTCGGCCGTATACGCCGGACCAAAGCTGGCCGCGCCCAGGTTGGTGATCTGTTTTTTGTCGCTGCCACCCGCCTTCATGGTCCAGATTTCGAGCGAGGTCGGGCGAATCAAGTTCTGCGCCAGCAACTCTTTGTAGTCGGAGATTTCCTTCTCGGTCTTGGGATGGTAGGCCCGGTACACAATCATTTTGCGGTCGGGCGAGAAGGTTGGACCGCCGTCGTAGCCTAGTTCGTGCGTGAGTTGTTTGACGTGGCTGCCGTCGGCGTCCATCGAATAGATGTCGAGATCGCCGTTGCGCATGGACGTGAAGGTGATCTTCCTGCCGTCGAGCGAAATCGTGGCCTCGGCGTCGTAGCCGGGAGTGTTGGTCAGTTGTTTCAGGTTTGATCCGTCAGGATTCGCGGTGAAAATGTCGTAGCCCGAATACACCGCCCACACGTAGCCCTTCGAAAAGTCAGGACGCGGTGGGCATTCCGGGCTCGCCAGATGGGTCGAGGCGTAGAGAATCTTCTTGCCGTCGGGATAGAAAAAGCTGCAGGTGGTGCGTCCCTTGCCGGTCGACACCATGTGCTGGTCGCTGCCGTCGATATTCATGATGAAAATCTGGTCACACTTCACGTCACCGTGCGACGACTGGAAGATCAGCTTCTTGCCGTCAGCGGAGAAGTAGGCCTCGGCATTCTGGCCGCCGAACGTCAACTGGTGCACATTGCGCAGATGCTTCTCCTGCGGCGTGGCCATGTCGGGCGGGGTCGAGGTCTGCGCAAAGGCCGCAGCGATTGAAAGCATCAGGAAAACCTGAGACACAAAAATGCGTTTGATCACGATGGCCGCTAGTGTAGCAAAGGCTTCGGAATCTTAACCACAGAGGACACAGGGGACACGGAGGAAACAGGGAGCGACGCAATATCTACGTTTGCGGGGTTGTGCCTTGCCTCTCTATGGCCCTCTGTGGCGAGTGTGCCCTCCGGAGTAGAATGGCGGCGTCATTCTACGGAGGTTTCATGAAATCATTTCTGCCGATTCTGGTGATCGCATTCCTCGTGGCTACGATTGCGCTGCCTATCGCTCGTCCTGCCGTTTCGGCCTCACCGAAAGCTACTGCCGAGATACTGAAGCGACTCGAAGGCGAATTTATGAAAGCTGCCGCCGAGAAGGGTTCGCAGGGATACATGTCGTACTACGCCGACGACTCCGTCGAAGTTCCGAACGGCGCGCCGTTGATCCAGGGCAAGGCTGAAATCGCCAAGGGCATGGGATTTCTCGACGACAAGAATAACCAGCTGATCTGGACGCCGGTCGGCGCCGACATCTCCTCGTCGGGGGATCTCGGCTACACCTATGGCAACTACGAGTTCCACGCGAAAGACAAAGAAGGCAAGCCAGTCGTGCAGTACGGCAAGTACACCAGCATCTGGAAGCTGCAGAAGGACGGTAGCTGGAAGGTGGTGCTCGACATGGGGAACGCCAGCCCGGAGCCGAAGTAGACCAGCGCTCCCCCGCGTAATTCAAGCTTCACCACACGCCCAGGAAGACTCCAGCGATGTTTGAGATTTGATCTATACTAGCTGCGATTTCCCGAATGTTTCAGGAGGTGGTGCCATGGCAAGGCCTAAGCGTCGACTATCCGCGCGTCTTATTCCGGTCTTCTTGGTGCTCGTGTGCCTTGCCGCGACGCTCGCCGTGGCGGCAGATTTCTGGGCCAAGAAACCCTACCAAAATTGGTCTGCCGACGAGACGCGCAACATGCTGGAAGAATCCCCTTGGGCTACGAGCTATAAGCTGGGCGGCGTTCAGACCAGCGTTACCAGCGGCGACGCGCCGACCAACCGGGGCTACCGGGGCGAGATGGAAACCGACCCCTTCATAACTTACAATTTGCAATTTCGCTCCGCGCTGCCCATCCGACAAGCCCAGGTGCGCTCTTCCCAACTTAGCGTGCATTACGACAAGATGAGCGCGGAACAAAAGGCGGCATTCGACGCGAACGCTGGCAAATTTCTGGCGGTCACCTTTCCCGACCGCGTCATAGTTTCGGTGACTTTTCACACCAACGTTCAGGATTATGACAGTTCGCTCCGCACCTACTGGGCGAGCCAAAGCGCGGCGAAGCTCAGCATGTCGGTGTACCTGAACACCAAGACAGAGAAACTGAGCCTGATGAGCTACAGCTTCAAGGATGACACTTTTCAGTTCATCTTTCCGCGTCCGAAGCAGTTGCATCCGGATGAGAAAGTCAGCGTGGAATTCGTCCATCCGACAACTAACGTTATAGGCCAGCAGCGAATCCTGCAGGAGTTCAGCCTCAAGAAGATGCTGGTGAATGGAGAGCCTTCGATCTGACGATGCAGGTTGGGATCTGATCCCACCCACCCTCTGACACATCCCGGTCGACATTCGGGGCGGTGGCCGGAATCGGCGGCTACTTTCTGAAGTGATTCATGATCGCCTCGGCTTGTGTGCGAGTCACGACCGCCGACAATGCCGCTGGGTCCGCCTGTTTGACGGCCTGCACACTGCCAAAATGCTCCAGCAGACGCCGCGTGGTGCTCGCACCCACCCCGGGAATTTCCAGCAGTTCGGTGGATCGGTCGCGCATTTGCCGGCGCTTGCGGTGGAATGTCACCGCAAAGCGGTGAGCCTCATCGCGAATCTGTTGAATCAGGTGCAGCACGGGCGAGTGATGATCAAGGGCAATCGGATCCTTCTCCTGCCCGTAGACGTAGAGAATCTCCTCGCGCTTGGCGATGGCGGCGAGTGGTTGGTTGATGATCTCCAGGGCGTCCAGCGCTTCGGCGGCAGCGTGCAGTTGTCCCAGGCCACCGTCGATCAGGACGAGGCTGGGCATCGGCTTCTTTTCTTCCTGTACGCGCTTGTAACGGCGCATGACCACCTCGCGCATGGACGCGAAATCGTCCACACCTTCCACGGTGCGAATGATGAACTTGCGGTAGTCGGATTTCTTCATCTTGCCGGCTTCCCACACCACCATCGAGGCGACGGTTTCCGCGCCCTGAATGTGCGAGATGTCGAAGCACTCGATGCGCTTGGGCGGTTCCGGCAGGCTAAGCGCATCCTGCAGTTCTTCCTGAATCTTTTGCGCGTTGGGCTTGAGCACGCGGAAACGCTGGTCGTAAGACTGCTTTGCGTTGTTGCCCGCGAGGTCGATCAGAGATCGCTTATCTCCACGCAGCGGAACCAGAATATGCACCCGTGCGGGGCGGACGCTCCTGTCCGCCTCTTGTTCGGAGAGCAAGTCTTCCAAGGCTTCGCGGTCCTCGAAGTCGACAGGAATGTAGAGATTCCGGGGGACATAGGGCTGGCCGATGTAGAGTTGCTTCAGCAGGGCTGAGAAGAATTCCCCGGGGGAGAACGATTGCTCGGGCTGCTCCGACTCATGTGGGGACAGCCGCCCCCGGCTGTCCGAGCCGAGCGGAGCTCGGCTGGGTTTTGCTTCGAGGTCTTCGGCGCTGTCGGCAAAATGCGCTGGCGAGCTTTGCTCGCCCGGACGGGCGAATGCACCCGTCCCCACACGGTCCTTGCCAGTCCCTGCGTCCGTGCCCACTTCATCTAATGTGAGCTCCGGCAATTCCTCCCAGAAGAATTCCCGGCGGTCGACCATCTTTCCGCCGCGCATGTGGAAAAGGTTCACGGCCAGCATGCCGTTCTCGTAGTGATAGCCGAACACGTCGGCATCGTCGCCTTCCGCGGCTGCAATGCGCTGGCGTTCCTGCAACTGCTCCACCGTCGAAATCAGGTCGCGATACCTCGCAGCGCGCTCATACTCCTGCGCGGCCGCGGCCTGCTCCATGCGCGTGTGCAGCGAGCGACTCAAGTCCGTCGGCCGTCCTTCCAGAAATAATTTCACGTCGCGCACCGCTTCCTGATAGACGTCCGGCGTAGTCAAGTCCTGCACGCACGGGCCCAGGCAGCGCTTGATGTAGTACTGCAGGCACGGCCGCGGATGGAAGCGGGTCAGATCCACCTTGCACGAAGGAATCAGAAAATTACGGTGGATCAGGTCGACGATGCGGTAAGCCAGATTGGCAGGGAAGTACGGACCGTAGTACGCACTGCCATCCTTGCGCAGGCGGCGGGTGACGTAAACCCGCGGCCAGCGCTCGCCCAGAGTGAGCTTCACGTAGGGATAAGTCTTATCGTCGCGCAGCAGGATATTGAAGCGGGGCTTGCGCTGCTTGATCAGATTATTCTCGAGCGCCAGCGCCTCTTTGTTATTCGCGACGACGATGTAGTCGACGTCGACCGCCTCGCGCACCAGCGTGCCGGTCTTGGCGTCTTCCCAGCGGCCTTCGTGGAAATAGCTGGCCACACGGCTGCGCAGGTTCTTCGCCTTGCCCACATAGATGACTTCGCCCTCGGCGTTCTTGTAGAGATACACGCCGGGTTCGGTGGGAATGGTGCGGATTTTCTGGAGGAGATCCATGAGGAGGACAGATCAATCTTATTCGATTTCAGCCTCTTCTCGATTGTGGTAGGTGTGTTACACTTTGTATACATGAGTCACACACTGACAATACGTCTTACGGAGGAACTTCTAACCTGGCTCAAAGAAAGATCACGCCAGACGGGAGTGCCCATGGGGAGGCTTGTCCGGGAGCAACTGGAAACCGCGAAGGCCAATGGGGGTAAGCAGCGATTTATGCGCCACCTCGGAGCGATTCGCGGGGGCCCTCCGGATCTTTCGTCGCGTAAAGGGTTTTCTAAGCGATGAAGGGCATTGCCGACACCGGCTTCATCGTTGCAGCTGGTAGTCGCGAGGATACTTATCATCGCTGGGCAGTCGATCTCGCCCGAGGACTGACCGAGCCTTTGTTAACTTGTGAAGCTGTTCTCGCTGAGTCGGCATTCCACCTGGGGTCGAGTTCCTATGTGTTGTCCCTAGTAGAAGAGGGGCTGTTGCAGGTGGCTTTTGATTTCTCCGAAAACGTCCCGCAGTTGCGCGAGTTGGCTCGACGTTACGCCGACCGTAAGCCGGACTTAGCCGACCTTTGCCTCATCCGCATGAGCGAACTCTATCCTCGGCACACGGTCATTACGGTTGACGAGAGCGACTTTCGCGTGTATCGGCGGAACAAGAGGGAGACGATTCCCATCCTCTGCCCGCCTCGGCATAACTGAGATACAACCGCCAACTTGGGTCCGAACCATATAAATTTTCCACTCCGTGTGTGGGCTTTGCGTCCCCGCATGCCTGGTCAGGCGGTCCGACCCCTGTTTAAGGTTTTCGCAAGCCATTGAAAACGTATATACTTACATCAGGTATTCGCCTTATAGAACACTGGCAAGACTCGTGCAGAAGCAGATAGCGGAACTTGTAAGCAATAAACTAGTCATCCCAGGGCCTCAAGATTAAGAAGACGGCGCACGGGGCAACCCGCAAGTCGCCACAAGATCGAAACCAAGGAGCCTTACCCTATGAATCGCACTTCGTTAGTGATTTGCCTGGCAGCCAGCATGGTGGCCACTGTCGGTTGCGCCAGCAAGAATTATGTCAAACAGCAGACGACGCCACTGATCAACAAGACCAATGAACTCGACGATCTGACCGCGAAGAACACCAAGGACATCAAGGACGTTGACGCGCGAGCCCAGGCTGGCATCGCGGCTGTCAATGCCAAGACCGCCGACGTGGAGCAGAAGGCGTCGGCCGCCGGACAGACCGCAGCCTCCGCCCAGCAGATGGCGGATGCCGCCAACGGCCGCGTGGGCGTGCTGACCAATACGGTCGCCAACCTCGACAACTACCACGCCGTGGCTGAGACTTCGGTGAAGTTTGGTTTCAACAAAGACAACCTGACCCCGAAGGCTCAGGAAGTGCTTGATCAGCTCGCCGCCAACATCTCCTCGACCAAGGGCTACATCATTGCTCTGGAAGGCGGAACGGATTCGGTGGGTCCGGCCGACTACAACTACGATCTCAGCCAACGCCGCGCCAACTCTGTGATCCAGTACCTGGCCACGAAGTACAACGTGCCCGCGCACAAGATCTACGTGATCGGACTCGGCAAGGATAAGCCGGTGGAGTCGAACAAGACCTCCAATGGCCGCGCCGATAACCGCCGCGTCGATGTGCGCCTGATGACCAACACGGTGGGCGACACTACGCCGTCGACCCCGGCGCCCGCGACCACGGGCCAGAATAATCCGTCGTCGATGTAAGGGATGGCGTGCCGGACGCTCAGAGATCCCTCGCGTTGCTCGGGATTTCGGCGCGCGGCTCAGACGCCGCGCAAGCGCCTCAACTTTACCCTCCTCCCCGGAGGACTTCGCCAACCAGGCCGCTCAAAGCCTCCCCCTGAGCGGCCTGCTTTTTTTGAGATATCAGCCGTGAGCGAGGAGCGAACCTCGCGCGGGCTGCTTACCGCTCAAACCTCACTGCTCGTAGCTTGTCCCCCGGGCGTAATATGACAGCATGCCTCCCACGCCTCTCTCCCGCCGTTCGTTTCTTGCTCTGTCTGCGATGTTGCCCCTGACTTTCCGTGGTCTTGCTTGGGGCGCGGTTGCTCACGCCTCGATTCCCATAGGCCTCGAACTGTATTCCGTACGCGACGCCCTGAAGCAGGATCCCGAGGGCACGGTGCGCGCGGTCGCCCAGATGGGCTATCAGGCAGTCGAGTTCTATTCCCCATATTTCGAGTGGACCGAGACGCAGGCCAAGCAGATGCGCAAGTTGCTGGATGACCTGGGCATTCGCTGTTACTCGACGCATAACAACAGCGAATACTTCGATCCAAAGAACATCAACCGCGCCCGCGACTTGAACCTGATTCTCGGTTGCAAGTATGTGGTGTTGGCGTGGACAGACCCGAAATCCGGCATCGACGGCTGGAAGACGGTTGCGGATAAACTGAACGCGGCGGCCGAGGCCCTGGAGCCTGCCGGCCTCAAGCCCGGATATCACAACCATCAGGCAGAATGGGCGCCGGTCAGCGGGCAGCGTCCCATGGATATTATCGCGAAGAACACGAAGCCTTCGGTCATGCTGCAGTTGGACGTGGGAACCTGTCTGGAGGCCGGTTCCGACCCGGTGGCCTGGATTCGAGCCAACCCGGGGCGCGTTCGGTCCATCCATTGTAAAGACTGGTCGCCGGATCCCGGCATCGGATACAAAACCCTGTTCGGAGAAGGGAAGGCGGACTGGAAAGGCATCTTCAAGGCCGCCGAGACAGTGGGTGGTGTCGAGTACTACCTGGTGGAACAGGAGGGAAGCCGGTTCCCCGAGCTTGAGACCGCGCGCCAGTGCCTGCAGGCTTTCCGCGCGACCCATGTTTGATTGGGTGAATGGGCAAGACAGAGGGCGGTAAAATAAACTATGCGCAGTTGGCTTCTCATCGTATTGCTCTCATGCAGCGTTGGCGCGTGGGCTCAGAGTTCCCACCCTGCGACGTCTGCGCCGGCGAACTCCCAAACGCCGGATAGTGCCTCGCCGCCTGCCGCCAAGCGGTCTCAGCCGCACAATCCGAATCTGACGCCCCCGCGGTCCGATCGCGTGAATGCCAACGACTTGAGCGACGAACCTGGGGAGAGTTCGAGCAAAGATGAGCCCATCGACTTGAGTCCTCCGGCGGATGATGCCAAGGTTCACCCGCAAAGCTCCGACATTCTGATGGATGAGGGAGGCACCCCGGGCAATGCCGATGTGAGCGAGTTCCGTCCCTGGAATCCACACAAGGCTGCCAAAGATATCGAAGTGGGAGACTTCTACTTCAAGGAGCGAAAGAACTACCCCGCCGCCGCGGCCCGCTACCGTGAGGCGCTACTCTACAAACCGAATGACGCGGTTGCCACGTTCCGTCTGGGCTTATGCCTGGAAAAAATGGATCAGCCGGACGAGGCGCTGAAGGAATACGAAAGCTATCTGAAAATTTTGCCCCACGGCCCACAGGCGGAACAAGCGCAGAAGGCGATTCAACGGTTGCGGGGCACTGCCACTAACGCGAATCCCGCTCGGTAAAATGGCCGGCGGAACCGGTTGCCCTCCCAGTTCCTGCACACGCGCGTTAGCTCGCGGGCTGGAATTCCTCTAGCGGGTTCGTTTCCTCACTTTAGACTTTGCTTTGTGACCGTCGGCGTGGCCATTTCCCGCCCGACTCTGCTTGCCTTCGCCAAGAATCAAATTGGATGGCCACTTCGGTCCGGAATGCGCGAGGCCCCTGGGACGCGCGGCCGAGTTGAGGATGCCGTCGAAGGCATCCAGGCACGCATGGACCGTCTGGTTGCGCAGCGCGCCCTCAAAACCGCCGCGGATAATGAGCATGGCCGTACCGTGCATCAGCGACCAGATCGCCAGCATGAGGCGGGTGTGTTGCCGGGGAGGGCCTCCCAGACGTTTGGCCACGCGTTCCCGCATCAGATTGAAGGATGGCCAGGGCTCATGCAGCGAGGGCGGCTTGCCTACACCGTCGAACAGCACCTCATAGGCGTGGCTGTTTTCGAGGGCGAACTCGAGATGGCGCTCGAAGGCTTCGCGGAGGGTTTGCGTGCTGTTGAGGGCGGTAAAGAGCTCGCGGCGCGTTTTGAGGCGCAGGGCGCGGAGAATGTCGTCGCGGTCACGGTAGCGCTCGTAGACCGTGGGCGTGGTGGTGCCGGCTGCCTTGGCCACGGCGCGCATGGTGAGCGCCTTTTCGCCGCCGCGCGCCCACAGCCGCGAGGCCGCACCGAGA
>Ga0310038_10002810_pt1 | contig 12719 bp, 10 predicted proteins | sample Sb_taG_6_FD_200461 | JGI IMG/M metagenome (GOLD analysis project Ga0310038, IMG submission 200461) | Peat soil microbial communities from Weissenstadt, Germany - Sb_50d_4_PS metaG (v2) (version 2) | ecosystem: Environmental > Terrestrial > Soil > Wetlands > Peat | place: Germany: Weissenstadt... | reverse complement strand
CCGCGTATTCACCGGCCTGATCTTCGGTCTCGCCGTAGCTATGGTGCTCGCTCAGGTAGCCATAGGTGTTGCGGTCAGCCGGGAGGGCCACGCCGATACTCGAAGCCAGAAGCCGGTGCGGCTCGCGCGTCGAGTTTTCCGCAATCACGGCAAACGTTACTTCGCCGTCACTCAGAAACTTCAGGCCTTCCTTGCGCGAAATCAGTTTGCACTGCGGCGGAAAAATCGATGACACGCGCACCAGGTTTTGTGAGGCAATGCCGGCATCCCGCAGCGCCAGCTCAAAGCTGGTCAACCGCTCCTTATGCTTGCCCACGCCCTTGGTGAAAAAGATCCTCTTTGGGACCATGCTTTTTCCCAATTTCGATGTACCCTCCGTAACTTAAGAAATTGCGGCTGTTAGAGAACGTTCCCGCATGAGTCTATCGCATCCCGCCCTTCGCGAACAGCATTTCCTCTATTTTCATTTGAGGTTCACACCCGGGGGCTTTCCGGTGCGCCGCCGACTTCCCGCCGGACGGTCAGCCGCGACGCGAAAACTCTGCCCGGCGACCCTCTGCCGGGCCGCAATTGATGCAACTTTCCGGCGCCGGCCGCGTTTAATCAAGAATGAAGAGATCGGCTGTTTGGCTGGGAATTCCCCTCGCGTGCACGGCTCTACTTGGCAGCGCCGTACTCGCACAACCTCCCTCAGGTACATCCGCGCCCCCCGATCCTGGCTCCGCGCCGCCGCCGGTCGCCGACATCGGCTCGGCGATTCTCGAGTGGGTCCCGCCCGTTCTGCAACAACTGGGCACTCAGGCCGTGGCCCGGGAGAGTTTCACCCTCGACCGGTCGATGCTCGCCGCGGCCGCCGGCATGATGCCCGACACCGACGAAAACGTGAAGCAAGCCATTGCCAAGCTGGACGGCGTCAGCGTGCACACGCTGCGCTTTGCCCAGCCCGGTTCGGCCGATCCAGCCCAGGTTGAAGCAATTCGCCAGGCCTATCATCTCCGCGGCTGGAAGCACGTGGTCAGCAGCGGCAACACGGGCGGCCCAGTCCACGTCAACAACATCGATGTGTGGGTCGTGATGGACGGCGCCAACCTGCGCGGCGCGGTGGTCCTGGTTGATACACCCAAAAGCCTGACGCTGGCCACCGTGGCCGGCAATCTGGATCCCGTCGATCTTCTCCATCTGCGCGGGCATTTCGGGATTCCCCGTTTTGATGGAGACGGCCTCAACCACCAGGACAGGTAACTCGGCATGCGCCCGCGGAGCCCGCGAGCTCAGATTGCTGTCAAGATCTTCAGAAGTCCTGACCGTTGCATCTGCGCAGCCGGCTGCCTGCGAATCCCCCTTGCCAAAGTGCTATATTCAAGCCGGATATTCTTGCCGGAGTTTTCGATCCATGCAAATGGGAAGGCTGATCTGGGCCCTTCTCGCGGTGGTTGCTCTGGGAGGCGCTGCGCAGGGGCGGGTCAAAGTAATCGAAGACCAGCGCGGGTCTCTCAAGACGCTTACCAGCATTGGCGATGCGCTCGACTCACCTGATCATCATCCCGTGCACGTTCTCTATGTGCATGGCATCGATCAGGTCGGAGGAGGTGACTCCTCGCTGCTGCGCCAATCCATCTGTACCAGGCTCAAGTTATGCGACGTTGCCGATTGGACGAACGCCGGCACCGAGTTTGCCGACAAAGGCGAATTTGCTCCCGGCTTGCCGCCTCCCGCGTTGGAATATCTGGGCAGCCCGATATGGAATACCCCGGAAGAGTGGAGTGCCGCTGCGCCATTCGTCGTGCATTGGATGGTGCACCTCCGCGGCCATCGCACGCCGCTGGTCGTGGATGAGATCAACTGGTGGCCAATCGCACTGTCGCTCAAGTGCCGTCGCGTCATGATTCCCGAGGCGTACCTCGCCGGCCCTGACCAGCGCCTGCTCAGCGTCTGCTCCGACAAATCAGCGCAGGACCCCGAGGGCTTTGGCCGCTTCTATCCGTGGATCGCGCCGGAGCAGGTGGAAAAGCTGGAGAATATCCGTCCGCATTCCGTTCTGCTCAACCGCGCATTGAAGGACACTCTCGTGGACTGGGGTCTTGCCGATGTGCTGCTGGCCACCGGGCCGTTGGGCGGCATCATGCGTGACGGCGTACGACAACTGATTGCAAAATCGGCCGCCTTCGATCCAACCCAGGCCGAGGCCCCGGGCGGCGACGGGCGCGGAAAGTATAACTGGAACGCGCAGCTGAGCCACACCATATTGGACCAGGAATTTGTCGGCGTGACCCACAGCCTGGGCAGCTATCTCCTTTTCAATACGCTTTCACTGGAGAATTCCGGCCCGACGCCCGCGCAGCAATCGGCAGCGGATGCAGCCAGGATTGCCAGGGAGGAAAATGCGGTCCGGTACATCTTTGAACGCACGTCGATGATCTATTTCCTTGCCAACCAGCTTGAAATGCTCGAAATTACGAATCTCGAAAACGCGCCGCCTGCTTCCACGACCGCTAATCAATCGCGCGGGCTTGCTCCGCCGCCGGTTCCTATCAATCCAGCAGCGAATTTCATATCGCTTGTCAATCAATGGAAAGAAATGCAGACCAACTTTCAGGCGGGCCTGCACCCCGGCAACACCGCAGCGCAGCAAAAAGTTCAGGTGGTGGCTTTCAGCGATCCCAATGACGTGATGACGTTTCGCGTGCCTCGCATCGGCGACGTCGACGTGATCAACCTCTACGTGCAGAATGCAACGCGATGGTTCGGTCTGCTCGAATCGCCCAGCGGGGCGCACAGCTATTACGCCAAAAACAAAGCCGTGCTGCTGGTGATGTTCGGCGATACCGCGCATCAGGGCGCGCCAAACTGAGTCAGGCCCTCGCGCGATCCGTACCCGCCATTGCCACCGCTAAATTGCAGGTGTTAGCCTCAACTTTGGATTGTTCACGGAAGGGGCTTCCCTCAAACACCATGCCAAGCACGTACAACGGGCTGGAACTGCCCAAAAACGGCGCGCCAATCGAATACAAAGACGGGCAGTTTGTGGTGCCCGATCATCCCATCATTCCCTTCATTGAAGGCGACGGCACGGGCCGCGACATCTGGAAGGCGTCGCAGCGCGTCTTCGATGCCGCGGTGGAAAAAGCCTACGGCGGCAAGCGCGCCATTCGCTGGTTTGAGATCTTCGCCGGCGAAAAAGCCTTCCGCAAATTCAGCACGTGGCTCCCTGACGACTCAGTCGCCGCGGCCCGCGATTTGCGCGTCTCCATCAAGGGGCCGCTCACCACGCCGGTCGGCGGCGGCATTCGCTCGCTCAACGTAGCGCTGCGCCAGATTCTCGATCTTTACGCCTGCGTGCGGCCGGTCAAGTATTACCACGGCGTACCCAGCCCGGTGAAACACCCCGAAAAAGTCGACATCGTCATCTTCCGCGAAAACACTGAGGATGTGTACTCGGGCATCGAGTTCAAAGAAGGCACGCCCGAATGTGCCAAGCTCATCTCGTTCCTCAACGATGACATGCTCAAGGGCGGCAAGAAAAAAGTGCGCGCGGATTCGGGCGTGGGCATCAAGCCCATCTCCATCTTCGGCACCAAGCGGCTCGTGCGCTGCGCCATCAGGGGTGCATTGGAAACCGGCCGAAAAACTGTGACGCTGGTTCATAAGGGCAACATCCAGAAGTTCACTGAGGGCGCCTTCCGCGAGTGGGGCTACGAGGTCGCAACCGAGGAGTTCCGCAATCAGACCGTGACCGAACGCGAGAGCTGGATACTCGGCAACGTCGAAGCGAAGCCGGGCCTCTCTATTGAAGAAAACGCCGCGCTCATCGAGCCCGGTCTCGAGTTCGGCTCGCCTGCATTCCGCGAGTCGCTCTACGCCGAAGTCAAGGGAGTTCTCGATTCCATCGGCAAAACCCACGGCAACGGCGCGTGGAAATCGAAGATCCTCGTCAACGACCGCATCGCCGATTCCATCTTCCAGCAGATCATCATCCGCCCCGAAGATTACAGCGTGCTCGCCACGTCGAACCTGAATGGCGATTACATCTCCGACGCGGGGGCGGCGCAGGTGGGCGGCCTGGGCATCGCGCCCGGCGCCAACATCGGCGACGGCTACGCGGTTTTTGAGGCCACGCACGGCACCGCGCCCAAGTACGCCGATAAGGACGTGATCAATCCCGGCTCGGTGATTCTTTCTGGCGTCATGATGCTCGAGTTCATCGGCTGGAAAGAAGCGGCCAGAATGATTGAGAGCGCCATGGAGAAGACCATCCAGCAAAAGTTTGTCACCTACGACTTCGAGCGGCAGCTCACCGGCGCCACCAAGGTGGGCACCAGCGAGTTTGCCACGCGCATGATTGGCAATATGTAAGAACAGCTTCAAGCTGCTAGCCACTAGCTGCTAGCGAGACAGTCAGCTTCGTAACAGGGCACGACTTCAGTCGTGCGGCAAGATTCCTAATAAGGCAACGGGGCTTTGGCCCCGAGCAACAGATTGTCCCGATGGAGAAAAAGAATGCGTAAAAAAGTAAGCATCGTCGGCGCCGGCAACGTCGGCGCCACGACTGCACATTGGATTGCGGCCAAGGAACTGGCCGATGTGGTTCTTGTTGACGTAGTTGAGGGCGTGCCCCAGGGCAAAGCGCTGGACCTGCTCGAAGCCATGCCCATCGAAAAGCGCGACGTGGCCATCGCAGGCTCCAACGACTACGCCGCGACTGCCAATTCCGACATCGTTGTCATCACCGCGGGCATTCCCCGCAAGCCCGGCATGAGCCGCGACGATCTCCTGCACACCAACTACAAGATCATGTCCGACGTGGTGCAGAAGGTCGTTGCGCAGTCGCCTGAGTCGATTCTCATCATCGTCTCGAATCCGCTTGACGCCATGGCCCAGGCCGCCTTCCGCCAGTCCGGCTTCAACCGCGAGCGAGTCATCGGCATGGCAGGCGTGCTCGACTCTGCGCGTTTCCGCAGCTTTATCGCCGCCGAGCTGAACGTAAGCGTGGAAAATGTGACAGCCTTCGTCCTCGGCGGCCATGGCGACACCATGGTGCCGCTGGCGCGCTACTCCGCCGTCGCCGGCATTCCCATCACCGAGCTCATTTCACCGGACCGGCTGGAACAGCTCGTGCAGCGCACCCGCGACGGCGGCGCCGAGATCGTGAAGTATCTCAAGACCGGGAGCGCCTACTACGCGCCGTCGTCAGCCGTTACCGAGATGGCCGAGGCCATTCTCAAAGACAAGAAGAAGATCCTTCCCTGCGCGGCATATCTCGAGGGCGAGTACGGAATCTCGGGCTACTACATCGGCGTGCCCTGTAAGCTGGGAGCGGCCGGGCTCGAACAGATCATCGAAATCAAGCTGACGCCCGAAGAAGACGCCGTCCTGAAAAAGAGCGCCGCCGCCGTCAAGGAGCTCTGTGCCGTAATCGGCGTTTAATCCTGAGCCTCTTGCTCCTGGCTTTTAGCTGCGAATGAGACGGCATCGCCAGCTCGCCGCAGGGGGTTCAGGGCTGAAGCGTGAAAGCTGGGAGCTAGAAGCTAGGAGCTGGAAGCTGTTTCTATCAGTCCACTGACATGCTGAGCTGGTGACGCACGTCTGCGCCGCGGATCCAGAAGATCACATCCGTCGCGATATTCGACGCGTGGTCGGCAATCCGCTCCAGGTTCTTCGCCACTAGGATGCCGTTCATGGCCTGCTGCGTAGAGCCTGGCTTTTCTTCGATCAGTTTGAGCAGATCGCTGTGCGCGCGCCGGTTCATGCGATCGATCTCGTCGTCCATCTCACGCACCGAATCGGCGAGCCGCGCGTCGCCGTCCAGCAGCGCCTGCAGCGCCGTCCGGATCATCTGCCCGGCAAAGTCGCCCATGGCGCCAAAATCCACCGGCAACTCCACCACTTCCGAGCCAAGGATCTCCTTCGTCCGCCGCGAAATGCTCATGGACTGGTCGCCGATCCGCTCCAGGTCGCCGTTAATCTTGATCACTGCAAGGATGAACCGCAGATCGATGGCCATGGGCTGCTCCTTAGCCAGTAGCTCGTAGGCCATCTCGTCCAGCTCGCGCTGTGCGGTATCGATGGCCCTCTCGTTCTGCTTCACAAACTTGCACAGCCCCTTGTCGCGCCGCAGATAGGCATCCACCGCCGATTCAACGGCCTGCTGCGCCAGCGCGGCCATGGCCAGAAGCTTGTCTTTCAATTCGGCTAGCTGTTGATGAAAGTGAATACGCGGCACTTCGGTGTTTCCCCCATCGGACTATTGTGCACCAAGTCACGTTACAGGAGAACAAATTTCCGGGCGAGGACCACCTCTGTCATACCCCGAATTGGCCACTACGGGTGGCTCGGCCGCCGCTCCGGCATCTCGATTTTGCCCAGCAGAAACACATAGCCCGCTATGCCAAGGGTCAGGTAAATCGCTGCAATTCGGTAGGCCCAGGCATACGAGTGCGTGGCAGCCACCACATATCCCGTAATAATGGACGCCGCGATACCCGAAATCTGCCCAGAGAAGTTGATGATGCCGCCCACCTTGCCCACATCGCTCCGCCTGGCAATGAGCGACGGCACCGACCAGGCGACCGGCGATGCAGCGGAAAGGCCGCCTATCGAGATGCTGATCCAGAGCAGCGCCTGCGCGGCGTCGTGGGCGTGCGCTGCGCCCAGAATGCCCAGCCCGAACGCCATGCCGCCGATCAATACCACGCGGCGAACTCCGCTCGCGTTCCAGCCGCGCTGAACCAGAAAATCCACCATCCAGCCGCCGACGACAAAGTCCGCTGCCGACGCAATGAGCCAGGGCACGCTGGTGTACTCAAACGAGTGCAGCAGGTCAATGTGCAGCGCCGCCGACAGATAGCTTGGCAGCCAATATAGCAGCAGATAGAAGATGTAGTTGTACGCACCCATGCCGAGCGTCAGTCCAATCACTTTGGGTTGAGCAAGAAGACGCGCCAAAGGAGAGGGCTTTTCATCCGGGTCGAATGGCGCTTGATGCTCGGCAATGTGCAGGCGCTCGGCTACAGTTAATTTCGCGTCTTCCTCGGGATCGCGATAAACCCGCCAGAAGTAGAGAAAATAGGCAAGGCTGATGATGCCCGTGAAGGCGAAGCTCCAGCGCCATCCCACGTGAATCAATACGATCCCAATCAGCGGAACACCGATGGCCGAAGCAAGTTTTGCCGCTCCGTCGAAAAACGCCGTTGCGAAGCTGCGCTCGTGCTGGGGGAACCAAAGGCCGATGGCCTTGGCGTTGGCTGGAAATGTGGGAGCTTCGCCTATCCCTAGCAGCCAGCGCGCGCCGAAGAAGCCGCCAAGGTTGGGCGTGAGGGCCGCTGCAAACGAGGCCACGCTCCATAGGAATGTGCCGATGCGCCCCACGCGCCGCACCCCGAACTTGTCGAGCACCACGCCAATGGGCAACTGGCACAGCGCGTAGGTCCAGTTGTAGGCGCTCGATAGATATCCGAAGACGACGTTGGAAATTCCGAAGGCGACGATCAGTGAATCGTGCGAGACCGACAGGTTTACCCGGTCGAAGTAGTTGACCAGCACGCCGATGCCCAGCAGCCACGCAATGCGCCACCGACGGCGCGGCACGCGCGCTGATTGATCCTCAACTGCCAATCTGCCCTCGCGCTACAACATTCTCCAGCGTCCCGATCGGATCAATGGTGATGCGAATCCTGTCTCCCGCCGCCAGCGTGAACTCGTCCGGCGGCACAATCCCCGTCCCAGTCATCAAAAAAGTGCCGAAGCGAAACGTGTTTTCTCGGAAAAGATATGCGACCAGTTCCACTGGCGAGCGCTTCATCTCCTTGAGCGTCGTCGCGCCCGAAAACACCGTCTTCCCGTCACGCTCGATCTCCACGCGAATGGGCGTGGTCGCCGGCAACGGTTCACTGCTTACCAGGATGCAAGGCCCCAGCGCGCAACTGCGGTCGTAGACCTTCGCCTGCGGCAGATATAGCGGATTCTCGCCTTCAATATCGCGCGAGCTCATGTCGTTGCCGGCGGTATAGCCAATGATCTGCCCACGCGGATTGACGAGCAGCGTGAGCTCCGGCTCCGGCACCGACCATTTGGCGTCGCCGCGAATGCGCACCTCGCCGCCGGGACCGGCTACGCGGCTTGATGTGGCTTTGAAGAACAACTCTGGCCGCTCGGCAGTGTACACGCGATCGTAAAAATCGCCTCCGCCCGCGTCCTTGGCCTCAGCCATGCGCGCGCTGCGGCTGCGGTAGTAGGTCACGCCCGCGGCCCAAACCTCCTGGCTTCCGATCGGCGCTTCGAGCTTCGCCGCACCGAAATCCGCTGCCGGCCTTCCGCCATCCACAACTGATCGCAGAAACTCACCCAGGTTCTCATGCGCGACCAGCACATCCCAGTTCGTCTCCGGCACGCGGAAATGCCTTCCGCCTTCCTCCACATAAATCCCATTGCTGGTCCGGTACAGCTTCACGCCTTCTTCTCCAATCCGGAAACAATTGCTTCCACATCGTAGACGCAGCCGCCCCAAACGCCGCCGCTCGCCGTCACCAGCGCGGCCCAAAGGCGGGTATCTTCGGGCAGTTCGGGATGCGGCGCGAGATCCAGGCGCGCGCTTCGCTGAGCGAGCCGCCGCGAACCTTCTTCCGCGCTAAAAGCCTCGCCAACCTCACCCACCAGGTGCACTGTCCCCGCAAGCTTCGCGCGGTCGATCACGATCTCGATCTGGTCGCCGTCGCGTAGCTTGCCGATAGGCCCGCCGGCCAGCGCTTCAGGCGAGATGTGGCCGATGCACGCCCCAGTCGACACACCGCTGAATCGCGCATCGGTCAACACGGCTACGTGCTTGCAATGCGGCAATTCCTTTAGCGCCGCCGTAATCTGGTAAATCTCCTGCATGCCCGCGCCCTTGGGCCCGCTGCAGATCAAAACAATTACATTGCCTTTGATAATTTCGCCAGTCTTGATTGCTCGGATCGCCGCCGCTTCGGTCACGAAAACCCGCGCGGGCCCCACATGACGAAACACCTGATCTTCGTCGACCAAAGATGGATCGATCGCGGTGCTCTTGACTACCGACCCCTCCGGCGCCAGGTTGCCTATGGGGAAACAAACCGCCGACGTCAGCCCGCGTGAGCGTGCGCGATCGGGCGACATGATCACATCTTCGGGATCGATGCCGTCCAGCTCCTTTAGCCGGCGTCGCAAATCCGCCCGGCGCGGACTTTCGCTCCACCAGTCCAGGCACGTGTCCAGCGTTTCGCCGCTCACCGTTTTTACTTTCACATCCAGTAGCCCATGTTTGCGCAGTTCCAGCATGACCTCGGGAACGCCGCCGGCCAGAAACACCTGCACCGTGGCAAAATTACGCGGCCCATTGGGCAGCGCATCCACCAGGCGCGGAACCAGGCGATTAACCTCGACCCACTCTGCAACCGTGGGTCGCGGCAGGCCCGCCGCGTGCGCAATGGCCGGCACGTGAATGAGAAGATTTGTCGATCCACCGAAGGCAGCCTTCACGATCATTGCGTTGTAAATCGACGCGGGTGTAAGGATGTCGCCGGTGCCGATGCCAAGCTCATGGAGCCGCAGAATCGCGCGTGCCGAGCGCCGCGCGGCATCCAGCCAGATCGGTTGTCCCGATGGCGCAAGCGCCGTATGCGGTAGCGACAATCCCAGTGCCTCACCCACAACTTGCGACGTCGCCGCCGTTCCCAGAAACTGGCACCCTCCCCCCGGCGAAGCACATGCACGGCAGCCCACCTCCGCGGCATGTTCCAGCGTGATATGGCTCTGCGCGAAGCGGGCGCCGATCGTCTGTACCTTCGCCGCGTCTTCACCTTGCTCCGGCAGCAGCGTCACGCCGCCCGGAACCAGTACCGCCGGTTTCTTTCCCGACGATGCCAGCGCCATCATCATCGCCGGCAGTCCCTTGTCGCACGTCGCCACCCCGATCACGCCTTTCCGCGTCGGCAGCGAGCGCATCAGGCGGCGCAGCACCATCGCAGCATCGTTGCGGAATGGCAGCGAGTCCATCATGCCGGTGGTGCCCTGCGTGCGACCGTCGCAGGGATCAGTGCAGGCGCCCGCGAAAGGCGTGGCGCGCAGCGACTTCAACTCACGCGCGGCTTCAGCCACAAGCAGACCCACCTCCCAGTGGCCGGTGTGAAATCCCAGCGCAATGGGCTCGCCCGACTCCGCTCGCAGTCCGCCGTGCGTACTTAGGATGAGGAATTCGGGATCGAGAAGACGCTGGGGCTCCCAGCCCATGCCGGCGTTCTGTGTCAGGCCGAAGAGATTCCCCGAGGGCTCGGTGAGCAGCATCTCCGGGGTGAGCGGCAGCACTCCCGCAGGTCCAGGCGCATGCGTACCCACGCCAAGCAAGTTCGCATCCGTCGACTCTAAAACCGAACTGAATGAAATGCTTGTGATGGGGAAGCCCTTTCCGCGTCCAGTATAGTGGACCAAGCGCGGGCTTCCGAACGCCGTCCCTGGTGCGTAGATTGCGACAACACGCGCCGGTTCGGCGGCAACTCACCGTCGCGGCAAAGCCTAGTAAGCTGTCAGGCCTCCGTCAATCGCAAACGCAACCCCGTTGATGAACGATCCCTCGTCGCTCGCCAGATAGACCAGCGCATTCGCGACGTCGGCCGTGCTCGCCAGCCTTCCCAGCGGAATCTCGCCCAGTCTCTCCGCCTTGCGCTCCGGATCCTTGAACAGGGTCTGTACAAAGGGCGTCTCCACGGTGCTGGGGTGGATCGAGTTGCAGCGGATGTTGTCCTTCGCATAACGCACGGCCACCGACTTGGTGAGCATGGTCAGGGCGCCTTTGGTCGTCGTGTAGGTTTCATTCGTGAACTTGTGGCCCACCAAGCCGCATATCGACGACATATTCAGGATCACGCCTCCGCCCCCCGCTCTCATCATCGGAAGGGCGTGCTTGATCCCAATAAACGGACCCTTCACATTCACCGCGATCATGGCATCGAAAGATTCCATCGGCATCTCTTCAATGTTCTTCCTCACGTTGATGCCTGCATTGTTCACCAGGATGTCGAGCCGTCCGGCCCGCTCCATCACCGTTGCGAACGCCGCTTTCCAACTCGCTTCTGAAGTGACATCGAGCGGGACGAAGACCGCATCAATCGACGCGGCCGTCTTTTCTCCTTCCTCGCGATTGATGTCGCAAACGAAAACCGAGGCGCCTTCCTCGCGAAATCTCTTTGCGACCTCCGCACCGATCCCGACTGCTCCGCCAGTGACCAGGGCGATCTTCCCCGAAAGACGTCTCGGGCTCACTTGGCGCCCCCCTTGCGGACTTTTACTGCAGCGAGCTTTTCATAGAACTGGATAATGCCACTATGATCGTCGGTCTGCTTTCCGTCGACCTTGAGGGCCTGCATGATCTCCATGATCTGGCTTGTAAGCGGGATCGGGGTTCCGGTTTCGTGGGCGGTATCCAGCGCATTCTGCAGGTCCTTGATATGCAGCTCAATCCTGAAGCCCGGCTTGTAGTTTCCCTCGAGAACCATGGGAGCCTTCGCATTGAGGACGGTGCTTCCAGCCAAGCCGCCCTTGATCGCGTTGAAGACCCGCTCGGGATCGACTCCAGCTTTGGTCGCGAGGACGAAAGCCTCAGACATCGCGGCGATGTTCAGCGCGACAATGATCTGGTTTGCCAGCTTGGTCACGTTGCCTGCGCCAATTTCTCCGCAGAGAACCGCGCTGGCTCCCATCTTCAGCAGTACGTCCTTCACCTTCTCAAAGACGGCTTCCTTGCCGCCCACCATGATAGCCAGCGTTCCGTCGATGGCCTTAGGCTCGCCGCCTGAGACAGGGGCGTCAAGCATCTCGATTCCCTTCCTGCCCAGCTCGGCGGCCACCTCGCGGCTCGCAAGGGGCGCAATTGAGCTCATGTCGACGAGCACGCTTCCTGGCCTGGCCCCTTCGATCACACCGCCTTCGCCCAGAACCGCCTTCTTCACGTGAGGCGAATTGGGCAGCATTGTGATGATGAGTTCGTTCCGCGACGCCACGTCCTTCGGAGACGAACCGGCAGTTGCGCCCGCTGCCACCAGCTCCTTGACCGGGGCATCAACGATGTCATAAACGATGAGTGAGTGGCCCGCCTTAAGCAGGTTCTTCGCCATAGGCTTGCCCATGATGCCCAGTCCGATAAAGCCGATGTTCATTTTTTGTCTCCTTTTAGAAGCGTTCTCACGGTCCTGGCAACCTCCTCCGACGTGAGCTTGAAATGCGTGAGCAGTTCGCCGTACCCCTCCGCCGAGATGCCGAAAGTGTCGGGCACGCCCACGAATTCCACCGGCGCATGGCTCACTCCACGCAGCGCCTCTACCACCGCCGAACCGATTCCACCGATAATCGTATGCTCTTCGGCCGTGACAATGGCATCTACTCCGCTCGCGTAGCGGATTACCGCCTCCCGGTCCAGCGGCTTGATAGTGCTGATGTTGAGCACTCTAACCGAGATCCCTTCCAGCTCCAGAGCCTTCGCTGCCTCCAGTGCCTTCGAGACCATGATTCCTGAGCCGAAAATCGCCACGTCGTTCCCGTCCCGCAGCTTTGTCACCTTGCCGATCGAATACGGCTCGCCCGCCGGATAGACAAAAGGAAGATCATTCCTGTTGATCCTGAAGTACACCGGCCCCTGCCAATCCAGCATACAGTCCATCATCTGTTCCACTTCGATGGAGTCCGCCGGGCAAAGCACCGTCATGTTCGGTAGC
>Ga0310038_10002804_pt1 | contig 12736 bp, 8 predicted proteins | sample Sb_taG_6_FD_200461 | JGI IMG/M metagenome (GOLD analysis project Ga0310038, IMG submission 200461) | Peat soil microbial communities from Weissenstadt, Germany - Sb_50d_4_PS metaG (v2) (version 2) | ecosystem: Environmental > Terrestrial > Soil > Wetlands > Peat | place: Germany: Weissenstadt... | reverse complement strand
ATTGATGCGAGCCGGACGGCTACGATTGTCTCCGTCGCGACACAAAATTGCTTCAACAGGCAGGGCCTCGTGATCATTGGTGTACCGAAAGAAAGTTATCCGGGCGAGCGGCGGGTTGCACTCGTGCCGTCAGTTGTTCCCACGCTGACCAAGGCGGGTTTCGAGGTCCACATACAGTCCGGCGCTGGAATCGAGGCCGGCTATCCCGATTCCCAGTATGCCGACAAGGGCGCGAAGATCGTCGCCGACCGTGCCGCGGTGTTTGCCGCCGCTGACATTGTCGTGCAGATTCTTTGCTATGGCTCTAACGACGTGACCGGGAAACAGGATGTTCCGCTTTTTCGCCGCGATCAGATTCTCATCGGATTTCTGCGTCCGTTCGGTTCGTTGGACATCGTGCAGGAGATCGCGAACGCCGGCGTCACCGCGTTTGCCGTGGAGTTGATGCCCCGGTCCACGCGAGCCCAAAGCATGGATGCGCTGTCTTCGATGGGAACGGTCTGCGGATACAAGGCGGTGCTGATGGCGGCCGACTGCCATCCGCGGTTCTTTCCCATGCTCACCACCGCGGCGGGAACCATCACGCCCGCCCGCGTGTTCGTCATCGGTTGCGGTGTGGCTGGATTGCAGGCGATTGCGACCGCGCGCCGCCTGGGCGCGGTGATTTCCGCTTACGATCTAAGGCCCGCGGCAAAAGAGCAGGTGCAAAGTCTCGGAGGACGTTTTGTCGAGTTGCCCATCGAGGCGAAAGACGCGCAGGACGCTCGCGGATATGCCACCGCGCAGGATGAAGACTTCTATCGCCGTCAGCGCGAATTGCTCGGGAAGGCTGTGCAGGAAAGCGATGTGGTGATCACCGCGGCGGTGATCCCCGGGAAAAAATCGCCCGTCCTAGTGACCGAAGACATGGTGAAGGGAATGGCGCCCGGTTCGGTAATCCTTGACCTGGCTTCCGAACGCGGCGGCAACTGCGAGATCACGGAGACGGGCAAGACCGTGGTCAAGCATGGCGTGACCATTATCGGAGCGATCAACGTGGCGACCGGCGTGCCTTATCACGCCAGCATGATGTATGCCCGCAACATCACCGCATTTTTGACTCATCTCATAAAAGACCAGAAGTTGAACCTGAACCTCGAAGATGAAATTGTGCGCGAGACTCTGCTTACCCACGGTGGCGAGATTGTGCAGGCCCGGGTTCGCGAATTCTTTAAGTTGCCCGCGCTGGCGCTCGTGACCGGGTGATGGCTTCCGCTAGTAAGAAGATGGGACGGAGGAAAGATGAACAGCAGTTCGAACCTGATCAACGCACTCTTTATTTTTGTGCTCGCGGGATTCATCGGATTTGAAGTGATCCGGCGAGTCTCGCCCCTGCTGCACACTCCGTTGATGTCGCTCACCAACGCCCTGGACGCGATCGCGGTGGTGGGTGCAATCGTGCTTGTCGGAGAGCACAAGAGCACGCTCTCCACCGTTTTCGGATTCATTGCCGTGGTCGCCGCCACCAGCAACATCGTCGGCGGCTTCCTGATCACCGATCGCATGTTGAAGATGTTCAAATCCAGCCGTCCCGCGGATAAATCGGTGACTAAATAATGACCGGCGAAATCGGAGCGATCCAGGTCCTCGTCGAGCTTCTCTATCTCATCGCGAGCGTACTGTTCATTCTCTCGCTGAAGTGGATGAGCTCGCCGACCACGGCCCGTCACGGTATCTGGGCGGGCGAAATCGGCATGGTGCTGGCGATCGGCGGCACACTGCTCAACCACGGCATGAGCTACCATCTGATCGCCATTGCGCTCGTGCTCGGCGCCATCATCGGCGTTCCACTCGGAGAAGTGGCGATGACGGCGGTTCCGCAGCGAACCGCGCTCAGTCACGCCTTTGGCGCTCTCTGCGTGACGCTGGTCGGCTCGGCCGAGTTCTATTTGCGCACACCCGATATCTCGCGCTTCATGATGGCGGTGCTCTCCCTCGAAGTCATTCTCGGAGGATTGACCGTCACCGGCAGCTTGATGGCTGCCGGCAAGCTGCAGGAAATTCTGCCGCAGCGTCCGCTGACATACAAAGGTCAGAACCTGGTCAACTTTCTGTTGCTCGCCGGCGCCCTCGTCATCGCCGTATCGCTAGTTTTGCATCCAGGAGCTCGATCACTGTTTCCGTTCATGGTCCTGATCGCGCTGGCGTTCGGCGTGTTGTTGATCATTCCCATCGGCGGCGCGGACATGCCGACCGTCATCTCTCTGTTGAACGGCTATGCGGGTCTGTCGGCGGCGGCCATGGGCTTTGTCCTCGACAGCAAATTGCTCATCATCGCCGGCGCGCTCGACGGATCGTCGGGCCTCATCCTCTCCATCATCATGTCGAAGGCGATGAACCGCTCTTTCACCAACGTTTTGTTCGGAGCCTTTGGTCAGGTGCAAGCATCGGCCGCTGCAGGAGAAGAGGCCAGGCCGGTCCGCAGTGCGACGCCGGAAGAAGCCGCGGCCATTCTATCCGCCGCGAACCGCGTGATCGTGGTTCCCGGATACGGCATGGCCGTAGCCCAGGCGCAGCACAAAGTTCGCGAGCTTTACGATGCTCTCACCAAGCGTGGCGTGGACGTGCGCTTCGCCATTCACCCCGTCGCTGGACGCATGCCCGGCCACATGAACGTGCTGCTCGCCGAAGCGGATATTCCCTACGACCGCCTGATTGAGATGGACGAGATCAACGGCGACTTCCCGCAGACCGACGTCGCCCTGGTGATTGGCGCCAACGACGTCACCAACCCTGCCGCCCGCTCCGATGCTTCCAGTCCCATCTACGGGATGCCTATCCTCGACGTCGACAAGGCTCATACTGTTATGGTCATCAAGCGCAGCATGAATCCCGGTTTCGCGGGCATCGATAACCCGCTCTACTATCTCGATAACACGCTGATGCTGTTTGGAGACGCCAAGGCATTTGTCGGCAGCATCGTGCGCGAGCTCAGCGGAGGACACGGCTAGTAGCTGGCAGCGCAGGTGCGATTCGTATCAGGGCATGCCTTCAGGCATGCCGTAAGGCGCGCTTCAGCCGCCGCGGCAGGAGATCGGAACACCACGGGCTCCGAGATAAGTTGCATGGGAAGTTATGGTATCGCTGAAGCGATACCCTGATACGAATCACCCTTACACGCTGGTTCCCAGAAAGAAACAGAGCGGGTCGCAGCCTACGCGAAACGATATTCGCGCAGTCTGCGGCCCGCCTGGTGTTTAGGCTGCTTTTTTCATCTGTCGGATCTTGGCCCAACGTGCTTTCTGAGCCAGAGAAATTCTCCGCCGCCCTGCCGCGGAGAGAACGCGCTTGGCGCGACGTGTCGCCCCGGCGTGCGCGGTTGCGCCCGAACCTCGAGTAAGCTTTTCGAGAACCGAAATCGCTTCCCCAAGCTTCTGGACCTGGTTCTGAGCATCCCGGCGTTCCTCGCGGAGCCGGTCGATTGCCTTTGCAATATTTGTCATCAAGTACCCCCTCGGGTAACTACCGTCGGACATTGTATTACTAAGTCACCGTTTGTGTCAGAATTTATTGCTGGCTGAATGGGGATTACATGGAGCCTTGGTGCCACGAAGATAATCAGACAAGGACGATGGCACGAGAAGGTGACTCTGAGATAACCAATCCAGTATGCAGACGGTCCGCCCCGCAGCTTTATCCCAAGGGTGGTAATAGTCCGGACGACCCGAACAAGAAGAGAGTCCCAACCGCCAGGCTATAGATCGCCGTCAGCGCGGTAACCACAAACTGAAAGCGTGGCAGCCGCGAACTGAAACCGAAAAGTCCCACCGCCGATGCGGTCATTACCGTATTCATCACCAGCAATCCCGCGATAAACATTGCCAAGCCGATAAAGCCCTTGCCAATACCGCCAAGATTGGCCGCCAGTAAGAAGATCATCAGTTGGCTGGGCGTCTCCGCGCCCAGCCCATGCACAACGCCGATCATGAGTACGGATTTCCAACTGTAATTCCAGGTCTTGTCCTCGGGACGCGGGATATCGTGTTCGTGCCAGTAGCTTTTCATTTTCCACTGGACCCACTGCAGTGCCTTCGCCATAAGGTGAAAGCGGCTGCGAGGCGCCGGGTTCCCCTGGAAAAGCGATCCCAGTACATAGACTCCGAGGATCAACAAGGTCAGTCCTACCAACCGTTCGGCGATGCGATCGATGTCATGAGGCAGCGAGAGTTGAAAGACGATGACCGCGCTGCCCAGAGCGACAACCATGGCCGCGTGTCCCAGGGCATAGAGCAAACCAAGCCGCATGCCACGCCAGCGGCTGGTTTGCACACTGGTGATGTCAGAGATGGCGGCAATGTGGTCGTAGTCGAACCCGTGACGGAATCCCAGAATCGCCGCCGAGAGCAGTGCGAGTTGAAGGCTGTTGGTTGCGACGGTCATGAGAGTAATAGGTGAGTATACTGTGTCGGTCGAGAACTCCATGCTCAGCGGCAGTCGGAGTGGTGCAGTTTGAATCGGTTTTGAAAGGGCACGGCCTCAGCCGTGCCGTAAGTTCGTATTTTCATCGCGGCTTCAGCCGCTGAGGGACGGCAATTTTCAAACTGCGCCACTACCCGGCAGTCAGTCCGGCTAAAATCAGTTATCCCGTGCAGACAGAAAAACGGCTACAATGGCGGCAATCCAATCGTAACCGGAGGTAGGTGTGAAGCCAATCCGTCCTTATAGTGCGGTTGCGGTGTTGTGTGTGATCCTTTTCGCTCTCGCGCCGAATATGTGCGCTCAGGAATCGACTCCACCCAGGCACACCGGGGTTCCGCAAGACTGGTCACAGCACCATATTGTCTTCAGCCGCGATGGGCTCGCCCGACACCCCGATCTGATTGACCGGGAACCGCGCATTCGGTTTCAGCAGATGCAGCGTTGGCAGGGGCCGAATTCGGGTGTCCTCCACGGCGCCGGTGCTATGCCGGCTTCGGTAAACAAATCCGGCCTCCACCGCGATTGGAACATAAATTTGGCGGGGCGCCTGAACCCAGATACGTTTCCGGCCAAGTTTTCCTTCGATCCCAGCGCTCCGCCCGATTGCGTCAATGACTACGTTGTGTTCGCGATGGCAAGGGTCGAGACCGCTGACACCACCGGCACCACCGCCAATCTTGTGGCCTTCAACAACCTCTATTCCGATCCCGTCAATGGCGGCGGATTCTGCGACCCTCCACTGCCCGCTCTGGGCCTAGGTCCGCAGGTGCTGTTTGCCTACAACATCACCACTGTCACCGGGGGCAGGATCGTAACCTCCCCGGTTCTTTCCGAGGACGGAACGAAGATCGCCTTCGTTGAAAGCGTTCCTGCGAACGCCGGTATGGGTATCGCCGCCCAGGCCATTTTCCACGTCTTGACTTGGGCCGCAAACCTTGCCGGTAGCAGGGGTGCGCTCGGCCCGGGCGGCGCCGTATTGCCCGTGTCTATGACGTCAGTGCCCTTCTCCCCATCCGCCAATGACACCACGTCATCTCCGTGGGTAGATTACGGTGCGGATACTGCCTACGTGGGTGCCGACAACGGCGTGGTCTACCAAATTGTGGGAGTCTTCAGGTCAGGGTCGACGATTAGCCCATCTCCTTGGCCGGTTTCGCTTACCCCCAACGTCCACCTGACTTCTCCCGTTCTCGACGGGCGCCTGCGGCTGCTGATGGTGGGGAGCCTGACCGGAACCCTCTACCAGATCAGCATTAACTCCCCGGCCTCCCCGCCCAAGCAGCTCTCGGTTGGAGACACCGCAGGTGGCGCTACCACCCCAGGTATCGTCGCGCCGCCGATTGTCGATATCACCAACGGCACGACATTCGCCGTCACCCCTTATGGCATCGATTCCGCCGAACTTGTCCAGGCCGACACCGCCACACTGGGTACTCATGTGCTACAGATAGCCAACATTGGCATAGGCTCCACCACCGGCACACATTTCAAACTCTACGAACCCGCTTTCAGCAACAACTACTACAACAGTCCCTCGACTGGAGTAATCACTCTTTGCGGAACCAGCGGATCAGATACCAGTCCCGAGCAATACGCCTTCGGCTTCACCGGGACTACCATGAATGCGACCACGCCTGTCGTCGCGCGGCATCTTTCCGCTTCCCTCACTGACCGTTGCTCAGGATGGACGGAGTTCTACAATCCCAATGTCGGCGCGGCAGATGCCATCACGGCTACATCGGTCACGACAAACGTGCTGACAGTGACCGCGAGCAACAATAATCTCGCGGTTGGGGAAGAGGTATACCTCCAAGGCACGGCTGAAGCTTCCCTGAACGGTCATACGGTGACGGTCGCCAGCCTGACAGGCTCAGCTCCGATGTATACAGGATTCACCGCGAGCTTCACCACTGCGGATTACTCTAACCCTTCAGATACCGGCACAGTAGCTGTCGCCGACACCATCACGGCTACGTCGGTCGCGTCGAACGTCCTGACGGTGACGGCGAGCAACAGTAATCTCACCGTTGGGGGACAGGTTTACATCCAAGGCACGGCTGAGGGTTTCCTGAACGGTCAGACTGTGACAGTCGCCAGCTTGACAGGTTCAGGTCCGACCTCAGGATTCACCGCGAACTTCACCGCTACGAATTACACTAACGCTACAGATACCGGCATAGTATCTGCGGTACCTACGGCGATCGATTTCTTTTTCTTCAGTTTGACCGGAGACTGCACCCTGCTACCAGGAGGCACGGGTGTGGCCACGGGCTGTGTGGTGTCGCTGGCCAACAACGGTAGTACCACGACCACAACCATCGCGCCTGTGAAGGGCGGCGCCAGTGGGATCATCGTCGATAACTACAGTTCGGCTGCGCAGGCTTCCAGCATCTATTTCACCGCCGGGAATGTAAACACTGCGTATAAGTTTACCCAGGGCTCCCTGCAATAGGAGTTCTCAGAGTGCTAGAGCCCTGGTTGCCGGGTGATCATTTGCAACGGATTGCACCGCGAGGAAAAAAGCCAACAGAGAAGTGCGGCTAACTCGTTAGAGATAAAGACGGGAAGTTTCGTTGAAACTGGAAGGCGAATTGCCCACATCACCCGCGATGCAGTGTCTCTGGCCGAGCACGAAAACCAGGAGCACGAAGGCATTCGCGGCAGCCGTGGTGGTGGCGGGTACGGTACTGGCGAGCATTGTACTGGCGGGCCTCAGCGGCGTTCTTGCCTGGGGTTCCGTAACGTCTGCGACAGCCTCTCCGTCGACCATCATCGTCATTCCGCCTCGTGTCCCGCTCACGCAATTGGAAAAGAACCTGCGCCGTGTGCCCGCGCACATCTCCGAGTTCGCTCCCGCGTCGGCGCCGCTGGCCCTGCCGAGATGTGGACACGTCCGTCCGCCCGAAGCCTTGCTTACGCCCGACCCGCTGCTGCACGTTCAAGACGACGATCTGCATGTGCGCGTCAGCTTCATTGTTGGATCCGACGGACACGTGCACAGCGCCTTCGTTCTGGACAGCGGCGGCGCCATAGAAGACCAGATCGCGCTGCGCGCAGTCCGCTTCTGGCGCTATCGACCCGCACTGTGCAACGGCGTTCCCACCGATTCCGAGGCGTTGGTAAGATTCAGCATCCGCTAGCGGGCGAATTCTCCTACAATGTAGCGACGAGGTTGCCGTGACCGCAGACCATCCGAATCCTCCTGATCCAAAGCCGGACCGACAGCATGACCGACAGCCGGGCCGAGAGCCCGACCGAGGGACGGACCAGCTCGTCGAAGGCAAGGAGGTCGAAGAGTTCTTTCAACGGCTGCCCGGCAGCTTTCACTGGCCGAAGCCGAATGCCGAAGCGGTCGCGGCAGCCGTGGAAGCCATCCAGCGCATGTCCGGTGGCAGCGCGGCTGCGCAGGATCTGGCGGCGGCCGGCGATGCGGTCGAGCCGGGGTACGGCTGCTCAGCCTGTGGAGGTTCGCTGCCCGCGAGTGCTCGCTTTTGTGTCTGGTGCGGAACCCCACAGGAATCTGCAGCGGGTAATACTGCCGCTCAGCCGCCATCTCGCGCCGGCGCGCAACATCACTTTCACCATCACTATCATCATCTTGTCCCCAGCTCTGCCACGGCATCGGGCGCACCCTCTGCCGAGTCCGAGCCCACTGCTCCTCGCGGCCGTGCTCCTGGTTCCGCGGGCACTTCCACCGGCGGCCGCGCCGAAGCCAGCGCGCGCCAGGTTGTCCAGGATTGGGCGCAGGCCTGCAACACCCGGCACATCGACGACCTGCTCGAACTCTACGCTGCCGACGCCACGCTCATCCGCTCCAGCGTCCCGCCGGTGCGCAGCTTGCCGGCGATCAGGGAATTTCTTATCTCGCTGCTCGAAGCCGGATTGGGTGACGTGGAAATGGAATCGCTGCGCGTCGAAGTGCTGGGTGAGATTGCTCTCGATCTCGGCCGTTGCAAAATGCTCGTGCCCGTAGCCATGGGGAAGCGCCGCGAAGAGCGCGGAAAGTATCTGATCGTCCTGGTGCGCCAGCCCGCCGGCACCTGGAAGATTCTTGCCGATTGCTGGTCGGCGGATCTGGCGGTCAGCGCCCCGCCGTCCGAGCCCGCTGTCCGCAAGCCAAGCGAGCCAGTCCCACCTCTGCGCAAGCCCCGCTGAAAGCTACTCAGTCGTTGGTCGCTAGAGCCCCATGTGGAGCGGACACTCCTGTCCGCTGCCTTTGACTTTGGTGTTGTTCTTGGTTCTAGGCAGGGCAGGAGACATACGTAGCTAGATTGCCCTCGACCACCCGAATCGCACCAGAAAAGAGCAAAGTCAAAGGCAGCGGACAGGAGTGTCCGCTCCACATGGGGCTCTAGCGACCAACGACGTTTAGTGGCTATACACCGTAGTCTGCGGATTGTAGTTCTTCCAGTCGAACCAGTAGTCCTTCAAGAAATTGATCCTCCCCAGACACTGGCCCAGCGCCGGCCCGCTGGTCGCGCATCCCGCGAAATTCCACGTGTTGCCCTGCGAATCGAGCAGCTGCCACTCCGGACTTTGTCCATCACCCTTCCCATCACTTTGCCGACCACTCTGCGTGTCGCGATAGAGCTCAATGTCCAGTCCATTCCACTGTGAGCGAAACACGCGGACCGACTCGCCGTCCGGCCCGGTCACCAAGACCACTGGAACGCCGGCGATTTTATCCTCCACCGGACTCGCCCCGCGCACCCTCGCCAAAGGAAAAGCGCGCGCCTGCCCGCCCATGGCGACTCCCAGGATGACGTCGCGATCGTTCAGCCCTTGCCCCGGAAAAGTCAGCGGCACCGGATACTTCGCAACCTCTTCTTCCCATTTCTTGTCGTAGTCCTTATCACCGTGCCCAGGAACCGGCGCGAGCACCAGAAATCTTCGTTGCCCTTGTCCTTGCCCATGCCCCTGCGACGCTTCGGACTTCCACAACCCGAACGTGAGTTCGTCATTCGGCATCAGTTCCAGCGCGCTGCCCGCCAGTTCCCCCGCGATTGCGCGCCCCGTGACCTGCTGCCACCACGAACCCGTCTCGCGGTCGCGCATCAGAAAATTCTGGTTATTGATCCCCGCCAGATAGAAATGCAGCTCGCGTCCCCGCGCTGTTCTCTTCCACACCAGACCGGTGTGACAGAGCGTTCAATAGGTGACGACGATCGGCACATCCGCCACCCTGTCGTTCAGGATGTGATGGTAGGCCATCTGCACGATCGGATAAGCGCGCGCCTCCTGCCCGATTCGCACCGCCATCACCATTTCCTTGTCGTCGAGGTGGGCATCGTCGGCCGAGACGAAACCCGCGGCCGTAATCGGGTTGAACATCCATTCAAAATAGTTCTGCCGGACCATCACCGCCGACGCCGCGCTTAGCACCAGCGCCGTCGCGATGCCCGTCCGCACCCATCTCGACGAGTTCCGCCACAGACGCGCGCCCAGGGCCACCACCCCCACCAGGGCGGCCACCGTGAGGGCGGGCGCAATCCGCTTCACCGCGATCGCCAGCCCCAGCGCCCTCTCCGACTGGTGACGAAATGGCCGGATGACAAACGCCGGAATCAGAAACAAGCTTAGCGAAAACACAGCCAGCAGCCCCAGCAGCAGCCATAGCCAGCGATTCTCAGATCTGTTCATTCTTGATTGCCCTTGATTGCCCGAAACATCCCCGAAGATTCATCCCCTCTGTTGGTACACGGAAATCTCAACTCGAAGAAATTGAGGATAACACCTTCAGACCAAGAAAAACCCCGATCCTTGCGGATCGGGGTTAGGTGAATCCGTTAGCGGTGCCTTTAGTCGGTGCGGGTCGCGAGCATCTCCCGGAATCCCAGGCTGTTCACGTCGCGGAACATCGGCGTTCCGGGCGGCAGTCCTGCCGGAGTGGAAAAGTCAATGTCGAAACTGTAGTTTCGCGTTGGCGGGTTATACACGACGTTGCAGCATTTGTAGACGCCGGTGTTATAGGTTGAGTAATACAAGCTCACGATCGAGCCGGTGTAATTCAGGGAGCCGTTCCAGTTTTCCAGGTAACGCAGGAAGTTGTGCACGCCACCGTCGGTGCCGAAGTCATTTGCAACTCCAGCCCAACCCGGCTGCGGGAAATTGATGTTCTTCCCGCCTGCTACTGCAAGCCGGTACCAGGCACTGCTCGCCTGCCGGTTGGTCGCCACGTTGGTGACAGTACCGTCGCCGGCGGCGGGACTAAACTCTGGAACGCTGGCAGGATTGGTGCCACCGATACCAAAGCTTGGAAGGTCGACCCAGTCGTTCGAGAGGAAAGTGACCGCGTCGGCGATCACAGATGCGGACGAGTGTCCGGGCAAGTCTACCGGCGGCGAGTTCCAGACCGTGTCGGTCGAGTTGGTGTTGTAATCGCCCCAGACGTACACCGGGTTCTCCGATGCGACGGTGAAGCCACCCGGGTCGGCTAACGTTCCACCCGGAGCCGTCGGCAGGTTGCCAAGCGAAGCATCCACCAGTCTCAAAACGTGGCGAGCCCCGCTGACCCAGTTCTTGCGCGCGGTGTGGCTGCAACTCGCAATCCGGGCGTTGGCCGCGGTGCCGAAGGGGTCATCGACCCCCCCGCCGTTGATTTGGGCATTCAGGTTCTTGGTGGCGCTGCCCTGCGTGCCCCAGAAACCCAATCCCAGGTTGTTGGTGCCGAAGTTGTCCAGTACGCCGTTCTGATTGACGTCTTCGGGAGAAACGGTCTTGCCGGCTGGTATCGGCTCCAGCACTCCGTCGGGTGTACCCGCGGCGCTGGCGGCGTTGACCACGTCCTCCAGGCCCGAGTCTCCGCTCTTAACCCCTGCGGGGTCGGGAGTAGTCGGGTTCGGATTTAGCAGCATTCCCCGGCGATCGGAGAAATACAGGACGTATCCATTCTGATTGGTGTAATTTACATTGGTGCCGCTGGTTCCGATTGCTCCACTCAGCCATCGTTTCAGGTTGCCCACATCGATTTCAACCGCATTCATTACGCCCATGGTGGTGCAGCTGTTGTCCGCGACGGCGGTGTCGCGAACCTCGCCTTCGCGGGCATCGTAGAAGTTGATGGGATACCAGTTGAACTGGGTGACGCTCTGGTTTGCCAACGTTGATAGGCCAAACTGCCAGTACGGATTGTTCGCCGCGTTGTCCAACAGAAGCGGCGGCGTCGCGGCCCATTGCGTGCACTTGACATTAGGACTAGTACCCGCCGTCGCGGTACAGCTCGGGGCCATCCCGGTGGCGAGCTGCGCATATGTAGGGATACCTGAGCTTACAGTGCCGCGATCCGCCGGCTCTTGCAGCAACAGAATCGCGTTCGGATTGATCGGGTTTGGAGTCGGGGTAAAGTCAGGTGAAGCCGCAGGAGTGCCCCCACCCGACTGCGTAGGTGCGTTGGTGCCCCGCGCAAATCCCAGCGCCAGCCATTCGTTGGTTACTGGGACCCATACGCCCGAGTTGTTCAGATATTCCACTCGGAGGTAGCCATCGATCAGGTTCCAGGTTGCGGTTTGTGCGGCGACGGCCGCCGAGCTGTTCGTGACCGCCGCGCCGGCCACAGTGTAGTACGGAGATACCGGTGCGTTCGTGCAGCCCGTAGGATAGCCGTCCGCTATAGTACTAAAGGCGGTTCCGCTTGTTGATGTGCCTGGCGATACCGGAGGACAAAGGACAAGCGCCGGTGCGACGCTGGCGCTGCTGCCCGAAGTAATCGGAGCGCCTGGGCCACCTGCAGGACCCGTCGGCTGGAGTCCCTGGTGTGTGGGGCTGCCGTTGTTTGCGTTGCCTAGCCATGCCAGGGGTGCGTAGGGCCAGTCTGCGCCGTCAAGGCCGTTGCTGGCAACAATGGCGGAAGCACTCACCACGCCGGCAGAGGGCACCGCGTTCGACGCGGCGGCGAAGTACAGGTTATAGGTGCCGGACGATGGCGCCGCGAACGTCGCAGCGTAATTGCCCGCAGCGATTGGAATTCCAAGGGCATTGGCGGCGGTCGCACCCGTCGCCGCCGCCTGGGCACCCGTGATGTTCGCCAAGCGGACGTTTTGTGGATCCGCAAATCCGGTGCCGTTCAGAAATTCCGTCGGATCGTCGCTCAGCTCCACGTGAATCACCGCCAGGTTCCACTCCCGCGACTGGGCCAGCGCCGATGTCGGGCTCTCGCCCACCTGTGGCCGGCGAATAACTTGGAAAGGATACGTCGTACCGCTCACGAACGGCATCTTAAGGTTCTTGGCGCCCGTCCCCACATTCGTCATACTTCCATAGTTCCCGTTGATGAGCTCAA
>Ga0310038_10002802_pt1 | contig 12751 bp, 14 predicted proteins | sample Sb_taG_6_FD_200461 | JGI IMG/M metagenome (GOLD analysis project Ga0310038, IMG submission 200461) | Peat soil microbial communities from Weissenstadt, Germany - Sb_50d_4_PS metaG (v2) (version 2) | ecosystem: Environmental > Terrestrial > Soil > Wetlands > Peat | place: Germany: Weissenstadt... | reverse complement strand
GGAGCCGGCTTGGACACCGTCGACCTCAGCACGGAGATCGTAGCGCTGATGTCCGCGAAGAACCAATACTCGGCCAACCTCAGCACCCTGAAAACTGCCGACCAGATACAGAAAAGTTTGCTCGACGTAACTGCCTAAATCCGGCTCGCTGTCCCGCAGTCCGTAGTGCCCATCCCGTTCGCCCATTACCTGGGTCACGGGGAGCGAAGCCCTGGCCGGCCCATCTCGCTAAAGATAAGCATCCATCCGCCCGATAAACCAGGAGTTTGCTAGCCGCTGTCAAGTCCAGCGAGTTCGCATTCCAACTATCGAGAGGAGAAATCGGCATGAAGAAATTCGCTTTTATCGTCGCGCTCAGTTTGCTGCTAATCCCTGGCGCCTGCGCCAAAGAGGGAGCCGACCAGTACCCCAACGGGGCGGAGAACTGGTTCGCGGGGGCGACTCCACCGCCCGGCTTCTATTACATCAACTACTTCGGTTACTACACCGGAGAACTGAAAGACGGTTCCGGCCAAAAGGCAGTCGTGAATGGAACTACGCCTTCCGTGGACGCGACCTTCGATGCGTTTCGCTTCGTGGAGATGACCCCCTTCAAGATTTTGGGGGCTGACTACGGGGTGCACATGATCGTGCCGGTGGTGTATCAGTCGATGAACTTGAACGGTCGGAATGACAATTCCAGCATCGGCGACATCACCATCGACCCCTTCATCCTGGGCTGGCACCGGCCGACGTGGCATGCGGTGGCGGCAATGGACATCAACCTGCCCACCGGACACTATGACAAGACGGATCCCCGGGTCAGCATTGGCGCGCACTATTACAGCTTCGAGCCGGTGTTCGCTTTCAGCTACATGCCCAAATCGGGCTGGGAGGCATCCACAAAAATCATGTACAACCTGAAGACCACCAACCAGGCCACTGACTATCATTCAGGTCAGGAGTTCCACATGGATTACCTTGCCGGTAAACACGTTGGCAACTGGATGGTCGGAGGCACGGGTTACTTCCTCAAGCAGGTGACCGACGATCTCGTCAATGGTCAGGTGATGGCAGCGGCCCCAGAGCTGTGGGATTCGGGCCAGAGGCCAGGTCGTCGCTATCGGTCCGAGTGTCGGCTACACCAACAAGCGCCATATGAGCTTCATGGCGCAGTGGCAGCATGAAACCCTGGTCCGCAATCGTTTCGGGGGCGACAAGATCTGGTTCAAGATGATCATCCCCACCTCCAGCGTGTTTCACGCTCCTCCCAAAGCGTGATGGAGCCAGCACCACATCCCGGCATGCCGTGACCGTCACGCGTCTATCCGTGTGAGGATTTTGAAGGAGGCAGGATGAAAGCATTAGATTTCGATTTGTCCAAAGACATGAAGTTCAGCCCGCAGACCGGGGTGACCAGCTTCCGGAACAGCCGGCTGATCATCCTCGACGCCAACGCCCTGGGGCTTCTACGGCAAACCGTGGTGGACCGGCTGGGAGCGGAAAAAGGGCGCGCCCTGTTCCTGAAGTTCGGATATCAGAACGGTTATTCCGACTTCCTGCAGATGAAGCTGGCCTACCAGTTCGATTCCGAAATGGACCTGCTGGCTTCCGGACCGGTGATCCATAGCTGGGAAGGCATCGTGCAGGCCACGCCCAAGGAGATCCGTTTTGACCACGCGTCCGGCGAATTCTTCTTTACCGGAGTGTGGACCAATTCCTACGAAGCGGAGCAACACCTCTGCTTCCACAAGGCTGGGAAGGAGCCGGTTTGCTGGACCCTGATGGGTTACGCCTCGGGATGGTGCACCGCATTTTTCGGCAAACGCCTGATCGCCATCGAACCGCTCTGCGCCGGCAAAGGCGACGAACACTGCGAATGGAAAATACAGCCGGAGACCGCCTGGGGCCATGAAGCCGCTCCCTATGTTCAGGCGTACCGGGACTTCGCCATCTAAGGAGGCCATTGTGGCAGGCAAACTCATGAAGTACTACGAATACATTTGTGAACAGTCGGGATTCACCGGCAAAGTGAAGCTGGCGCAGTTGACCAAGCTGCCCTCCACCCGGGCCGCCGTGGTGCCGGACACGCCGGAAGTGCTCGCGCAGTTCCAGGAGGCCGTAAAGCAGCTCACCGGCAAACCTGCCCCCAGCTACTGACCGGGTCTGCTTTCGCGGTGTGGCAGCTCTTTAACTCTTAAAAAGGAGGGAGAGATGTACAAGATCGAAAATACGGACTATGGTTTCCGTCTTTCTTTCGACGGCTTCATGAAGAAGCCGGAGATGGAACAGTGGCTCACCGACAGCCAGGCCAAGCTGAAATCACCGCCAAAATCGTTTGGAGTGCTCATCGATATGCGAACGCTTAAACCGCTTCCAGACGACGCCAAAGAGGTGATGCAAAAGGGGCAAGCCCTTTACAAGCGGTCCGGAATGCAGCGTTCGTGCGTGGTTCTCAATAGCCTGACGCTTACTTTCCAGTTCAAGAAAATAGCGCAGTCTTCCGGCATTTACTCCTTTGAGCGCTACCTCAGCGCTCCTGACGTTCCCGATTGGGAGAAAAAGGCAATCGCCTGGGTGAAGAGCGGCGCTGATCCCGACGTTGTCAAGTGACGCTATCCAGGATTAGCAGATCACCCGGATCGCTTCACCTAATTGGTTTTGAAGGAAAAAAACATGACCTGGTTCAGCAACCTTGCCATAAGGAAAAAACTGGCGGTGGGATTTGGCGCTCTGTTGGCAATCACGCTGCTCTTTGGTCTGTTCGCACTGGCTCAAATGGCAAGCATCAATAGCGCCACCGAGGAGATCGCCAGCAAAAGAATGTTTGCGGTGCGCTACCTCACTACCATTCGCGGCGATGTCAATGCGACCAGGCGCACCGAGCTTACCTGGCTGCTGGTCTCATCCAAGCAGGAGGTTGCGGAGTATGACGCCAAGTTGGGATCCGCGCTGCAGAAGCTCCTGCAGGATATCAAAGACGGGCAGGACAGGTTCCAGGCCGTCGCCGGGGAAGAGGACCGCCGGCTTTACCAGCAGTTTCAGGCCGCCCTGCAAAATTGTGTGGGACTTCATGGCCAGGTCCTCGCACTCCGTCAGGCGGGCAAGGAAGAAGAAGCCCGGAGAGCGGCGATCAGCCAGCAGCCGTTGATTGATGCCATGTTTGATGCCATTGACCAGGTCATTGCCCAGAGCGGCAAAGACGCTGATGCCGCGGCCCAAAAAGCTGCCTCGGAATACCAGCGTGCGCGTAGTCTCGCCCTGGTGCTGCTCACCCTGGCCATTGCTGCCGGAATTCTTCTGACCATCGTCGTGTCCAGCGCCATCGCGGCTCCGCTTCGCATGTTGGTTGCGGGCCTCAACCAGGGCGCGGAAGGCGATTTGAGCGCACGTATCAACACCACCAGCCAGGACGAAGTCGGCCAGACGAGCAGCGCCTTCAACATCTTCATGGAAGAGCTGCAGAGTGTCATGCAGCAAGTAGTGGCCACCGCCGAGCACGTGGCCAGCGCCACTGAGGAGATCTCGGCCAGCGCCACCCAGTCGGCCAACGGCTCGGAAGCGCAGAGGGACCAGGTGCACCAGGTGGCCACGGCCATGCAGGAGATGTCCGCCACCGTGCACGAAGTCTCCGAGAACTCCAACAAGGCCGCTGACTCCGCCCGCCAAACCGCGGAGACGGCTCGCCAGGGCGGAGGCATTGTCGAAGACACCCTGGCGCACATGCGCTCCATCGCCGGCTCGGTGCGCGAGACCGCGCAAAAAGTGCAGGAACTAGGCAGCCGTTCCGACCAGATCGGCAAGATCGTTGGCGTGATCGACGACATTGCCGACCAGACCAACCTGCTGGCCCTGAACGCCGCCATCGAAGCTGCACGCGCCGGCGAGCAGGGACGCGGCTTTGCCGTGGTGGCGGATGAAGTCCGCAAGCTCGCCGAGCGCACCACCAAGGCCACCAAGGAAATCGCGGAGATGATCCAAAGCGTGCAGGCGGATACGCGCGGCGCGGTCGACAAAATGCAGTCCGGCACGCAGCAAGTGGAAAAGGGTGTGGAAGTTACCGCCAAAGCGGGCGAGTCGCTGAAGCAGATCATCGGGCAGGCCGAGCACGTGGGCGAAATGGTGACGCACATCGCTACCGCCGCCAATGAGCAGTCCTCGACCACGGAGACCGTCAACGCCAACATGGATCAGATCAACAAGCTGGTGGCGGAGTCGGCCGAAGGCGCGCAGCAGTCGGCCCAGGCTTGCGAGCAGTTGTCCAGCCTGGCGCTGGAACTGCAGAACCTGGTGTCGCGCTTCAAGCTGGGGAACGGCGCATCCGGGTCCGCCTCCGGCTATCGTTCGCCACGGCAGGCAGCCGCCGACCCGAGCCGGGTCCGGACAGCACTGGCGCTGGCTCCGCGGCCGCCGGTACAGCACGACCTGTATCAGACCGGGCATGACCGTAACGGAGATTAAAGAGAAGCAGGCCCATCCCTCCACTCGCAAGATGTTGGACAAGTAAGGATGCTTCGACTCGTGCGGGCAAAGCTTGCCCTGAGCGAAGTCGAAAGGGCAGCCCGCACTCGCTCAGCATGACAGCGAAATGGGTACAGGCACCGTGAATCTACCCTAAAGAAATTCAGGATTCTTGCCGAAGAGGTAGGGTGTGGCCAATCCAGGCATCGATGGTGAACGTCATGTTGACTTACTCCGCCCCCGCGGCTGAGGTCGCGGCCGATCATCAGAATCTGCTCCAGGAGCCGTTGGTTCAGCAGCTCCTCGACAGCCTGCCCGAGCCGGCGATGATCCTGAACCCGCAGCGGCAGGTCGTTCTGGTCAACGACAAGCTGGCGGCCCTGCTGAACGCCGAGCCGGAAGAGTTGCTCGGGCACAGGCCGGGAGAGATCCTGCACTGTATTCACTCCCAGGATTGCGCCGGGGGATGCGGGACATCGAAATTCTGCGCCCAGTGCGGTGCGGGCCGAGCGATCTGGGAATCGCAGACCACCAACACCGCTCAGGTGCGGGATTGCAGAATGGCGTGCGCTACGGGAGCGGGTTCCCTGTCCCTGGACCTGAAGGTGTGGGCAACTCCTCTGGCCGTCAGTGGGCGGTTCACGGTCTTCGCCGTCCGGAACACCAGCAACACTGCTGCGACGAGTGTCACCCCGAAACCCAAAAGCGGTGAGTCCTTCCCAAAAAATAACTGTTGAGAACCGCCCTTCTTGGCGGCTTGGCTTTGACATCGACTCTCGCTATCGGGGAGAATGCAGCCACGCGGGTGCCGGGGGAACCTGAAATCCATGATCGTGAAAGGAAAAATCATGAAGAGAGCCATTGCGATTGCAGTGCTAGCTCTGTCGTTCGTTGCCGGCGCAGCCTTCGGCGACAGGGTGCGGGACTGGCATGACCTGGAAGCGGTTCACAAACACGTGCAGGAAGCGATCCATGAAATGGAGCGAGCCCGGGCGGCCAACCACTACGACATGGATGGACACGGCGTGAAGGCCGAAGAGCATTTGCGGCAGGCCGAGCACGAGCTGCACGAGGCAATAGAATCGGCCAAGAGATAGGGGCCCCGGCCCGTTTCCCGGCCCTGCGGTGTTCGTTTTGCGGCTCGGGATACGGAGTCGCACCCTGCTCGTCAGCCTGTTCCGCGAATTCCAGCTAGGCCGTTGAATAGTCGGGACGGTCTGCCGGAGATCCGGCATTCGCCGCTTGTGAGAGGACGATCTTTCAACAGCCACTGAGGCGGCGCGTTGCTCACGCTAGTAGTAAATGCGCGCATCCGTCCCGCACTGAGGTGTCGATGAAGCGGGTTGCGTTTGGGCTCGTCCCACTGCTCCTATGCGCTGTTACCGCCGCCGCGCAGTTCACCTTCGTTCTCACCGAGCGCCAGGGTGGCGAGTCGTCCACCGCCCAAGGTTATGCGGACGGCGCGAAGTTCCGTCTTGAGCCCCAGGAAGATAATCCACAAGGAGGGTACGTGATCTCCGTCGATGGCGGCCGTACCCTCTACATGGTCAATCCGGCAAGGCAGGAATACGGACGGGCTGACATGCAAACATTGATGGCTAAAGTTATGGAGAAACTCAAAGCTCTCAACAAACAGACGACTCTGCAGCTTGAGTCACCGAAGGTTGAAACCGTGCTGACAGAGCCAGGTGGGACGCTGGATGGGCACCCCACGCGCCACTACAAGCTGCGGATCTCTTATTCCATGCACTTTCTCAAGACCGACCTGCGCCGCTCGTACGTGGAATATCAGGACCTGTGGATGGCTTCCGACATCGAGCAAAAGGGCGCATCGAATTTCCTGATCTCGTTTCGTCCTACCGGCGACGCACGCATCGATGGCGCGTGGGAGCGAGAACTCGCACAAATACCAGGCTTCCCCCTGCGGCAGGTCACATTGCGAACCGAGGTCAATGAAGACGGAAACTCTAGCGTGTTGCGGATCTCGCGGGAGATAACCAAAGTGCGGACCGGGCCGGTGCCGACATCTCTATTCGTATTGCCCACGGGCTATAAAGAAGTGGCCGCTCAGGAAACCCAGTCCCGCTAGGTCCATTGCAGCAACCTTCGGGGCGCCGTCCCATTGAGGCAGGCTAACTGTCGAAAACAAGCTTTTTCACACGTTAGCCCAGTTTTGAATGGTCGGGACGGGCAGATTTGAACTGCCGACCCCTCGCACCCCAAGCGAGTGCTCTACCAGGCTGAGCCACGTCCCGACATACATCACCGCCGGGTAGCGGTGTGGGGTAACCGTGATTTTACACCATGGCGCGGCGCGCGCCGTCCTCCCGGCTCACCCTGCCCTGGTGGCCGAGCCCTTGCCGACGGCCATCTCCGCCAGCGTCTTCAGGTCGGGGACTTCCAGATCGGGCTTGGCGGAGACGCGCTTCACCGCGCCCGGGCCGCGGCGCGTCACCAGCACGGTGGACATCCCCATCTGCTTGGCCGGGATCACGTCGTGAAAAACGCTTTGCCCGGCGTGCAGCACTCGCCGGGGCGGCAGGCCGATCTTCTGCAGGGCGAACTCGAAGATGGCGCGCGCCGGCTTGTAGGCGCGGGCCTGGCCGGCGGTGACCACCCAGTCGAAATCGACGTGCAGTTGCGGCAAGGTGTCTTTGAACAGGTCGTCGTCGATGTTGGAGATGATGCCCAGCCGGAATTTGCTCTTGAGCGCGCACAGCGCCCCCACGGTGTCGGCGAACGGGATCCAGTTCTTGATCGACGCCGCCAGGCTGCGGGCTTCATCGGTCGAGACCGAGAAGCCGAAGCGCTGGCCAAATGCCCGCATCACTTCCTCGAGCACGGAGCGGTAGGGGCGGAACGGGCCGGCTTGCAGGGCCGGCTCCAGCTCGGCGTAGACTTCGAGGATCTCGTTGGGGGTCACCGGCTTGCCGTGCTCGGCCAGCAGCGGCCGCAGCACGCGCAGGATCCCGGACTCCCAGTCGATCAGAGTGCCGTAGCAGTCGAAGGTGATGGCCTGGAAGGAATCGAAAACTAACAACGTGTCTCCAGTACCGAGTACCAAGTACCCAGTACCAAGTGCCGTTGCAGCCGTTGTATCAGAACTACTTGCTGGGTCGCAACTTGAGGCGTTTTGCGGGCCCCTCGGCGGCTTCGCTTCGCTCACCTGCTCAGGGCAGGAGAATCGCGAGATTTTCGTCAAACGCGTCAGGGAGACGTTCAAGCTGAACGAGGACGATCCGCGCTGGCAGGCTATTTTGGCCGTTTGGGACGAGCACCTAAATCCCGAGTGACAGCCTTAGAAAACCTGGTGACTGTCTCGGACTTCTGCTTTTCCGAAAGCCCGAGGGAATCCATGTGATCCTCGAGGAGAGACGCGATTCGGCGAGCCGCTTCGTCGCGGGACAAACGCGGCCGCGCCCCTTCACTGCGAGCCAACCGCCGTCTGGTAGCAGGACTCGTGCTCATTGGCTTCTCTTGGCCTGGTAGAAGTATCTTCACCTTTTATCATATCCCCGTTTCTCCATAAACCGACTGCGTAATTGCTTTGCGACTCTTACCATAGTCATTAGGTGCCTGCCCACCCAGCCGGCGCGGGACGCTAAGCAAATGAATATAAGCTATTTAGGGGTGCATGCGGCCTGCGCGCTACAGCAGTGAATCATCCATGTGCGAGGGGAAGACGGCGGGCCTGCGGGCAACGGTGCGCGCGCGCCGGCGCGGCACCGGCGCAAGCGCGGCCTCGTCTTCATCGTCCTTGCTCATCCGCAGCCGCGACGCATACCGCGCCAGCGCCGCGGGATCGTTGTCGAAGAAGCGGGCGGCCAGGCGGCCGACAGCACTACGCCGCGCGGTTTCGAGATCGAGGGCGGCGGTGTAGAGATAGGCGCGGCCGTTCTTCTGGCGCTCCACCAGTCCTTTGGCGCTCATGCGGTCGAGCACGGTCATGACCGTGGTATAAGCCAGCGGCCGCGGCAATCCGGCGCGCACTTGCGCCACCGAAGCGCCGGGATACTTCCACAACACCTTCATGCACTCCAATTCCAGCTCCGCCAGGCGACCTTTCACTTCTTTGCGGCCTCCGCTGGGATGAGAGGAGCGGTGGTGGGAGCGTCGCCGTCGTTGCTGGCAGGAGCGGGCGCGCTCTCCGGCGCCGGCTTGGGGGCGAGGAACTTGCGCGTGTTCAACAGCGGCCGGCCAAGCGAGGCGTTGTAGCCGGTCCAGTCGTCGTCATAACCGGCCTCGCGCTCCAGGTGGGCGCGCATGCTTTCCATCTTGGAGTCCAGATCGTCCAGGTAGTGCAGCATGAGCGCTTCCGGGAACATGGGCAGCTTGGGCGAGCCGAACTCGTACTGCCCGTGGTGGCTGATGATCAGGTGCTCGAGCAGGGTCTTCAGCTCATCGGGGAAGCCCGGGATTTCGGCGATCTTGGCGTGCAGCATCTCCAACTCGATCACCATGTGTCCCAGCAACTGCCCGCGGGTGGTGTAGGCGAACGAGCGCCCGTAGGAGAGTTCGTGGATCTTGCCGATATCGTGCAGAAAGGCGCCGGTGAGCAGCAGGTCGCGGTTGATCTGGGGATAGTTGCGCGCCGCCAGGTCGCACAGCCGGAACAGCGACATCACATGGTCCAGCAGCCCGCCGATGTAGGCATGGTGCAGCGTCTTTGCCGCCGGCGCGGTCTTGTAGGCGGGCGCGATCTCCGGGTCAGACATGAACCCTTCGATCAGCGCCTTCAGATGCGGATTCTCGAGCGTGGCGACAAACGCGCCCAGGTCGCGCCACAGCTCCTCGATATCGCGCGGGCACTTGGGCAGGTAGTCGGCGGGATCGACCTCCTGCTCTTCCAGGCGCCGCAGCTTGTGGATAGTGATCTGAAACCGGCCGTTGTACTTGTTGAGCAGTCCCTTGACTTTGATGAAGTCATCCTGCTCGAAGCCTTCCATCGCGTCGGCGACGTTGTCCCACATTTTGGCTTCGAGCTGCCCGGTGCGGTCGGAGAGCGTCAGCGCCAGGTAGGGCTCGCCGGTTTTCTTGGCCTTCACCTGCTTGGACGCGACCACGAACGACGAAGTGATGACCTTGTTCTCCTGCTCGGATGCGCTCGCGATGTAGAAGTCCTTCATGCCACCGCCTGTATTGTAGCCCAAGCGACAAGGGACCGGCTTTGGCGTGCTGCGGGGGCGCCCCCGCCCGCGGGTGCAGATGGCCGGCGATTTCAGCCGTGACCGGCTTGCCAGGGTAACCTCTGGTTGGTACACTTGTGTACACAAACGGAGGCCGACAATGGAAGCACCGCTCAAGGTTGGAATTCGAGAGTTTCGGGAAAATCTCGCCAGCTACTTGCTGGAGTCAGAGACGCCCGTGGCTATCACGCGGCACGGGGACACGGTCGGCTACTATATTCCCGCGCGTCGCAAGCGCAGCGAGGCCGAGCGAACGGCACTCAAAGAGGCAGCTGCCCGGCTGCAGAAAATGCTCGTTGCTGGCGGGATTTCAGAGGAGGAAATCCTGAAGGGGTTTAGGCGGTGGCGCGCGGGCGGGCGCAAATGAGCGTACGGAAAGCTCTGGTCCTTGATGCCAACATCCTATTGCGGGCCGTGTTCGGAGTGCGAGTCCGCCACATCCTAGAGACCTATGAAGACGCGGCGGGCTTCTACAGTCCCGACGTCTGTTTTCAAGACGCCCGCAATTACATCCCAACTCTTTCAGGACGTCGTGGGGTCGATGCCGGAGTGGGTCTGCTAGTCCTTGGGCAAGTCGCCCGCATCGTGCAGCCAGTAGATCGCAGCCTCTACGAGGAATACGAAGAGATTGCACGAGAACGCGTTGGTTCTCGGGACCCGGAGGACTGGCCAGTCGTCGCAGTTGCTCTGTTGCTCGATTTGCCGATTTGGACTGAGGACCAGGATTTTTTCGGCAGCGGCGTGGCAACCTGGACCACGGACAGAGTGGAGTTGTACCTTCGAGATTGACCGGTAATCTCTTAACTTCTGCGCCGCGGCAAATGAAGTTCGCTGTCTTTCCACAACTGAATGCTAGAAGATCCCCAGCTTCTTGTGCCGCTTCTTGCTCTTCGGTCCCTGGGCGGCAGCGGTGGTAAAGACGGGCTGGGTCTGGTTGGGGCTGGCGCCGGTGTCGACGTATCCCGGCCTGACATCGATGTAGGCGTCCTCGCGCAGCTTGGTGAGATAGTCGCGCAGCGCGGGCTGGAGTTTCTGGAAATAAAGCGTGTCGCCGATCTGCGGTTCCACGTCCTTGAGCGGAGGCACGCCCGCCTGCTCGTGTTCGGTAACCTTCAGGATGAGGAAACCCTGCTTGGTGCGCACCACGTCGCTCGTCTCACCCACCTTCATCGCGAAGGTCTTTTCCTCGAGTTCTTTGGCGAGGGTGCCGCGCTTGAAGAAGCCGAGGTCCCCGCCCTGGGCGGCGGTCGGACCGTCTGAACCCTTCTTGGCGACCTCATCGAAAGCCGTGCCGCCGCGCACCTGCTCCAGCAGTTGCTGCGCTTTCTGCTGGATGGCGGCCACGCCCGCCTGGTCGCCGGGCTGCACCTTGTCCGTGGACACCAGGATCTCGCTCAGCCGCACCCGCTCCGGATGCTCGAAGTCCTTCTGGTGCTCGTCGTAATACTTCTTCTCCTCTTCCTTGGTGACCTGGATCTTCGGCTGCACTTCGTTGCGGATGACCAACTGCGTCAGAATCTGGTTCTTCATGTTCTGCTTGAAATCCTCGAAGGAAACACCCTGCTCCTTGGCCGTTTTCTCCAACTCGTCCATGGAGGAGAGGTTCATCTGCTTGCGCATGTCGTCCAGGCGCTTGATCAGTTCCGTATCCCCGGTAATGCCCTTGTCCTTGGCCTTCTGCAGCAGCAGTTGCTGGTCGATGAGGTCGCGCAGCACATCCTTCTCGCGCGTGGCGAACATGGCGTCGGCCTTGTCGGCGTACTGCTGCCGCAACTCCTGGCGCACCTCGTCTCGGCTGTGCTGCAGCTCCGAACGGGTGACGATGTCGCTGTTGACCCGGACGATGACTTCTTCGATGACGGTGGTGGCCGTGGCGGTGTCGGCGCACCACGCCGGCAGCGCCGCGAGCAGCAAGAACAAAGCGGGCAGAAACGGCTTCTTCATCTTCATCATGACCAAAAATCCAAGTGAAACCTTCCCCGATTTTACATGCGCCTCAGCGGCAAGGCCAGCGCGCGGGCGAGTGTACCTGCGTGTCTCCGTGCGGAAAAGCATTTACTATGAAGCGGTGCGCGAGAAGGTGCTGGCCTCGATCCGCGAGCATGGCCTGCTGAAGCCCGGCGACCGGGTAGGGGTGGCTGTGTCGGGGGGCGCGGACTCGGTGGCGATGTTGCGGGCGCTGCTGGAGCTGCGCGGTGAGCTGGGGGTGGTCCTCTCGGTGTTGCACTTCAATCACAAGATTCGCGGCGCGGATGCCGAGGAAGACGAACGCTTCGTCCAGGAGCTGGCCGGCCGACAGGGCCTCGAATTCCACGGGTCGAGCGCGGATGTGCCGGCGTATGCGGCCGAGCACAAGCTTAGTCTGGAGGCCGCGGGCCGCGAAGCGCGCTACCAGTTCTTCGAATCGTTCTTCGCGCGGCAGGCATTGGACGCGGTCGCCACCGGGCACACCATGGATGACCAGGCGGAGACGGTGCTGATGCGCGTGCTGCGCGGCGCCGGGACCCGGGGTCTGGCCGGGATCTATCCCAAGCGGGCGGGAATCGGCTGCGGCGGGGAAGCGGTGGGTTGCATCGTGCGTCCTCTGCTCGGGGTTCGGCGGGCAGAGGTTCTCGGCTACCTAGGCAGTCTCCACCAGTGCTGGCGGGAAGACGCGACGAACGTAGATTTGCAATACACACGCAATCGCATCCGCCATGGGCTCATCCCCCTGATTGAGACGCGGTTCAAGCCCAACGCCGTGGCGGCGCTGGCGCAACTGGCCGAGGTGGCGCGCGCAGAGGAAGACTACTGGGAGGCTGAACTCCGTAAGATCATGCCGGCGGTGGTGCAAGTTCCGGGCGCGGACGACTGCCGACTGGCAGTGAACGCCGCGCGTCTGGCCGCCTTTCATCCGGCGCTGCAGCGGCGCATCCTCCGCGAGTGCGCGCAGAAGCTGGACGTTACTCTCGACTTCGAGCATCTGACGCAGTTGCTCCGCGCCGTCCATTGCGGCGCCACAGGAAGAACAAGAACAAAGACCTGCGAGCTTCCCGGTGGCTGGCTGGTGGTGCGCGAGCAGCAGGAACTTCGTTTCGAGCTGCGGCCTCGCCGCCAGCCGCCGCCCTGCTACTCGTATCGGCTGC
>Ga0310038_10002800_pt1 | contig 12760 bp, 12 predicted proteins | sample Sb_taG_6_FD_200461 | JGI IMG/M metagenome (GOLD analysis project Ga0310038, IMG submission 200461) | Peat soil microbial communities from Weissenstadt, Germany - Sb_50d_4_PS metaG (v2) (version 2) | ecosystem: Environmental > Terrestrial > Soil > Wetlands > Peat | place: Germany: Weissenstadt... | reverse complement strand
CCACAGAAAACTAAAGTTTGCATACTCACCCGGGAGCACCATAGCATGGATTTCGACCCTTAGTCCGCAGACGTATCCACGTTTGCGCTGTAACCCGAAGGCATCGTGGATAACACTACGCGTTGCATGGAGCTAGTGATGCGCGCTACAGAATGAAGGGTTGATTACGACTTGTAGTCGGTCTGCGCGTAATCACGATCGTTAGCTCGACGGTGATGGTGTCGGCCACGGCAAATCTGGGCCTGCCGTGTGAAAGGCGACCGCAAGCAGTGCCTTGGCGCGGAGATACCAGGACGCGTTCCTTGTCTTGAGATGCTCATGGGTATAAAGGATGTGCAAGTAGCGCAGCGCCGCTTTGGGCCGATCCGTTTTCCGACCAGAATTTCAACGGACACTAAGAAGGGGCGGGTGAGGGCCTGGGCGGGTTGAAGGCGAACCCGTCCTCGCTTGCGCCGACCAAAGGTCGGACGCTTCGAATATATTACGTTTACAACCCAGGCTTCGGTTGCGGCGCGGAAGAGTTCATTGGAGGAGCGCAATGAGCAAACTTCTCAGATCCTCGTAGCGCAGAAATGCTCGCCAGTCGGAGCGCAGAGCGCGCAGCGTGTTCAGAGGCACTCGGAGCGCATATGGATTGTCGCGCGGCGGAAACTCCAGTCGAGGGTGATACGCCGGATGTATTGCGGGAAATTCAGACCCAGTCGGCGCTTGAGATGGACCGCCGTGGTATTAAGGCGATCCCAGTCGAATTCGGCGCGGGGTTCCTTGAACGCCAAGACGATGACATTGCGTGCCGATCTCACCCGCAGTGCCAGGGATTCCGACGTGCCACGTAAGCCGAGCCATCCGCACGGATCACGCGAAAGCGCTCATCGTCCGCGGGAATCCGGAACTCTTCGCGCGGTGCGAGGATGGCGGCATTGATTTCGATGACCGTGACCCCGGTGGAGTGCAGTCGCCGGTAACAGAATTTGGCGAGCGAGCCGCCGCCGAGCCCGAGTAACAAAATGCGCTTGGGTCTGCGATTGAATAGCAGGAACGCCATCATTTTGCGCGTGTAGGCAAGGCACAGCTTGTCCGGATCCTCCAGATGCATGGCGCTCTGTACACTCTCGAAATCGAAATGCAAAAAGCGCCACGGCCAGCTATCGACGATGAATGGTTTGTCGCAAGTTCCATCGAACACACGCTCCCGCAGTGACTGCGGGCAACTGCCCGGCGGCTCGAGCGGGTGTAGCATACTGTGATCCTCCGCGAGCGGACTTTCGCTCGCAAAGAGTCGCGGCAAATCCCGACTCACGTTCGTTCACCGGCGCTGGCCGTCCGTGCGGGTGAGAGTGAGAGGGCGGCGAGGATGCCTTCGAGAATTTGTGTCGGGCTCGGCGGACAACCTGGCACGGGCACATCGACCGGGATCACCTGCGACACGCGCCCGAAGCTGGCGTAGCTCTCTCCGAAGATACCGCCGGCACAGCCGCAGTCGCCGAGCGCGACCACGAGCTTAGGGTCGGGTGTGGCGTCATACGTTCGACGCAAGGCCACCTGCATGTGTTTCGACACGGGGCCGGTGACCAGGAGCAGATCGGCGTGCCGGGGGCTGGCGACGAAGCGGATGCCGAGCCCTTCGAGGTTGTAGAGGGGATTGTTGAGCGCGTGGATCTCGAGCTCGCAGCCGTTGCAGGAGCCGGCGTCGACATGACGGATGCAGAGCGCACGCCCGAGCACGGCACGAATGCGATCCTGCAGGCCGTCGCGAATGCGCAAGCTCTCATCCGCCTGCGGCGGCTGTTCGGTAACTATTCCGATCGAAGCGATCTGACGCAGCGTTTTCAGCATAGCGACGAGCTACAGGTCATGGCCACTGTAGGAGAGATTGAAGGACTTATTGATGAGCGGGAAATCCGGGACGATGTTGCCGATGATGGCGTGCTCGAGCACGGGCCAGTTCTGCCACGACGGATCGTGCGGGTGACAGCGGCGGATCGCGCCCGATGCTGCCGCTTCAAGCGCGACGAACACCGGACCGCGCCAGCCCTCGATCAGTCCCGCTCCCACGGCCCCATCGGCGGGCACGCGCACTGGGGCAAGGTGAGGCCCCGTCGGGACCGCTTCGCAAATGCGCCGGATGAGACGACACGATTCCTGCAGCTCATCGAAGCGCACGGCGACGCGCGCGGCTACATCCCCCTCACTTCGTCCGATTGTCGCCGGCGTCAGCTGCGCGTACGGTTCGCACGGCAAGTCGATACGCAGATCAAACGCCTGCGCACTCGCGCGACCGGCGAGTCCGGTGAGTCCTAAGCGCGCAGCGAGTTCTGGAGCGACGGCACCGGCGCCGGTGAAACGATCGCGCACGCCCGCGTGCTCTTCGTAGATCGCGCGCAGCGTCAGCGCCTCATCTGCCAGTTCGCGCACGCATATTGCGAGCCGCCGTGCGCCGGAATCCGCGAGATCTGCGCGTGTCCCGCCGGGCACAATGGCGCCCATCAGATAGCGCTCCCCGAGCGCCTCTTGAGTCGCCCGCAGGAGGTGCTCCTTCAGGCGCGAGAACTGCGCTAGACCGAATGCGAAGCCAGCGTCGTTGCCGAGTGCGCCGAGGTCGCCCAAATGATTGGCGATGCGCTCGAGCTCGAGGCAAAGCGCACGCAGCCACGCAGCGCGTGGCGGGATCTCGACGCCCGAGATGCCCTCGAGCGCCTGACAGTACGCCCAGGAGAACGCGACGGCGGAATCCCCCGACACGCGCGCAGCCAGGCGATGACCTTCTAGGATGGGTAGTTCAGTGAAGCGGTGCTCGATGCCCTTGTGCACGTAGCCCAGGCGTTCCTCAAGCTTCAGTACCTTTTCGCCCACGACCGAGAATCGGAAATGCCCCGGCTCAATGATGCCGGCGTGCACGGGACCGACGGGAATCTCGTGCACGCCCTCGCCCTCGACGCGCAAGAATTCATAGGGGTCAATCTCCGGCTCGGCGGCCGGCAGTAAGGGCCGCGGATCGGTCAGTGGCCGATAGCTTTGCGGCCATGCCGCATGGCGCAGCCAGGGGCGCGTATCCGGATCGGTGGAGTGCATTCCCGAGAGGTCTGCCAGCGCACGTTGCATGCGCGCGGCTGCAGGAAAGAGATCCACGAGTCCAGGGTACGGCGCTTCCGCATCCGCGAGCTGCAAGCTCAGCACGAGTCCGCGGCGTTCGGCGAGGAATGTTCCACGAATGGTTGCTGCCCCACGCTCGTCCCGGCTCGCCCAGAGCGCCACGAGTCTGCCACCTGCGGCCGCCAGGTCTTGAGTCACCTGACGCCATTCCTCGCGTGCGACGGTCAATGCCCGCAGCCCGGGTGCGCCCGGTTGGGTGTAGCTTCGCGTGAACCAAGCTCGCAACGCCATCTCATTCGCCTCCGATCAGGCGCGCCGCCGCGCGATACCAGTGCGCCAGATACGGCGGTATATACAGGCCGAGCACGAGCACGATTCCCAGATGCGCAAAGACGGGCAGGAGGGCCGGCGGGTGCGGCAGGCGCCGTGCCGTCGTTTCACCGAACACCATGGGTTGCACGCGCCCGAATATGGCGGCGAAGGCGACGCCCAACGCGGTGAGCAGGATTGGCGTCGCCCACCACTGCTCTCTCATCGCGGTGGTGAGGATCAGAAACTCACTCGCAAAGACTCCGAAAGGGGGCATGCCGAGGATCGCCAGCGATCCCATCATCAAGCCCCAACCGATCGTGGGGCTCAGCGTGATGAGTCCGCGGATGTTTTCCATGAGCTGCGAGCCGGCCTTCTGCGCGGCATGCCCGACAGCAAAGAAGATTGCCGACTTGGTGAGCGAGTGCACCGTCATGTGCAGGAGTGCGGCGAAGTTCGCGACCGGCCCCCCCATCCCGAAGGCGAAAGTGATGATCCCCATGTGCTCAATCGAGGAGTAGGCGAAGAGCCGCTTGACGTCGCGCTGACGCCAGAGAAAAAACGCCGCGAGCACGACCGAGAGCAGACCGAAACCCATGAGCATGCGTGAGGGGAGCTGCGACTGCAGCGAGCCTTCGACGAGCACCTTGCAGCGCACGACCGCGTAGATGGCGACATTCAGGAGTAGCCCCGAAAGCACCGCGGAGATCGGCGTGGGGCCTTCGGCATGAGCATCGGGCAGCCAGTTGTGCAACGGCGCGAGCCCCACCTTCGTGCCGTAGCCGACGAGCAGAAAGACGAACGCGAGACTCAACACGGCGGGCTCGAGCTGCTCCTTCACCGCATTCAAGTGTGTCCACAGGAGCGCGCTTACCCCTTCCGCTCCGAGAATCTTCTCAGCGGCTAGGTACACGAGGATCGTGCCGAACAGTGCCTGGGCAATGCCGACGCCGCACAGAATGAAGTATTTCCAGCCGGCCTCCAGACTCGCCGCCGTCCGGTAGAGCGTGACGAGTAGCACGGTGGAGAGCGTTGCGGCTTCCATCGCGACCCACAGCAGCCCCATGTTGTTGGTTGTAAGCGCAATCAGCATGGTCGTCATGAAGAGCTGATACATGCTGTGGTAGAGACGCAGCCGCGGCGCGCTCACGCGTCCGTGCTCCAGCTCCACGCGCATGTATGGGCGCGAGAACAGCGATGTCGTGAGTCCAACGAAGGCGGTGAGCGTGACGAGAAAGACGTTGAACGGGTCGATGAAGAACTGCTCGCGCGCCACGAGGAGATTCCCTTCGCCCACGACGCGTGCGGTGAGCGCACAGGCTGCGAGGAATGTCGCGAAGCTCACGGCAACATTCAGTTCGGGCGCCCAGCGCCGCGCGCCGAAAACGCCCAACAACAGCGCGCCGGCGAGGGGGCTTGCGAGCAGAAGGAGGAATTCCACGTTAGCCGTCCTCCTCGAGGGAATGGCTCTCCTTGAGCGACTCGAGATGATGCAGATCCAGACTGTCGAACTGCTCGCGAATCTGGAAGAAGAAAATGCCGAGCACGAGCACGGCGACGAGGACATCCAATGCTACCCCGAACTCGACCACCATCGGCATACCGTAGGTGGCGCTCATGGCCCCGAAGAAGAGTCCGTTCTCCATCGAGAGAAAACCGACCACCTGCGACATCGCCTTGCGCCGCGTAATCATTGTGACGAATGACAGCAGCATCACGGCGACGGCGATGCCGATGGAACTGCGCGTCGCGGTGCTGGCTAGCGCTGAGATCGGCTGTGCCAGGCCGAAGGCGAACACGACGACCAGGACGCCCACGAGCATCGTGCCCGAGATATTGAGCAGCGGTTCGGTGTCCCAGTAGACCTCCAGACGGCGAATGAGCCGGTGCAGAATCCAGGGGAGCAACACCACCTTGAGCGCGAGGGTCAGCGCCGCAGACAGATACAGGTGATGCTGGCCCGTGCGCCAAGCGAGAAGAAGTGTCGCTGCTAGGAGCACCGCACCCTGCAGCGCCAGGAGTTTCACCAGGTTCACAATGCGCCGCTGCGCAAGCATCGCAAAGGAGAGCAGCAGCAGCAGCGCTGCGCACAGGTTTAGCAGTTGCAGGGCGAAGGGGATAGTGACCATCGTTCTACGCTCCCAGCAGCAGGTGTACGAGCAGACCCAGCACTGCAAACAGGAATGCGATGGCTAGAAACTCCGGCGCGCGAAACACGCGCAGCTTCGCCGAGACGGTCTCGATGAGGGCGAGCGCGCCCCCGGCGAGGGCGAGCTTCGCGGCGAGCAGTGGAATCGAGGCGAGCAGCGCCCCAGGTCCGCTTGCGCCGGTCGAGACGCCCCAGGGGGCGAAGAGCGCAAAGCCGATGCATGCGTAGTTGAAAAGTTTGAGAGCGGCCGCCCACTCCATAAGCGCAAGGTGACGTGCCGAGTACTCGAGCAGCATCGCCTCATGAATCATCGTGAGCTCCAAGTGTGTCGCCGGATTGTCGATGGGGATACGCGCATTTTCGGCCAGCAACACCATCGTGAAGGCGATGGCCGTAAAGGCGAGACTCGGGTAGAGGCCGAGCTGCTGCGTGGCGAGACTCTCCGTGATGGCCGGGAGCGCGGTGGTTGCCGAAATCAGGGAGGCGACGAAGATGACCATCAGCAGGGCGGGCTCGGCGAGAAACCCCACCATCATCTCGCGGCGCGCCCCGAGCGTGCCGAAGGCAGTACCGATGTCCATCGCGGCGAGCGAAAGGAAGACCCGTGCCGTGGCCAGCAGACCCACGAGCGCGATCGCGTCAGCCGCGTTCGTGAATAGGAGTCTGGTGCCCATCGAGGGAATGATGCCGGCGGCGACCACCATTGCACCAAACACGATGTAGGGCGCCACACGAAAGAGCGGGGACGCATGTTCGGCGATCACAGCGTCCTTGTGAAAGAGCTTGTGAATGCCGCGGTACGGGAGCCAGAGGCTCGGTGCGCTACGGTTCTGTAGCCACGCGCGACACTGGTTGATCCAGCCGAGAAAAAGTGGCGCCGCAGCGAGCGCTGCAATCACCTCGAGCACCTGGGTAACGATCTCGATCGGCTTCATAGCACGAGCGCCAGCAGCACGACGAGCGTGACGAAACTGTAGAGCAGGTAGGTGGCGATGCGTCCTTGCTGCAACCACGCGAAGGCATCCGCAACCCGCTGGACGAGGGTGCCGAGCGGCAGGTACAGCCCCTGCCAGATTCGGTCCCCGGCTGTAACGCGGTAGCGGGGTGCGGGATCAAACGGGGAGGGAAGCTCGCGCTTCATCGCGAAGAAGGGCCCGAAAATGTGGCGAATGGGCTGACCGAAGCCTTCCGCGCTGTCCTGCATACGCGCATTCAGGCGTCCGAAACCGCAGTCCCAGGGTGGCGCGCGGCGGACATGACGGTGATAGAAGAGCCGCACGGCGAACATCGTGACAACGACGACAACGGCGATTGCGATGAAGAAGACCATGGCGGAATAGGACGCGCGCCGGCCCGGCAATGGCACGAGGAGCCACCAGGGCGCGTGCGCGCTCGGGAGTTCGGCGCCACTCAATTGCTCGACCACGCTGCGCAGCGCGCCGATCACGAGCGTCGGCAGCAGACCCAAAGCGAAGCAGCCCAGCGCGAGCCAGATGAGGCCGATGCGCTCCAACACGCCCGCATCGTGCGCGCGGGTGAGAGTTGCCTCTCGCGGCTGGCCGAGGAAGATCACGCCAAAGAACTTCACCATGACATAGGCGGCGAGTGCGGCCGCGAGCGCGACGAGCGCGGCCCCGAGGGGAAGCAACATGTTTATGAACGGTCGGGGCACTTCGTGCGAAAAGAGAAACGCCTGCAGGAGCAGCCACTCGGAGACGAAGCCGTTCAGTGGCGGGAGCCCGGCCAGGGCGAGCGCACCGATGAGGGTGAGCCAGGCGACCCACGGCATGCGATGGATCAGTCCGCCCAGGCGCCCGAGGTTGCGTTCGCCGGTTGAATGTAGAACCGCCCCGGTACCGAGAAATAGCAGGCTCTTCATGAACGCGTGATTGAGGCTGTGATACAGGAGCGCGATCAGGGCAAGTGCTCCGAGGGAGGGCATGCTGACGCCGAGGAATACGATCGCGAGCCCGAAGCCCGTAAAGATGATGCCCATGTTCTCGATCGAGGAGTACGCGAGCAGCCGCTTCATGTCGGTCTGGGCCGCGGCGAACACCACACCGTACAGCGCGCTGAAGAGCCCGAAGGCCAGCGGCAAGAGGCCCCACCACCATTGGGGATGCCCAAGCAGATCAAAGGTGACGCGCAGCACGCCGTAGACAGCCGTTTTTAGCATCACACCGCTCATGAGCGCCGAGACGGGCGAGGGGGCGGCCGGGTGCGCTTCAGGAAGCCACACGTGCAGGGGCACGAGCCCCGCTTTGGCCCCGAAACCGAAGAGTGCGAGCAGGAAGGGGATCATCGCCTGGTGCGGCGTCAGCTGCGCGCCGCGCATGGCATCGAAGGTGAACTGCCAACTGCCGCCCTGCATCACACCGAAGCTCAAGAGGATCGCGATCGCCCCGATGTGCGCAATCAACAGGTAGAGAAAGCCCGCGCGACGGATCTCCGCGAGGCCGTGTTGGGTGGTGACGAGAAAGTACGACGTGAGCGCCATCGTTTCCCACGCCACCATGAACGCGTAGGCATCGTCGGCCAGCAGCACGAAACCCATGCTGGCTAGAAACAAGTGGTATTGAAGGCATAAAAGGCCCGGCGCTGTGCCGTGGCCGCGGCGAAAGTACCCCGCGGCGAAGACCGAAATGCCCGCCGAGGCGGCCCCGAGCAGAAAAAGAAAAAGACTCGTCAGCGCATCGCGCCGCACGTGCATCGGCAGGTCTGGCAGTCCGACCTTGAGCGTGAGCTGCTCCGCGGGTGCCGCTAGGCTGACTGCGGCCACCACCGCCAGGGCCGCGCCACACAGGGCCCCCAGCGGAAACAGCGTCCGCCCGACAAAGCCCAGGCTCATGGGGCGCAGCAGACCGGCGAGCCCAATGAGGCCCCAGAGAGCGATCAGCCCCAGGCAGGCGGTGAGCGATGAATCGATCAGTGGCGTCACAGAGGCTGCTACGCGGATACGTGTTCGATTATAATGGCAGTCCCTGTACCCCGTTGCTAGCTCGGGATGGCCGTGGCTCTCGAAGACCGTACCGCACGACTGACGATCCTCATCGATCCGCGCAAGAAGGCGTTGTTCGAGCGCCTGTGTGCCGAGGAGGACGCCACACCCTCCCAAGTCGTGCGGCGCTTGCTTCGCCGCTACATCGAGGAGCGGACCGGGCAGCCGTGGACGCCCCCCGACGAACCTGAGAAGCGGGCGGCATGGGGCGGGGTACGGCGCGGCCGACGGGCGTGAGACGCCGCGCGGTCGTGCGGCGCGACCAGGACCGCACACTCTGCGTGACGTCTGAATCCCACCCGCGCCATGGTTGACATCGAGACGCTCATGAGTGCTTGGCATTCATAGCGGCCGCCGTGGCGCCGTCGCTGAGGAGCCCGAGTAATCCCTGCAGCAGGTCCGTCGGGGTTGGTGGGCAGCCGCGAATCACGAGGTCGACTGGAATCACCTTTGAGACCGCGCCCACGCACGCATAGCTGTCTGTGAACACGCCGCAGCCGGCCCCGCATTCTCCGACCGCCACGACCCACTTGGGCGCCGGCGTCGCGGCGTAGGTGCGCTCGAGGGCCTCGCGCATATTGAGCGTGACAGGGCCCGTCACGAGCAGCAGGTCAGCATGGCGCGGTGAGGCCACGAAGCGAATTCCAAATCGTTCTACATCGTAGAATGCGTTACTGAGCGCGTGGATCTCAAGCTCGCAGCCGTTGCACGAGCCGGCATCGACTTCGCGAATCGCAAGACTGCGCCCGAGCCTGCGCGCGATGATGCCTCGAAGCTGCGCGCCCGCGGCCTCGAGGGCCGCTATCGGTTCGCTCACCGGCTCGGTGCATGGTACTGCGACGAGGTTTTTGAACAGACGCCTGCGCATGACGGGTTACCGAGCGTGAGCGCCGCTACAGGTCATGCCCGGAGTAGGAGCAATTGAACGACTTGTTGCACAAGGGGAAGTCCGCAACGATGTTGCCCTCGATGGCGGCCTCCAGCAGCGGCCACAGAAACCATGAGGGATCGCGTAAATGGCAGCGCTCGATGCGGCGTCCCGGGCCGATGCGGACGTAAGCAAGAATGTCTCCGCGAAATCCCTCGACGAGGGCCGAGCCTTCGACGGCCGCAGCAGGCACCGTGCTGACGGGCAGATGCACGGGGCCCAGCGGAAGCGATGTGAGCGCCGCCTCGAGCCAGCCGATACTGTGCTGGATCTCCTGGATCCGCACCCAGACGCGCGCATCGACATCGCCTTCGGGCCGCATGACGATCTCGATGGGCGCCGCATCGTACGGAGGGTAGGGCAGGCAGATTCGTGCATCGAATGAGCGCCCGGATGCCCGGCCGACATAGCCGGGTGCAGCGAATTCCGCGGCGAGCGCTGCGGCCACTACCCCGGTGCCTACGGTGCGATCCTGCAGGGAAGCCGTGTTGTCGTAGAGCTCGATCAGTTCCGGGAATTGTCGCCGAAGTTGTTGGGTGACAGAGAGTATCGCCTCCTGCCCGGCCGGCTCGAGATCTGCCGTGACTCCACCCGGGACAATACGGTCCATCATCAGACGATGGCCGAAGGCGACGGTACACGCGCGCAACACTTGTTCGCGCAGGATCGCGCACTCCGCGTGCATCATCGAGAATGCAGCGTCGTTGCAGATCGCACCGATGTCGCCCACGTGATTCGCGATCCGCTCGAGCTCCGCCATCACCCCACGCATCCAAACCGCACGCGGTGGCGGCTGGAACTCGAGCGCCGCCTCCACGGCGAGAGCGAAGGCGAACGAATACGCCACCGTACTGTCCCCGGACACGCGCGCCGCGATTCGTCCGGCTTCGACGATCGACTTGCCGCACAGCAGCTTCTCGACGCCTTTGTGCGTATAACCGAGGCGCTCTTCGAGCCGGACTACCGTCTCGCCGCTCGCCGTGAACCGGAAATGACCGGGCTCGATGATCCCCGCATGCACCGGACCGACCGGAATCTGATGCAGACTCGGGCCCTCAGTCTCGAGAAATCGGTAGGGCGGCAACGGCGCGTAAGCTCGCGGCTGCTCGGCTAATGGCAGGCGATCTGGCCAGCGTCCGTGATCAAGCCACGGCCGCGAATCCGGCAGCGCCACAAATTCGATCCCAAAAAGATCATGGATTGCCCGCTCGAGGCGGGATGCGGGCGCGTGGAAGATCGCGAGCGAGGGCACTTTGCCGTCGTGAACGTCGATCGTGGCGCTGAGGATCTGCCGCGTGGAGGGCTCGTAAAGCGCGCAGTGGACTGCTGCTGCGTCGCCCCACAGTCCGAGCAGATCGAGTTTGCCTTCGCGAAGGGCCTCCCCGATACGCCGCCAAGTGTCGAAGTCCCCCACCACGCGACGCCAGCCGCGATGGGCGGCGCTGGGTGTGAGGTTTCCAAACAACGCTTTGAGCATCGAAGCGACTACCCGAGGAGACTTGCCACGTGACGGAACCACGCCACGACGGCGCCCGGCAGATACACGCCTGCGATTGCAACCAGGCTCAAGTGCAACGCCATCGGCGCAAGACGGAACGCGGCGAGCGAATGGTGCTTGTCGGTCGCTCCGAACGCCAGGCCGTGAAGTCGCACCATGAGTGCGCTGAAGGCAATCATGAGGCCGACCACCAGCAGAATAGCGAGCCACGGCGCGCGTGCAAAGGTCGACGTCACGAGCAGAAACTCGCTGGTGAAGACACCAAATGGTGGAAGTCCGGCGATCGCGACGACGCTGGCTACCAGCAACCACCCGAGCAGCGGCTGAGAGTGTGTGAGGCCGCGGATATCCGCGATTTGCTGAGTGCCCTCGAGCTGGCAAACGTAGCCGACGCCGAAGAAAATCCCGGACTTCATCAAGCTGTGCATCACCATTTGCAACAGCCCGGCAAAATTAGCGAGCGGTCCGCCCAGTCCGAACGCGAGCGTAATGATTCCCATGTGCTCGATTGAGGAGTACGCGAACATTCGCTTGATATCGCGTCGGCGGTAGATCATGAGCCCGGCGAATACCAGCGAGACGAGCCCCATCGTGACCATCATCGGGCCAGGGGAGATGACGGCAGAATTGCCGGTCATGATCATCTTGAAGCGCAGCAGCGCGAACAGCGCCACGTTGAGAAGCAAACCAGACAGCACGGCGGAGATCGGCGTAGGGCCTTCCGCGTGCGCATCCGGAAGCCATGCATGCACCGGAACTAGGCCCACTTTGGTGCCGTAGCCGAGCAGCAGAAATACGAACGACAGGTTGAGAAGGGCGGGATCGAAACCGGCGGAGCTGGCTGCCAGATGGTCCCAGGCCATCGCCTTGATGCCCTGGCCGAGGCGTTCCTCGGCTGCGAGGTAGACGAGGATCGTGCCAAAGAGGGCTAGGGCGATGCCCACCGAGCCCAGAATGAAGTACTTCCAGGCGGCTTCCAGCGCCGCGCTGGTGCGGTAGATGCCCACCATCACCACGGTGGTGAGCGTGGCCAGCTCTATGGCCACCCACATGAGTCCGATGTTGTTCGATACCAGCGCGAGATTCATTGCAAACATCAGCAGCTGATACATTGCGTGATAGAAGCGCAAATCCCGTGATCTGAGGCGACGGGTCTGCAACTCGTGCGCGATGTACCCAGCGCTGAAGACGCTGGTCGTGAAGCCCACTAGTGCGCCGACGATAAGGAAGACCGTGTTGACGTCATCGACCAGCAGATAGAGCGATGGCTCTGGCCGGTGCGAGTAAAGTGAGCCGGCGCTCACAAGCGTGAGCGCGCACAGGATCACATTGAGAGGCGCCGCGACTCGGTAGCTGGGGATCGCCACCAGGAGCAGAGCGCCGAGAGAGGGGATGCCGAGGAGTCCCGTTAGGGCTGCCGTACCGACCGACACGCTCACGCTTATTCGCCTCGCGACATGTCGAGCGCCTGCAGATCGACCGTGTCGAATCGTTCGCGGATGCGGAACAAGAAAATGCCGACGACGAAGAATGCGATGAGGACGGAGAACCCCACGCTGATCTCCACGACGAGCGGCATTCCGCGGGCGCCGGTTGCGGCGAGTACCAAGCCGTTCTCGAGCGACATGAATCCGATCACCTGGCTCACGGCGTTGCGACGCGTGACCATCATCAGGAATCCAAGCAGCACGACTGACAGCGCGAAGGCCAGATCCTCCCGCACGAACGCGCCTGCGGATTGCGTCACCGGCAACATCACGACGATCGATAGCCCCACCAACGCGA
>Ga0310038_10002788_pt1 | contig 12775 bp, 11 predicted proteins | sample Sb_taG_6_FD_200461 | JGI IMG/M metagenome (GOLD analysis project Ga0310038, IMG submission 200461) | Peat soil microbial communities from Weissenstadt, Germany - Sb_50d_4_PS metaG (v2) (version 2) | ecosystem: Environmental > Terrestrial > Soil > Wetlands > Peat | place: Germany: Weissenstadt... | reverse complement strand
CGCGTCCCAGCGTGTGAGCGTGTGCCACAGCGGGATCCCTGCCCAGCAGCAAAAGAACAAGACCATCAGCGGGACGGTCAGCCAGAACCAGCTCATCATGCTCCCCTCCTCAGTCGCCATGGCGGCGACTCCGGAGACGAGCATGTCAGCGCGGCCCTCAGCCGCGATTAAGGCATGATTGAGGCCGGCCCGACAATTGCGCGGCGTATGGACCCGCGCCAGCACGCACCCAGAGGCCACGTGCGCCGTCGGCGACCGTGCGCAGAAAGACGCCCATATCAATCATTCGGGTGCGGCACGGCTGGCCACGCCGATCGGCCGAGTCCGGCGACAGATCGGCAGGGATCTCGCACGCTGGCCGCAGCCAGCGATGTAACGCGGCGTGACGATCATTTCCTGGTGTGAGTGACCTGATCGACTATGAGCGTTGGCTGACCAACTGGTCAGTGGTGGCGGCCACGTCCAGATGGCTCATGTTATGGCTCCACTGCGGCAGAACGCGGCCGCATCCGCTCGACGCTTTGTGCTGTGGCGGCGGCCGGTCAGGCCGCCGCCACGGCTGCCCAGATGGCCTGGTCCTAGTTATAGATGTACACCGGGGTGCCGGGCGTCTTGACCAGGGTGTGGAAGAAGGCGGCAACATCCATCGGGATACGCACGCAGCCGTGCGAGACGGGCTGCAGCGGCACGTAGGTATCGCCGTGGATCGCGTAGGCGGTCCCGATGAAGAACACGGGGTTCCACATCTGGCCCAGCGGCACGGTCACCCAGCCGGGCATGAAGACGGTGGTGGTGAAATGGCCGATTGGGGTGATGGCGTACCCGCAGGCGCCGTCGCTGCAGTAGTAGTATCCGCCGCCGGTGGAGACGTGGCTGACCAGCGCCAGCTTATTGTTCCGGTACAGCAGGAGTACTCGCAGGTGGAGGTTGACCTCCACTCGGAGCGCGCCGCCGTTCGGGTCGCGCGATTGCGGAGCGCGAGGGCTCACCAGCGCGTGCTGGGTGAGCGGGCCGACGATGCCGTCGGCGCTCAGCCCCTGCACCTCCTGGAACGCCCAGACTGCTTCCAGTGTGTCCGAGCCGAACTGGCCGTCCGCCGGGCCCGGGTAGTACTCCAGCTGCGCCAGCCGCTGCTGGAGTGCCTTGACGTCGTTGCCGTGCATGCCGTACTTAAGCGTGCGCTGGGCCGGCACATACGTCGGCGACGTCGTGAGAGCCGCCGTCACCTGGACGGTTGCCGATTGCGAAACCTGTCCTGCCGCCGATGCACTCCCGGGCGCCGCGCCCGCCAGCGCGATGCATGCCACTGCGATGCTGCCAACGACGGCGATGTTGATGTGCAAAAACCTGATCATGGGTCTCACGCCCCCTTTTCCCTTCAGATCCGCTTTACCTGGCAGGGAAGCCGACGGCATAGAGCCTGAGGGCAGGTAACAGCGGACCAATGTCACGTGCTGTCCTAACCCACCATCAGCTGGGCGGGTTTGCCGTCCGGGTGGAGATGTGGACAATGAGCAGGGAAGCTGCCCACGTCGAGGGCGCCGGAGGCGAGGCTATTCAGGCGACTGCCGGCCTCGGACTGGACCCGGTGACGGCTGGAGTGGGTCGCAGGTTTGGTCGGCCGGCGCAGGCCGGCACGATCTGGTATCTGGCCGCCGGATGCCGCCAATGACCGCGGGCAGGGCGGCGACGGTTTGCGAGCGGTTACCGCCTCCGTCGTGCAGGATCACGATGGCGCCGGGGGTAGGGCCGCGACCACGCGCCGGGCGATCACGGCGGCGCCGGCCTCAGATCGTCCGACGGGTCGACGTCCCAGTCCAGTTCGGCCAAGCCGCGCGCGCAGCTGGGCGTTCACCCCGGATCGCTGAGGCCTCCGGCGGCCGCGGGCACCGGACCGGGTGGCTGGTGACGCCGCGCCCTGCGTGTCACCTTGCAGCCGGGCGACCGGACCACCGCCATCGGGCCGACCCCGGCCGCCCGCACGGTCTTGCCCCAGTAGGCGGATCGGCGAGTCCTGCCGGCGCACGGGCGCGCAGAACGTCCATTCGGGTGCGCCCTTGGGACCGAGGCAGCCAACCCGGACGTCCGCGCATTGGGCGGATATTGCTGGTAGGCGGCCGCTGGGACTGGTCACCGCGGGTGACATTAGACGGAAGGCGGCCGTCTGGTCCCTCACGCGCCAGGTTGCCCGGGCCGGACGGGAAGCTGCCGAAGCCAGGCGGCGATGGCGCGGCCGATTTCGGCGCCGGAGTCTTCCTGGATGAAATGGATGCCGGGCACGGTCACCTCGGCTTGGTCCGGCCAGGCTCGGCAGAAGTCCCGGACGGCGCCGGTCAGGATGCTGCCCGGTTGGGCGTTGATGAACAGCTTGGGCAGTCCCGGGGCAGACGCCAGCCAGGCCGCGTAGGCAGCGCAGACCTGGTGCACGTCGGCCGGCTCCCCAGCGATAGGGATCTGCCGGGGCCAGATGAGGGTAGGCAGCCGCCCGTCGCCGGGGGCGGCGAACGGGCGGCGGTACTCACCCATCTCCTCCGCCGTAAGCGGGCGCAGCACCGAAGCGGGCAAGATCCGCTCGACAAATACGTTGCGCTCCAGGATGAGCTCATCTCTGGCCGGCGAGCGCAGGCGCTGGAAGATGGACCGGGCGTTTTCGGGCCACTCGTCCCATCCGTCGATGGGGCGGACCAGGGCTTCCATGTAAGCAATTGCTGCGACCTGCCGGGGGTGGCGCCGGGCCCAGTCAAAGCCCAGAGCGCTGCCCCAGTCGTGGACGACCAGCACGGCATCGCCGCCGACGCCAAGGACCTCCAGCAGTGCGTCGACGAACTCGCGATGCCGGGCGAAGGTGTACCGCTCCGGATCGTCCGGGCCGAGCTTGTCCGAGTCGCCCATCCCGATCAGGTCCGGGACAATGCACCGGCCCAGCCCCTGCAGGGCAGGCAGCACCGAGCGCCACAGATAGGACGAGGTGGGATTGCCGTGCAACAGCACGATGGGCCGCCCGGTCCCGGCCTCGACGTAGGCCATCTGGTGGCCCAGGACCGAAGCGAAGCGTTTAGCTGCACGCCACTGCGACGCGCTCATTGGACTCCTCACTCCTGCTCCCGCTGCCGCCACCGCGATGGTAACGCCAGCGGCCCAGGCTCCAGCGAGAGCCGCGCTGGACGCACACCACAAGTCAGCTGCCAGCCGTCCCGGCCCGCAAGGTCGGCCGGGCGACGATGGCTTACCACCCACCGCAGCGCATGACGTCCCGGACAGTGGACAACACACAATGCGGCAGAATAGTGAGTTCTCGACGTAGGCAGCGATGCATAGAAATACAGCCCGGCCGGCTGTTCGCCGGACTGTGGATCGCTACGTAGCTAACGACGTCTGAGCTCGCGGTAGCCGCGCGCCGATCCGATTGGTGCGTGCAAGCGCGGCTTGACGACGTCGCCGTCAGCCGTCCAGATCGGGCTACTATGCACACCATTACTGGCTGAACGTCGGCGGTTGCGTTGCCGCCGCTGGGCCGGGCGGGCTCGGTAGATGGGTCAGCTGCGGCGCCCGGTACCGGGCGCCGCCGCTGGGCGGGGTGGGGCGGGGTCAGGGCACATCGCGGCGCAGCACCAGCCGCGAGGCGACCGCGAGCAGGAGCACCGTGTAGCCGCTGAGGACCGCGACGGCGGTGGCCGGGGTGAGGGCCCTGCTGGCGAGCACTCCCGGGTCGGTGAGGGTGGCGGCGGCGCCGGTGACCAGCCACTTGGCCAGGTGCGGGGCGAGGGTGTGCAAGATGGCCAGCTCGGCGAACAGGACCCAGCCGACCGCGCCGACGGCGGCGGCGATCGTGGAGCGGGTGATGTAGCCGAGCGCGACGCCGATCACGCCGAACAGGGTGCCGGCGATCACCGAGCCCGCGAACAGGGTGCCGGTGTCGGCGGGGAGGCGGTGGATGTGGTGGGCGGACAGTTCGGCGGCGACGGTGGCCAGGCCCAGGCCGAAGGTCAGTACGGACAGCACCACGCCGGCCACGGCGATGCCGATGACCTTCGCGGCCACTAGGGCGCCGCGCCGGGGGGCGACCAGGACGGCCGGGATGATGGTTTTGTGCCGGTATTCGCTGCCGGAGCCGATGATGCCCAGCACTAGCATGGCCACGCAGCACACCGAGCCGAGCTTGAGCATCTGGTTGGTGCTGGCCGCCGTGCCGAGGGCCGCGGTGCTGTTCTTGCCGGCCACCGCCGCATCGACCGCGACGCTGATCACGCTGACGCCGGCGGACAGGGTGAGGCCGATGAGGAAGGTGCGGGACGCCACGAGCTTGCGCAGCTCGGCGCGGGTGAGGCGGATGATGGTAGTCATGACGGGCTAACCTCCTAGGCGCGGTCGTCCGCGTGGTCGCTGGTGAGGTCGAAGAACAGTTCTTCGAGGTTTTCGGCGTGCCGGGTGAGCTCCAGCACGGTGACGCCGGCGGCCGCCGCGATGCGGGCCACCCGGTCGGGGTCGGCGCCGCGGATCTCGACGGTGCCGGGGGTGAGGAGTTGCGGGGTGATGCGCTGGCGGGCCAGGGCCGAGACCAGCGGCTGGGTGTCGGGGGTGCGGATGCGGGTGGTGGTGGTCGCGGCGGCCAGTTCGGCGACCGGGCCCTCGGCGGCGAGCCGCCCCCGGTTGATGACCACGACGTCCTGGACCGTCTGCGCGGCTTCGGCCAGCAGGTGGCTGGAGACCAGCACCGTGCGGCCTTCGCCTGCCAGGTGGGACAGCAGGTCGCGCATCCAGCGGATCCCGTCGGGGTCCAGGCCGTTGAGCGGCTCGTCCATGATCAGCACCCCGGGGTCTCCCAGCAGCGCGGCGGCCAGGGTCAGCCGCTGCCGCATCCCCAGGGAGAAGCCGCCGACCCGGCGACGGGCGGCCTCGGTCAGTCCGACCATGTCCAGGACCTGGCCTGGCCGGCGGCGGCTGATCCCGGCTGCGGTGGCCAGAGTCTTCAGGTGCTCGATGGCGGTGCGGCCGGGGTGGAAGCAGTCGTTGTCGAGCGCCGCCCCGACGGTGCGGGCGGGGTGGGGCAGGTCGCGGTAGCGGACGCCATTGATCGTCGCGGTCCCGCTGGTCGGAGTGGCCAGGCCCAGCAGTATCCGCAGGGTGGTGGTCTTGCCGGCGCCGTTGGGCCCGAGGAAGCCGGTGATCCGGCCCGGCCCGACCTTGAAGCTGAGGTCGCCGATGGCGGTGACGGTACCGTACCGCTTGGTGAGGTGGTCGATAGCGATCATCGGGCTGTCCTTTCAGGTGGGGAGCCGGTGCGTCCCTTGCGCCGCTAGGCTCGCCTGGCCCGGGCCGGGCCGGGGTGGGTGGTTCGCCGAGCCGATGCGGGCGAGTTAGCCAGATGACGCCGCGCGGCGGCCCTGCCGGACCTGGCGATCGCCGCGGCAAGGCGGCGGAAGATGCTGGCGGCGTTCGGGGTCCGAGGCGCCGGGCGTCCGTGCTGGTGCCGCTGCTGGCTGGCCTGGGCGTGCATCTGGCGCTGATGCTCGCGGGCGAGCTGGGTAGCAAGGCTGGGATTGGTGATCATGGTCTTCTCCTGCCGGTCTGGGGCCGGCTGGCTATCGCGGCCCTCACCGGACAGGCTCGCCCGCCTGGGCATACGCGGGGCAGGGGTCGGCCGACCCCTTTCGTGGTGAGGGCGGGCGCGGGGATGAATGACCCCGGGCGCCGCAGGCCGGTGCCCGGGTCGGCGATCAGCTAATTTGTGATCGTCGGCGGCCCGGGAGCAGCGTGCTAGACCAGGCCCGAGGCCAGGGCCAGGCGGGTCAGGTCGGTGCGCCGGCGGCAGCCGGTCTTGTCGCGGATGCGGTCCAGGTGTGAGCTGACCGTGCGGATGCTGATGTAGAGCTGGGCGGCGATCTGGGCGTTGGTGCGGCCCTGGGCGACCAGGGTGACCAGCTCTTGTTCCCGGGTGCTGAGCTGTCCTAGTCCTGGCCCTGCGCCCGGCGGCTGAGGTTCCGCGGCGGTGAGCATGAGGGCGAACTCGGCGGCGGCGGCCTGGCTCATTGCCGCGCCGCGCTGCTCGGCCGCCCGCGCTTCGCCGGGCTCGAGCGCCTGCCTGGCCTCACGCCGCTGGTCTTCCCAGCGGCGCGCATGCCATGGCGGGTCGGTGAATCCCTCGCGTACGGCCAGCGTGTCGTTCGCGGCCCACACGGTGAGAGCCTCGGCGTGGCGCCCGGTTGCGGCACACAGGTTTCCGCACTGGTACAGGCCGCCGAGTAGATCTATCCAGTTGCCGGTCTGTACGGCGAGCTGGAGTGCTTCTTGCAGGTGCGCCGCGGCGTCCTTGATCCGGCCCGCCCGCAGGTTCAGGTCGACCACCCGCGGCAGCAGGGCCGCCTGGTTCCACAGGTCGCCCGCTTCCCGGGCCCGTGCCAGCCCCGCCGTGCTGACCCGTTCGGCGCCTGCCAGGTCCCCGGCCTCGATCAGCGCGAGGGTCAGGTAGAAGCTGCACCTGCGGGCCAGCGAGCCGGGGATTCCGGCCGTCACCTGCGCGGCCAGCCGGGCCAGCCGTACTGCCTCACCGTAATCGCCGACGTAAAGGGCGGCGAGGCTGAGGTCGGCAAGGGCCATCAGCTCCCCGACCGGGTAGTCGAGCTCCTGCGCTATGGCCAGCGCCCGGCTAGCATCGTCGACCCCCTCGCCGGTCCGCCCCACGCTCCGCAATATCCCCGCCCGGCCAGCCAGGGCATCGGCTAGCGCCCGGGACAGCGGCCGGCCCGCCACCGCGTCGCGGAGCACGGTGAAATGGTCCAGCGCACCGGCCGGATCAGCGGAGTACGCCGCCGTCCAGCCGAGCCAGAACTGTCCGGTGCACCAGTCGTCACTGCGCGGCTCGGCACGGCTTGCCGCCGCACGCAGCAGCGGGTACAGGCCGGCCTGCTGGCCCCGCGAGAACCACCACCAGCCTAGCGCGGCCACCAGCCGCAGCGCGGTCGCGGTGTCATGCTCCACGGCCCAGGCCAGCACCTGGCGCACGGTGGCGTCCTCCGCCTCCAGCCAGCGCACGGCTTCGGGCTCCCCGGTACTGGTCTGCATCCCGGCAGCGGCCTCCTCGGCCACCCGCGCCGCGAACCCGGCCAGCGCGACCTCAGCCTGCTCCTGCTCCCCGGCCTCGTCCAGCAGCCCGGCCCCGTAGACGCGCAGCGTTTCCAGCATCGCGTACCGGAACCGGCCATCCGGCCCGGGCCGCGGTGGCACCAACAGCGAGCAGTCCACCATGTGCAGCACCGCCGGCCCCGCGCCCTCCCCCGCCACCGCCTGGGCCCCCTCCAGGGTGAACCCGGCCGGGAACACCGACAACGCCCGGAACACCCCCCGCTCGGACTCATCCAGCAGCAGGTAACTCCATTCCACCGCAGCCGTCAGCGACCGATGCCGCCCGGCCGCGAGCCGGTCCCCGGCCGCCAGCAACGCGAACCGGTCATCGAGTCGGTCCAGCAGCTGGGCCACGCCCAGCGCCTCCACCCGCGCCGCCGCCAGCTCAATCGCCAGCGGCATCCCGTCCAGCCGCGCCACCAGCCGAGCCACCGCGCCCGCCGTATCACCGGTCAGCACGAAATGCGCATCCGCGCTGCGGGCCCGGTCCGCAAACAGCACCACCGCCTCGGACCGGGCCGCGTCAGCCAGGTCATCCGGATCTGGCAGGGTCAGCGAGGCCAGCCGGTACCGGGCCTCCCCGGCCACCCGCAACGGCTCCCGGCTGGTCGCCAGCACCCGCACATCATCGCAGGCCGACAGCAGCCCCGCGCACAACTCGGCCGCCGCACCGATCACGTGCTCGCAATTATCAACCACCAGCAGGACCTGCTGCCGCGCTAGGACCCGCCCTAGTACCTCCCATGTCGGCACCCCCGGCAGCTCCTGCACTCCCAGCGCCGCCGCGACCACCGAGGGCACCTGGTCAGGGTCGTGCACCGCCGCCAGCTCCGCCAGCCATACCCCGTCCACGAACCGGTCCGCCACCCGCCGGGCGACCTCGCCGACCAACCGGGTCTTGCCCGCCCCGCCCGGCCCGGTCACCGTCACCAGCCGGGACTCTTCCAGCAGCCCCGCCACCTCACACACTGGCCCGTCCCGGCCGATGAAACTGGTCAGGGCGACCTGGAAGCCATGCACACCACCACTCGCGCTGGCCGCCGCAGACCGCCCCACGCCGGTACCATAACCGCAGCCACCCGGCGCGTACAGCCCGGCCGCCCATGGCGATCCCGGGCCCGACAGTCATAGGCCGACAATCTCCGTCTGGCTGCCCCCACCGCCAACGGAGCAGCCAGCCGTTCAAAATCGGCAAGTTGGTGTTCCCGCGACAAAGCTGAACTGAGCGTTACGGCAATAGCTAGTGACATTCAAGCCAGTGCATAAATTTACAAGGAAGCAACGCACTCTACTCGGCAGAAGAGTGAGACGCCGAGGAAGGAACCGGAGCGCTGATTACCGGGAGAGCCGGCGGGTGCTGGCGGCCGCGCCGTGACGCGGTGATCGTCGTGCGCAAGCTGCGGTTAATACCGCGACGGAAGTGCGGAACCTGCCGGACGGCCGCGGGCCGTGGTGGTGATCATTCCGGGTGGGCCGGCTGACGTCTTCCGTGGCGGCTGATGAGCTCAGGGCTGGTGGGCGGTCATGCGGTCGTAGGTACGCGGGCCCGGAGGATATGGGGGTACTTGGGCTGCGGCGGCGCGGCATCTGCGGTGGGGACTGGGCCGGCTGCCCGAGCTGGGGAGGCTGTCAGGTGGTTGCCGTCATGCGGCGGTCGCAGTGTCGCTGACAGGCAGCCGGACGGTCCTGTCGCCGAAATCGGCCACGAGGTCAAGGCGGCCGCCGAGGGCCTCGACGTAGCGGGCGATGACCTCAAACGAGGTGACCTCGCCGTGCTCGATCTGAGACACCCGGGCGACGCTGACGCCCATGGCAGCGGCGATCTGCTTCTGGCCTAGGCCCAGCTGCTTGCGAGTTTCGGCGAGCTGGTGCCCGCGTGCCTGGGCCAGCAGCTGGCGCGCACCGGCCTCGATTTCCCCGGGTGATACCCCGGCAGCGTGCAACTCGCGCTCCAGGTCCTCCCAGTCCAGGGGGGTCCGCTTAGGCATGGGCGGCTACTCCTGTTCCTCCATGGTGTACTCCAGGTACAACTGCTCGGCGACCGGGATGTTCTCCCGGTACCACCGCTGCCAGTTCCCGGCCTTGTCCCCGCCGAGCAGCAGGAGCGCGGAGCGGGTGGGATCGAACGCGAAGAGCACCCTGATCTCGGACCGGGCCGCCGAGCCGGGCCGCAGCTCCTTGAGGTGATGGATCCTGCTGCCCTGGATCCGGTCCACCAGCGGCCGGCCGAGCGCAGGTCCTTCCTCTCGTAGCGCCGCGACCGCCTGGGCGACCTGGATCGCGGAGGCCAGGTCGTCCTTGATCAGGGTGGTGAACCACGCGGCGTACTCCTGGGTGACCTTGACGCTCCACGCCACACGGTCCCCTTTCTGCCCAAGGCTAGGCCTAATTCAAGGAATGCCTTAATTTTACTCGTACGGCGGTGCCCACGGCAACCGGCCAGTTGCCCAGTGGAGCAGGCCTGGGACGCGTGACAGCACAGCCGCGGCCAGATGCTCCCGATGTGCGCTGGGCCTATCAGATGTGAGTCATCGCCAGCGCGGCTGAGCAGGCATGATTCATGCTGGCGGGACGGTTCATGCGCCTGGGTGTCCCGCTCACGGGGGTCATGGCGCACCTCCACGTAATCGGGGTGGATGTAATCGCCACCACCGGCTGGGATGGTCCCGGGCAGATCCGGAATGCTTTGGCGGCAACGGCCGGACCGATGACTCACCTTGGCGGGACAAGCGAGCTGATGACTCAGATCCGAGACCTGACTCAGATCAGGCGGGGCATGACAACCTCGAAAACCTTCTCGAAAACATTCCTGGCCCGGAGGACGGCGCCAGGACCGTTAGTCCCCACGCGCGGCACTCATCACCTTATGCGAATTTTTTCTAATTAATGTGCTTTAGCTGCGGAGCCCCGTTACGGAATCGAACCGTAGACCTTCTCCTTACCATGCATGCAGGTTTCGTCTGATGACATCGCGGCCCGTCGGGTTGTCGCAGGTAGGAGGGATACCGGCGTCTGGGACCGTCGCGTTCCGTCTGCTACTGCCTGGATCCGTTGTCACTCGATTTGTCACTGGCTCCGGATCCTGTTCGACCAGACCGGATACAAGGAGCTGGCGCCAGCGTAGCGATCGGCGAAGGGCTGCTCAGCCCGCTCAGCTGACACTCGCCGGGGCTATAGCGGGGGAACTAATGTCAGCGGCCACGATGATCGTATCGCCCACGAGATGCACCGAACGGCCGGTCAGCTGAAGCGGCTGACCGGCCACTCCGTTGCCCAGCTCGCCGACGACACCAGTTCCTCGGCCGCGAATCTGCGATGAAATGGATATGACAGCACGGTCTGCAAGGTTGGCAGCCAGCAATGAAGTAATGACGCGTGGTCCTCCCTCGACTACTACTGAGCGGATGCCTTCGGCATAAAGCTGTCGCAGTACCGCCGAAATATCCACTCCGCCTCGCCCCGGTGGCTTGTGACGGACCGCAATGTGACGGTCTTCCAGCGCCCGGCGCTTGTCCTGGTCAGCGGCCTGGGAACTGGTCATGAGGTAGGTGGGCGCGTCAAGGCTGAGGATCGCGGCTGTCGTCGGCGTCCGGAGACGGGAGTCGAGCACCACGCGGGCTGGTGACCGGCCCGGAATCGCCCGCACGGTCAGGGCCGGGTCGTCGGCGAGCACCGTTCCGACTCCTATCAGCACGGCATCGCAGGCAGCACGCACAGCATGCCAGATGGGAACCAATGCCTCCGCATCAGCCCGGTCGGCGCCCTCGGCCAGGATCCGGCCGTCGAGCGTCTGGGTGTACCGCAATACGACGAACGGGCGATCACGGCCAGGAGCGGCGTTGCCGAGCAGACGGCCGACATCTATCGACCGGACCGGCTGTTCAGCAGGCACGTCGTGGTCGATCAGGGTCATATGGCCGAGCCGATTCTGCTTGGTGCGCAGATAGCGCTGGTTACGCAGATAAGGAACAGTCGGAGTGGGAATGACCTGCCTTATGGCGATTCCCGCGGCCCTCAGACCATCAACCTTGCGCGGATTGTTGGTCACAAGCCGGACCGACCGGACGCCGACGGCCTTTAGCACCGCCGCCGCATCGTCGTAGCGTCTGCTATCCACGGGCAACCCTAGCCGCAGATTGGCGTCTACGGTATCGGCTCCGCGATCTTGTTCCATGTAGGCACGAAGCTTATCTATCAGGCCGATGCCGCGACCCTCGTGACCGGTCGCGTACACCAAGACCCCCCGGCCTTCGGCCGCCAGGGCGCGGAGGCCCATGTCAAGCTGAGCGCCGCAATCACAGCGCAGCGAGCCCAGCGCATCTCCCGTCAGGCATTCGGAATGCACCCGCGTCAACATGGAGTGCCCGTCGTCTACCTCGCCCTTGACCATGGCGAGGTAGACGTGACCCGACGTGCACTCGAAGGCGTGCGTGTCAAACTCCCCGGAAACCGTGGGCAGCTGAATCCGCGCAACTTCGCGAACCTCCGTCATGGCGGCCCCTGCTACCCGCGCGAAACGAAATCAACCGCACGTTTGCCATTACAGTCCACGGGTAGCGGCGGGCTGTGTCCGCTAGAGCGCTCTTCCACACGGCGCCGCGCTGCGTGGAGATCCGGGAGTTCCCGGAGCCGAGCCCAAGGCCTGGCGAGGTGGTGGTCCGGACCGTCTGCTCTGGCATTAGCAGCGGAACCGAGCGGCTGGTCTTCCGCGGCGAGGTCCCTGAAGAAACCGCGCTCGACGACACGCTCACGGCCCTCGCGGGCGAGTTCCGCTATCCGTTCCGGTACGGCTACGCATGCGTCGGCCGGGTTGACGGCGACGGCCTGGTATTCGCCTTTCACCCTCACCAGGATGTGTTCACGGCGGCGGTCAGCGACCTGATCCGGCTGCCTGCCGTCGACCCGGCGGCGGCCACGCTGTTTCCCTTGGTAGAGACGGCCCTGCAGGTGACGCTCGACGCCGAGGCGGGCTACCGGGACCGCATCGTGGTCCTCGGTACCGGCGTCGTCGGGCTGCTGACCGCGCTGCTGCTGAAGCGTTCCGGGCGGCGGCCGCTGTGCGCGGAACCGCTGGCCTGGCGTCGCGACCTAGCAAGCAGTCTCGGCATCAGCGCGGTGGCCCCTGAGGAACTGACGGAAAGGGGCGTTCCGCTCGTCATAGACGCCAGCGGCAATACGGGGGCACCAGCGATGGCCCTTGACATGCTGGCTCATGAGGGAACGCTGCTGATCGCGTCCTGGTTCGGCGGCAAGCCAGTCCAGCTACCGCTGGGCGGCGCCTTCCACCGGCATCGTCTGACGATCCGCAGTACCCAGGTTTCCACCATTCCGGCCGCGATGTCGGCGACCTGGACGGTGCCGCGGCGCCGTGCCGAGGCTGCCGCGCTGCTGCCCGAGCTTCCGCTCGCCGAGCTTTGCACCCATGTCTTTCCTTTCGCGCATGCTGCCGACGCGTTCCGTGCTGTGGACGAGAACACACCGGGCCTGATGCACGCGGTACTCGACTACGAACGGGGAGCCCATGACGACGCTTGGGTGGACTAACCCAGAAGCCACGGCCACCGTCACGATCTTGCTGCGGCACGGCGATACACGGCTGTCACCAGAACACCGGTTCAGCGGGCTTTCCGACGAACCGCTCAGCGCGGATGGC
>Ga0310038_10002787_pt1 | contig 12776 bp, 12 predicted proteins | sample Sb_taG_6_FD_200461 | JGI IMG/M metagenome (GOLD analysis project Ga0310038, IMG submission 200461) | Peat soil microbial communities from Weissenstadt, Germany - Sb_50d_4_PS metaG (v2) (version 2) | ecosystem: Environmental > Terrestrial > Soil > Wetlands > Peat | place: Germany: Weissenstadt... | reverse complement strand
CGGCACCGTCGGCCTGCCGGTGCCCTCGACGGAAGTGAGCATCCGCGACGACCATGGCGCGATGCTGGCGCCCGGCGGTCACGGCGAAGTCTGGGTGCGCGGCCCGCAGGTGATGAAGGGCTATTGGGGACGCCCCGGCGAAACCGAGGACGTGCTCACCGCCGACGGCTGGCTGCGCACCGGCGACATCGGCATGCTCGATGCGCAGGGTTACCTAAAACTGCTCGATCGCAAGAAAGACATGGTCAATGTCTCTGGCTTCAAGGTGTTTCCGAGCGAAGTCGAAGACATCGTCATGCAGCATCCCGGCGTGATCGAAGCGGCGGTGATCGGCGTGCCGGACGAGCGCACCGGCCAGGCGGTGAAGCTGTTCGCCGTCAAGGGCGATGCAGCGTTGAGCGAACCGGATTTGAAGTCGTTCCTGCGCGAGCGCCTGGCGAGCTACAAGGTGCCGCACATCATCGCGTTCCGCGACAGCCTGCCGAAGAGCAATATCGGCAAAATTCTGCGCAAAGAGCTGCATTAAGGTCATGCGCTAGGCGCTGGCGCGCCAACGCTGGATTTCCGTCAATTCCGCTTCGGGCCGCTCGACCATGACATCGCCGCGGCCGAGATGAATGGTGCCGGCCTCGCCGTCGATCGAGAGCCAATCGCCTTCGTTGAGGGCTGCGCCATCGACGCGCGCGCTGTGATGCGACGGATCGACTGTAAGCTTGGCGCAGCCGACGATGCAGGGCTTGCCCATTTGCCGCGCCACCAGCGCCGCGTGCGCGGTGCGGCCGCCGATCGCCGTGACGATGCCGGCGGAGACGGCAAAGCCGGCGACGTCGGCGGTCGTGGTGTCGGGACGAACGAGAATGATGGGATCGCCGCCGGCGGCCAGACGCATGGCACTGTCGGGATCGAAGGCGGCGCGCCCAACCGCAATTCCGGCCGATGCGCCGGTGCCGCGCGCCACGGGCTCTCCGGCATCGACCAGGCGCTTGGTCACCAGTGCGGCAAAATCCACGCCATTGAGGCGCTGCAACGCCTGCGCCGGCGTGATCCGGCCTTCCTTGACGAAGTCGATGGCAAAGCGCACCGCGGCCTGCGGCGTCCGCTTGGCCGCGCGCGTCTGCAACAGCCACAATTTGCCGTTCTCGATAGTGAATTCGACGTCCTGCACGTCGGCAAATTCATTTTCCAGGCGCCGGAGCGCGTCGCGCAGTTGCGCCGCCACGGCGGGAAGCGCGCGCACGATGGCGGCTTCGGTCTCCGGCGTATGACTGCCGGACACCACGTCCTCGCCTTGCGACGCAAACAGGACGTCGGTCACAGGATCGGCGGCTCCGGTTGAAGGATCGCGAGAGAATGCAACGCCGGCGCCCGAGGCAGAGCCGCAATTGCCGAACACCATGGCCTGGACCGTTACCGCCGTGCCCTCCAAGTCGTCGAGATGTTGAAGCTTGCGATAGATGCAGGCGCGTTCGCTCAGCCAAGAGCGGTGCACGGCTTCGGCTGCGCTCTTGAGCTGATCCATCGGTTCGAGCGAGATCCCATGGCTTTTCTGTTCGATAATGTCTTCGTAGGAGGCGACGAGGCGTTCAAGCGCCTCGCCGTCGAGTGCCCGCTCGCCCGGCGCGCCTTCGGCTGTGATCAAATCGTTCAGCCTATTCGCGAACGCGGACGCTTCGATGCCGAGCACCACGCCGCCGTAGCTTTCGAGAAAGCGACGCTGGCAGTCGCTGGCGAAGCGCGGGTCGCCGAAGCTGCGAATGAGCCCGCGTGCCGCTTCGGCCGTGCAGCCGACATTCAGCACGGTGTCCAACATTCCCGGCATCGAGCGCGCGGCGCCGGAGCGCACCGAGACAAGGAGCGGACGGCGGCGATCGCCGAAGCGCCGGCCGGTGACGCTTTCCAGGAAGGCGACGCCTTCTTTCAGGCCGTCGGCGACGCTATCCGCGACCTTGGGATCGCCGCGCGCCGCGGCGGCGCATAGCCCGATCGGCAGCACGAAGGCGGGTGGCACCGGCAGGCCGAGCGCCGCCATGCGCTCGAGATTGGCGGCCTTGGCGCCGATCGTCTCCGCCGCGTGCGCCTGTTTCGATTGATTGCTGATACGGACGATGTCCATTGCCGGTCACTCATGTCGCAAGATCGGCGAGCACGTGCTCGCGCAGGATATGGCCGAAGGCGGCGAGGCGGTCGGTTGCGCGTTCCAGCGCGCGCGCGAGATCAATGGCCGACAAGGCGGTCTTCAGATCGAAGGCGCCGGTCAGGACTTTGGCCGTGACCGCGCGCTCCGTGGTGTCGCCGCGGTGCTCGGCTTCGATCAGCTTGCCAACGGCGGCGAGCGCATCCTCGGAATCCACCCGATGGCCTTCGGGAACTTCGGCGGCGGCGGCCGTGCCGGCGGCGGCCGCTTCGGCGCCGAAGGTGGCCGCAGCGCAGAGTTCGGCGAGCGGATCGAGCAGTTCGGCCGGCATCTCGCTCGGGATCAGCGAAGCGATGAAAGCCGCTTGTTCAAGTTCGTCGATCGCGTCTTCGATTTGATCGACCAGACGCCTGATATCTGGGCTTGCATCGAAGCGCGCGATTTCGCTGCGCGCCTCGAGCGCAATGCGGTCGGCCTTTTCTTCGATGCGCTGGGCGCGACCGGCGAGCGCTGAGCCGTCGACCGGCCGGCGCGATTGCCGTTCGCCGATGAACTGTGCGATGCCGGCTGCGATCTCGCGGGCGAGCCCGGCCTGCCGGATCACCACGGTCAACAGCGTCGCGTCGACGCGTTCGAGATGGCTTACAAGGGCCGCCTCGACGCGGTCGCGCGCCGAGCGTACCGAGCTTCCCTGCAGCAGCGCCTCGGCGGCGACGCGCAAGACGGTCCTGAGAAATTCGACTGCGGCGTCGCGCCCAAGCGCGCGATCGAGCCGCTCGCCGAACCCGATCCTGGTCGGCGTGGCGTGGTGCACGGCGGCGGCGACAAAGTCGGCGCCGCCAAGTTCGAGAAAGCCGCGATGGCCGACACGGTGCCGCGCGGCCCAATCAAGGATTTCAACGGCGTCTGACTTGGATACCCATTCGCGCAAAATCTTTCGCGCCTTGTTCCAGTCGATAAGAAAGACGAGCGAAGCGCCGAGCGCTTCGAGAAAGGCGTCGCGGACTTCGCCACTCGCGGTCGGATAGCGGCCAGTGACGAGATAGAAATCACCTTCGTCACCGAGCGCCGCGGCGTTGCGATGCTCCAGCCCGCCCCATTGCACGGCAAAATCGCGAACGAGCCCGGTGAAGAATTTTGCTCGCGGCAGATGCACGTCGGTGTAGATCACCGTCACCGCATCCGGCTCGACGTTGATCACCACCACGTGCGCATCGGTTTCGCCGATGTCGTTTTGCAGCGTCAGGCGCGTACCGGCGCGCGCCGCCGTCGTCGCCAAGCCGGGATGATTGAATTTCAGCTTGCGGGTCGCTTCGACCCCGCGCATGAACGCCTCGACGGCGGGGCGATCCTGCGGCAGCAGCGCCGAGACGTGGGCGCCGGCAACCACCTCTTCGGCATGCGAAGCGGCGAGGTTGTTGAGCGCCTTGTGCAAATCCATGACCAGGCGATGCAGGCTGTCGCCGCCGCCGTCGGACAAGCCGGTGAGTCTGGCGATATGCGCAAACTCGACAGCGTCGGAACCGGACGGCGCCGCCGTTTCAATCGCCGACAAGCGCGCCAGCGCCTGGTCGCCTTGCGGCGCATCGGCGACCTTCACCGCGCGAATCATGGTGGCGGTATCGTCCCAGACCGCGGCGCCCAATCGGGCAAGGCCCGGCGCGACAATGCGCTCGCCTGCGGTAAGGCTCGCGCCGTTGACCAGAGCCTCGGCGGCCACCGGGTCGATACCGGCGCCGCGGCATTCCCCGGCGAGGTCGAAACGAGACCCTTTCGGATCGCGCGCGTGCCGTGCCGCGGCCTGCAGCAGGCTCAGTCGAATTTTTACCCGGTCGTTGGCGGCCAAACCCTCGGCGACAAGCGCCGGCACCAGCAGATCCGACTGTCCGAGCTGCTCAATGATCTCCGATTTCATGTCCTCAATGCCCTGTTTCGGTCTCATCAAAGCATGTCCGCATGATGCCGATATTGAGCTAGATCATTCACCGGGCTGTCACACGGCGGCCGGCCGATACCCCCATCCGGGGTTGCGTGGGACGCGGCGCAGTTGCCGGTCGGCCCGCCTTCCTGCCCCTCTGGCCGCGTGCTAACCGTAACGGCGCAATCGCTTCAGGGGAGGATCTCAAGCCCATGGCCAAGCTGCAGCTTTCGTTTGCGTGCGGGCTCTACGATCGGATGCAGCCGCTCTATACGGGCGAGGTCAGGCCCGACGGCATCGATCTCAATTTCATCGCCATCGATCAGCCGCGGCCGATCTTCGACCGCATGTCGGGCGGCGAGGAATTCGACGTTTCGGAATATTCCTCATCCGAATTCACCCAGCGCTTCGCCCGCAAGGAGTGCCCGTTCGTCGCCATCCCGGTCTTCCCCTCGATCGCGTTCCGGCTCGGCTATATCGCCGTCAATCGCAAATCCGGCATCAAGGCTCCGAGAGACCTGGAAGGCAAGCGCGTCGGCGTGCCGCTCTATACGATGACGGCGGCGATCTTCATCAACGGCATGTTGCATCACGAGTTCGGCGTGGATTTGTCGAAAATCAAATGGGTGCAGAGCGCGATGAACGCGTCGGGCTCACACGGCAGCCCGACCGTGTTGCCGCTGCTCAAGAGGATTTCGATCGAGAACAACACGACCAAGAAGACGCTCGGCCAATTGCTCGCCGAAGGCAAGATCGACGCCACGCTTGGCACCAGCCTGCCGGAGGAAATCCGCACCAATCCCGACATCGTGCGGCTGTTTCCGAACTATGTCGACGTCGACAAGGACATCTACAAGCGCAAGAAGATCTATCCGATCATGCATCTGGTCGCGATCAAGAAGAGCGTCTATGAGCGCTATCCGTTCGTCGCCACCAGCCTCTACGACGCCTTCGTCAAATCGAAGAAGATCGCGCTGGAGAAATTGTTCAATCTGCGCGCGGTGCGCTACATGACGCCGTTCCTGATGCGCGAGATCGACGACATCTGGGAGGTGTTCAACGGCGATCCGTGGCCCTACGGCGTCGAGCCCAACCGCCAGACGCTCGAAGCCCTCATCACCTACCAGCAGACGCTCGGCCTGATCGACAAGCCGGTCAAGGTCGACGATCTGTTCGTGCCGACCTACGGCTGATTTAAATCCCACAATCTGGAACAACCGCCATGAGCCAACTCGACGATCTGTTGCGCGACCTCGTCGTCGCCAATCGCATTCTCTCCAACGAAGACGTGGTCGATGCCTACGGCCATATCAGCGTGCGCCATCCCGACAATCCGAAGCGCTTCTTCATGTCGCGCTCGCTGGCGCCGGAACTGGTCGAGCGCCACGACCTGATCGAGTTCGACCAGATGGGCGAGCCGGTCAGCGACAAGCGCCAGCCCTATCTGGAGCGTTTCATCCACGCCGCGATCTTCGAGGCGCGGCCCGACATCGTGGCGGTGGTGCATGCGCACGCCGAGGACACGCTGCCGTTCGGTATCGTCTCCAAGCCGCTCGAGCCGGTGATCCATTCCGGCAGCTTTATCGGCGGCAAGGTGCCGGTGTGGGATATCCGCAAGAAGTTCGGCGACACCGATCTCTTGGTGCGAAACATGGCGCAGGGCCGCGATCTGGCGAAGTGCATGGGCAACGGTGCCGTCGCGCTGATGCGCGGCCATGGCTTTGCCTCGGCGGCGCAGTCGATCATCGAGGTGGTGCGGTTGTCGGTCTATCTGCCGCGCAATGCGCGGGTGCAGATGAACGCCATGCGCATGGGCGGCAAGCCAAAACCGTTGTCCAAGGGCGAGATCGCCGCGCGCGGGAAAGGTTACAGGCCGAACGCGCCGGAAACCTGGCGCGCCTGGGAATATTGGGCGACCCGCGCCGGCTGCGGCGATAAAATCGGCAAGCCGCATGATCACGCCCATGAGGGGTGACTGACAGCGGCGTGGCAGTGCGCGGCCACACTGTCATTCGCCCTTAGTCTAGTCGTGCAAATGCTTGACGCTTGTAATTTTGACCAAATTGGCGCGGCCAATCCCGATGTTTTTGGGCGCCGCGGCGCACCACCAAGGGAGGCGAGTTATGGGACTGATGGATGTTCTCAATGGCATGCAGAATGGGCCGCACGGCCCGCGTGGTCCGAGCACTGATAGCGGCGGCGGCATGTCGCCATTGACCATGGCGGTGCTTGGACTTCTTGCCTACAAAACGTTCAAAAGTTTCACGAGCCACGCCGCTCCGCAGCCGGCCACACCGGGCGCTCCGGGCCAAGGCCAGAGTGCAAGCCCCGGCGGCGGCATGAGCGAAATCCTCAAAAACGGCTTGGGTACTGTGTTGGCCGGAGGCGCCGCGGGCGGCATCCTCAGCGGCGGCCTCAACGATCTGCTCAAGCAATTTCAGCAGAGTGGACATGGCGACGTCGCCAAGAGCTGGGTCGACAACGCGCCGAACAAGGCGATTTCGACCGATGATCTGGCCAAGGCGCTGGGCGGCGATCAGATCGAGACGCTCATGGCGCACACTGGATTGTCGCGCCAGGATTTGCTAGCGGGTCTAAGTCAGCAATTGCCGGAGACCGTCAACCAGCTGACGCCCGACGGGCGATTACCGACGGAGCAGGAATTGTCGCGGTCGCTTTAGCCGGCCGTCGGAAGTCAAATCTTTCAAGGACCCCACAACGGAGGAACACAGTCATGACAATACGTTACGCCGCGATCTGCGCCGGCGCGGTGCTCGCCGCCATCGCCATGCAGGGCACCTCGGCTCAGGCGCTGACGATGACCGAGTGCAGCGCCAAATACAAAGCCGCGAAGGACGCCGGCACGCTCAACGGTATGAAGTGGAACGATTTCCGCAAGGCGCAATGCGGCTCCGACGCGGCTGCCCCGGCGGCAACGCCGGCGCCGGCCACGGCGTCTGCGCCGCCTGCCGCCCCGGCACCGAAGCCCGCGGCGGCGCCGGTTGCGGTCGGCAACGCCGTATTCCCGAATGCGGTCGATTCCAAATATTCCAAGGACTCCGCCGGCAAGGCCCGCATGGAAACCTGCCTCGATCAGTACAAGGCCAACAAGACCAGCAATGGCAACGGCGGCCTGAAGTGGATCCAGAAGGGCGGCGGCTATTACAGTGAATGCAACAAGCGCCTCAAGGGCGCGGCGTAACGAAACCGGACACCAGGAGCTTGCACGATGCGAGTAGCTGTTAGCGCGCTGTTGGCGCTCATGATCGGTGTTGGAGCTGCACTCGCGCAGGCTCCGACGCCAACTGCGCCAACGGCAAAAATGTCGCCGGACGACAAGAAGGCGATCTCAAAATCTTGTTCCGATCAGGCCAACGCCAAGGGCTTGCACGGTAAGGAGCGGAAGAAGTTCCGGTCCGAGTGCAAGCACAACGCCGGCAAGCCGCAGTAACAAGCTGTTCGTCGGAGCGATCTAAGAAAATCGGAGCGCGGGGTGCCGCGCTCCGATTGTATTTTTGGCCGAGTGCTATCTTTATTGCAGCGTCAGCTCGGTGACCTTGCCGTGCTTGTCGCGGCCTTGGGCGTAATATTGGCCGATATTGTGCATCAGCGCCGCGTCCGACACCGAATAGATCACCGCATCGGTCTTGCCGGTATTGATGTGGCGCCGCCACAGGAAGTTCGGCACCACGAACAGGTCGTTGTGGCCCCATTCGAAGCGCTTGCCGCCGACTTCGGTGACGCCTGAGCCTTCGATGCACACATAGTAGGTGCCGGCGGTCTCGCGCTTGAGCTCGGTTTCCTCGCCGGGGCGCAACAGCTGCGCCGAGTAGTTGAGCGTCTTGAACACCGGCTCGCCGGTCACCGGATTGACGAAGTCGACCTTGATGCCTTCGTGCGGGTCGCCCTTTTCCTTGCGCAGGCTGTGCAGCATTTCCATCACATCGGAGCCGCGGAAATGGAACAGCGGCGCGGGCGCATGGCCGACGCCGCGCTGGTGACTGACGAAGGTCGGCTTGAGGCCGCCGTGGCTGTAGAGGTGGCGCGAATAGCCCTCGGTCACCGAGATCGCCTGGACGTTGGTGTTGCCCTGCGCACCCGGCATGTTGTGATCGACCCAAGCGGCGTCGAGGAATTCCATCAGCGGCCAGTCGAGCGTGTCGATCCAGATGCAAGGTTCGTCGGAATCGTTGCCGTGGTCGTGCCAGGTGCCGTTCGGGGTGAGGATCAGGTCGCCGCGGTTGGCGGTAACGCGCTCGCCCTCGACGACGGTGTAGCCACCCTTTTTGGACAGGATGGTGCGGCTGGCATTGGGCGAATGCAGGTGCACCGGAGCGACATCGCCGGGATTATAGATCGAGATGGCGCAGCGGATGGTGTTGGTGACTTGCAGGCGGCCGTTCAGGCCGGGATTGAGCAGCAAAATGCTCTGGCGGTCGGCGAACTCGATCGGCGACACGTCGGCCTTGCTGGCGATTTCGGAAATCTGCTGGAGGTAGCCGGAATATTCGTTCCACTTCCACATATAGGGCGCGGTCTTCATCTGGTTGACGGCGACGCGGCCGGTGGCGAGCTGGCCCGAGCCTTCGCCTGAGGTTTCGCTGAACCAGGGCTTTTGCGCCGGCGCGTTGGCTTGGGTGCGGACCCAGACATTGTGCTTGCCGGCGTCGGTGTTGATGGCCTCCATCAATTCGCGCGCTTTGTTGGAAAGCCCGCCCGGGGCAGGGGCCTTCATAGTCACCGTGGCCATGACGTTTTCTCCTCAAAATGCGGGGCGCTCGCGTCCCTGATGGCAATGCGGCCTGGCGCAGTGCGGCGCCGGGCCAAGCCTTTGCCGGAGGTATAGTGGCTTGGCCAAGGGTTTGCAAAGGCAAGAGAACCGCGCCGCACGAGGCATACCCCGCCAAAAAGGCATAACGGACGATCAGCCGGCGGCGATGAAATCGCGGATCGCCTTGGTGAATTCCGCAGGGCGGTCCATGTTCGAGATATGGCCGGCGCCGGGAAGCTCGACATAGCGTGAGCTACTGAGCTTGTCGTGCAGCTTGCGCATAGCCGGCGCGGGGGCGTCTTTCTCGCCGCAGAGAAACAGAACCGGCCGCTGCACCGTGGCAATGGCGGAAGCGTAGTCGTGGTCGGCCAGCGCCGCGGCGCAGCCGATGAAGCCGTTGACCGGCGTGGCGCGGAACATGGCCCGCACCTTGTCGAGGTGCGGCGGGTTCTTTGCCACGGTCTCGGCCGGAAACCAGCGCGACACCGTGGGCTCGACCAGCGCTTCGATGCCCTTCTGCTGCGCCACGGCGATGCGCTCTTCCCATTGCTGGCTGGACTGTGGCGTCGATTGACAGGGCGAGTCGCAGACGATGATGCGATCGAAGCGGTCGGGATGGCGCTCGGCGAGACCAAGCGCGGTGGCGCCGCCCATGGACAGGCCGGCGAAGTGCGCCTTCTTGATCGACAGCGCGTCCATCAAGGCGAGCGCATCCGCAAGCAGCGTATCGAACGCATAGCGGCCGCCCGGCACCTCCGTGCCGCCATGGCCGCGCTGGTCGTAGCGCAGCACGCGGAATGAATCTTTCAGTCCGGCGGCCTGCTCGTCCCACATTGCGGTCGAGGTCGCGAGCGAATTGGAGAATACGATCCACGGCGCGCCCTCGGGGCCGTCGATCTGATAATTGATGTCGATGCCGTTGGCTTTGACTTTCATGGATGATGCTTTCTTTGGGGCTACGGTTTCGGCAGAAAATCTTCGAGCAGCGCAATCAGCGGCTCCGGACCTTGGGTCGGCATGAAGTGGCCGGCCTCGATCAGCTCGAAGCGCGCGCCGGGTATCTTCTTTGCCAAGTCGGCGCTGCCGGCATGCGGGCGCACGGTGTCGTGGCGGCCGGCGACCACCATCGCCGGGCAACGGATCAGCGGCAGCATGTGCAGCATGTTGGTGCGCGCCAGCGCGCGGAAGCCAAAGCCAAATCCCACCGGGTCGTTGCCCAGATAGCGGCCGCGATAGGCGTCGTATTCTGCAGGGTCGCCGAGGGTCTTCGGATAGGAGATGTCGAGCGTCGTCGGCAGCGAAGCGCGCATGCCTTCGCGCATGGCAAAGGCCGCGCGCTCGTCGAGCGCCGCGGCGCGGCTTGGATCGACGCCCGGCGCCGGATTGCACAGCGTGAGCGATCCGACCTGCTCCGGGTGCTTTTCCAGAAAGCGCAAGGCCTGCGTTGCCGCCGCGGCGACGGTCACGAAATGATAAGGCGGCGCGAGCCCAAGTCCTTTGGCGAGTGCCTCGAAATCCTCGACCAGCACATCGTTGCTGAACTCTTGGCGCACCTTCTCGGAAAGGCCTGAGCCGCGCTGGTCGTAACGCAACACGCGATAGCGTGCGGCAAGCCGCGGCGCCACCTTGTTCCACGAATTCATCGTGCCGCCGAGCTCGTGCAACAGCACGACGGACGGCCCCTGCTGTCCGGCAAGCGCGAAGTGCAGGCTTACGCCATTGGCGTCGATGAAGGGCACGCAAGTCTCCTCAAAATTCCCGGCCGATCAGATGATCGAGCGAATAAAGGCCGCTGCCGTGGATCAGGAAGTAGAACGTCGCGACGAGCCACATCAGCGTATATTCCAAGCCGAGCTTGTTCCAGAAATAGCGGCCGACCCGCCAGCGCTCGAAATTGGTCACGATCAGGAACAATACCAGCGGTATGCAGGCTAACCGCGTGAACAGGCCGAGCGCGAGCATCGGGCCTGCGATCAGCTCGGTCGCCGAGATCAGCGGCGCCCAGAACCAGCCGGGCCGATAGCCCCATTTGTCGAGATCGACCGCGAGCATGTGCACGCTGCGCTGCGGCAGCCCGGTTGAGGGAAATAAGCCGAAGCTCATGCGCAGACCGTGCGGTACCATCCACAAGCCAACGACGACCCGCAGCAGCGCTTCAGATATCGGCGCCAGCGTCCCATAGAGCGACGCCAATTGCGGCAAGATCAGCGGCGTTTCACTCATGGGGGTATGCAGGTTGGCGGTACTTGAGGCGCGCGCTCAATGCGCCATCAGCACGGGCAGCTTGGCATTGGCAAGGATGTGCCGCGTGGTGCCGCCGAAAATCATCTGGCGCAGGCGGCTTTGGGTATAGGCGCCCTTGATGATGAGGTCGCAGCCGAGTTCGCCGGCCTTGGCGAGCAGCGTCTCGCCGGCGTTGCGCTTGCCGACAGGCTTGAGCGTGATCGGCTCGGCAGTGATACCGTTGAGCTTCAGCGAGCGCACCATCTGCTCGCCGCTCGGACCGGCGACGGTGGCGCCTTCCACGGTGCAGATGGTGATGCGCTCGGCGAGGCGGAGCAACGGCATGGCGTCGGCCATGGTGCGCGCCTGCTCGGTGCTGCAATTCCAGGCGATCAGCACATTGGTGGCGAGCGAGTGCGGCGACGTCGGCGGCGCGATCAGCACCGGCCGGCCGCTTTCGAACAAAGCCGATTCCAGCGTCACCATGGACGGGCTCTGCCACTCGTCGCCCGGCCGCGCCAGCACGATGGCGTCGAACACGCGGCCATAGCTGCCGACGAAGTCGTGGCCGCTCGGCGCGGAATCGAGCCACGAGAACGATGGCGTCGGCTGCGCCGTGCCGGCGTTCAGCGGCACCTGGTGCTGGGTCATGAAAGCGCGGAACAGGTCTTCCGCCTGGCGCACCATCTCGGCGTCGTTCTCCTTCACCGCCACCATGGTGAGCCCGCTGTCGGGATCCATGGCGACGAGATCGGCGACCGCCGGGCGCAACGGAAAGCCCTCGATGCAGGAGCCGAACTTTTGCGCCAGCAATAGCGCCGTATCGAGCGCGGAAGCCATCGCCGCATTGTGTTCGGTGGGTACGAGAATGGTCTTCATGCACACGCCCCACACGCCCCCGGCAATGCCGGCAGGCCGTTTGCCCCTTGCTGGAACCTCAGCCGAGCAATCATACTGCCGCGTGGCGGGATGCCGGACAAGCTCTTGCTGCCTGACGCCGCCGCCGATTGTTCCATCGACCGGGGCGGTACAGGCCAAGAAACGCCTGGGAGGAGCACCATGAGACGCGGGCTCATTGCGGCATTCGGTCTCGCGCTGTTGTGGGCAGCGGCGGCTGGCGCGGAAACGTTCCCGGCCCGGCCGGTGAAGCTGGTCGTGACCTTCGCTGCCGGCGGCGCCGCCGACCTGTTCGCCCGGGTCTTTGCCAACAATCTGGGCGCCGACCTCGGCCAGCAGGTCTTCATCGAGGTCCATGCCGGCGCCGGCGGCATGACCGGTGTCGATTTCACCGCCAAGAGCCCGCCCGACGGCTATACGCTTTGCTTCAATGGCGCGTCCTCGATCTCCGCCATTCCCTTCATGGTCGCCAAGATGCCGTACGACTGGCAGAAGGATTTGGCGCTGATCACCACTGTGCTGCGCGTGCCGGAGGCCATCGTGGTGCCGTCGTCGCTCGGCATCGACACGCTGCCGGCCTTCATCGCTTATGCGCGCGAGCGGCCGGGCAAGGTCAATTTCGGCTCGGCCGGTGCCGGCACCATCACGCATCTCGGCGCGGAACTGCTCAAGGAAGAAGCCAAGATCGACCTCGTGCACGTGCCGTACAGGGGCGTGGCGCCGGCGGTCACCGATCTCCTCGGCGGCCAGGTGCAGATGCTGGTGGCCGACGTGCCGTTCCTGTTGCCGCAGATCAAATCCGGCGCGCTCAAGGCGCTCGCGATCACGTCGGC
>Ga0310038_10002783_pt1 | contig 12788 bp, 11 predicted proteins | sample Sb_taG_6_FD_200461 | JGI IMG/M metagenome (GOLD analysis project Ga0310038, IMG submission 200461) | Peat soil microbial communities from Weissenstadt, Germany - Sb_50d_4_PS metaG (v2) (version 2) | ecosystem: Environmental > Terrestrial > Soil > Wetlands > Peat | place: Germany: Weissenstadt... | reverse complement strand
ACCTTTATCGCCGGGCGGTCGAGCCGGATGCCAATCCGCACCCGGACTACCAGCCGCGCGAGCGGCCCCGCCGCTTCGCCGCGGATTTCCCGGCGGCGCTGTTTCCGACGCGACGGTAGTCGAGGAACGCAACCCATCGGCGGTTTGTCAGCCGGCGGCAAAGGCTTATCATCGCGGGCACGGCCAACCTGTGCTTTTCCCGCATGTTCGACTTAGGGCTCAGCTTTCTCGGCAGTGTCGCCCGCGATCCCGGCGCGCTCGCCATCGTCGATGGCGACGTGCGCCTGAGCTACGCGCATTGGCACCGGCGTATTTCGGCGCTGGTGGCCGGCTTGGATGCGATCGGGCTCGAGGCCGGCGACCATCTGGTCACCGCGCTGACCAATCGCTGGGAAGCAGCGAGCCTGCACTGGGCCTGCCAGTTCACGGGCGTCATCATCACGCCGGTGAATTGGCGCTCGACGTCAAGCGAGATCGAATTCTATCTGGAAGACGCCGAGGCCAAGGCCATCGCCTACGAAGACGCGTCCGCGGCGGCCGTCGCCGGCTCGGCGCTAGCGCAAAAGCTGCCGCGGATCGCGCTCGATTCGGCGCCGCCGCCGGCCATTGCGTTTGCCGACCTTGCGTCGCGCGACGCGCCCGATGCCGCACCGCGCGTCAATGCCGAAGCCTGGTCGGTGATGCTTTACACCTCCGGCACCACGGCGCGGCCGAAAGGCGTGCCGCGCCGCCAGCACGCCGAGCGCGCCGCCGCGCTGGCTCACGTGGCGCAAAATCTCTATGCCCGCGGCGAGCGCACGCTTGGCGTCATGCCGCTTTATCACACCATGGGCGTGCGCTCGCTGCTTGCCATGTCGCTGGTCGGCGGCGCTTTCGTCTGCCTGCGCCGGTTCGATGTCGCCCACGCGCTCGAGCTGATCGAAGCCGAGCGCGTCACCAACCTCTATCTGGTGCCGACGCTCTATCACGGCCTCGTGCATCACCCGCTGTTCGCGACCAGCGACGTAAGCTCGGTGCGCAAGCTCGGCTTCGCCGGCGCGCCGATGACCGACGGGCTGTTGCAGACGCTGCAAGCTGCGTTCAAGCCGGATTTGTTCGTCAATCATTACGGCTCGTCGGAGGTCTACACTTTCACCATCGATCAGAACGCGCCGAAAAAACCCGGCTCGGCCGGCCGCGCCGGCATCAACCAAATGGTGCGCGTGGTCCGTCTCGGCGCGGCATCGGTGGATGAGATCGCCGCTGTCGGCGAGGAAGGCGAGATCATTGCGCTGTTGGCCGGCGACGAATCCTTCGAGGGCTATTGGCGGCGGCCCGATGCCGACGCCAAGGCGCTGCGCCTAGGCTGGTATTTCACCGGCGACACCGGCTTCGTCGACGGCGACGGCGATCTCTTCGTCACCGGGCGGGTCGACGACATGATCATCAGCGGCGGCGAGAATGTTTCGCCGGTGGAGATCGAATCCTGCCTGTCGCTGCACGCCGCGGTGTCCGAGGTCGCCGTAGTGGGATTGCCTGACGAGCGCTGGGGCAAGGTGGTTACCGCCTTCGTCAAATGTCGCCACACCGTCGAGCCCGAAGAGCTCGATGCGTTCTGCCGCAATTCGGGCCTGGCGAACTTCAAACGGCCGCGGCGTTACGTCTTCGTCACCGAGATTCCGAAATCGCCGGTGGGAAAGCTGCTTCGCCGCAAGCTCGTCGCCGGCGAATACGAACCCGTCTCGACCCTTAAAGGAACGGCCGCATGAGTGAATTTTCCGATCCGCGTTTGCAGACCCTCGACGGCTTTCGCGTCGAGATCGATCCGGCCTGCGAACGCGCCGACATTATTCTCGACCGGCCGCCGCTCAACGTCGTCGAAATGGGACAGCGCGATCAGCTTCGTCTCGTCTTCGAAGCGCTCGACGAGGATGCGCGCGTGCGCGTCATCGTGCTGCGCGCCGTCGGCCAGCACTTTTCCTCCGGCGGCAATATCGCGGGCTTCCTCAAAGCCTCGCCCGAGCATGTGTCGAAACTTTCCTGGAATATCGCGGCGCCGGCGCGCTGCTCGAAGCCGGTGATCGTCGCCAACCGCGGCTACTGTTTCGGCGTCGGCTTCGAGATTTCGCTGGCTTGCGATTTTCGCCTGGTTTCGGAGACCTGCCTCTATGCGCTGCCGGAGCAGCGGCTCGGCCAGATTCCTGGCTCGGGCGGCTCGGCGCGGTTGCAAAAGATCATCGGCATCACCCGCACCAAGGACATCGTCATGCGCTCCAAGCGCATTCCGGCGAAGCAGGCCTACGAATGGGGCATCGCTACCGAATGCGTCGCCGACGACAAGCTCGAAGCGGCGACCGATGTCCTGGTCGAGGAGCTGCGCGGCTTCTCGCCATTGGCACAACGCACGGCAAAAACCCTGCTCAACGAAACCGAAGACACCAATCTCGAAGCGGCAATCGAGCTCGAAGGCCATTGCTATGCCCGGTTGCGCCAATCCGACGATTTCCGCGAGGGCGTCGAAGCCTTCCACGCCAAGCGCAAGGCGACATTCCGCGGCAGCTGACCATCTGGCGCAGCTGATCGAGGAGGGCTAACGTCGCTTTAAAATAAAACGCGGCGCCGCAGAGCGCCCAAAGGGAAGACAAGGGAGGAGAGGACCGATGCGCAGCTTTTGGGCTTTAGCCCGCGCCATGGCGCTGATCGCCGTTGGCGCGCTGATCATACCGAGCATGGCACCGACAACGGCCAAGGCCGCCGATCCGATCAGGATCGGCATGTCCATGGCGCTGACCGGCGGCGTCGCGCCCGCCGGCAAACAGGTGCTGGCCGCGCTGCAGATTTGGCGCGACGACGTCAATGCCAAGGGCGGTCTGCTCGGACGTCCGGTCGAGCTCGTGTTCTACGACGATCAGAGCAATCCGCAGAACATCCCGGGTATCTACACCAAGCTGATCGACGTCGACAAAGTCGATCTCCTGATCGGTCCCTATGCGACCAACATGGTGGCGCCGGCGATCCCGATCCTGATGCAATACCACAAGACCACGATCGGCATTCTGGCCAACGCCGCCAACAGCAAATTCCACTACGATCAGTATTTCTCGATGCTGCCGACCGGGCCCGAGCCGCAGAAGTCCTTTGCCTATGGCTTCTTCGAGCTCGCCGCCGCCGCCAAGCCGCGGCCGAAGACGGTGGCGATCGTCGCCGCGGACGCCGAATTTGCCCAGAACGCCGCTGACGGCGCGCGGCAGAGCATCAAGGAGATCGGCGGCTTCGAACTCTTGTTGGACCAGAAATATCCGCCGACCACGACCGACTACACGCCGGTCATGCAAGCGGTCAAAGCGCTCAATCCCGACATCGTCTACGTCGCGGCCTATCCGCCGGATTCCGTCGGCATCGTGCGCGCCGCCAACGAAATCGGGCTGACGCCAAAAATGTTCGGCGGCACCTTCATCGGGCTCTTGCTGACGCCGATCAAGGCGCAGCTTGGCCCGCTGATGAACGGCATCGTCAACAACGAGGTGTTTCTGCCGGGACCGGCCTTCACCTTCCCGGGCACCCTCGAATTGCTCGGCAAGTACCAGGCCGTCGCCAAAGCCCAGGGGCTCGACCCGATGGGATGGTCCTACCCGCCGCTCGGTTATTCCGCGGGCCAGGTGCTGGCGCAAGCCGTCGAGGGCGCGAAAACGTTGGATCAGGTGAAGCTCGCCGCCTACATGCACGGCCACACCTTCCACACCGTCGTCGGCGACATGGCTTTCAACAAGGACGGTGAATGGACGAAATCGCGCGTCGTCTTCACCCAGTTCCAAAACGTCACCGGCAATTCGCTGGATCAGTTCAAGGACACCACCCATGAAGTGATCGTGTGGCCCGATCAATACAAGGCGGGCACCATGATCTATCCCTATGCCGACGCGAAGAAGCCATGAACGGCACGCCATTCAAGCTCGGCACCTTTGCCAAACATGGCGGCGGCGCTTTCGCCGCCATTGTTCTCGACGACGATGTCATCGAGATCGCGGCGGCGCATCGCGCCGCGCTGCGCAAGGATTATGTGAGCTCGACCGCGGGCATCGATGGCCTGTTGGCAAACTGGGGCGCCAATTTTTCCATGCTGCAGGAGATCGTAGGCTTTCTCGAAAAGGAAGGCCGGCCGGGCGCCGCCAAGCTCGCGAGCCTGCGCGCGCTGCCGCCGGTGGCACGCCCCGGCAAGATGTTCTATGCCGCGCAGAATTTTCAGGAGCACGTCGACGAGATGATCCGCGCCGGCATGACGCCGGCGAGCGGCCCGAAATTCACCGGCGAGAAATCGACCTCGCATCCGTATCTATTTCTCAAGGCGCCGAGCACGCTGGCCGGCGCCAATGACGACATTGAAATCCCGCGCGGCATGAAAAAGATCGACTGGGAAGCGGAGATCGCGCTTGCGATCAGCAAACCGGGCAAGCACATCAAGGCCGAGCGCGCGCTCGATCACGTCGCCGGCTTCATGACCACCAACGACGTGTCCTGCCGCGACCTGCAGATCCGCCCGGACCGGCCGGGACTGCGCTCGGACTGGCTCGGCGGCAAGAGCCACGACAATTTCGCGCCGATGGGCCCCTTCCTGGTGCCGCGCGCCTTCGTGCCGGACCACATGAACCTGTTCATCCGCCTCACGGTGAACGGCGAGACCAAGCAGAACGGCAACACCTCGCAATTCATCTTCACGCCCGAAGAGCAGATCGAATACGCCTCCGACATTTTATCTTTGCAAAGCGGCAATATTTTCAGCTGTGGCACATGCGGCGGCGTCGGCCAGGGGACGAATACGTTTCTCAACGCCGGCGATGTCATGGAGACCGAGATCGAGAGTCTCGGCAAGATGCGCAATCGGTTCGTTGCCGAGCCCGCTTAAGCACACGTTTCTCGGATGCGGCGCGGCGCGTAGCGCAGCGAAGCGGTGCACCGCTGATCCGGGATCGCTCTGGACTCTGAGCTCGTAACGATCCCGGGTCTGCAGCGCATCACTTCGTGCTGCGCTGCGCCCGGGAAACAATTCAGTCTAGGTCCGCGACTTCGACATGGATGCGCAGCAGTTCCGGAATCGTGCGCGGGTCGCGCCGGCCAAAACCGCATTCCGTGGCGATGGAGAATTTTTCGGCGTATTTCTTCGCCGTCGCCAAGCGTTGCTTGGTGCCATCGACACCGTCGGTGTAATGGACGAGACCCAGACAGAGCTCGGTTTCGGGCCGCAGCGTTAGCCGTTTCAAGGGTTCGAAATAAGCGTCATCGGCGCGATTGCGCGGCACCGGCATGTGGATGAGATCGATCGGCCGCTTCACGTTGCGCGCCAGCCGATTGGCGAATTCGACCATGTCGCCCATGTCGGTCGGCTCGACCACGTGGCGATGGTTCGAATCGCCGTAGCAGAGGTGATAGAGCAGATCGACGCCGGCCGGCACGCGGTTGCCGAGATCGGCGACGATGGCGCTGAACGTTTCCTGCATTTCGACTTTGCTGCGGCCGTAGCTCGATGCCTCGTTGCGTTCGAGCCGCGCGAACACGGCGGAGGCGACGTCGAACTGGATGGCCAATTCGCCATGCGGGATGGCGGCGGCGATGTTGTCGATCTCGCGCTTGAGCGCGTCGTTGTAGAGCGGATCGAGCGGCGCGTGCAGGGCATCGACCAGGAACAACCAGATCACCGAATGCGCCGGCACCAGATCGACCTGGAATTTCGTGCCGGCGGCGATCTTGCCGGCGTCTTTCAGCCGCTTGAAATCCGCGTAAGATTTTTTGGCGATGTCGGCATAGAACAAATTTTCGAATCGCACGTCCTCGGCGCGAGATCCGGGCCTGAGCGCGTAGCGCTCGCGCCCGGTGCCGCTTGAGTGCACGCGGAAGAATTCGCCCGATTTCCGCAGCGCCGGATTGTCCGCAAACACCGGCTCGAGCCAGGTGATCCAGTCGCCGCGCGCGCCGGTCTCGCCGTCCGGCAGCCGTTTTATGCGGGCACCGAGCGCGGTACTGACGGTTTCGAATACCTCCGCCGCCTTCGCCATCGGCACGCTGCCGACCAGATGAACATTGCGCGCCATGACTTTTCCTCGCTGCCGCGCGACCGTCACTGCGGCTCGACGTTGAGTTCCTTGCCGAACGCGCGCCACTCTTCCTGCTCCTTGCGAATGGCTGCAGCGCTGCTCTCGGGCGTGCCGCCGCCACCGGTCGCCAGCCCGAAGGCCAGCAGCCGCTCGCGGATCTCGGGGCCGCTGAGGTACAGGCCGATCTCGCGATTGAGCCGCGCGACGATGTCGGCGGGCGTGCCCGCAGGCGCCACGATGGCAAAGAAGCCGTTCATCACCACGCCGGGCACCGTCTCGCGCAGCGACGGCAGGTCCGGCAATCCCGGGAAACGCATGTCCGAGGTGACCGCGAGACGGCGCACCTTGCCGGACTGGACCACCGCATTGGCGGCGGCGATCGAGCTCATCATCACCTGGTTGATGCCGCCGGCGACGTCCTGGACCATCTGCGCGCCGGAGCGATACGGCACTTCGATCAGGTCGAGGCCGGCGCGCTTGTTGAACAGCTTTGCGCCGAACGCCGCGGCGCCCGCGGTGTTGTCGAAGGCGATGGACAGCTTGCCCGGATTGGCCTTGGCATAGGCGATCAGCTCGGCGACCGTCGTCACCGGCAGCGCCTCGTTCACCGACAACATCTGCGGCGCCAGATTGCAAACCACGGCCACGGCGGTGAAATCGCGCGTCGGATCGTACGGCAATTGCTTGAACGAAATGAGATTGATCGCCATGCCGGACGTGTTGGTGAACAACAGCGTATAGCCGTCGGGCGCGGCGCGCGCCGCGGTCTCGTGGGCGAGGATGCCCGAGGCGCCGGGGACGTTCTCGACGAACATCGCCTGGCCGAGCGTGTGCGACACGCCGTCGGCCACGAGCCGCGCCATCACGTCGGTGGCGGCGCCCGGCCCGGTCGGCACGATCAGCTTGATCGGACGGCTCGGCCAATTCTCCGCGTGCGCGCCGCCGCTCAGCGCGATCATGGCGCAGCAGAGCGCGATGCGGAAAAGAACCGTCACTACATGCATCTTAGGCGCTGGCGCAGATGTCGGCATGGATTTTCAGGAGCGCGCGTACCGTTTCTTCCGAACGGGCGCGCGCCATGCCGCATTCGGTGGCGATGCCGAATTTAGGCGCGTAGCGCTGCGCCGCCGCGAGCCGGGCGCGTGTGCCTTCGACGCCGTCCTTGGCATGCACGAGACCGAGAAAAAGCTCGGTGCCGTCGCCGAGCTTGAGATCGCGGAACGGCGCATGAAACGCGTCATCGCTGCGTTCGATCGGCACCGGCATGTGAATATAGGCAAGCTTGTGCGGTATCGCTTTCGTAAGCACATTGGCGAATTCGACCATCTTCGCCGCATCCTTCGGCTCGACGAAATGTTTTGCGCCGAAATCGCCATAGCAGAGATGCAGGCCAAGCTCGACGTCGTCGGGGATCGCGGCGCACAGCCGCTGCATGCGCTCGATCAGTTTTTCACGCGGCACGCCGGCTGGCACGGCATCGCTCGCCTGGCCGTCCCAGACCACCATCTCGTTGCATATGTCCCATTGGATGGCGAGATCGCGATGCGGGATGTGGCGGCAAAGCGCGGCGACTTCGGCGATCATGGCGCGCTCGTAAGCGGCCTCGACCGCCGGCAGCACGGCTGGGACGACGACGGAGCTCACCACGGCAAATGGCGTCGGCAGGCAGACCTGAAAGCGGATGCCCTTGGGTAGCGTGCCGTTGTCGCGCGCCGCGACAAAATCGAGATAGGAGGCGCGCGCCTCGCGGGCATAGCCGAGCTCGCCGAAGCGCACGTCCGCGGGCGCAACGCCTTCGGCCAAGGTCAAGAGCGGGAAGCGATTGGTCGGGCGGATCGCGCCGGACGGATCCGGCCGCAGGAACACGCTGGCGCGCAGCAACGGATATTGCCAGCTGATCCACAGCCGGCGGCCGCCGACCTCGCCGTCGGGAACGCGGCGCAGATAAGGCCCGAGCAATTCTCCGACGGTGCGGAAAACCTCATCCACCGTATCGAGGCCGATGCTGCCGACCAGATGAACGTTCACTGCTGCGGCCGCCGTTATTCCGCCGCCTGCAAAGACGGCGGGCGCATGGTTTCGACGCCGTCCGCCGCGGTCGCCGAGATCGTCGTGCGCACCATGTAGCGCGGCTCATTGCCGGGCCACGGCCGGCCGCGATGCATGGTGGCTCGATTGTCCCACATGATGACGTCGCCGCTCTTCCACTTGTGCTCGTAGGACGTGCCCGGGGCGGTCGCCGCCGCGGTGAGTTCCTCGATCAGCCTTTCGCCGTCCGCACGCTCCATGCCTTCGATCGCGTAAGTGTGCGAGGCGATGTAGAGCGCGCCGCGGCCGTTGACCGGATTACGCCACACCAGGCGCCAGCAGCGCGGCGGCAAGGCTTCGAGCTCCTCCGGCGTGGCAAGCCCCGCGGCGACCTTGGCGCGCGAGTGGCCGTAGTGATGCCAGGCAAACGAATTCTCGAGCTTCGTCTGCAGCGCCGGATCGAGCCGCTCGAAGGCGAGCCGGGTCGAGACGAATTCGGTCTCGCCGCCGTGATCCGGAATGGTGCGCGCCGACAGCACCGAGGTCAGCGCCGGCACGCTCTTGAAGGATGAGTCCGTGTGCCAAAGCTGGTTGGCCTTGTTGCGCATGGCATAGCGGTGATCCTCGGGCACCACCTTGCCGTCGTCGCCAATGGTGGTGAGGATGACGAAATTGGTGCCGGTGCCGAGCGAGCCGACCTTGGTCACTTCGGGCGGCCCGAAACGGCGCGAAAATGCGAGCTGGCCCTCGCCGCTCACCTCCTGGCCGCGAAACAGCAGCACCGAATGGTCCTCGAAGGCCGCGCGCACCGCTGCATAAACAGTGTCGTCGGCCGCGACATCGGCCAAGGTCACGCCGCGCAGCTCGGCGGCAAAGCCTGGACCCAGCGGGATGATTTCCATCAGCGAATCCTCCGCAGAATTCTTAATTTGCGTGACTTTCCTCCAAAACCGCACCGCAGGCAACCGCGTGGAAGGGACACATTCCACCTATCCGGATGGCGGCCTTGATCGCTTGGCTGCCAGTTGTTCGTGTTGATGACCTTGTCAAGGACGGCGCGAAGCGCCGCCGCCTCCGGCGGTCAACGATCCTTGACAAGGTCATCAACACGAACAGAAACGCTGTCCAAGCGATCAAGGACGCTTTCTGGGCCTTTCAATAACCTGGATCGCTCGCGAGCGATGGGATAAAATACCAATTAATCGCTCCTCGCCGGCGCTACGCCGCGCGCCAACGACAACACGTCTGGAAACGCCATGAAGCTATCGCCGAGTCAGCTGAAAGAGTTCGACGAGCAGGGCTATTTGTTCTTCCCGAACTGCTTCAGCGAGGAAGAGATCGCACTGTTGCGCGACGACGCCGAAGCGATCCTGAAACTCGATCGCCAGGAGGTGTGGCGCGAGAAGACCGGCGCGCCGCGCACCGCCTTTGCGGCGCACACCTTCAACGAGACATTCCGCCTGCTCGCCAGCCATCCGCGGGTGGTCGAACCGCTGCGCCAATTGTTCGGCGAGGACGTCTATGTGCATCAGTTCAAGCTCAACGCCAAAGCCGCCTTCGAGGGCGACGTCTGGCAATGGCACCAGGACTACGGCACCTGGGCGCGCGACGACGGCATGCCGCAAGCGCGCGCCATGAACATCGCCGTCTTCCTCGACGAGGTGATGCCGATCAACGGGCCGCTGCTGTTGATCCCGAAGAGCCACAAGCAGGGCGTGCTCAACGCCGGCCACGACACGCTGACCACGTCCTATCCGCTGTGGACCCTCGACAAGGAAACGGTGACGCGGCTCGCCGCCGAGGGCGGCATCGTGGCGCCGACCGGCAAGCCGGGCTCGGTGCTGATGTTCCACGGCAATCTGGTGCACGCCTCGCCGCCCAACATCACGCCCTATCCGCGCAAGATCGTCTATCTGACCTTGTGCGCCTGCTCCAACCACATCACCAAATTCACCCGGCCGGAATGGATCGCGCACCGCGACTTTGCGCCCATCGTGCCGGTCGCCGACGACGCACTCTTAGCTTACGCGCGCGCGCACCGCGTCGCGGCGGAGTGACAACAAGGGTGCCGTTTCTCAGATCACTCCTGCTGCTACTCACACGCGTTGCGATGGCGCGCAGTCAGGACGGGCCGGCGCGCTTGCCATGACGAAGTAGGCAAAGGGAGATCAAGCCGTGAACCTGCAAGCCATGCTCGCCGCGCGCGTCGCGGCCGGTAAGCCGGTCCGCGTCGGGCTGATCGGCGCCGGAAAATTCGGTTCGATGTTTTTGGCGCAGGTGCCGTCGATCGCCGGCATCGAGGTCGCCGTGATCGCCGACCTCGATCCCGAGCGCGCCAAGGCGGCGTGCCGCAACGTCGGCTGGGATGAGGCCCGCATCGCGCGCACGCGTTTCGCCGAGCGCGGTCGCGACGCCATCAATGACGAGCGCGTCGAAGTGGCGATCGAAGCGACCGGCAATCCGGCGGCCGGCATCGCGCATGCGATCGAGGCGATCGACGCGAAGAAGCACATCGTCATGGTCAATGTCGAAGCCGATGCGCTTGCCGGCGCGTGGCTGGCGCAAAAGGCGCGCGCGGCAGGCGTGATCTATTCCATGGCCTATGGCGATCAGCCGGCGCTGATTGCCGAAATGGTCGATTGGGCGCGTTCGGCCGGTTTCACCATCGCCGCGGCCGGCAAGGGCACCAAATATCTGCCGGCCTATCACACCGTTACGCCGGACGGCGTATGGCAGCATTACGGCCTCACCGCGGAAGAAGCCAAGCGCGCCGGCATGAATTCGCAAATGTTCAACTCGTTCCTCGACGGTACCAAATCCGCGATCGAGATGGCCGCAGTCGCCAATGCCTGCGAGCTCGACGTGCCGCATGATGGTTTGGTGTTTCCGCCATGCGGCGCCGACGAGCTCGCTCATGTGCTGCGTCCGAAAGCTCTGGGCGGCGTGCTGGCCGGTGACGGCATGGTCGAAGTGGTGTCGTCGCTCAAGCGCAACGGCGAGCCGGTCGAGCGCGACCTGCGCTGGGGCGTCTATGTGCTGTTCAAGGCGCAGAGCGACTACGCCGCGGCCTGCTTCAAGCAATACGGCTTGCCGACCGACGCGACCGGCCGTTACGCGGCGATGTACAAGCCGTTCCATCTGATCGGGCTTGAACTGTCGATCTCGGTGCTCAACGTGGCGCTGCGCGGCGAGCCGACCGGCAGCTGCCGCGCCTGGCGCGGCGATGCGGTGACGGTGGCCAAGCGCAACCTGACAGCCGGCGAAACGCTCGATGGCGAAGGCGGCTATTGCGTCTACGCCAAGCTCATTCCGGCGGCGCGCAGCCTGAAACTCGGCGCCTTGCCGATCGGGCTGGCGCATCACGTCAAGCTTGTGCGCAACGTTGCCGCGGGCGAGTTCGTCACCGCAGCCGACGTCGCGCTCGACGATAATTCGCAAGCGGTCCGCATCCGGCGCGAGATGGAGCGGCAGGCGCAGCGGACGATGCCAGCAGTAGCGGCCGAATGAGCTTGTTTGTTTCCGCAAACTAGGGCGCGTACTCATAAAAGCAGCGCGACCGATGATGCGAAAACTGCGAAATCCATCTCCACCGTTGAAGGCATAACGGACATTCAGCAGACCGGGCGTAAGTGTCCGCTAATGACCCCCAATCGGACATGGCAGATTAGCAGCACCAACAACTCCAGATCACCATTTCATCCCTCGACTTGCGGACAACTTCACCGTTGCGTCGGAAGCTGAGGGAGATCGTCACTTGGTCGCGGCGGAGGGAGCGAAAGCGGGGGAACATTCCCGCTCTGGCTGCTGACGCATCCGGTGGGTGTGCAGACCGCTCCCTCGGGGCAAATTCGGCCGTCACTACAGTCCGTGGTTCCAATAGGAGCGCACCCTAGTCCGTTGGCACGACACCGCTGCCCTGGACGACATCCGCGCCCACTACCGCAGTCAACGTCGTTCTCGGGTATACACCCGCCGCCCTGGGAGCATTTGAAGCCTGGACGACAGCCGATCCCGTTGCCGCAGTCCGTATCATTCTCGGGTACACACCCGCCGCCCAGGGAACATTTGAAGCCTGTGGTGCAAAATTGTCCGTTCGGGCAGCGCATTCCAACCGGAATACATCCCTGCGCCGTGCAAGCACTCCCCGGAAGACAACAACGTCCATGGCAGCACGTCGTACCAGCCGGACAGCATCCGCCCTCCAAACATCTCATGCAAACCTGGGCAAGTTGGAATTGTGTGCCTGCCGGCGCGCTGTTCTGGGCACCGTCGAGAAATGTGGCGCTGACGCTAACCAGTGTTGGGATTAGTATTAATGTCAGGAGCCCTTTTCGCACGTTGCGAACTATAGAGGTTGAACTCATTGGCTCCGGTGCGCCTGTCCGACGGTGGTCCAAAATCAATAATAGAAATCCGATGTTACGCCCTGAGCGACAATGCGAAGAGATGTGTCGTCGCGAATTAAAAATTCGCTTCGGCAGGAGCGCATATTCCTGTTAGTGATCATCCATCGCAAAGCGACCGAGCCAGCTGCCGAATAATACTGGACGTCACTTTTTAACTGATTCCCAAAAGCATCGATTTCGTGCCAAGGCTCGACCGGCGTCACGTACCTGATCGGACGCGTGTAAGCGAAGACATTGTCGGTGCCGAACGATTGACTCAATTGTTGTTGAGCGGCATGGAGGCCAA
>Ga0310038_10002780_pt1 | contig 12793 bp, 11 predicted proteins | sample Sb_taG_6_FD_200461 | JGI IMG/M metagenome (GOLD analysis project Ga0310038, IMG submission 200461) | Peat soil microbial communities from Weissenstadt, Germany - Sb_50d_4_PS metaG (v2) (version 2) | ecosystem: Environmental > Terrestrial > Soil > Wetlands > Peat | place: Germany: Weissenstadt... | reverse complement strand
CAAACCCGACGGCTCGTCGCCCAACTCCAGCGCCTCGGCCACAAAGTCACCCTCGAAGCCCTACCGGAAGCGGCCTGACGGCATGGCGTAATCCTCCAAGCGGACACGGTCAGCTCGTCGCGCAGGCGCGAGGCGCCGCGGGGATCGCCTTGCGTGAGCTCGGTCGGGGCCGGCTCGGCTACCGGCTCGACGGCGTTCTGCTCCGCTCGGTCGCCACTCAGCTCAGCACGATCCGGATCGACCTCGAATAGCGAGGCGGTACGCTTGTAGCCAGCTCCGGGGCACGGTAGCCTCGGCAGAGAATCGAACGAGGCGGCGACAGGAGCAAGAGCGAGATGGCTAGGCGAGCGACCCTGAGGGCATCGGACGCGGATCGCGAACAGTTCGCCGATCGGCTGCGGCGCGCCGCCGGCGAGGGACGGATCGTGGCCGAGGAGCTCGAGGAGCGCCTCGAGACCGTGTTCTCAGCGCGCACGTATGGCGAGCTCGATGCCGTCGTCGCGGATCTGCCCGGGACCCCCGTCCGCCAGCGCGAGCGCTCGCGCGCGCCCGCGCTGCCGCGCCCGGCGCTGATCGTCGCGATCGTGTTCCTGCTGCCCGTGGTCGTCTCGATGCTGATCGCGGCGGTGGTCGTGATCACCACCCTGTTCACGGCGTGGGCGCTCGTGCTCGCGCTCGGCTGGTGGGTGTTCGGCCAGCACCGCCGCTACCCGCCCGGCCACCGCTTCCCGCCCGGCCGGCGCTCGCTGCACGCGTACGGTCGCTGGCCCGCCGGGCGACCCGGCGGCCCGCGGCCCCGGCCCTGGGTCTGAGCTCCGCTGAGGCGCGACCCGTACACGGTTCTCGGGGTCCGGCCGGGCGCATCCGACGACGAGGTTCGCTCCGCCTACCGGCAGCTCGTCCAGCTGCACCATCCCGACCACAACGGCGGCTCGCCCGAATCGGCTCGGCGTTTCGAGGAGGTCCAGGAGGCCTACGCCAAGATCATGGCCGAGCGCCGACGCAGCCCGGTCCGACCCTCCTTCCCCCACCCGCCGCCGATGGATCCGGACCTCGAGCAGCGGCTCGCGAACCTCGAGCGCGAGTTGCGCCAGAAGGCCCGCGTGGCGCGCGAGAAGGCCCAGCGCGCGGCCCGCGAGGCCGCGGCGAACTACAAGCGGCCCTCCGACGAGGAGCTCGGCTACATCAAGACCGACGACAGCATCGGCAAGATCCTCGCGGACGCCCGCGAGGAGTTCTCGCGCCGGTTCGGCGACATGCGCGAGGAGCCTGTGACCCACCGGGCCGCCGATCTGCTCGAGGACCTCGCCGGGTGGCTCAAGGGCGATCACGACTCGGACGACGACGGCAAGGACCAGGCGCGCAAGCGCCCGTAGATCCCCGAGACCCGGGTACTAGCTCTTCTCGCCGAGCTCGAGCACGGCCAGGAACGCCTCCTGGGGCACCTCGATCCGGCCAACCTGCTTCATCCGCTGCTTGCCGCGCTTCTGCTGCTCGAGCAGCTTGCGCTTGCGCGTGATGTCGCCGCCGTAGCACTTCGCGATCACGTCCTTGCGGTACGCCTTGATCGTCTCGCGGGCCACGATCCGCGAGCCGATCGCGGCCTGGATCGGCACGTCGTACTGCTGGCGCGGGATCGTCTTGCGCAGCCGCTCGGCGAGCGTCCGTCCCGCGTCGTAGGCCTTGCTCTTGTGGACGAGCATCGACAGCGCGTCGACCGGGTCGCCGGCAAGCAGGATGTCGAGCTTGACCAGGTCCGACTCGCGCAGCCCGATCAGTTCGTAGTCGAGCGACGCGTACCCGCGCGTGCGCGACTTGAGCTGGTCGAAGAAGTCGAGCACGATCTCCGCCAGTGGCAGGTCGTAGGTCAGCTGCACGCGCTCGGAGGACAGGTAGTGCAGGCCGGCATGGTCGCCGCGCCGCTCCTGGCACAGCTCCATGATCTGGCCGATGTACTCCTTGGGGGTCAGGATCGAGGCGCGGATGTAGGGCTCGCGCACGACCGCGACGCGCGTCGGCTCGGGCATGTCGTTCGGGCTGTGGACCGGGATCGTCACGCCGTCGGTGAGCGTGACCTCGTACTCGACGCTCGGCATCGTCGCAAGGAGCTCGAGGTCGTACTCGCGCTCGAGTCGCTCGCGGACGATGTCCATGTGCAGGAGGCCGAGAAAGCCGCAGCGAAAGCCGAACCCGAGGGCATCGGACGTCTCCGGTTCCCACGATAGAGCGGCGTCGTTGAGGCTCAGCTTCTCGAGCGCGTCCCGCAGATCGGGGTAGTCGTCGGAGTCGATCGGGAACAGGCCGCAGAACACCATCGGCTTGACCTCGCGGTAGCCCGGCAGCGGCTCTGTCGCGGGACGAACCTTGGTGGTGAGCGTGTCGCCGACTCGCAGCCGCGTCACGTCCTTGATCCCGGTGATCAAGAACCCGACCTCGCCGGCGTGCAGCGCCTTCGCCGAGGTCATCTGCGGCGTGAAGAACCCGATGTCGTCGATCTCGGCCTCGGTGCCGGCCTGCATCGCGCGGATCGCCTCGCCCTTCGTGAACGTGCCGTCGACCACCCGGATGTAGGCGATCACGCCGCGGTACTGGTCGAACTCGGAGTCGAAGATCAGCGCCCGCGCCGGCGCGTCGGGGTCCCCGCTCGGGGGCGGAACGCGGGCGATCAACTCGTCGAGCACGTCCGTCACGCCCTCGCCGGTCTTCGCGCTGATCCGGCGGACGGTGTCGGCCGGCTCCCCCAGCAGCTCGGCGACCTCCTCGGCGACCCGTTCGGGCTCGGCCCCCGGGAGGTCGACCTTGTTCAGGCACGGGATCAGCTCGAGCCCCGAGTCGATCGCCAGGTACGTGTTCGCGACGGTCTGGGCCTCGACCCCCTGGCTCGCGTCGACGACTAGCAGCGCGCCCTCGCACGCGGCCAGCGACCGCGACACCTCGTAGGTGAAGTCGACGTGACCGGGCGTGTCGATCAGGTGCAGCTGATACGCCTGACCGTCGCCGGCTTCGTAGAACACCCGCACGGCCTGGGCCTTGATCGTGATCCCGCGCTCGCGCTCGAGCTCCATCGAGTCGAGCACCTGGGCGCGCATCGAGCGGGGGTCGACGGTGTGGGTGAGCTCGAGGATGCGGTCGGCCAGCGTCGACTTGCCGTGGTCGATGTGCGCGATGATCGAGAAGTTCCGGATGTGGGCCTGATCGGCCATGGTTCAGAGGGTATTAGGGGCTCCGCTTCGCGGAGCGTCCGTGGGGAATCCGCCGCAACTCGTGTCTGGTGCGAATGGTGGATGCGGCGGAGCGAGGCCCCACTAATTCACGAAGCGCTCGAGCGCCTTCGGGAGCAACCCGAGCTCCTTGAGCGCGCCGCGCCCCGCCACCCCGGCCGTCAGCAGCCCGCCGAAGATCGCCACCGCGTCGATCGACTTGCGGCCCTGCTTGTTCCAGTAGTCGTCGTGGAGGTCGAGCCATAGCGCGAACTCGTCCAGCGTGAGCGCCGACGCGACCCCATACGAGGCCGCGCTGACGCGTGACGGCCAGCGCCTGCACGGCTGAATGCCGACGGCGATCTGATACGTCCACAGGTAGCCGCACCCGAGCAACCCGAGGATCCCGAACGTCGAATGGTGGATGTGGCGCCCGCCCTCTGAGACGTTGTGGAACGGACCGATGCCCGCCTTGATCGAGTGCGTGATCGCGCGTGCGGTGGCGAACGCGGTGGTGAACCCGACGGCGCTCAGGAACGCTCGCTCACGACCGGGATCGGAGAAGTGGCGCTCGTACAGTCCCATGGCCGCGTTGAGGCTACCCGGAGCGCAGGCGGGCCATGATCAGCCCCTGGATCTGCCTCGCCTCGGGCACGCGCATCGTGAGCATGAGCTTCGCGTACAGCACGCACGCGACCGCGGACGCGATCCCGACCGACAGGATCTGCGCCGACAGCGATTCGCCGAGCAGGTGGTCGAGCACGACCCAGATGCCCCAGGCGACCGCGGCCATGATCACGGTCCCCACCAGGATCCGGATCGTGATCATCATCGTCTGCCCGCCCTGCAGATAGCCGTTGAACCCGATCCGCAACCGCCACAGTTGGAGAATCGTCATGACGATGTTCGCGGCCGCGGTCCCGATCACGAGGCCCGCGATCCCGAGCGGCTTGTACAGCGCGATGCTGACGATCGCGTCGACGACCATGTTCATCGCGGCCAGCTTGGTCGGGATCCACGGGCGCTTGAGCGCGAAGAACGAGCGGCTCAGGAGCAGGTTGACGCCGGCGAACGGCAGGCTGAACGAGAACCAGAACAGCGCCGTCGAGACCAGGTGGGTCGACGTCGAGTGGAACGTGCCGTGCTGGTAGACGAGCCGGGTGATCGGCGTCGCCAGTACGAGCAATAGCGCGGACGACGGAATCAGCAGCAGGTTGATCTGGCGCATCCCGTTGCCGATCGTCCGCCGCATCCCCTTCACGTCGCGGCGCGCCGCCATGCGGCTGAGTGTCGGGAACAGCACGGTCGCGACCGCGACGCTGAAGATCCCCTGCGGCAGCATGTAGATCCGGAACGCGTCGTTGATCGCGGCCGGCGCCGCGCTCGAGACGAGCGACCCGAAGCCGGCGTTCAGGAAGATGTCGAGATTGACGATCCCGATGCTGATCGTCACCGGGATGAACAGGATCAGCACCTGCTTCACGCGCGGGTCCCGCCAGTCGCAGACGAACGACACCTTGAACTCGATCCTGCGCAGTGCCACGAACACCATCAGGAACTGCACGATGGTCGCCACCAGCCACGCGATCGCGTACGCGTAGATCCGGTCGTTGCCGTTGAACCGGTGGTACAGGGTGACGAGCCCGAACAGGATCACGAGGTTCCACACCGCCGGCGCGATCGCCGGGATCGTGAACTCGTCGTAGGACTGGAGGATCCCGACGAGCAGCCCGGTGAGGCTCAGCAGCAGCACGACCGGGAACAGCACGCGCGAGAGCCCCGCGGTCAGCCCGCTCGGGATGTGACTGCCGGTGAACGCCGGCACGACCAGTCCGGCGACCAGCGTCCAGAGCACGGTCAGCGCGCCGAGCGCGATCAGGATCACCCAGAACAGCGTCGAGGCGACGCGAAACGCCTCGCGCTTGCGGCCCTTGCTGAGCAGCTCGGTGAAAACCGGCACGAACGCGGCCGAGAGCGCCGCCTGCGAGAACAGGTTGCTGAACAGGTTCGGGACCTGCGATGCGAGCGTGAACGCCGACGCCGCGGCCGAGGTGGCGAAGTACGCGGCCTGGACGACCTCGCGCCCGAGTCCGGCGATTCGCGAGAGCGCGGTGGCGAACGCGAAGATCGCCGTGTTGACAGCGATGCGCCGGCGTGGCGGGTTGGTTGCGCCGGGTCCCTGGGGAGGTGCGCCGGGTCCCTCGGGAGGTGTCGGCGGGACGCCGTTGCCCGACGTCCCCGGTTTGGTGTCGATCTGGGCCAGGGCTGGCTATAGTAGGGCGCGCCGCGGCGAGGGCCGCGGCTTCCTCCTGCTTATGGCGAACATCAAGTCACAGAAGAAGCGGATCCTGCGCGCCGAGCGCGAGCGCCTCGAAAACCGCCGCTACACGTCGAAGATCAAGACGTTCTTCCGCCGGCTCGAGACTGCTGTGGCGGCCGGCGACGGCGACCAGGCGGACGCCGAGCATCGCGAGCTCGTCCAGGCGATCGACAAGGCCGTCAAGCGCGGCGCTCTGCACCGCAACGCGGGCGCCCGCAAGAAGTCGCGTGCGGCGCGCGTCCGTCGCGGCTAAGCACCATTCTGGGTTTCGACCGTCCGGCCGGGTCCGTTAGGACCCTGCAAAGCTGGTTGCGGGCACGCCCCTTTTCCCCGGATCGGGGTAACTTTGGGGCTCCATGGCAGAGGTAGTCGAGCCGGCAACCACCGGAACGAACGGCGTCGGCTTCGAACTCGATCGGTTCGAGATGGCGGACGGAGATCGGTTCGAGGTGAACGGCCGCTGGTTTGGCGTGCGCGGACGGAGGTTCATCCGCCCGAGCCTTACGCTGGTCGCCGACGAGGAGCAGCGGCGCCTGCTGGCCGACCTCGAGCACAAGCCGTGGGCGGCCGAGGACGGCCAGCCGTGGGAGGCCACGTTCCCCTACGAAGAGGACGACGCCGGCTGGGTCGAGGCGGAGCTGAACGTCGCCCCCGACATCACGATCACGCTTCCGCTTCCGGGTGCCAAGCGGCCGCGGACACGCCGGCGTGGGTCCGCGCCGGCGCCGAGCACCGCCCGTGCGTCCGGCGCCACCCCCCGCCCCACTGGCGCCGGCACTTCCCGGCGCGGCGATCCTGACTCCGAGCCGGCCACCCCTCCAAGGCGCCCCCGGGCCCCGTCGCCGGAGCTCGTCAACGCCCGCCGCGAGGCCCATCGGGCGCAGCGCGAGCTCGAGCAGAAGGAAGCCGAGATCGCCGAGCTGTCGGCCGAGCTCGAGCGGCGCGGCGCCAAGCTCGAGGAAGTGTCGGGCGCGCGCGACGCCGCCCGTTCGGCCCGTGAGCAAGCCGCCGAGGAGCAGGAGCGGCTCGTCCGCGCCCGCGGCGAGGCCCTGCGGCTGCGCGACGAGGCGCTCGCTGAACGGGACGCGATCGCACGCGAGCGCGAGGACGCTCTGCGGCTGCGCGACGCGGCGCTTGCGGCCCGCGACGAGGCGCTCGCCGAACGGCGTACCGCGATCGACGGGCGTGACGGAGTCGCGGAGCAGCTCGATGCCGCGCTGGCCGCGCGCGACGCGGCGCTGTCCGAACGCGACGAGGCGCTTGCGGCGCGCGATCGGGTGGCGGCGGAGCGTGACGCCTTGCTCGGCGATCGCGACGACGCGGTCCGTCTACGCGACGGGGCCGTCGCCGCGAGCGAGAAGACCGCCGCCGAGCGCGAGGCGCTGACGACGACGCTCGAGCAGCTGCGGGCCGAGCGAGACGAGGCGGTCGCCTCGCGGGGCGCCGCGATGGTCATGCGCAACGCGGCCAACGCCCCGCCGAACTACAAGCGCGAGTCGAACCGGATCCTGCATTTCCTGCCGGCGCTACTCGTGATCTTGGTCGCGATCGTCGTGGCGGTCGCGCTGCATATCGTCTAGCCGGCGACGCGCTGGATCGCCAGCAGCGCGGCCGTGTCCTCACCGGCGATGCCGTTCCCGCCGCCGCGCGAGGACAGCTCGAGCTCGGCCAGCTCCTCGATCGTGCGCTCGAGGTTCGCGGCGCCGGCCCGCCGGGCGTCGGCGATCAGCCGGTCGGCGGCGCGCGAGGGCATCCTCAGCCGCCGCTTGACCTGCGCGTCGGACTCGCCGGCCTCGAGCGCGATCGCCACCTCGTGGGCGGTTCGGACACGGTTGCTCATCCAGTAGAGGAGGCCCGGCAACCGCTCGCCTTGGCTGCGCAGCGTCAGGTACAGCCTCGTGGCGGCAGCCGCGTCTCCGCTCAATAGCGCGTCGGCGAGCGACCAGGCCTTGTGCTCGGCCGAGGGAGCGGTCAGCTCGTCGACGGTCGCGGCGTCGAGGCGCGCGCCCGGACCCGCGTACAGGGCGAGCTTCTCGAGCTCGCGGAGCAGCCGCTGCTGGCGATCGCCGACGTGGGCGATTAGCGCGCGGGCCGTGTCGGGCTCGAGCTGGAGGCCCGCCTCGCGGGCATGGGCGATCACCCACTTCGGCAGCTCCCAGGGCTTGACGCTCTCCTCGGCGCTGATGTCGCCACCCGCCTTGAGCACCGCCTCGTGGAGCCGCTTCGGGGCCTTGTTGCGGCTGTCCTCGCGCGCGAAGAACGCGACGGTCGTGTCGTCCGGAATCGATTTGAGCGGGGCCTCGAGCGGATCGAACTGCTTGTCGGTCCACCGTTCGGTGCCATCGACGACGATGAACCTGCGCCCGATGGCGAAGGTCAGGGCGTTGAGGGCGTTTGCGACGACCTCGGGGGTCGCGGCGTCTCCCTCGAACACCTCGACCCCCTGGGTGCCGCTCTCCTGCTCGGCGAGCGAGCGCAGCCGGCGGCGGCGTTCGGCGATCCGGCCGTGGTCGTCACCGTGGATGAGGTATGCGGGCTTGAACGTGGGCATCGGTCGTCTCGGTCTTCGAGTCTATGAGTCACCCCGGCCGGCGGCCCGTTGGAGGGCGCGGCTCACCGCCTCCGTGGCGGATTGAACGAGCTCGATGCCCTCGATCTCCCAGGTGTTCAGCCCGATCACCGGCACGCCCGCTCGGAGCGCGAGCGCTATCTCGGACAGGGTCCCGTACGCGCCACCGACCGCGATCACCGCGTCGGCCGCTCTGATGACCAGGCCGTTTCGGAGCTCTCCGAGACCGGTCGGCAGCGCGATCTGCACCCACTCGTTGGCGCTGTCGCGATCGGTTCCCGGCAGTAGCCCGACGGTGGTTCCGGCCGTGGCGCTCGCGCCGTGGCATGCGGCATCCATGACCCCGCCGAGGCCGCCGCAGACGAGGATCGCGCCACCGTCCGCGAGCCCGCGGCCGATCGCCTCGGCGTCACGGGTCTCCTGGGACGTCGCGTCGCTCGGACCTATGACCGCCACATACGGCCGGTGCGCCACCGCCGCTCAGCGTACGACGACGTTGACCAGCTTGTCCGGCACGACGATCACCTTGGCGATCTCGTGGCCGTCCAGGTGGGCCTTGACACCGCGGGACTCGAGGCACAGGCGCTCGAGCTCGTCCTTCGGCGCTCCCGAGGGGGCATCCACCCGGTCGCGGACCTTGCCGTTCACCTGGCAGACGAGCTCGAACGTCTCCGCCTGGAGCATGTCGGGGTCGGCGTCGGGCCACGGCTCCTCCCACACGCGCCGGCCGGTCAGCATCTCGTACGCCTCGGCTCCCAGGTGGGGGGCGAACGGGAACACGAGCGAGGCCGCGGTCGCGGCCGCGAACCGGCGCGCGTCGACGTCGACCTCCGGATAGCGATAGATCTCGTTGATCAGCTCGATGATCGCGGAGATCGCGGTGTTAAACGCAAACCGGTCCGCGAGGTCTCTCGTGACCTTGTCGATGGCCCAGTGCGCCTTGCGGACGATGGTCAGCGCTCCTGCGGTCGGATCCTCCGGCTGGTCCGCGCCGGCGCCCGGGTCCCCGATCTCGTCGGCCAAACGCCAGAGCCTGGACAGGAGCCTTCGATACACCCCGTCGATGCCGGTGTCCGACCACGCGGCGTCCTGATCGGCCGGCCCGATGAACAGCACGTAGCAGCGGGCGGCGTCGGCGCCGAACCGCTCGATGATCTCGCTCGGGGCGATCACGTTGCCCTTCGAGCTCGACATCTTGTTGCCGTCCGGGCCGAGGATCATCCCCTGGGTGAACAGCGCCTGGAACGGCTCCTGGACGTCGAGCAGGTCCATGTCCGCGAGCGCCTTGACGAAGAAGCGCGAGTACATCAGGTGCAGGATCGCGTGCTCGACGCCACCGATGTACTGGTCGACGGGCATCCAGCTGCGCAGGATCTGCCGGTCCCACGCCGCCTTGTCGTTGCGCGCGTCGCAGTACCGCAGGTAGTACCAGCTCGAGTCGACGAACGTGTCCATCGTGTCCGTCTCACGCTTCGCGCGGCCGCCGCATTCCGGACAGCGGACGTTGACCCAGTCCTCCGCCGCGGCCAGCGGCGAGCGACCCTTCGGCTGGTAGTCCTCGACGTCAGGCAGCTCGACGGGCAGGTCCTCTTCCGGCACCGGGAGCATGCCGCACCGATCGCAGTACAGGATCGGGATCGGACAGCCCCAATATCGCTGGCGAGAGACGAGCCAGTCCCGGAGCTTGTAGCTCACGGAGAAGTGGCCCTTGCCTTCCAGGTCCAGCCATTCGACGATCGCCCGCTGGCCCTCGACCGCGTTCATCCCCGAGAACTGCCCCGAGTTGATCAGTACCTCGTTTTGGGTGTGCGAGACGAACGCCTGGCCGTCGGGCGTGGGCCGGGCGTCGTCGCTGTCGCTGTCGCCGTCGCCGTCGCGGGGCGCTACCACCTGGCGGATCGGCAGATCGAATGCCTTCGCGAAGTCGTAGTCGCGCTGGTCGTGCGCCGGCACCGCCATGATCGCGCCCGTGCCGTACTCCATCAGCACGTAGTCCGAGACGAACATCGGGATCTGCTCGCCGGTGACGGGGTTCGTCACGGTGCGCCCGAGGGGGACTCCGGTCTTGGGCTTGTCGGTGTCGCCGCGCAATTCGACGGACTCGGTGATCGCCTGGTTGACGTAGTCGTGGACTAGCTTTTCGTGCTTGGTCCCCGCCGCCAGCTTGAACACGTCGGAGTGCTCGGGGGCCATCACGAAGAACGTGGCGCCGAACAGCGTGTCGGGCCGGGTCGTGAACACCGGGTAGTCGATCCCGAGCTCCTCGCAGCGGAACACGACCTCGGCGCCCTCGCTGCGGCCGATCCAGTTGCGCTGCATCGCCTTCACGTGCTCGGGCCAATCGATCGTGTGGAGGTCGTCGAGGAGGCGGTCGGCATAGTCGGTGATCCGGAAGAACCACTGCTCGAGCTGGCGGATCTCCACCAGATGGCCGCAGCGCTCGCACCGGCCATCGATCACCTGCTCGTTGGCCAGCACGGTCTGATCGTGCGGGCACCACTTGACCGCCGCGTTCTTGCGGTACGCGAGGTCGCGCTCGAACAGCTGGAGGAAGATCCACTGGGTCCAGCGGTAGTACGAGGGCTCGTGGGTGCCGAGCTCCCGGCTCCAGTCGATCGAGATCCCCCAGCGGTGGAACCAGTGGCGGTAGGCGGCGATCGACCGGTCGGTGGCGATGCGCGGGTGCACCCCGGTCTTGATCGCGTTGTTCTCGGCGGGGAGGCCGAACGCGTCATAGCCCATCGGGTGGAGCACGAGGCGGCCGATGCGGCGGTGAAAATGCGCGATCGCGTCGCCGAGCGCGTAGTTCTTCAGGTGCCCGATGTGCGGCTCACCGCTCGGGTAGGGCAGCATCTCGAGCACGTAGGACTTCTCGCGATGGTCGCCGTGGGCGTCGCGCATCGTGTCGTTCGACACCTCCCACGTGCCCTCGCGCGCCCATACCTCTTGCCATTTGGGCTCGATCTGCTTGGGGTCGTAGCGGTGTTCAGACACGGCAATTAGGAGGTTACTTGCGAGTGCGCGTTCTGACCTTCCCGGCGCGTCCTGCGCCGGCAACGCCTCCGCGCGGTCATGTCTCGGCGGCCGCTGGACGCCGTCCCATGTCGGCGGCGCCCCCGGGGCCTGCGTGCGCCGGCAACTCCTTCGGGCCGTCCTGTGCAGGGGATTCGCCGGGTCGCTCTACCATCCGGGCGTGGCTGAGAACGCCGGATCCGGCTCAGGCGGACGTCCTCATGCGAGCGCTGCCCTGGCGGCCGAGCGCGTCGCGGCGATCATCGCCGCGGCGGAGGAGACGGCCGAGCGGATGCGACTCGAGACCGAGGAGCGCGCCAGCGACCGGATTGCCGAGGCGCAGCGCGCCGCCGACAATCGGGTCCGGGCCGCCGAGGAAGAGGCGGCCGAGGCAATCAGCCTCGCCCAGGCGGAGGCGACCCGTTTGCGCACCGAGGGGAAGGCGGAGGCGGAGGCGGCTACGACCGCCGCCACCAACGAGGCGCTCGCGATCGTCGCGCGCGCCGAGGAGAGCGCCGCGCAGATCGTCGCCGAGGCGCACGAGTCCGCCGCGACTGTCCGGTCGGAGGCGGACGAACGGGCACGCGGTGTGCTCGAGGACGCCCGCGCCACTGCCGACGGCGTGCGCTCGGAGGGTCTCGAGGTCGTGTCGAACCTCCGCGAGATGAGCAACTCGCTGCGCGCCAACGCCGAGCGCCTGCTCGGCGACGTACAGCGCGTCCACTCGTCGCTCGTGGCGCAGATCGCGAACGTCGAGCGCGCCACTGGGGTCGCGAGCGGATCCGGATCGAGCTCGTCGAGGCGCCGTGCGCTCCCGAGCGATCTCGCCACCGACAACGCCTCATCGAGCGACGACCTCGACGTGCCAGAGTTCATCCCGCCGAGCTGAGCGTCTCGCCACCGACAACTCCTCGTCAAGCGACGACCTCGACGTGCCAGAGTTCATCCCGCCGAGCTGAGCGCCCGCGCGCGTTTCTCCTGCAGTCAGCAGTCTTCCGTCCGAGCCACATGCGAACATATGTTCGTGATGAATTCGAACGTCAAAGGGGCCGTCGCGGAAAAGGCAATCGTGCTCGCCGCGACCAAGCTCGGCGTACCTGTGCTCCGACCCGTCGCCGAACATGGGCGTACCGACCTCGCGCTGGAGATCGGTGGCGACCTGTTCCGTGTTCAGGTCAAGTCGGGGCGGCTGAGCCCCGCACGAGATGTCGTCATCGTCGCGCTTCGAACGTCGCGCTGTACTACCCGCGGCCACATCTACGGCACCTACAGCGAAGGCGAGGTAGACCTATTCGCGGTCTATTGCGGGGAACTGGATCGCTGCTTCCTGCTGCCCGCCCGCCCGCTGGCCAATAAGACAACCCTCCACCTTCGCCTGACCGCCGCCCGCAACGGACAGCGAGCATGCATTAACCTTGCGAACGACTTCACATTCGCCGGGGCTGTAGCTCAGTTGGCTAGAGCGTCGCGCTGGCAGCGCGAAGGTCAGGGGTTCGAGTCCCCTCAGCTCCATCCGAACTCAAAAAACGCGGCGCTGACGATTAGCGCCGACTCCTGGCGCGTGTCGTTCGGGTACTGGCTCTACCGGGTCGCCGCCGGGGAGGACGTGGTCGTCACCCGGCGTGGGCAGCCGATGATCAGGCTGACCGCGGTCGCGCCGGCACCGGCGCCGCCGACCGTCAAGCCCGCGGT
>Ga0310038_10002777_pt1 | contig 12799 bp, 11 predicted proteins | sample Sb_taG_6_FD_200461 | JGI IMG/M metagenome (GOLD analysis project Ga0310038, IMG submission 200461) | Peat soil microbial communities from Weissenstadt, Germany - Sb_50d_4_PS metaG (v2) (version 2) | ecosystem: Environmental > Terrestrial > Soil > Wetlands > Peat | place: Germany: Weissenstadt... | reverse complement strand
TGGTTGACGCCGGCTGTGAGAGGATGAACTGGCGAACATCTTCCAGTTGTGAACCGAGACTGATATTCGACCCATCGTCGAGCAGAACGAAGAGTTCGAGCGCGGCATGGTCTCCCTGGGCGGGAACCCAATCGATCACGTGGTCGCGGTCACGTCCTTCGTAAACCATCACATCTTCGCGGCCAATCACCGGGACGTTGGAACCATGACGAGCTTCCACCGTTACCAGCATGTGTGCCGGCACCCCGGTTGCAGCCGGAGTTTCCCCAGCTACAACGTTCGTGGTGACGGACGCGCAGAAAACCAAACCGAGTATTGTGTTGACTATGAAAAGACTCTTGTTCATTGCGATCACCGGCGCCTGACTGAACTGCGGCTGCGTGTGGAACTGGGCGGGAATTTCACACTTCAGGTAGTTGGATGCCTTCCACTTCCACGATCGTTGCCGGCCCCAATTATCACTTCGCGCACCACAGGATGTCGATGCCGTACTTCTTGAACGAGGGATCGGCGGTCATGAGCACCATGTCTTCGCTCGCAGCCTGAGCGATGAGCATGCGGTCGAACGGATCCCGGTGATGTCGAGGCAGTTCACCCGCGGCCAGGGCATGGATCTGGGAGATGGGCAGAGAGCGAATTCCATGTGAGGTTAACCGCTTAGGGACGTAAGTGGATGCGGCCTCAGGCAGTTTCAGTTTTCCCAACGCCGACTTGATGCTGATCTCCCAGGAGCTGGCGGCGGAGAGGAACAGTTCGGTCGTGGCGTCCTCCAGAAGAGCCGTTGCCTGGCGGTTCAGCCTTTCGGCCGAGCCGAGACTCCACAGGAAAATCGCAGTATCCAGCAGATAGCCCCTCATCTGCGTTTCGCTGTTTTCCCTCGAGGTTCCTCTTCTCCTTCAAACAGAGCTTCAAGCTCCGGAGAAGGGGCGTCGAAGTCGTCTGCGATCCAAATCTTGCCTTGGTCGGTTCCCAGCTTGCGCTTCACCCGAGACCGTTCGATTGGAACCAGGCGCGCAACCGGCACGCCCGCGTGCGCAATCGTGACTTCCTCACCTCCGGCGACCCGTTGCAACAGGCGAGAGAGGTGGGTCTTGGCTTGATGGATGTTCACTTCCACGACTTGATTATAGACTAAGTCTATAGACTAAGTCAATTTCAAGTCCGAGTGGACAAAAAGAAACGCGGCCCGCAGGCCGCGTTTTCAAGCATGAAGCGGACTACTGCCGGTTCTCTGACACGGCAGAGTTCTTGACCGGCTGCGCCTGTGCGGGCAGGTTGGCCGACACTGCCGGCGCGTTGATGGCGTCCTTGTGACTGGGACCCAGCCCGAGCTGGATCAGCGCCCGCGAATCGGGAAGCGTCTTGGCCTGCCAGCCGTGGTCGACCTGGTAGCGGGTCATGGCGTCTTTGGTGGGCTCGTCCCAGACGCCGCTGGGCTCGCCCTTCATGTAGCCTTCGCGGGTCAGGGCGGTCTGGATCTCGCGGGCGCGGTCGCCCTGGATCACCTGCTGTCCCTTAACCTTCTTGTTTTTCTTGGAAGACTTGGCGGAAACCAGGACTACATGAGCGCTCTGCCTGCGTGACGAAACTGCGGATGACTTGCGTTGGGAAGAGGTCTTAAGCTGAGCGGGCCGGGTTGTGGCGCCGGCAAAGCCAGCACCCAGAAGCAGGATGCCGACACAGGCCAGCGGCTTGTGGAAAAGTATGTGGTTCCTCAAATAGACACCTCGGGAGAGGCCGACGAAGTGCGCGCGACCCTCTCACCGCATTAGTGGCGTTGTCAACGCTGGAGTCCACGGGCTGGAGTCCAGCGCTGCGGCATAATATCCATTTTGATGCCGCAGCGCCAGCCCTAAAATCGACCCCGGAGGGTTACGGAAGGGTACCGGCCAGGAAGATGGTACCGGCGTTCCTACCCCGCCCCTGGCGCACCAGAAAGACCACATCCTGGCCGCTTTTGAGCTGGGATTGCACCTTCTTGAAGTCGTCCTCGTTATTCACTGCCTGCTTATTAACTTCAAGAATAACATCGCCACGGCTCAGGCCTACATCCTCGCCGAACGAGCCCGCGCGGACGTCCTGGACAATCACGCCTTTACCGGCGGGAATGCCCAGCCGGTCAGCGATGTCGGGAGAGATAGAGCGCACGCTCAGCCCCATCTTGCTCTCCTGCGGCTGCTCCTCTTCGCCTCCGCCCTCGTCCTCACCGGTGCGCGCGGCGAAGAGCTTGGCGCGGTCGGCGATGGTTACCGTGGCTTTGCCTTCCTTGCTGTTGCGGAAGTAAGTCAGGGTGTGTTGGGTGCCGGGCCGCTGGCTGGAGATGTCAGCCACCAGTTCGTCGCCGTTCTGCACCGACTTGCCATCCACCGCGGTGATGGCATCGCCGACCTTCAGCCCGGCCTTCTCCGCCGGTCCGCCGGGGGTGACTTCCGCGATGATCACGCCGCCTTGCACTCCGTACACGCGCGCCAGCGCTGGGTTGGGCTCGGCGTTGAACAGCACGCCGATGGACCCCCGCACCACCTTGTGATCGGAGCTGGTCAACTGGTTGTAAACCTTGACCACGGTGTTGGAGGGCAGGGCGAAGCCGACTCCCTGGTATCCCTGGGACTGGGTGAAGATGGCGGTGTTGATTCCAATTACCTCGCCGGCCATGTTGACCAGCGGTCCGCCGGAGTTGCCGGGATTGATGGCGGCATCGGTCTGGATGAAGGACTGGAACTGGCGCTGGGGCACGATATTGCGCCCCTTGGCGGAGACGATGCCGGCGGTGACCGTCTCTTCCAGGCCGAAGGGACTGCCCACGGCCAAGACCCAGTCGCCCACCTGCATGCCTTCGGAATTGCCGAACTTGGCGGCCGGCAGAGGCTGGCTGACTTCGATTTTGATTACGGCCAGGTCGGTCTCTTTGTCGGAACCGACGACCTTGGCGTCGTGCAGCACGCCCGGAGGATCGCTCTTGAGCTGCACGCGGATGCGGTCGGCTTTCTCCACCACGTGTTCATTGGTCACGATGAATCCCTTGGCATCGGCGATCACGCCCGAGCCCAGCGAACGCTCCCTGGAGCCCTCGGGCGCTTCCCCCTGGTCTCCGCCGAAGAAGCGGTCGAAGAAATCCTGGAAGGGATTGTCCTGATCGCTGCCCTGCCCGCCCGGGTGTCCCTGGGGCAGCCCGCGCCGTTTCCGCGGCTTGACCTGCGATTCGGTGTTGATGTTCACCACCGACGGCTCGATCTGCTTGGCGATCTGGGCAAAGGCGGAGGTGGCACCCTGCTGCAGTGGCGGCACGGCCAAGGGCGTAGCCTACTCTCCCGCCTTCTGCGCTTCTTTCCCCTTCACCCCGGTGGAGATGACGCTGCCGATCAGAATGCCCACCGCCAGCGTCAGCACCACCAACAAAGTGGAGCTCAGGCGGCGACTCTTCATTTTGTCTACAAGACCGTTTACACGCGGATGCATTACTTTCCCTCCGGCGGAATCCGATTATACCTTGCAGGGGGTTGTTTCCCTGGAACGGACATGTACGGACGTACCAGTAACATTAGATGCAACTCACGGCAAAGTGTTACCCAGCTTCTTCTCTGCCGATCGTAACTCCCGCCCCGTTACCCAGTTCTGCGCTGGGCTGGCTGGCGCTACCCTTCAGTTCTGACACCAGCACCCCGGCAACGATCAGAATCGCGCCCAGGCCGGCGCGCCTTCCCAGGCGCTCTCCCAACAGCAGATAGGAGCTGGCCCAGGCGAACACCGGCTCGAGGACGAAGATCAACGCGGTGTGAGTGGGTGGGGTGAACTGCTGGGCCCATGCCTGGATGGTGAAGGCGGCAGCGGTTGCGAGCAGACCGGTGACCAGGATCGCGATCAGCACCCGCGGCGACCAGACCACGTGCGGCTTCTCCAGCAGCGGTACGCTGATCGCCATCAGAACAGCCGCCACGCAAGCCTGCAAGGTCGCGATCTGCTCAAAGGGATGCGAGCGCATCGCGCGGCCCATGAAAATGATCTGGAAGCCGAAGGTCACGGCACAGCCCAGGGTGAGCGCGTCGCCCTTGTTGATCCCGGAGAACAGGCCGCCGGAGCCGGCGTTGGGGACGGTGAGCAGGTACAGGCCGATCAAGGCGGCCAGCACGCCGAGCGAGGTCCAGCGGTTGATGTGCCGGCGCCAGATCAGCGCCAGAAAAAGCGGCACCAGCACCACCGACACTCCGGTGAGGAACGCCGACTTGGAGGGTGTGGTGTAAACCAGGCCGGTGGTCTGGAATTCGTAACCCATCCACAACAGCGTTCCCATCCAGAGGCCGGTGCGCAGCGCAGCGACGGTCATTCGCAGGTGTTTGCGGAAGATGAGCAGTAGGGCCGTCCCTGCCACGGTCATGCGCACCGCATTGAACAGCAGGGGCGAGACGTCGTTGAGCGCATCCTTGATCTGGACGAAGGTCACCCCCCAGACCAAGGTCACGAGGACCAGCAGCAGATGGGCTTTGAGGGAGCGGGACACGGGGAATTTGTAATTGGTGATTTGTAATTTGTAAATTGGCGCGCGCACTCGGCGCCGTTCCGAAATTTACAAACTACCAAATACAAATTACCAATCCTACCCAATGAATCAATGACTCAATTCATAAACCGTCTTGCCTCCCACGACGGTCCGCAACACCTGTGTTTTGAGAATTGCGGCGGGTTCGACTCGGGTGATGTCCCGGTCGAGCACCACGAAATCGGCCAGCATGCCGGGCTGGAGCAGTCCCTTGTCGTGCTCGGCGAACTCCGCGTATGCCGAACCCTTGGTGTAGGCGGCAATGGCCTGCTCGATGGTCAGCTTCTGAGCAGGAAAATATTCCTGTTTGCCGTCTTCGCTGCGGCGCGTCACCGCCGCGTACAGGCCGCGGAACGGCGTGATCAGCTCGACGGGATAGTCAGTCCCGAAGGCGAGCGGAACACCGGCGTCCAGGAATTCCTTCCAGGCGTAGGAATGGGCGAGCCGTTCTTTGCCCAGGCGCGCTTCCACCCACCGCATGTCGGTCAAAAGGTGGCTGGGCTGCATGGAGGCGATCACTCCCAGCTCTCTACAGCGCTTCATCTGCTCCGGCGTGGTGATCTGCGCGTGCTCGACGCGGAAACGGAAGCCCTGGGCTGGGACTTCGCCGTGCTGGCGGGCATCGCGCTCGGCCTCGGCAAAAGCATTGAGCGCCATTTCGACGGCGCGGTCGCCGATGGCGTGGAACCCGAGCTGGAACCCAGCCTGCACCCGCTCGATCGCCATCTGGTCGAGCTTTGCCTGGTCGTACCGCGCAAGGCCGGTGTTGCCGGGATCGTCGGCGTAGGGCGCCAGCATGGCGGCGGTGCGTGAACCGAGCGACCCGTCCATGAAGCCCTTCAGCATGGTGGTGTGAAGCATTTCGTCGTCTTGTGAATGATGGGAACGGTGTGCCTGGAGCAACTCCAAAGACGCGTTGAACAGCAGCCATTCCGCGATTCGCACCGTCAGCTTGCCTTCCCGCTCCAGTTCCTCGAAGATCAGGAAATCTTCCCACTGGGAATTATCCTGCGCCGAGGTGATGCCCCAACGCGCGGCGTCGGCCAGAGCAAGCTCCAGCCCGCGGCGGCGTTGTGCCAGCGAAGGCGGCGGAAGCTTGGCGAGCAACTCATCTTTTACCGTCTCCCGCAGAATACCGGTGGGCTCGCCCTGCGGATCGCGATCGATCTTTCCGCCCGCGGGATTTGGGGTAGATGCGGTGATCCCGGCAAACTTCAGCGCCGCCGAATTTGCCACCGAGATGTGGCCATCCACGCGCGTGAAGATCGCCGGGTGCTCGCCGGTAACCTGGTCGAGATCCTGGCGAGTGGGCAGCTTCTGCCCGAGCCACAGCGTGTGGTCCCACCCGCGTCCGGTGAGCCAGTCTCCCGCTGGCGTGGTTTTGGCGCGCGCGGCGATGCGATCCTGCATCTCGGCCAGCGAGCGCACACCGGTCAGGTTGATGTAAAGCCTCTCGAAGCCGGCGTTGGCCAGATGGACGTGGGCGTCATTAAACCCCGGCATTACGAAGTGCCCGCCCAGGTCGACGACCTGCGTGCGCTTGCCCTTCAGCTTCTGAATCTCAGTATCCGAGCCGACGGCAACAATGCGCTCGCCGCGCACCGCCATGGCTTGCGCCCGCTTGCCCGTCGTGCCGGTGTAGATGTCGCCGTGAAGAAAGATCGTGTCGGCCGGGTTTGTCTTCTCCGCGCCGTTAACATTCACAGCGCCACCCAGAAGCAGGAAGAGCAGAGGAACACAAGAAAAAATCCGCGCGAATCCGCGTAAATCCCTGGCAAAGGGGTCCTTCATTTCACGCCGGCGAGCGCCAGCACCGCGAGCAGGACGCGCTTCAAGCCTAGATCGCGCTCGGCGGGGTCATACCATTCCTGCAGGGTGTGGGCGCCGCCGCCGCTGCCGCCGGCGCCGATGGAGATGGCCTCCCGCCCCAGGGACAGCGGAATATTGGCGTCGGTAGAGGCGCGATGGGGCCGGGCGCGGTTGCCGAGGTGGGCGTCCACGGCGCGGATCACGTGCAGGATGCGCGCGTTGGGGTCCAGTTCCGCCGCTGGACGGCAGCCGATGAGCTGGATCTCAAAGCCGATCCCCTTGTTGCCGTTGCGCGCGCGCTTCGGATATTCCGCGGCCGCCTCCGCCACCGATTCCCGCAACGCGCGTTCCACCCGGTCCATCTCCTCCGGGGAAGCCGAGCGGATGTCCACCCGCATGCTCGCCGATTCAGGGATGGAATTCACCGAAGTGCCCCCGCCGATCACGCCCACGTTGGCGCTGATCTTGGGTTCGACCGGCAGCTCGGTGCGGCTGAAACGGGAGATGGCGCGCGCCAGCACCACAATCGGGTTGGGCGCTCCGAAGTCGCTCCAGGAATGTCCCCCGGGACCGGTGATGGTCACCTGGAAGCGCCGGCTCCCCAGCGCCTGGGTGACGACGGTATCGGTGGCGGCGCCGTCGAGCACGACCGTGGGGCCAATGCGGTCCTTCCAGGGAGATTCGCAAAAGATGTGCCGCATGCCGCGCAGGTCGCCCTCGCCTTCTTCGCCGACGTTGCCGATGAGCAGCAGGCCGGCGGAATGGCGCACCCTCGCCGAACGCAAGGCCGAAGCCAGCGCCAGCAGCCCGACGATACCCGCGCCGTTGTCGGAGATGCCGGCGCCATGCAGGCGGCCGCTTTCGCGGCGGACGTTCAGAGGCGTGCCGGCGGCGAACACGGTGTCGATGTGCGCGGTCACCGCGACCAGCGTTTCCTCTGCTTCCGAGCCGGGGAGCGCGCCCAGCACATTGCCCACAGCGTCTACCTGGACGTTTTCCAGCCCCAATTCGACGAATCTGGAGCGCAGCCACTCGGCGCGCGGGCCCTCTCCGAACGGCGGCGCGGGAATGGCGGCCACTTCGAGTTGCCAGTCGCGCAGTTCGGGCTCGTGGGAGCGGAACCACTCCATGGCAAGGTGGACCTCCCGCAGACCGGCCAGCCGTACGATTTCATGCTGAACCGCTGTATGGGCGTTAATGGAGGCGGGAAGGGCCATGCTGGGAGGCTCAATACTACAACAGCACTCCGCAGTAGCAGTCAGCAATCAGCAGTCAGCATTCAGCAAAACAGGGCTGTTCACGCCGGGAGCGGAGCGCGCCCCTGCCGCGGCCTTTCGGTCTAAAAGGTTTTTGCTGATTGCTGACCGCTGAATGCTGACTGCTGCTTTCAGAACCGCTTGGTCATCCGAATTTCCGCCCCGCGGCGCTCGAAGCGCACCTCGTCCACGAGCTGGCGGATCATGAACAGGCCGCGGCCGTGATCGGCAGTCAAGCCGGCGCTTTCCATGGGATTGGCGACGCTGGTCGGGTCGAATCCCGGCCCGGAATCGCGCACGATCAGGGTCAGGGCGGAGCCCTCGGCGATCACCTGGCACTGCACCTGGAGCGAGGGATCGTTCTTGCTGCCGTGCTTGACGGCATTGGCCAGAGCCTCGGTCAGCGCCAGGGCGAGCTCCTGTTCCTTGTCGGTTTCGCCGTGCAACTGGCGCGCGAGGGCAACCACTTTCTCTACCACCCCGGCGATGCGGTCCACCTGCGCAGGAAAGGTGATGTCCAGCTTGGTGTGCGGTTGGGCTTGGCCGGCGTCCGGAGCGGAGGGTTTGGACATGGCGCGGCTCTAGGCGGAGGTCCCATTGCAACAGGCCAGAATCTCCTGTTCGGTGAGCAGGCGGTTGGACTGCTTGGCGCGCTCGAAAATGCGGTTCACCGTTTCTTCCGACGCCGGCAGTCCTTTGCGTTCCAGCCAGAACAGGACGTTGGACTTGCCGCTCATGGGCCCAATCTCGATCACCTGATCCAGACCGAAGAAGTGCGAGGGTACACCGGAATAGACGGTGTTGGCCAGTTCGATGTCCTTCTTGCGGAGCGCTTTGATCACGGCGGCAGCGTGCACGCCCGTAGCGGTGCGGAAGGCGTCCTCACCCATCACCGGATAGTTCTTGGGGATAGGCACGCCGGTGGCGCGCGAAACCGCCTGGCAGTAGTCTTTCAGCTTGGTCAGGTCCTGCTTGGCCCAGGGCTCCACGCCCATCAGCTTCAGGTTCACCAGCATCAGGTCCATCTGGGTGTTGCCGACGCGTTCGCCGATCCCGATGGCGCAGGCGTGCACGCAATCGGCGCCCGCGGCCAGCGCCGCCAGCGAGTTCGCCACCGCCAGGCCGCGGTCACAGTGGCCGTGCCAATCCACGCGGATGTTCTCGCCCGAAGGTTTGACCACCTCCTCCAGCACGAACCGCACCAGCGCGAAAACGCCCATGGGCGTGGCGTGCCCGCAGGTGTCGCAGACAACGATAGCGCGCGCCCCGGCGTGGATGGCGGTCGAGTACAGCCGCTTGATGGTGGCGGGATCGCAGCGCGAGGTGTCCTCGGTGACGTACATCACCTCCAGGCCGAGCGAGCGCGCATACTTGACCGCGTTCTCGGTGGTGCGCAGCAGAAAATCGTCGGTCCAATCCTCGGTATAGCGGCGGATGGGGCTGGAGCCGATGAAGGTGGCCGCCTCGATTGGAACGCCGGTCCTCTCCACGATCTCGGCGATGGGGCGGATGTCGTTCTGGTGGGTGCGGGCGGCGCAGTTGCCCTTGATCTTCAGGCGAGCTCGGGCGATCTCCCGCGCCAGCGCCTCTACGTGCGCCACTGCACGCGGGCCGGCGCCCGGCAGTCCCAGGTCGAGGGAATCGATTCCCAGCGACTCCATCAGGTGGAGGATCTCGATCTTCTCTTCGATGGAAGGATCGCGGACGGAAGGCGACTGCAAGCCGTCGCGCAGGGATTCGTCGTTGAGCAGGACCGGTCCGCGCGGCGCCAGTTGCGGCGCCGATACCTGGTTCCAGTCGTAGATCAGGTCCGAACGGTTCAGGTTCTCCTCACCGCGCCGCCTTCTACTTCGCGTCCTTCGGCGGCAGCGTCAGCCCGAAGGTCGAGATCTGCCCCTGGCCCGCCACGTTGAGCCCGCTGGGATCCTCCGCATTCGGCAGGTAGAGCGTCTTGCAATGCTCGCACCGGTAGATCTCGGCGTTGGGCCCGAAGGCCTTGGCTACGTCGCCGCAGGCCTTCTCCTTGACGTCGGCCATGTAGAACCAACGCTTCAGGTGCCCGCCGCAGAGCTTGCCCTTGGCGTCCTTCTCGTTGCAGGCGCGCTGTCCCGGCTTCTTGATCTTCACTTTGTGGTTGGGGAGCTGGGCTAATTGCGTTTGGGATGTGGCCACGGACTCTCAATCTCCTATGATGACGTTGCACCCTCACCAGTGCAGGCTATTTTACTAGAGTCTCCCCTTGCGGAAATAAGCTTTCATTGACCGCATCCCGCCGCTGATCCGCTGGCCCCAGGTCTCCGCGAATAGAAAGTCGACGAACCCTTCCATCTGCCGCGCGAACTCCCCGCCGTAGCCGAACCACCACACTTTGCGCACGCGTGGCAGCAGGTCGGAATCCACATACTTGATGCGGACCATTTCCTCCAGGCCCAGGCGGCCGTGGGCGCGGCCCAGTCCGCTCGACTTTACGCCGCCGTGCGGAGCTTCGCTGATGCCGAAGCAACTGATCACGTCGTTGACCATGACCGTGCCCGCCTGGATGCGGCGGGCAAGGGCTTCGCCGCGCCGGCGGTCGCTGGTCCATACGCTGGCCGCCAGGCCGAACTCGGAGTCGTTGGCCAGCCGCACCGCCTCGTCGTCGTTAGTGAAGAGCATCACCGGCAGGACCGGCCCGAAGGTCTCCTCGCGCATGATCAGCATTTCGTGCGTGACGTCGGCGAGCACGGTGGGCGCGTAGAAGTTCGGGCCGAGTTCGGGCAAGCGCCGTCCGCCCGCGAGCAGGCGAGCGCCGCGCGCGATGGCATCCGCGACGTGGGCTTCCACCACCTGCAACTGCTGCTCGTGGATCATGGGCCCGATGTCGGCCTCGGGGGCCAGGCCGTTTCCCACGCGCAGCTTGCGGGTCTTCTCCACGACTGCTGCGAGGAATTTCTCGTACAGGCTGCGGTGCACGTAGCAGCGCTCGACCGAGAGACACGTCTGCCCGGCGTTCATGAACGCGCCCCAGAGAGCGGCGCTGGTGACCACGTCCAGGTCGGCGTCTTCCAGCACCAGCATGGGATCCTTGCCGCCCAGCTCCAGCACTATGGGAAGCAGTTTCCCGGCGGCGGTCTCGGCGACGCGCTTGCCCGTGCGCACGCTGCCGGTGAAGATGATCTTGTCGATGGGCGCTTCCACCAGCGCCCCGCCGGCCGAGCCATCGCCGACCACTACCTGGAAGACCTCGCGCGGCACACCGGCTTGGTGCAGCAGTGACGCCAGCTCCAGCGCCGCCAGCGGCGTGAATTCCGAGGGCTTGATTACCACGGCGTTCCCCGCAACCAGCGCCGCCAGTCCTTCCGTTGCTGGCGTCGAAAACGGATAATTCCACGGAGAGATGATCCCGATTACCCCGTAGGGTTCGCGGATCAGGTGCGCCGACTTGGTCTTCATGATCAAGTTCCCGTGGGGCACGGGCTCAGGCTTGAGCAGGGCGTGCGCGTTCTCGATGAGGAAGCGCGCCGCATCCAGCACCACCAGCACCTCGGTCAGCAGCGCCTCGACCTGCGGCTTGCCGTTCTCGCGGGTGATGGTGCGGGCGACGTCGTCTTTGTTTTGGTGCAGCAGGCGCTGGAATCGCCGCAGGATGTCGGCTCGCGCCCGCACTCCAAGTTCCGCCCAGGCAGGTTGCGCGGCCCGCGCGCGCGCGACCGCGGCGCCGACCTCGGCTGCGCTCGCGCATTCAAATTCGCGCAGGGTTTCCCCTGTGGCGGGATTGCGCGAGATCACCCGTCGCATGCCGATTTGGATGTCTGTCGCCATGTTGGCCTAGCCTACAACATTCCGTCGCCCGCTTCGCGGGCTTCTACTTCATTCCACTTCGAGTCCCACGGCTTACGCCCGTGGGCTACGTTATTCCGCACGCTTCGCGTGTTTTCATTTACCCGTTCCGATCACCCGATGACCCGATCCTCAATATTCCACGCTCACCAAAGACAGCCCGCAGGCCGGGGCCGTGGGACCGGCGGTGGAGCGGTCGCGCGCCTCCAGAATGCGCTTCATGCCCGCGCGATCCAGCGTGCTTTTTCCCACCAGCAGGAACGTCCCTACCAGGTTCCGCACCATGTAGTGCAGAAAGCCGCTGCCGCGCACGGTGTAAACAAACTCTTCTCCTGCGCGAGTCCATTCTGAAGAATAAATCGTGCGCACGTTCGAGGACTCTTCCTCTTCCCGGCCGCGCTCCGGATCGACGGCGGCGAATGAAGTGAAGTCGTGCTCGCCGGCAATGGCCGCCGCCGCGTCTTGCATCGCCTCTTCGTCGAGCGGATAAAGGTGGTGATGGACGTATCGCGCCAGAAACGGCGGGCAGATCTCGCCGCGGTAGATGCGATAGCGGTAAGTCTTGGCGCGCGCCGACTTGCGGGCGTGGAACTCCGGCGTGACCTCCTCCACGCTCAGCACACGAATGGCCGGCGGCAGCACGTGGTTGAGCGCACGCGCGAGGTTCTTGGTGGGAATACCGGCGTCTGCGTCTATCTGGCAGGAAGCCACCTGCGCCATCGCATGCACGCCGGCGTCGGTGCGGCCCGATCCCTGCGGCAGAGCCTTGGAGCCGGTTACCCGCTCGATCGCCGCTGCCAGCGTGCCCTGGATGGTCGCGCGCTCCGGCTGCACCTGCCATCCGTAGAAGTCACTGCCATCGTAAGCCAGCGTGATTTTCAGGTTGCGCACCATCGCTGCCGATGTCCGCGGCCCCGCGCGCACGCAGGCCACGCGGACCGGTGGTTTATACTATCCCACTTCCCGCGAGTGACATGCGCGGCGACGACCGGCGCGCCGCGCGGCAGAAAAATGAAACCATCGGTGACTTCCTTGCGTATCAGCGGGTGACGATTCTCGTGGCTCGCAGTCTGTATTGAGGTTGGAACTGATTCTTTTCCGGAGATAACCGAATGCGCTTTCCCCGAGTCCTGTTACTCCTGGCGTGGTTGCTGGCCGCGGGCCTGCTGATGGCGGTTCTTTGCCCGCCGGCGCTCGCCCAGGCCACCGATTATTCCAAGTCGGTTTCGCAGTTCCCCAACGTGGTGGGTCCGTACATGCCCCGGTATGTGCCTGAGCCCAACCTCGCCAACAGCGCGCGCATCGACCAGTTGATCAAGGAGGGGAAAATCTACCTGTCGCTGGATGACGCCATCGCGCTGGCGCTGGAGAATAACCT
>Ga0310038_10002776_pt1 | contig 12803 bp, 8 predicted proteins | sample Sb_taG_6_FD_200461 | JGI IMG/M metagenome (GOLD analysis project Ga0310038, IMG submission 200461) | Peat soil microbial communities from Weissenstadt, Germany - Sb_50d_4_PS metaG (v2) (version 2) | ecosystem: Environmental > Terrestrial > Soil > Wetlands > Peat | place: Germany: Weissenstadt... | reverse complement strand
GCGACGACCGCGCCACCGCGCCCGAATCCGACGACCTGGCCGCTGCAATCCTTCTCCGCGACTATCTCGCGCGCGAGCCGCTCAAACGCACCGCATCGCGCCGAGGGGAGAAATAATCCCGCATGCGCCGCCTCGGGCTCCTTCTGCTTCTCTTCATCGCCGCGATCGGCGGATTCTCTGCATGGCTCGATCATCAAATCAGCCGGCTCTATCGAGGCTATTCCGGTAGCGCTATTTTCGTGGACATCCCGCGCGGCACTTCGCGCTGGCAAGTGGCCGAAATCCTTCGCGAAAATGGCGTCATACCCAACGCCGTGGCTTTCGATCTCCTGAGCCGCTGGCATCACAATCGCTCGCTGCAGGCCGGCGAATATCTTTTCGATCACTCGATGAACGAGCGCGAAGTCTTCTGGAAAATCGCCGGCGGCCACATCTACGTCCACTCGGTGCAGATTACCGAAGGCTGGACGATGTTCGAAATTGCCGACGCCCTCGAGCGCGAAGGCCTGGCCAATCGCGAGGACTTCCTGAAAGTGGCGCGCGATCCGACGCCGATTCAAGATCTGGACCCGGGCGCGAAAAGCCTCGAAGGATTTTTATTCCCTTCGACTTATGAATTCACTCGCCGCGCCACCGCGCAGCAAATCGCCGACGCCATGGTGCGGCACTTCCGCACCGTTTGGGCGTCGTTGAATCCAGATCCTGCCAACCCCGCGGCGACAACGCAGCAGATCGTCACCATCGCCTCGCTCGTCGAGCGCGAGACGCCGCAAGCTTCCGAGCGCCCGCTGGTCGCCGGTGTTTTCTACAATCGCCTCAGCAAGAACTATCCGCTGCAATGCGACCCCACGGTGCAATACGCCCTGGCTCTCGCCGGCCGGCCCACGCTCGTAGTGCATCACGCAGATTTGGAGGTCAATTCGCCGTACAATACCTACCGGCATGCAGGCCTGCCGCCGGGGCCAATAGCCAATCCCGGCGAGGCGTCCCTGCGGGCGGCAGTTTCGCCGGCAAAGACCGATTTCATGTATTTTGTAGCCAACGATCAGGGCGGCCATTTTTTCAGCAAGACGCTCGCGGAGCATAATCGCAACGTGACGCGCTACCGCAAGCGCCTCGAGAACGATACGTCCGGCGCCAACGCCACGCCGGGAAACACAGGCGGCCCAAACCGGCATCGGAGTCCATCGTGAGCCACAAGGAAAAAAATTCGCATCCGCTCAAGGAGACGACCAAGAAGGAGTTGATCCTTGAAGCGGCGCGCGGCCTCGCTAAAGAACGTTACACGCCCGCTGAAATTGAGCAGATCCGCCGGCAGATGATCGTTCTTGCCGGCCCTGAAGCCAGCACTTCGCCCGAGTACATCGTCTCCGTGCTCGAAGACGCCGGCCTGCGCGTGATTTGGTCCACGCACGTGGATGAAGAAGGCCTCTACGAAGAGGAATTCCACGATCTTCTGCACTTCTCGACGCTCGAAGAGGCCGAGATGTGCATCATTCGCCTCGACGAGTTGCTGCGAAAGTTTCAGAGCGATGGCGAACATGCCGCCGTCGAACGCGCCCGCGAAGTCGGCCGCCTGGGCCGCCGCCGCGCCGAAATGATTGCCCGGAATCACAAAGTGGAAGAAGCCAAGCGCGCCGAAAAAGAAGAAATCGCCCAATGGTTCGCCATCTGGCTGGAAACCCCCGACGCGTTTTTCGATTGGCTGGAAGTGCGCAAGCAATCGCCGGATTTCGAGAAGCGCTTCGGCGGTGCCACAGGTAGCCAAGCCGCCGGCGCGTGATAAATGGTTGCTCCGCGTCCTCTGCGTCTCTGCGGTAAGTCTCGGTGCGACTGAATGAACCTACTCGATGTGGAACCTCTCGATCTTGGCCCTGATGTCAAAGCCATTAGCATTGAACTTGCTGATCCGGGAATCGATCGCGAACCGATCCGCGGCGAGGAAGGCGTCAATACTTGGAGCCGCATCCTCCCCGCGCTGGCTGGTAAAGAACCCTGGGCCCTCGATTTCTATAGCCACCTGGATCGCGTCCGCGATTTCTGCACTACGCATAGCATCAAATTCCGCGACGCCGAGACCCGCTGCATCGTGGTTCCTGCGCCGGAGCCGGCCCAACTGGAAGAATTGCTAGCCCGGTTCGAAGCCGAGACGTTTGGCGCGCGCGCCGGTGCTCTGGCCGGAGCAGGCGACCCTGCGCTCGAAAAAGAGCTTTCGCGCCAGGGCGCCGATGCCTACCACCACGCCTTCGCGAATTACCTCTTCTGCGCCATCTGCGATTTCGAGAATGGCTCGCTGGTGGTCCTGAGCAACCAGCTTTGGGCGAATCAGATCATCCGCCAAGTTCGCGGCGTCCTGGATACGACCAAGGTGGAAGTGCGGCTACCTGCCTGATCCGGCGGACCCGGGTGCGAAATCTTGAATTAAAAACTAGTGTTTTTTCCCGATTAGAGGGTGTCGCGAGCGATTGTTTTCTAGGACTTAGAGGCGTGTCTAATCGTGGGCTTCCCGATTAGATTTTGGCGGGCTCGAGGCTCGAGATCTAGGTTCGCGGCATCCTTGCCGGGCATTTTGGATCTATCCTCCAAGTTGTTTGACGCGGATCGCGGCCGCTTTGGCGAGCCGTTCTGCGCCCTAAGATTGTGTGCTGCCAGAGCTCTTATAACTATACGGTCATTATAAGTCAATGGTACTAATTCTTAAAATTGGAAATTTTGGGTAGAGCGGGTGTGAATTTGGGAGAAATTGAAACGGAATGGGTAGAGTCGCGGCAAGGGGACGCGACGGCGGGGTCTTAACGTTGGTGAGAACGCGAGAAGACGAACCTCAGCGGCTAAAGCCGTGGCGATTTCGCGGTAGTTTCGGCACGGCTGAAGCCGTGCGCTGACAAGACATCGTAGGTCTCACAGACGTTCGGAAAACCTCTACCGTAGCTTCCAGGAGCCAGCGCTAAAGCGCATCGGATTGGGGGTGGCCGTTTTCGGAGCGCTGAAGCGCTCCTCCCCCGCATGAATGCGGGGGCTGCCACCGAAAAGCAGGAACGCGGGCTTCGGTCGCAAACCCAAATCTACACCGGGCCGGTGGTGAACCCCGGCCCCTACGCGGCTGCGGCCCTACAGGCACTGGCCCTTGCGCGGATTTGGATTCTGATGCTGGCTTGTTACCCGATTCATACCCGATTCATTGACTTGGTTTGGGGCGACACATAGAATCGGCGCGAAATGGCGGATGCGGAGTCTTTGATCGGCCGGACTGTCTCGCACTATCGCATCGTCGAGAAGCTTGGTGGCGGCGGTATGGGCGTTGTGTATAAGGCCGAGGACACCAAGCTGCACCGTTTCGCAGCGCTGAAATTCCTGCCGGAAGGGCTTTCCAAAGATCATCAGGCGCTCGAGCGTTTTCAACGGGAAGCGCAGGCTGCTTCGGCGCTCAATCATCCGAACATCTGCACGATTTACGACATCAGCGAAGAAGACGGCAAGGCTTTCATCGTCATGGAGTATCTGGATGGCGTGACGCTGAAGCACCTTATCGGCGGGAAGCCGATGGAGCTGGAGACTCTGCTCGGGCTGGCCATTCAGATTGCCGATGGCCTCGATGCGGCGCACGGTGAGGGCATCGTCCATCGCGACATCAAGCCGGCAAATATTTTCGTGACGCGGCGCGGGCACGCGAAGATTCTGGATTTCGGACTGGCCAAAGTGAGCGCCACGAAAAATGCCGCGGCCAACGCGGACACGCTTGCCACTGAGGAAGTCGCGGCGGACCAGCTCACCAGTCCGGGGAGCACACTGGGAACGGTTGCGTATATGTCGCCGGAGCAGGTGCGCGCGAAGGAGCTGGACGCGCGCACGGATTTGTTTTCGTTTGGCGCGGTGCTTTATGAAATGGCCACGGGGCAGTTGCCGTTTCGCGGAGAGAGCACCGGCGTCACGTTCAATGCGATTTTGGAACGGGCGCCGGCGCCGGCGGTGCGCCTCAATCCGGATTTGCCGACGAAACTGGATGAAATCATCACTAAGGCTTTGGAGAAGGACCGCAATCTGCGTTACCAGCACGCCTCGGAAATGCGCGCCGATCTGCAGAGGCTGAAACGCGATACGGATACGGGGCGCTCGGGCGCGGGTTCCGCGGAGTCTTCTGCCGCCGCTCAGGCAGTCTCGTCCTCGACCGTATCATCCGCACCCGTGGGGCAACCAGCGAGCGCGGTTGCCAGCTCCGATACTCGAATCGCGGTTGGATTATTGGCGCGGCACAAGACGGCATTTCTTGTCGCCGCTGCGGCGATGGTTCTGATTCTGGCGGGGCTCGGCTATGCGGCTTATCGCTGGTTCTCGCCGGGTTCAGGGGCGCGAATCGATACTCTGGCGGTGCTTCCTTTCGCCAATGTGACGGCGGACCCGAACACGGATTACCTGAGCGACGGGCTAACTGAGAGTTTGATTGGAAGCCTTTCGCGGCTGCCGAATCTGACAGTGCGGCCGCGTAGTTCCGTGATGCGCTACAAATCCAAGGACGTGGATCTGCAAAAGGCGGCCAGCGAGCTGCAGGTCAGCGCCGTGGTAACAGGCCGGGTGACGCAGCACGGCGATTCCTTGCTGATCAGCGCGGAGCTGACGGACACGCGGAACAATCGCAGCCTTTGGAGCGAGCAATATGATCGCAAAGTCTCCGATGCGCTGACGGTGCAGCGCGAGATTTCCGATGAGATCGCGGCGCGGCTACGGGAAAAATTAACCGGCGAGCAGAAATCGCAGCTGGCCAAAGGCGGCACCAACGACTCCGAAGCGTATGGCCTCTATCTCAAAGGCCGTTACTACTGGGACAAGCGCACGCGGGAGGGCATCGCGAAATCGAAGGACTACTTCCAGCAAGCCATTGATAAGGATCCGAATTACGCGCAGGCGCACATCGGACTGGCGGAATACTACGACGTCCTGTCCGTGTATACCGCCGTGCCGGCTGCCGAGACCAAGCCCAAAGCCATGGCCGAGGCTAGAAAGGCGCTGGCGATCGACGAGGCGCTCCCCGAAGCGCACGCATTGCTGGGGATCGCGTACGACGACGATTGGAAGTGGGATGACGCCGAGCGCGAATTTCAGCGTGCGCTGCAGCTCGATCCGAACAACTCGCGGGCGCACATCCTTTACGCAATTCATTTCGAATACCTGGGGCGGATGAACGAGGCGATCGAAAATATCAATCGCGCCATCGCTCTCGATCCGCTGAACATGAACGCGCTCGACAATTTATGCGAGGCCTATCTCTATACCGGGGAGCCCGCGAAGTCCGTCGAAGAGTGCAAAAAGATCGTGGAGATCGATCCCACGTACGCCAACGCGCATAACCACCTCTCCACGGCATACCGCATGTTGGGACAATACGACCTGTGGCTGGACGAGTGGATGAAGCAGGTCGCGGGCAACAATGATGCGGCAGGGATCGCGCTGGTGAAGGCGAATCAAGAGGCGTATGCGAAAGGCGGATATCAGGGAGCGTTGCGGCGGGATGTGGAGCAGATGGCGGAACTGAGCAAGCACGCGTATGTCGATCCGGCGCTCGTAGCAGGCGATTACGCGATGCTCGGGGAGAAAGATCAAGCGTTCGCCTGGCTGGAAAAGGGCTACGCTCAGAAGAGCGCGTTCATGCCATATATCAAGGTTGCGCCGGAGTTGAGTTCGCTGCGATCGGATAAGAGGTACGCGGATTTGGTGAAGCGCATGGGCCTTCCTTAGTAGTCACGTCTTGCGCGGCGCGAAACACGCGCGGCGACCGTTCGCTGTGTTCTCGCAGCGCAGCGCTTGCTGCTGATGCCAAATTCTCCTTTGTAGCGCCGGCAGCTTGCCGGTGGTTTTCTCCCAGTTTTGACGTTTCCAGTTTTCAGTGACTTTGCTGATATCGTGCTCGTCTGTAGGTCCGAAGGGACGCCGGAACTGCGAGACCGATTTGCGGCGAGGTCCGTGCGGGCATCCCGGTAGGCATTACGAAGAGCGGACGCAGCGAGCCGCGCCCCTACGGGGAAAATACGGCACGCACAAAATCTGCGACTCGCAATTCTACTCTTACTGGGTCCGCGACCTGGTGGAGCTGATCTTACCCGACTTGCGCTGAATTTCCGCCTTTCGTCCATTACCATTTCGGCAAAGTCCCATTGCTCTGATCGAGCGCACCCGACAAACTTGGGAAAGAGGCGCCATGACAATCACATTCACGCGTGGAATCACCGACCCGACGCTCGATCCGGCGCTGGGCGCGAATTCGGCGCCCATTCTCGAAAATCATCCCACGCAGAGCGCTACGACGATCAATGGCTGGGGCGCGGTGTTGTTCGGCGTCCCGTTCCTGGCAGTCGGGGTGTGGATCAGCCTGGCCGCCCTGCGCGTCGTCAATGTGAGCAAACCGGTTCCCGACGCGGTGATCGGAATTTTCGGGGCGCTATTTTTTCTTAGCGGCGCATTTTTTCTGATTCACGGCCTGGTCGGAGTCGCGCGGAAGTGGCGGTACCTGAGGGCCGCGGCTCAGCGCCCTGGCGAACCGTGGCTGTACGATTTTCACTGGCATCAGGAAGGCGTGGCCTTCTCGGCGTTCGATGCCATGATTGGACGCCTGGTCGCCGCGCTGCTGTGGTCCGCGTTTCTCGTTCCATTTTTCTGGATCGGATTGAATGTCCGCGGCGCGATGATTTTTGCGATTTTTGCGTCGCTGTTCGCTCTGGCCGGCCTCGCTTTCTGGTACCGCTGGCTGCAGATGCTGGCGGACCTGATTCGTTACGGCAATAGCTTTCTGAGCTACGATTCGTTCCCCTACTCGCTGGGCGGAACTCTGCGGGCTCGACTGAGGGCGCCGCATCACATGGAAGACATCGACGCGCTGACGCTCACGCTGCGGTGCGTACAGGAAAAATATGTGACCACCGGCAGCGGCCAGAATCGTTCCACGCGCGTGGTGAGCTACGAGATTTACAAGGAAGAGGCCACGCTCGATCGCGAGCGTCTCGCAGGGTATGCCGGCGCGGAAATTCCGGTGGAATTTCACGTTCCCGCCGATCAGCCGACCACGAATCTGGCGTCCGCGCCGCCTATTTACTGGGAAATCCAAGCCTGCGGTAACTCCAGCAAAATCAATTACGAAGCGTACTTCCTGGTCCCTGTATACGAGGCCCCCTGACGCCTGGCCGTGCGGACGGTGCGGGCGAGTCGCAAATGTATGTTTCGCACCGATAGTACGGTCGTACCATTTCGCCCGCCGATAGTCCTAGTACACTAATTCCCATAGGCAGGTGAATTGCACGTAGCCGAAGTGTCCTAGATGCCCAGCGAAACGACCATACCGAACGCACGCGCTTTTGTCCGTAGCCTCAATGTTTTGTTGAAGTTCGCCCGGTTGTATGGATTGGAGCATGTGCGCTCGGCGGCCCAATTTGACTCTGCTTTTGAGGAATTGAGCGAGGCTATTTCGGCGGCTGGGCCGACTGGGCTGCTGCTGGGAGCAACTGGATCCCAGCTCCTCCTTGACGGTGTACCGTTAGAAACCACTCCTGCAGAGCGCAGTTTCGCCAATTTGCTTAGCGCGGCTGGGATTGCGAGCATTTGCTTCGGGAGGGGGTTGGAGCGCCACGAATTCGCGCTTTTCATTCGCGCGTTTATGGAGACGGGCTCGAAGGCTTCGGGACTCGCGGAAAAGCTCGCCGAGTTTTCAGGGAAGAATTCGAGCGGGTCGATTCGCGTGAATGAGATTCGCTTCGTGGCTGAAGATTCGGCCTATTCCGAAGCGCGCGTTGCCGCGCAATTGACCGTGCGCACGCTGGGCGGAGATTCCGATCAGATTCAAGAATGGTTCCGAAGCCCGGAGAAAATGATTCAGCTCATCGCCGCAGCCGAAGGTGCCGCGCATCCTGGCGGCGGCTCGGGCGCCGGGACGGAATCGTTCGCCGGACCAAGCGGCGGCGGCTATTCAGGCGCGGCAGGGCCGGGCGGCGGCGTCGGCAAAGGAACTGGAACGGGCGCGGGGAATGGCGCTCCAACCGGCGGCGGCTCATTCGGATTCTTCGGCGGGCTCGCCACAAGCGGAACAGGTGGCGGCGGAGCGGGTGCTGTCTCGCAAGAACCGCTGCCTCTCAGCGAACCGGAGATGCACAGTCTGCTGCGATTGCTCGCGCAGTTCGGTGAAGCGACGCAGGGGCACGGCAATACGCAGAATCTCGACGCTACGGCGTGGCAAGCGAAGCTGGCGCATCTGCCGCAAAACGCGCAGGTGACTTTGCGGCAGGCGCTTGCCGGCGTGATGGCTACCGCGCCGAAAGCCAAGCTTGACGGCACTACGCTTGTGCGGCTCGCCGAAGATTTGGCGATTCGATTCGCGCTGGAGCGCTATCAGCGCGGCGAAGTGCGCGTTAATGCTGTGCGTCAATTGCTGGACAAGATGGGCCAGGAAGTCGACACGCTGCGCAAGATGTTGCGCGCGCGCGAAGACAAGATGGCCAAGGCTGGGATCGCTGTCGAATCGCATGCGGATTTGCTCGACCGGCAATTCTGGGCCAAGGTTCCGGAGTCGGGTAAAAAGCAGGTGTTGCTCTCGACCGAGGCTTGGTGCATTCCGCCGCGGAACGTGCAGCAATTCGTCGAAGAGCTGCTTGGCCGCGGCGAATCCGATGCCGCGGGCGATATTTTGCTGCACTATGCTGCGTGCGTGCGCAATAAGGATTCTGAGGCGCGGCGCAAAGCGGCGATTGGGCTCGGGCAACTTGCTGAACTCTACAGCCGGGCTGCCAGCCAACGCTTGCAGACTGCGCTTGCCGAAATTGGCAAGCAGATGCAGGAAGAGCGCGAGCAGGAATTGCAATCTTTGCTGAGCGCGGCATTCGTGCGGTTGAGCCAGGAAGCGGCTTCGCGGCGTTATTACCGGGCGATGATTCAGGCGCTCGATTCGCTGAATTTGCTCGAAGCGGTGCGGCCGAGCTGGGTGCAAGGGTTGCGCCCGCGGCTGGGGATTGAAAATCGCGTTTCGGAATTCATTGATGATGCGGTGAATTCGGACAAGGTGGACGCGAGCCTTACGGATGTTTTGCGGCGCGTGCCGCAGGCTTCGTCGGAACAATTGGCGATTCGTCTTTCGCGGACCACGCGGCGCAATGAACGCGAGCGCGTTGTGGAACTCGCGAAAGCTATCGGCGAGCCCTGCGCGCAGCCTTTGCGCGCGGCGCTGCGCTCGGATCCGCTGTCGAAGGCCGCGAGCGTGGTCGGGCTTCTGAGCCGGCTGGATCCCATGGCGCTGGGTGAATATCTTCCCGCGCGATTGAGTGAAGGGCAGCGCTCGTTTCAAGATGCGGTAGTGCGGCAATTGGCGATCGCGGGCGCGCCGGAGCGGGGCCGCGTTCTGGTAAGTGTGCTTGATTTATTCGATTCGCTGGTGATGCCTTTCGCTGTGGACGAAATCGGGATGTGCGGCGATCCGGAAACGTCTGACAAGCTTTTGAAGATTGTCGAAGGTGAAGCGCTGCCGGGAAGTTCCGAATTTCTGCGCGTGAAAGCGATCGAGGCGCTGGGCCGCATTCGCGCGCCAGGCACGGCCGAGCGCCTGCGTCATTTTCTGGAAGACCGAAAAACTTTCGGCTGGGCTTATCCTGACGAGATTCGTACCGCCGTCGCGCAGGCTCTTGCGAAGATTGATGCCGAATGGCTGCGCGCGTTCATTCCGAAATCGGGGCTGGACGCGGCAGTTCTCGCGCTCGCGCCGCTCGATCCGCGGCCGGAACGCGATTTTGTGCGGCATCGCCGGTATCGCCGCGTGCGGCTGTCGCACTCAGTGCCCGCGGTGGTCAGCTCGGCGCAGGGGAAGCAATCGCTTTCGATCAATGTGCTGAGTCTCGATGGCGGCATGGTCAGTGGCGATATGCAGCTTGCCGTCGGCACCTCGGCGACGTTTCGCATTCCTGCGGGAATGCGCTCGATCAATGCGCAGGCGGTTGTGCGCTTTGTGCGCTCGCATCAGGCAGGATTTGAGTGGGTAGGCATGGGCCTTGAAGATCGCGCCAAGCTGCGCCGCCTGCTCGTCTCGCTCGGCGAAGGCGAAGCTTCCCACGCCACCTTCTCTCGAACAGAATAGCTCCCCGCGCTGTCTTACGCCGTTCCGCGCACCTGTCTCTCCGAGACGTATTCTCCGCAGACGCGTTTGCTCCAGCGATGGTTGGAAGCTTCACTCATAACGGATGGCGACAAGAGGATCGAATGTGGCGGCGCGGCGCGCAGGCAAGGAACACGCTGCAAGGCCGACAAATAGGACAACCGCTACGACGACAGAGAGTGTCCACGGGTCAGTGACTGAAACACCCGGAATTTCGCTGACCAGGAAACGTGTGACCGCGTAGTTCACTAGAAGGCCAGCTAGAATCCCGGACGCAACCAAGCGGAAACCGATGAAAAGCACAAGCCGCAGAATATTTGATTGCTGCGCTCCGAGAGCCATGCGAATTCCGATCTCGCGGGTTTGAAGCGAGACCGAGTAGGCCATCACACTGAAAATGCCGATTACCACGAGGACCAACCCGATCGCGGCGAAACTCGCAAGCGTTACGAGCTGAAATTGCGGTCCACGGTAGAAATCTTGCAGTGAAGTCTCCAGCGTGCCTGACGCAGAGATCTGGACCCCTGGATCGAGTTCGCGTACTTCCTGGCCCATATTTCTCAACAGTGAGCTCGGATCAACGGTAGTGCGGGCCATAAACGTTCGCCAACTAAATCCCGCGACGCTGTAAGGGATGAACGCTTGCGGAAAAGCTTGCCATGACGGATCGTCATAGCCGCGTGTTTTGTAGTCTCGCACGATGCCAATAATCTCAAAGTAAGTGTCATGCGGCGCGTCAAGAAATGCGCTATCGAGATACTGCAATTTGAACCTGTGGCCGAGGGGATCCTCACCAGCAAAGTACTGGCGAGCGAACGCTTCGTTTATAACCGCCACGTTCCGCGCCGCCTCGACATCGTTTTCGGAGAAGAATCTACCCCGAACCAATGGCAGTCCAAGCGTCCTGAAGTAACCCTCGCTGCACATTTCAAATCTAGTCTCCCAGCGCTCGGTGTGCGGCATTCCGGGAATAATCGTGTCGCTGCTTTCGTATTTCAGCGGCGGGGGCAACGAAAGCTCGGCAGCGGAAGTCACGCCCGGGAGGCCTCGCAAGCGATCGAGTATTCGCCGGGTCAACGCGTTTTTCTTCTGCAAGGAGCCGGCAACATCTGTGTTGTAGGTTGGGGGGAGATTTAGCTCGAAGTAGAGAACATTCTTCGGATCGAAGCCGAGGTCCACGTGTGTGAGGGTCAGGAAGCTCCGCATCAAAAGGCCGGCGCCGACCAGCAGAACGATTGAGAGTGCAATTTCGCCGATTGCCAGGCCGCCGCGAAGAATCCCCTGCCGAAGCCCCAGCGTGGCTCCCTTCCCACTACCGCTGAAATGCGGCTGCAAATCCCCTCGAACAACGTGGAGGGCGGGAGCAAGTCCGCAGAAGATGGCGGTCAGGATGGTCACGCCAAGAGCCGCGAGAAGAACAGGCCCGTTCATGCCAATGACCGTTTCGTCCGGCAGAGCGCCAGCGGGAATTAACGCGACGACTAGTTTCAGTCCGAAGTAGGCCAACGCGCAACCCGCGCCTGCCGCGGCCAGCGCCAGCACAAAGCTCTCCACAAGAAGTTGCCGGACAATACGGCCGCGGGTTGCACCCAGCGCGGCACGAATCGCGAGTTCCCGTTCCCGCGTAGTGGCACGAGCGAGCAACAAGTTTGAAACGTTGCTGCAGGCGATCATGAGCAGCAGGAAAACGGCAACGAGCAACGCATACAGTGTCTTGCGAAAGTCTCCGATAAGACTGTCAAGCATTGTCTGCGGCACGATCGCAAACTTTTCCTCTGGAAAAATTCCATTCGGGTTTGGCTTATGCAAACGGTGCGCAATGGAATTGAGATTGGCTCCCGCCGTAGTCAAACTGACACCTCGCTTGAGGCGTCCAGCCATCTGTAACCTGTCATACTCGCGAGTGGCGGGAAGCCAAAAGTTCGCGTCGAAGGCGTTGAACCGCGAGGGCATGATTCCGATAAGTGTTGTTGGCCTTCCGTTCAGTACAAAGACTGTTCCTACGATTCTGGGATCGCCGCCAAACTCCCTCTGCCAGAGCCGATAGTTCATCACGAACACGGGCGCAGCTTCAGGCCTGCCGTCTTCCTCTGAGATCATTCGGCCCAGCAATGCTGGTACGCCCAAGTAGTCGAAAGTATTTGCCGTAACCACCGCTCCGAATGAAAAATACCGAACCGATTTGCCGTCGTCGTATGTGGGGCGCATGCGCGCGTAGCCGATGACGTCTTCAAATACGTCATTTTGTTCGCGGAAGGCGCGCACTTCTTCCGCGTTGAAATACCGACGGTCTTTCGAGTTGTTGCCGTCGGTCAAATCATGAAGTACGGCTACGACAGACCTGTCGAAATTTTTATAAGGGAGCGAGTGGAAAAATACGTTGTAGACGACGCTGAAGACAATCGTCGAAGCGCCGACGCCGAGGGCCAGAGCGATTATCGCGATAAGCGAAAAACGACTGTCTTTGCCAAGGCTGCGGAAGGCATAGCGGAAGTCACGAGCCAGACCGTCGAGGTGACTCTCCATGCGCTCAAACTCTACACCGAAGGGGATGAAAATTGTAGCGAGCTAGTCAGCGGCGATATGCAGCTCGCCGTCGGAACTTCGGCGACGTTTCGCATTCCTGCGGGAATGCGCTCGATCAATGCGCAGGCTGTGGTGCGTTTTGTGCGCTCGCATCAGG
>Ga0310038_10002772_pt1 | contig 12812 bp, 9 predicted proteins | sample Sb_taG_6_FD_200461 | JGI IMG/M metagenome (GOLD analysis project Ga0310038, IMG submission 200461) | Peat soil microbial communities from Weissenstadt, Germany - Sb_50d_4_PS metaG (v2) (version 2) | ecosystem: Environmental > Terrestrial > Soil > Wetlands > Peat | place: Germany: Weissenstadt... | reverse complement strand
TGTTTGGCGACCTGCCCCAGGACAAGGACCTGAAGGATTGGGTCAACGAAATTACTCATCACACCATGCTGCACGAGACCACCAAGACGTTCATGGAAGGTTTTCGTTACAACGCGCATCCCATGGCGATGCTGGTGAGCACGGTTGCAGCCCTGGCCACGGTATATCCCGAGGCGAGGGAAATTCACGATCCCGCCAATCGCCTGCTGCAGATAAAGCGGCTGGTTGCCAAGATGCCCACCATGGCTGCCATGGCGTACCGGCACAGTCTGGGCTTTCCCTATCAGTACCCGGACAACGACCTAGGGTATGCCGAAAATTTCATGAACATGCTATGGAAGATGGTGGAACCGAAGTACACCGCGAATCCGGTGTTGGCACGCGCACTGGACATTCTGTTTATCCTGCATGCCGATCATGAGCAGAACTGCAGCGCCAATGCCATGCGTTGCGTGGGCAGTTCACAAGCCGATCCTTATCTGACCACGGCGGCCGCGGCCGCGGCGCTGTCGGGACCGCTGCACGGAGGCGCCAACGAAGAAGTGCTGAAAATGCTGGATGAGATCGGCTCCAAGAACAACGTGCCGGCTTATATCAAAGGAGTCAAGGACGGACACGGGAAGCTGATGGGATTCGGGCACCGGGTCTACAAGAACTACGATCCGCGAGCCAAGATCATCAAATGGACGGCCGAGCAGGTGTTCGAAGTGACCGGGCGTAATGCCAAACTGGATATCGCGCTTGAACTGGAGCGCATCGCGCTTGAGGACGATTATTTTATCAAGCGCAAACTGTATCCGAATGTGGATTTCTACTCGGGCATCATCTATCAGGCGATGGGCTTCAAGCCGGAGATGTTTACGGTGCTGTTTGCCATCCCGCGCACGGTAGGATGGCTCGCCCAGTGGCAGGAGATGCTGAACGATCCCGAGCAGAAAATTGCTCGCCCGCGGCAGGTCTGGACGGGGCACGAGACGCGTGAATTCGTGCCGCTGGCCAAGCGCAGTGCCGTGGCGGCGTCGCGCTGATGTAGGGTAACCAGGGTTAAATGGACGTCGGATGAACGCCCCGGGGCGGACCATCCGCCGTACCAATCGTCGTACAAGCAAAAGGCCCAAGGACAACTGTCCTTGGGCCTTTCCATTGTCACTTTCTGCGGCCACCGACGGTTTGGACAGGTCCGGATGCGGGGAACGGCAGAATTTTCTTGACATGGCCGGTGGAATCAGGGTAAAAGCTTATGCTGCTAAAGAGAGCGAGCGTTCGCTTTGGCTTGACGCTGACACGGAGCGCGCCCCGCCCTCGGAGGAAAGCAGGTGCCTAAGCTACTGGACAACACCTTCGAGAAGAACAAGCGCAAGATCGAGCGGGCCGCGCTGCAATGTTTCACGCGCAAGGGGTTCCATGGCACCACGGTCCGCGAAATTGCCAAGAAGGCGGGCGTGTCGATGGGCAAGCTCTACATCTATTACGCCACAAAAGAGGACATCTTTATCGACCTGGTGCAGCACATGGGCCGCAAGATGGATGTCATCCGCCAGAAGGAACTGATTCCGTTGATGGAATCTCTGGATCCCGATTCGCTAAGAGAACTGGCGAGAGCGATCGGACGGGTGGTCTCTGAAAACCTGGATTACTGGCGACTGATGTACATCGATGTGGTTGAGTTCCGGCACAAGCACTTCATTCATAGCTTTCGTGAAATCGCGGGAGGGTTGCGGGTGTATGCCAATGCGATGATTCGGGAGTCGAAGGTGGCGTTCCCAGCGGGAGTCGATCCCTCCCTCGCCTATACCGCCATTTACCTGCAATTTTTCACTTACTTCCTGGCGGAAGAACTTTTTGGAGCAAAACGGCACCTGGGTATGAGCGACGAAGAGGCAATCGAGCAACTCGTTCTTCTCTATACGGGAGGACGCGCGGTATCGCGGAAATGAATTTAGCGGCTGGAGCATAAGGAGAAGGGTATGCAAACGCGAAGGGCGGTTCCACTTTTTGCATGGGTAGGGTTTCTCTTGTTTGCCGGTCTGGCGTGGGCGCAATCTCCGACGACCGGACAGATCACGGGAGTGGTGAAGGATGCGACCGGAGCCGTGGTTAGCGGAGCAAGGGTCACTCTAACCAACGCCGCTGGAGTGCAGCGCGAGACCAGCAGCGATGCGACCGGACATTTTGTTTTCTCGCTTGCACCTCCCGGCGCCTACCGTGTGGAGGCGGAAAAGGCCGGATTCAGCAAGGCGGTGGAAGAAGGCGTCGTCGTCCGCATCACGGAAACAACGAATCTGGATGTCCGCCTGGAAGTAGCGTCACAAAAGGCGGTGATTGAAGTCGCCGCCCAAACGGCCTTGGTAGAAACCGAGAGCGCCGCTCGGGGCACAGTCATCGAGCAGGAGCAAATCCGCCAGTTGCCGCTGCCCACCAGGAATTTCCAGCAACTGTTGACCCTCACCCCAGGCACATCCGGTCCGGTGCAGAGCTCATCAGAACTGGGCCGGGGCGCGGCGCCGATTTATGTCAACGGGAGCCGCTCGACCTCGAACTCGGTGGTCATCAACGGTACCGACGCAAATTCCATCGGCACCGGTTCCACGCCCAATCTGGCGGTGCCCGCCACGGATTCCCTGGAGGAGTTCATCGTCCAGAGCAGCCAGTATGACGCGTCACAGGGCCGCGTGGCTGGCGGCATCATCGCGGCAGTTACAAAATCCGGGACTAACAATATTCATGGAAACCTCTACGAATTCTTTCGCAACACCCACCTTGATGCCAACAACTTCTTCCTGAACCGCTCGAGCGTTCCGCGACCACCCTACCAGCGCAATCAGTTCGGAGGCACATTAGGCGGTCCACTGGTGAAGGATCGCGTGTGGTTCTTCGCGTCCTATCAGGGCAGTCGCGAGCGAAATGGCACCTCGCTGTTAAATTCCATTGGGACGGTAGTCGTTCCCGAGAGCCTGACAAACGACCGCTCCGAGCAGACCCTGGACAATCTGGCTCAATCCTATGGAGTGGCATTCTGTGCAACATCGCCCAATCTGAATTGCCTCCAAAACAATAATCTAATGGCCGATTATCTCCTGAAGGCCACATTGCTCAATGGCTCTAACGTGATCCCGTCGGCCCCGACCAACTGTATTCCGGTAAATGGCGTCTGTAGCGCACCGGTCGTAGGTGTTTCTAAGTTCCGGGAGGACCAGTTAAACACGAATCTGGACTTCCAACTGTCGTCGAAGAACCGGTTGTCCGCCAAGTTCTTTGGCGCGAACAATCCTGCCACGCAAGCCTTATTCAACTTGTTCGGACTGGCGAATGCCCTCCCCGTTCCCGGTTTTGGCGGCACCGCGAATCTCAATCAAAGGGTGCTGTCGTTAGACGACACGCACATCTTCTCTTCGCATGTAGTGAATGACTTGCATTTTGGGTTTGGTTTCATCACCACGGGTTCTCAACCGCAGGAACCATTTTCGGCCACCGATGTGGGAATTACCTCGCCGCTCGGCACCCTGTTCAAGGGGATGCCGGAAATCTCGGTGGCAAACTACTTCGACTTGGGAGCGAGCCCATTCGCCGACAACGGCGGAATCGAGAAGACCTACGCCGTGGGCGACACCTTAAGCTGGCAGAAGGGCCGCCATAGCCTGAAGTTCGGCATGGAGTACAAGCATCACGATCTGAATGAGACTTTCAACCTCTATACCCGCGGCCAGATGTTCTTCCTCGGATTTTCCGGCAACCCATTTGCCGATTTCCTCGGGGCCGTCGCTGACACGGCCGGTCTCACCATCATGGGCTCCGGCGTAAACAACCGGGATGTTCGAGCACAGGACTGGAACGGATTCGCCAATGATGACTGGCGCGTAACGAATCGGTTAACGCTCACGCTGGGCGTCCGCTACGATTTTTTTGGCCCGTTCACCGAAGCCGAAGGGCGATTCATCGGATTTGATCCGACACAGATCACGACGGTTCCGATACCCGCGCTTTATGGCGGTGGGTTGGCGATCACAGGGGGATTCGTGCAAGCATCCAATGCGAAAAACCCACTGCCTAGAATCCCACTGGTGCAACCGTCCCTGGTCCCGTCCGACAAGAACAACTTTGCGCCTCGAATCGGCTTTTCCTGGCAACCACGTTCCGACAACCGCCTGGTGGTGCGCGGCGGTTACGGCGTTTACTACGACCGGGCGAATTCCCGGCTGCTGAACAATCAGATCCTCGACTTCCCCTACTACACGCTGGCCCAGGCATTCTTGACGCCCATCTCCACACCATTCGTCACGGTTCCGCTGCCGAGCCAGTTTCCATTGGCTTTCAACGATCCGACCTACTTTATCCCAGGTATCGCCGGCCCGCCGGCGTTCATGCCGCGGGCGCCGAGCGCTGTCTTCCCGGCACCGGTTCAGCCGGTCTCCGCCAACGGCATCTATCCAGATCTTCACGACTTCCGCACGCCCTACATTCAACAATACAGCCTGGGCGTTGAGAATGAGTTCGCCAACAACTGGATGTTGGATTTGAGCTATGTCGGCTCAACCGGGCGTAAGTTGTATCGGCTCGTGGACCAGAACCAGGCTGTTGTTCAGACTTTGCTGGGCCCTGCAGGACTCTATTATCCGGGATTGTCGAGTCTGGCGGTGCAGAGCTTTGGTGTCCACACGATGCAGAGCTCGTCAAATTCGAGTTACAACTCTCTGCAGGCAAGCGTAACCAAGCGGTTCTCCTCCGGGCTGCAATTCCTCGCCTCTTACACCTGGAGCCATTCGCTGGATGACTATTCGGGCGATCCCACGGGCACGAGCGACGTCACGGTTGTCCCTGGGAACCAGGCACCCGGCCAGATGAATAACTATGCCAGTTCCGACTTTGACCGGCGCAATCGCTTTGTGTTCAGCGGCACCTATGATCTGCCAAAGTTCTACAAAGGTGGTTCGGGTTTCGCCCGACAGGCGGTAAATAGCTGGCAGTTAGCCAGCGTTCTAACCCTGCAGAGCGGCACGCCGTTCTCGGTTCTGACCAATGAAACTGCCTTCGTGCAGGCACGCGCCGACGCCGTTGCGGGGTGTAATCCGGCGGGGAGCGGCAGCGTCAAATCGCGGTTAGTTGATTACTTCAATGTCGCCTGTTTTACGGCTGCACCGGCTACCGCCGCGGGCGGCTTCGGCAATTCAGGACGCAACATCTTGCAAGGGCCGAGTCAACAAAATGTGGATATTTCCATTGTCAAGTTTTTCCCCATCACCGAGCGAACGAAACTTGAATTCCGCTCAGAGTTCTTCAATGCGTTCAATAAGGTGAGCTTCCAAAATCCGGTCAATAGCCTCGGATCACCCTACGTCGGGCAGATACTGGCTACCAGCACCGGCCCGCGGGTGATTCAGTTCGCGCTCAAGCTCAATTTCTAGATAAGGATCAGGGAGGCTGCACACGTGTGCGGTCCTCCCTAGCCTAGAACATGAGCCTGAGGGGATTGAAAGACAAAGTGGTAATCGTGACCGGCGCCGCTGCCGGGATCGGGCGCGCCACCGTGCGCAGATTCGCGGAAGAAGGATGCCGCGTCGCGGCCTGGGATCTGAACGCGGCGGCTCAATCCGAAATCAGCCGCGAAGTGAGGTCGGAAGAAAACCGGGGATTGTTCCGCAAGATGAATGTCGCGGAGGCTGCGGATGTGGAGGCGGCGGTTGCAGAGGTGGTGGACCGCTGGGGCCGCATCGACGCGCTCGTCAACAACGCGGGCATCGTGCGCGACGATCAACTGGTGAAGTGGAAAGACGGGGCGGTGGCCAAAATCATGGCCGACGACACCTTTGATGCCGTGATCTCGGTCAATCTCAAGGGAGTGTTCCATTGCGCGCGGGCGGTCGTTCCGCACATGATCCGCGCTGGGGGCGGCGTCATTTTGAACGCTTCTTCGATCGTCGGCCTATACGGGAATTTCGGGCAGACGAACTACGCCGCAGCCAAGGCGGGAGTGATCGCGTTTACGCAAACTTGGTCGCGCGAACTCGGTAAACACAATATTCGAGTGAATGCCGTCGCACCGGGCTTCATTGCCACGGAATTGGTCCGCAGCATGCCGGAGAAAGTCATCCAGGGCATGGTGTCGCACACGCCGCTGGGACGAATGGGATCTCCGGAAGATGTCGCTGAAGCCTACGTCTGGCTGGCTTCCGACGCCTCGGCTTTCATAACCGGTAGTGTGGTTTCGGTGGATGGAGGCTTGGTTTTGGGCACTTAATGACTACGGGTGGCGAGTATTCAACGAGATATGGATCGTGATACCGGTCGATCAGAAGGAATACTTGGAAGGAATGCAATGACTCCGCAGAAGACGCCTGCGAATTGCTACATCAAAGTAACTCGTTCAGCGCAGGGACGCGTGCCCGGTGATGGAGTGGAACTCGCCTTCGGTTATTGGCCAGGCCGCGGCGCGCCGGTTGTGGGCCTGCACGGCCTGACGGCTTCACACATGAACTTCGTCGGTGTTGCCGAACGACTGGCGGGCCGATGCGCGTTCTTTGCTCCCGACCTCAGAGGGCGCGGCGATTCCGATAAACCCGAAGGGCCATACGGCCTCGCCCAACACGCGCGCGATGTGGCCGCAGCTATGCGCGCCATGGGACTCGGCTCCAGCATCATCATAGGCCATTCGATGGGCGCCTTCGTGGCGACTGCGCTGGCTGCAATGGAACCGAGCCTTGTGTCCGGCCTCGTTCTTATTGACGGAGGTTATGTGCCCGACACGCCGCTCGCCGGTTCGCCCGGGAACGATCCCAACGCGGCGCTCGCGCTCCGTATCACGCATTTGCGCCAAACCTATCCTTCTCGGCAGGCCTATCGGGAGTTCTGGCGGACTCAGCCGCATTTTCCTCCCGAAGAATGGAACCCATGGGTGGAAGCTTTTCTGGATTATGAAGTCGGTGGCGATTCAACAGTGCAACCGAAAGCCTCGGAGGCGGCGGTGCGCGCCGATCTGCTGGAGGTTTTTCAGCGCGACGCGATCAACGAACGACTGAGATCCATTCACGTGCCGACGTTGTGGCTGCGCGCCGACAGCGGCATGACGCCCGGGCAGCCACCGCTGTTCCCGGATGCGCGGGCAGCAGATTTCCGGACTTACCTGCCCCAGATCGAGGACCACAAGATCACCGGCACTACGCATTACACCATCGCCATGGGTGAACACGGAGCGGCGAGGACCGCCGATCTTATCTGTGAACTGGCCAGCCGGCATGGTTCGCGGGTGACGGCATAATAAAAGGATTGGGGTCCGAACACTAGGGCTTAACCATCGGAGGAACTTACCGTCATGGCAGAAGGAGGCGGGTGTGCCGGGACATGGATCGCTGGAACCGCTCGCGCTGCCGGGGGCTCGCGCAAATTCAAACTCTGGGTGCCGGGAACGGTGGAAGGATCTCCGGGAAAGGGACGCGCATGGCCTCTCGTCATGCTGCTGCACGGTTGCACGCACGATGCGGAGGACATGGCAGAGATCTCGGGGATGAATGAGGTCGCCGAGGCAAACCGGTTCCTGGTGGTGTATCCCGAGCAGACGCGGCTAGCCAATCTACTGAAGTGCTGGAACTGGTTTCATCCGAAACACCAGGCGCGCGATGCTGGTGAACCCTCGATTCTGGCAGCGGTCGTCGAGCAGGTTCGTTCCACTCACAATGTCGATCCAGATCGCGTTTACGTGGCGGGCGTTTCCGCCGGGGGAGCGATGGCTTGCATTCTGGCGGCGACCTATCCGGATGTTTTCGCAGCCGTTGCTGTATTTGCCGGAGCAGAATTCAAGGCCGCCACGAGTGGCTCTCAGGCGCTCGCGGCCATGAAGCGAGGTGGGCCGGATCCGGTCCGCCAAGGGCAGCTTGCCTTTGAAGCAATGCACGCCGGCCTCGCACGCACGAACAGACGGCGCATGCCTGCGATTGTGTTTCAAGGCTCTGCAGATCCGCGCGTGAGTCCCGTCAATGCCGATCAGGCCATTGCCCAGTGGAGCACGACGAATGCGTGTCTCGGGGCCGAGCATGCAGAGAGCGGGTTTGTCCTGACCGAGAAAGTTATCGAGGACAAAGTGCCGGACGGTTATACCTATCTAAGGCATGTCTTCGAGGAAGCCGACGGCCGTCTGCTGATGGAAAAGTGGTTGGTGCAGGGGCTGGGACACGCCTGGTCGGGCTCTCCGAAACCCAGCAGATACGGTGACCCCAAGGGCCCCAATGCCAGCGCGGAAACCTGGCGTTTTTTCTCGGAAGCCACAAAATGAACATTGGCTCGCTTCTTCCCCGACACGCTCGCTACCGTCCGAACCACACCGCCGTGGTTTTTGAAGACTGCCGGCTGAACTTTTGCGAATTCAATGCCCGTGTAAACCGGCTCGCCAATGCGCTGTCCAGTCTAGGGGTGAGGAAAGGGGACAAGGTCGCGACGATCCTGCCTAATTGTCTGAGTCTGCTCGATACTTACTGGGCGGCGGCAAAGATCGGCGCCGTGGTCGTGCCGCTCAGCCCCCTGTTGCGTGAAAAGGCTCTGGCCGCACTCATTCGCGATTCCGATTCGGGGACGATCATCGCGAGTCCCGATTTTGCCGAGCCACTGACTGCCATCAAGCATGAGCTAAACGTTCCGGACGAACGCTTCATCCTTACGGGGTCGTCGCAGGTCTCAGGATTTCAAAGTTACGACGCGCTGACAGATCGAGCCAGCGAGGCCGAGCCTGCCCAGGTCGAAATTGTGGATGACGATCCCTACAACATCATTTACAGCAGCGGCACGACAGGTACGCCCAAGGGAATCGTGCATACGCATTACATACGCGCCATTTACTGCACGCTCTTTGCTTCGACTTTCCGCATGACCCCGGAGAGCGTGGTGCTCCACTCGGGCTCCATCGTTTTCAATGGCGCCTTCGTCACGCTCATGCCTGCGATGTACCTAGGTGCGAAGTACGTTTTACTCAAGAGCTTCGATCCACGGACATTTGTGGAAACGGCGGAGCGTGAGAGGGCCACGCACATCATCATGGTCCCGTCGCAGATTGTTGCGCTGCTGGGCTCGCCTCATTTTTCGGCGGAAGCGCTGAAGTCGTTCGAAATGATTTGTTCCGTAGGCGCCCCGCTGCATGTGGAGCATAAAGAGAAGCTGAATCGCTCACTGCCCGGCAGATTTTATGAACTCTACGGGCTGACGGAAGGATTCATTACGGTTCTCGACAAGAACGATTACGCATCCAAGCCAACTTCTGTCGGCCCGCCGCAACCGTTTTTTGAGATGCGGATCATGACTGAGCAAGGGAAGGATGCCGCTCCGGGAGAGATCGGGGAGATTGTCGGACGTGGGCCGGCGCTGATGCCGGGTTATTACAAGCGGCCTGATCTGACTGCCCAGGCGATCGTCGATGGCTGGCTGCACACCGGCGATCTCGGTTATGTCGACGAGGATGGATTCCTGTTCCTGGTCGATCGCAAGAAAGACATGATTATTTCCGGCGGCGTCAACGTGTTTCCCAAGGATATTGAAGAAATCATCGTGCGGCACCCGGCGGTGCGCGAAACGGCGGTGTTTGGCGTTCCTGACGAAAAATGGGGCGAGACTCCAGTGGCAGCCGTAATTCTGGACAAGACCAGCACGATCACCGCGGAAGAACTGTGCTCCTGGATCAACGAGCACGTTGACGCCAGGAATCAGCGTGTCCGCTCGGTGGTATTGATGCAGGATTTTCCGCGCAGCACCGCGGGAAAAACGCTCAAGCGTATCCTCCGTGAACCGTACTGGGCCGGGCGAAACGAAAAGATGTAGGTCATCTGGAGGCCAGATGGCAAGGGACTCGATAGCTTCGGAGCGCAGTTCCGTTCTTACCAGTTTGGTCCAAACCTTCGTTTCCGCTATTGACAGTTTTTCGGGTGCGCATAAGCTGAGGACAGCTTAAAAGGAATCTCCGAGGTCGTCTCCCATGTGGAAATCGTGGTACAGCAGAGTGTTCTGCGCCGGGTGGTTGGGTTTGTGTTTCTGCACCGTGGCGCTCGCGCAGGATCCTACCAAGGTCGAGCCCACGCATTACAGTCTGGCTTTTGAGAATGAGTATGTGCAGGTGGTGAACGTCCATTATGGGCCGCATGAGAAGTCGGGTCTGCACGCGCATATTGGAGGCGTGGTCGTCATTCTCACGGCGGGGCATCTCCGCTTCACGGACGAAAATGGCAAGACAAAAGAGGTATTTGCCAAGCCGGGCGAGTCGCGCTGGTACCCACCGTTCAAGCACAAAGTGGAAAATCTCGGGGATACGACATACAACGCCGTCTATATCGGAATCAAGTCCAAGCATTTGACCAATGAAGCCAGCATGAAAGCTGGATCATCGGAGATGGAAATGGATGACCAGACGAAGAAGCTCGTGGCAGACGCGCTGCTGGCCGCGATGAAGTGAGGTTGCGGCTAACGCGGCGCTGACAGCAGCAGGCTTGGACTTTCCTTCTTGTGCTTCATGGAAAACAGGAACTGCATTCCGAGGTAGCCGAAGAATTGCGGCTGACCGCTCGCCGGTCCGCGGAAACTGCGACCGGCCATGAACAACAGCAAGAAGTGCTCTCCCAGCTTGCAGCGGCCTCCGCCATCAAACGTGTTCCAGTGGTTGGCACCATTGGTGTTGGCAGTGTTATAAAGCTCGCCATCCAGTTCCAGTCGTTTGTTGACATCATGACCCACCACCAATCCCGTAGCCCAGGCTGCGCCCCTATTACTGGCGAACCAATAGCCGACTTCTGGATTGATCTCGAACGTCCCGACCTTCTTGGTTAGCTCGATGGGCAGATAGAACCTGGTGCCGGGGTCGGTCAGGCCACGCTGCACTGAGTTATCGGGGTTGTTGAACTCGAGCTGGGGATAGGTCGAAATCTGCAGGCCCTTTTCGTCATCATCATAGAAACGCCACTTCACTCCCGCCAGCGACTTGCCCAGGCCGCTACGAGTCGGACCGCCGTCGTCCCCAACCACCAGGTACGGCACCTGATACTTGAGCTGGATTCGGGGACCCCAGCCGTAGTTGGCGTCAAGGATGGGAGCGTTGTAGATGCGCTCAATGGGATGGCGCTCGTTGTAGGCCGCGACGTTGACCTCCCAGTTGCCGTTGCCGGGAGTACCGGGATCATCGCCGATGAAGGGCGGCCCGGCCTGGGCCGCGGCCGGCAGCGAGAGGGCGAGCAGCGCCAGGAGCAGCAGCGGGGCGGCGAGTATTGCGACAGGAACCTTTTCGCGGAGCAGCGCGGCGAGAGTGGTCAGAATCGGAATTCCTTTTTGACTTCGGGCGATCTCAAATCGGATCAAGCGCTGTTATCAGTCTAACCATTGTTGCGGATTGCCGATGGCCTCCACCAGATCGCGCAAAAACTCCGCTGCCCGGGCACCATCCACGACACGATGATCGCTCGAAAGCGTCAAAGTCATCATGGGACGGATGCCGGGACGAGCATCCGGACCGGCACCGACCGGCACGACTCGGCCAGCGATTCGTCCCACGGCAAGAATCGCGGCCTGCGGCGGAATGATGATCGCGGTAAATGCGTCGACCCCGAACATGCCCAGGTTGCTGATCGTGAAGGTTCCACCCGCGATATCGGACGGACGCAGCTTGCCGCCTCGTGCGCGTTCCGCCAGGTCGCGTCTTTGTTCCGCGATCTCGCCCAGCGTGGCTTTGTCGGCATTCGGAATCACCGGCGCTACTACTCCATCGTCTACTGCCATCGCTAGTCCGATGTTGATCGCGGCATTGGAGCGAATTCCTGCACCGGCCCAGCTTGCGTTCATGCGCGGGTGCTTCTGGAGAACACGGGCAACCAGCGCGGCCAGCAGATCGGTGTGCGTGAGTTTCACTGCGCGTGATTTTTCAAATTCAGCGGCGAACTTCTGCCGCGCGTCGTTCAGCGCGCCGGCGTCTACCTCCCGGACGACAAAGAAGTGGGGAACTGTCGTCCAGCTTTGCGTGGTTCGTTCCGCCATCAGACGGGCGACGGGGCTGCCGCTGGCGCTGTCTAGCGCGCCGGTCGCAGCAGCGGCTTTGGATTCCGCGGCGGCGAGAATGTCAGAAGCGAGGATTTCCCCGCCGGGCCCCGATCCGCGGACATGCGCAAGATTGACGCCACGCTCGCCGGCCAAACGCCGCGCTTTGGGAGAAATCTTAATGGACGCTGCGGACAGTTCCGCAGAGGACGTCGCCGTCACAGGTTGAATTGGCGGCGCCGCTGTTGAGGTCGCGGCGGCAGTTATTTTTCTTCCCGATTCTATGGCCACTTCATCCGCCGGAGGAGCTTCTCCGGGACCGACGATCCAGGCGATGGTTCGGCCTACCGGCACTTCGGTCCCGGCCTGCACCTTGATGCCGGCGAGTACGCCAGCACCGGGGGATTCGATCTCCATGACTGCTTTGTCGGTTTCGACCTCCAGCAGCGGCTCGCCTTTGGCGACGGACTCGCCTTCTTTTTTCAGCCACGAAATGAGCTTGCCAGTTTCCTGAGCCATTTCGAGCGCGGGCATAACCACACTGATCGCCATAATTGGATAACCGGTAGAAGCTTTCGTAGAGACGAGGCTTGCCTCGTCTCACACTACTGACACTGCTTGCGCAGTGATAGACCTTTTGAGCTGTGGTTGCGCTTAAGACGCGGCGAGCCGCGTCGCTACGAGAATGCCTTCTAGTCGCCTACTCCTACGCGCTCCTGCCGGGAGCTTGCTTCGATCATCTCCCGCACGCGCTTGCTTGGTTTCGATTCTGTTTCTCGAATTGCTGGAAGCGGGCCATCCACGGTGAAGTAGTGCCGGCC
>Ga0310038_10002754_pt1 | contig 12845 bp, 8 predicted proteins | sample Sb_taG_6_FD_200461 | JGI IMG/M metagenome (GOLD analysis project Ga0310038, IMG submission 200461) | Peat soil microbial communities from Weissenstadt, Germany - Sb_50d_4_PS metaG (v2) (version 2) | ecosystem: Environmental > Terrestrial > Soil > Wetlands > Peat | place: Germany: Weissenstadt... | reverse complement strand
GTATCGACGCCGTCGCCGGTCTCGTCAGGCGCACCCCTGGCTTCACCGTTCGATCAGTGTCGACCGCTACGACGCCACCACCCAGCGCGGCGCCCGCCTCGATTGTCGTCGCTGCCAACGCGCTCAGCGCGTACGGCCTACGTGGCTCGCTGTTCAACGACGACGAGCTGACGCAGCGGGCCGCCGCCAACCGCGAACTGTGTACTTCCGGGCTGCCGAGGGTCGGTCATGGTGCAACAGGTCGGCCCACTTTGGCCGCCAGCAGGAGATCCTGGTCGCCGAGGCCACCAGCTCCGTCGCCCCAGAGGTCGGGCCGGCCACACCATCCGCCGTAATACACCCCATCGGCGAGCGACAGCCCGTGTCGCTCGAAAAGCTCCTTTACATAGCCCTCTTCGTAGCCAGTCGAAAGCTCCGGAACTTTGTCGTTGACAGTCCAATACGCTCCGTGGTCGTGTCTGAAGCGAAGGGAGCCTTTTCCGGCGTCCATCATCTCGATGGACTCGGCGTTCAGGATGTAGAAGGTCGCGTAGCAACGCCCCCCTGGGCGTAACACGCGCGAGATCTCGGCGATGTATCGGTGCGTATCCTCAGGGAGCATGTGTGTGAAGACGGAGACGAGTACAACGAGGTCGAAGGCGTCGTCCGCGTATGGAAAGGTGTAGTCCGATGCCTGCACGTGCCCGCCAGGGTTGTACTCCTTGTTGAAAATGTCGGCCAACGTGAAGTGGAAATTTGGGTATCTACCTGCAATATGCTCATTGCACCAATCGATTCCTGACGGGACGATGTCCAGACCATCGTACGAGCCGCCGCCCTTCAGATAGCGTGTCAGCGGAATGGCGAGTCGTCCGATCCCGCAGCCAATGTCCAGTACACGCGACTCCGGCGTGATGACGCCCAGTCGGGTCAGACGGTCGACTGCTTCCTGCGCGCCTTCCTTGAAATCAACGCTCCCAACGAAGATCTTGGACCTCGGCGGAATCAGCTCGTCAGACTGACTGGGAGCTGATTCGATCAGATCGAGCAGAACAAAGTACAGCTTGCGCAGGGTCCAGCGGACGCGCCTCGGGATGGCCGGCATGAGCACGCTGTTGAACCACTCTTGTCGGTGCAGTAGGTGCCTAAACCTATCTAGGGCAGAACCGAGTCTCTCCAGCACGGTGCGTGCCAAGCGAGTCACGTCTGTACTCATCCGGCTATGTCTGTCCTCCGAGCTCATACTCGCTCCAATCTGCCGAAGCCGGTACGCCGTCACTGCGAACGATGCAGCCCACGCGTCCGAGCCGGCCGATGCTTGCTCGCTGCTCACTCGACCCCGCCATGACGCGCTGCGCCAGCCCGAAAGAATTCTGACATTGCAGTCCGCGCCCAGATAGAGCCGACCGGGCTGAACCGGCACAACGTTCCGACAACAACTGGCAGCCGGTGGCGGTCACCTCGTCCACCCCGACCACCCCCTCGGATACCCGATCGCCTTTGGGCCATCCCGGTCCGCCCGATGAGCGACTGTGGCTGGGTCGATGCCGAGCGACTCGTCGGGGTGTGGCCTCCGACACCGCCGTGCGAGGCCCGACGAGTGGACCGCGGCGGGGGTCTTCGAGCGCCTGGCCGAGCTGATGCTCACTGGTCCCAACGAAATGATCAGCTTGCAGTGCGATGAGCTCAACCTCGACGGATCCATCCCAAGCGCTACCGAGCGGGGGCCGCGTGGACGGGCAGGAGCTGCAGGTGGCCGCGCAGCAGACAACGGGGTGGCATACCGTGACGACGGGCACCACTCCGGGTGGCATACCGTGACGACGGCACCACCCCGTTGGCGAGCATGGACGTTGCCGAGGTCCAGGTGTACTCGTAGTGCGGCGCACGGGGTGCGCCTGAGGGATCGAGGCACGACCCGGGCGGTGTGGTCCGCGGAGACCGCGACTCCCTAAGGTGGGCCGGAAACGCTGCCGGCGATGGTCGCCAGCAGCGCGGGGAGCGAGAGCGTGTGTGAGCCGACAACGGGGGCAACTGTCGACGCGAGATGCGCCCCCTCCCCCGTCGTGACCACTCAACGTGAGATCCGATAATGGCCCCACCCAGCCTGCTTGACGTGCCACACCTCGACGAGTGGGCACCCCAGTGGGATCAACTGGTGGATTCCTCCCCCCTTCCGTCGCCTTTCCTGCGATCGTGGTGGCTGGCCGGGACCGGTGGCCCTGGCGGGCACTTCCTTCTGGTCGTCGACGATGCGCGACTCCTCGGCGGCCTCGCCTTGGAGGAGCGCCGCCGGAAGTCGAGCCTCCGCGTGATGGGAGACGGGTCTTTGTGCCCGGATCACCTCGACCTGCTGGCCGCCCCGGGCCACGAGGCCGAAGTGGTCGGGGTCATCGGGGACTGGCTCTGCCGTCCTGGTGGACGACTCTTCGACCTCAGGGGCATCCGGGCCGGGTCGCTCCTGATCGAAACCCTGCCGGGTCGGGTTCGCCGCGAGCTGATGGCCGTGGCTCCCTTTGCGCCGTTGCCCGACAGCGCGGAGGCCTACCGGGCCACCCTGCCCTCGCAGTTCCGCCGGAATCTCCGTAAGTCCGCCGGTCGCCTGGAGGCCGAAGGCGTGCGTCACCGGACGATCCGGGGCCCGGCGGTCCTCGGGTGCCTCGACACCTTGCGCGAGCTCCACCAGTCGCAGTGGGGAAGCCGCTCTGGCTTCCTTCCCGTCTTCGACCACTTCGCGGCGGCATGTGTCGGTGGCACCGCGGCCGGTGAGGTGGTCGTCCACGAACTCGCGAGCGACAACCTGGTGGTCGCCACCGTGATTGCGTTCGAGGTGGCCGGCCGCGTGAGCCTCTATCAGAGCGCCCGGATCATCACCGATCCCCCCAGGCGGGATGCGACGACCGCGCTCATCGCCGCCATCATCGACGACGCCTGTGCTCGAGGCTTCACCGAAGTGGACTTCCTCCGAGGCGATGAGACCTACAAGGGACGGTTCACTACCAGGCATCGAGAGATGTTCAGGCTGGTGGCGGGCACAGGAGTCGTGGGCCGGCTCGGATGTCTCACCAGGGCGGCGACCTTCCGCGCCACCCAGACAGCAGTTAGATGCCTTCGTTTCGGGCGATCCACCGTCACCCGATGGAGGGCCTCACGCTCCTCCATCGGGTAGGTCGGTCCACCGGCAGTGGCCCGCGCCGTCCCGCTGCGTCGTGCTTATGTCCGCGGACCGAGCCGTATGCAGATGGGCGATGTCGCTCTTCATTTGGCAAGCGCCTCTGGGCGACGGTGGCCGAGACGTTTTCCGACGGACCAGACCCCCACGGCGCCGATCTTGGCTGCGTCGACGATGGCGGAGCGCCGGGGCTCGCGTGGTTCAGGTGCGCCTGCCGAGCGAGCGCGTTGAGGTCCTCAACGCACGTCTCACGCACCGAAGTGGCGGCATGGTGCGCAAGGGTGACGGACATCGAGGTGTCGGGTCCGTAGTGCACCCAGTGCGGCGTGCAGGGGGGGATCCCGACCGACCCCACCACGAGAGGGCCGCGGTGTCCGGATCCTGAGGCTCAGACTCTTGCCAAGGAAGGGAGACAGCTCCATCGTGCCGATTGACAAAATCAGGACAACAAACACCGCGACCGCCGTCCCGGTGGTGAAGAGGCGCGCCGCTCCGCGGCCTCGATCGGTCCGATCTTCGCCAAGAGGAGGAGTGGGATCCCGAGGGTGCCGACCGACGCCAGGATCAACGCCGTCGACGCCGCGGCGGCCGCGAGACCGACATCCTGAGCCACAAAGAGGTGCGTCACGACCGCCCCATAGGCGAGGCCGATCACCGCGATGGCTCCCTTCACGGCGACGAGGTACCCGAACGTGGTGAAGAGGCGCCGCAGCATGGAAGGGGACCGCGATCTGCGCCGCACCCGACCCCGACTCGCTCGCGGAGCTCATGCCGTGGTGGACCAAAACCGGCAAGCCAGCTCGGCTTCTCTACCCCAGCGGACCAGAGGGGAGGCCCGCAGAGCCGGACGCCGATCCACGCGACGGACGCGACCCGCGACGGCGTCACAATGGTGCCCATGTCATACTTGGGGCTGCCGTTGGGGTGCCGAGGCGCGACGGCTCATCTGAGAAGCTGCACTGGAAACTTAGGCCTGGAGCGGGGTCACGCGATGAGAGACAAAGTGCCGGGGCCCACTGATGTCACAGCAAATTCTTCCTGAGCGCGGCGAGGTGGCGGTCGAGCCCCTCCTCGACGCACCCGACATCCGGCATGAGCCACCGGCCCCGGAGAGTGCGACCACGCCCGTGACCGCCCCAGCAGGCCGGTCACGCCTCGGTGTCGTGCTGGCGTTGGCCGGTACAGGCCTGCTGATGCAGGGGGCGGCCGACGCCCTCGAACGCACTGGGCATGAGTCGCTCGCGCTGCCGCTCTTCCTCTGCGGCATCGCGCTCCCCTTCGCCGCGTGCGCATGGCGCCTGACTGGCACGCACGCATCACGAAAGGAGCGGATCTGGGTCTCACTCGTTCTCGGTCTCGGCCTCTTGGCTTCGTACGTCATGCACCACCCTCTCCTCTTGGACGGCTTCGACGAGCTGCTTCACGTTGGAACCCTCGAACACCTTCTCGACAGCCGTGCTGTGTTCCCCACCAATTCGATCCTGCCGGTAAGCCCCTACTACCCCGGACTCGAATTGGCCACGGCCGCCACACGATGGCTCACCGGCCTGCCCTTGGTGGTCGATCAGCTGTTCGTGCTCGCCGCCGTCCGTATCGTGCTCGTGCTGGTCGTCTTCCTCGTCGTGGAGCGTGCCTGCCACTCTTCGCGTGCGGGCGGTATCGGTGTGCTCGTCTACGCGGCCAGTCCGCAGTTCTACGGATTTGACGCCCAGTACGCCTACGAGACCCTCGCCCTCGCCTTCGCAGCGGCGGTGGTCTATCTCCTCTTCGTCTCGATCGATGCCGCACGACCCCGGATGGGGAGATTGTTCGCGCTCGCGCTCGGTTGCATCGGCGCGGTGGTCATCACCCACCACGTGACCAGTTGGCTCACCGTCGGCTTCCTCGTGGTGTGGGCCGTAGGGCTGTACCTCACGGCCCACCCTTGGCGCCGTCCCACGCCCGCTGGCGGCGAGCCACCCGTGGCCACCGAGCAACAGCTGATGGCCCAAGGCTCGACGATGCCCGACCGTGACCCACGCAGCAGGAGGAGGACCCAGGCCCGTATCGTCGGAATGGCCGCCGCGATCAGCGTCGTCGTCTGCGGTGCGTGGACCATCTACGTCGGCCGTCTTCTCAGCCAGTATGTCGTTCCCGTCTTCGCCGCCGCGTCCGCAGACATCAGCGAGGCATTGGGCAACGGTCACGGGAACCGGACGCTGTTCAGGAACGCAGCGGGTGGAGGATCCCCCGACTGGGAGATCATCCTCATCCTGGCGTCTGCCATCGGTTGGTGCCTGATCCTCGCTCCTTCGCTCTGGAGCGTCATCTTCAAGCGGAGTGTTCGTGGCGGAGCACTCCGCTACCTACCGGCCGTCATCGCAGCCACCTATCCGATCTCCCTGCTTGCCAACGTCTCGTCGAGCAGCAAGGCTGTGGCCGAGCGCGCCACCACCTTCATCTTCTTCGGCGTCGCAGTGGTCGTTGGCGCGTGGTTGGCGAGACGGATCTCGAGGGACCGTCGGATTATCGAGCGGGTCGCCACGATCGGCGTGGCAACCGTTGTCTCCGTGGGCAGCCTGCTCTTCGGCATAGGGCCGCCGGTGGATCTCTTGCCCGGGCCCTATGTCGTCGGCGGAGATGATCTGTCAGTGGGCTCCCCCTCACTGGCGGTAGCCCACTGGGCCGCCACCCACCTGCCGGCGGGTTCCCACGTTGCGGCCGACATAGACAACAGCGTGCTACTGAACGCCATCGGTGGCGTGGAACCGGTGACCGCCGAATCAGGGCTGATCAATCCGGAACTGCTCTTCTTCGACAAGTCGCTCAGCCTGTACGACATCTACCTCATCCGAAAGGCCGACGTCCGCTACATCATCATCGACGACCGACTCGCTCAGGGGCTCCCGCTGTACGGAACCTACATCGCCATGGGTGAACCGCCCACTCGACTCACCCTGGGCGAACTCAACAAATACAACTCGTATCCATTCGTCAAGCGCATCTACGACAACGGTCCGATCCAGGTATACGACGTGACGGATCTGCTCCCCCCCTCCCACCGGGCTCCACCTGCGGGCCCCCCGGTGGGAGGGACAGGTCTTGACGTGGGTCTCTTCCTCCTGGCCGTGCTGGTCGCCGTGATGTGGGTGCTCAGACTGCGCCGCCGCTCGGAGCCGGTCCATGACGCAGTGCACCTCGTGGTGTGCGGGGTGGTGGGCGCACTCGTGCTCGGTGTCTTCGGCGCCTTCCTCATCCGGCTGACCCACGTGCCACCCAAGGCGGCGGCCATCGTCGTCTTGCTCGTGCTCCTGGCGCTGAGCCTGCGCCCAGCGAACTGGCACCCGCGCCGATTGGCGGTCATCCGCCGACAGTCGACCGAGACTCCCGGACCATCGGCGTCACCCGCCGGGGCCTTCGACGTCTTCTCCCCCGTTGAACCGCAAGCTGGCCCGACGACCGCCGTAGGCTCCTTGTCCGACACCAGCCAACCGGACCCCATGTCGTCCATCCGTGCACCAAGCAGAACCCGTCGAGCGCGATCCCAAGTGTTCCTCGGTGGTCTCGGGCTGCTGCTCTTCGCCCTGGGTGCCTCCTTGGCCACGGTGGCGTCACTCAAGGAGTGGACGCCTCCCCCCGAGCTTTCGGTCACCACTGGGCCCCCGGCGCTGTCCATCGTCGGTGGACCCCCGGCGCTGTCCGCCGGCAATCGGACCCTCGACCGTTCGGTCGCAGACGTGCAGCTCGGTTCGGCGGGCCCCATCGCCGCCAGCATCGAGGTCACCCGAGGTGGCAGAAGGGTCTGGCAATCCCGCCTGGCGCAGACCACCGCGGCTCAGAGCGTCGACCTTCCCGCGGACCTGCTCCACCAGGGTTCTCGCGTGCTGCTGGTCTCGGGTGGGCATACCCTGCGCGAGGTCGACGGCTGACCCATACCCCCTCGTTCGCATCCACCCACCCGACTGGTCCTGGGCTGAACGTGTAGCTCTGGCCGGGGTGGCCAGATGGCCCGAAGGAGCCCTGCGCAGTCCGACCGGAAGGTCGTCGGGGTCAGCAGAAGCTCAGATGGTCCGGTCCCCGCCCAGGGTGGCGGCCAGGGCGAACGGTTGCGGAACGATGCCGAGCTGTTCGAGGACCTCGAGATTCGGCACGTTGGGTGCCGGCCGGACAAGTCCGAGGAGGGAGTCTGCTCGGACCGGCAGTTCGACCGGCAAGAACTCGGTCGCGCGCAAAGCTGCGTACACGGCCAAGGGGGGGATGGGGACGAACCGAGGCCGTGGCTTGCCCTCACTGGCGGCGAAGCTGGTCAGCAGTTCCGTGAACAGAACCGGTTTGGGATGGGCCAGGCCCACGGGGAGGGCGGGCAATCGCTCAGCCCGGGCCAGGGCGACCACGGCAGCCGCGAAATCCTGCTCGGAAACGGTGAATTGATGTGCTCCGGGCCCGAAGTCGGGAAGCACGGGAAGGGTGGCCAGCCGGCGCAGCGTCCCGGCCATACCACCCCCCCCGGCTCCGTAGACCAAACCGGGGCGGACGACGCACAACCCGCGAGCCCGGGCCGCGATCTCCATTGCCAGCTTGGCCCGACCGTACAACTGACGTGTCCCCGCATACGCCGACATCGACGACAGAGCGATGGTACGTCGGATCCCCCTGGATACGGCCTGGTCGAACAGCGCGACGGTGCCGAAGACGTTCGACTGCCAGATGTCGGCCCGGCCGGTCAGCGCCATGTCGTAGGCACAGTGGACGAGCAGGTCGACGCCATCCAAGGCATCGGACGAGCCGACCGAGTTCAGGTCGAAGAAGCGGTCGCGGCTCCCCGGGGCCGGGGACCGAACCAGGCGACGGACGGCGTACCCGGCCGATCCGAAGGCGGTCACGAGGACCGAGCCCAGGTAGCCGCTGGCTCCGGTGATGGCAACGACCGGAGGCCCGCTTGGCCTGGGGGTTCTGGGCCTCCGGGCACTCGTCATCGGGGGCTCCCGAGCGTTTCGCTGGCGATGCGGTGGGCGTTGGCCATGATCGTCAAGGTGAACGTCGTGGCAGGCACGCCCGGGAAGACCGATGCGTCCACCAGGTGGATGTGGTCCCACGCGGCGAGACGGCCCGTCCGGTCGGTGCTGGTTGCCGTCCGGGTCCGATCGTGCGGGAAGCTGGCGCCGAAGTGGTAGCTCTTGGCCGCCGCAGAGAGGGAGATCCTGGGGATCGCCGGCCAGAGGTCCAGGGCAGGGGCGACCTTCAGCATCGAGCGCACCAGGCCTTGCAAGAGGGGCGGCCAACGGTCGCCCGGTTCGCGGTCGATCTCCAGGTCGGGCAACCGGTCGTTACCGCCCGATGTCCGACGCGCCACGACCTTCAGCCTCGGTGACCGCCAACCCGGCACGTAGCCGAGACCGACCGAGATCCGCCGCAGCACCGCCGCCAGCGCGGGTTCCGCGTGCGGACGACGGAGCGCGCCCGGGAGAGATCCGAGAAAGGCCGGGTTGTAGTCGTAGAAGTGGACCACAGAGAGATCGACTCCCTCACCGCTGGCGTCGTAGAGGAGATTGAACTGGTTGAGGGTGAAGCTCCGCTCAGAACGAGGGTCCGGAACGGGTCGCCTCGAAATCGTGGGCATCACGAACTGCAGCGACTCTTGCAAGTAGACGGCCCGGTCGAGGGCGCCGAGGGAGCCGAGCACCAGCCGCGTGGTGCCGATCCCGCCACAGGCCACGAAGATGCGGTCGGCGGTGAGGCGTTCCAGCCGGCCCGACTTCGTACTCCGGACCAGCACCTGCGGGTGACCGTCGACTTCGTCGAGACGGACGGCAAGGACGTCTGGTCGGTAGCTGATGCGCTTCTGGGCCCTGAGGCGGTCGAACGTCTGGGAGCTCGAGTAGATGAGCTCATGGGGACAACCTGTCATGCACAGGCCGCACCGAGTGCACTCGTCGGACCTGAAGGCCAGGCGAGCGCGGCCCACGGTGATGCCGTGTGACCTGACGAGAGCCCGGCGCGCCCGGTACCGCTCCAGGACGCGCTCGGTCCGGTGGGCGACGGGCGGCAACGGTCGAGCCGGAGCCACCAACGGGAAGTGCTCGGCGAGGTCGTCCTCTTCTGCGGCCAGGGTCATCTCACTCAAGGCGTCGCGGTAGTGGGGCTCCATTTCAGCCCACGTGATCGGCCACCGGTCGAAGGTCCCCCTGGAGAAGGGCAAAATTTGGGCACCCCAGATGTTCGAAAACCCCCCGTACGCGCCCGAGACCACCGAGGGGTTGGCCGGCCCAAACGGCACGATCCCCTCCAATTGCCCCAGGTCACGGAACGGGTAGTCGGAGCCGTAGGCTCGCTTCTCCGGGAGTACTCCACGAGGGATCGGAACCGGTTGGTGGCTGATGTACCCCACATCAGCCGGTGACCAGGACTCCTCTGGTGTCGTGGCGAGCCGACCGAGCGCCGACCGAAGATCCGGTTCGAGAGTACCCCCCACATCAATCACGGTGATCTGCTGGGAGGGATCGGCAGCCAGAGCCAGGGCAGCGCCCGCCGCCCCGGGACCCGATCCGATGATCAGCGCTGTCGGCATCGTCCGAGTTGCTCCTTCTGAATGCTCGGTGACCCGTTGAGGCCTAGATGATTGATTCCAAGGGATCCCCACCGAGCGAGGTCCGCGGTCCACGCGACAAGGGCGTCCATGATCGGCGCGGCCCAAGACTCAACCCGACCACGGAGGTCAGTGGACGCCAAACGGGACCGTCCCGCCTGAAGAGCCCGTCGGCGACAGCACTGGACGGCCGGGGCACAGAGGCTCCGTTCCACACGGTCGTCCGACCCAGTGACCGCGGACCACCAAGGCGTCGCCGGCGCATTTTGGCACAGCCCGGACCGGCTTTCAACCGATCGAGAATTGTTTCAGCATTGTGATTGTTTCAGTCCGATCGGCTCTATTTGGACGTGGAGTTCGTCGTCAACATAGTCGCGTGTCCCTTACCAGCTCACCCAAGGAACGCCTCCGGAACTTGCGCTCCAGGAGTCGGGCAGATGCCTTCGTTCGGCGAGGGGTTCTTTTTGGGCGAGAGGGACGGAGGGTCCCTGAGCGGAGAGGTCAGGAGCCGGGCCTCGAGGTGGCGGCGGAAGAGGTGGCCCAGGTCCACCCAATGCTCGGGCAGCGAGAGAGCGAGCCCACCGTCAGCATCGTGATTCCGGCGAAGAACGAGGAGCGAAACCTGCCGCACGTCTTCGCAAAGCTCCCAGGAAACTGCGAGGTGATCCTCGTCGACGGGAACTCGATCGACGACACGGTCAGCGTGGCGCAGCGCCTAAGGGCGGACATCACCGTGATCGGCCAAACCCGTCAGGGCAAGGGAAACGCCCTTGCCTGTGGCTTTGCCGCAGCCACGGGTGACTTTATCGTCATGATCGACGCAGACGGCTCGAACGACCCGGCTGAGATTCCCCGATTCATAGCTGCTCTGACGGAAGGGGCCGACTTTGCCAAAGGATCTCGATTCCTCAGTGGCGGGGGAAGCTCGGACATCAGTTTGGTCAGGAGATTCGGCAACCTCTGGCTCAACAGGATCGTCAACCTGCTCTACGGAACTCGATACACGGACCTCTGTTACGGCTACAACGCATTCCGGCGAGAGTGCCTCGACGTCATGATGCTCAATGCCACCGAGATCGAAGGCTCTAAGCGTGGGACCATGCTCCCGGGAGACGGATTCGAGGTGGAGACGTTGATGAATGTGCGGATCGCAAAGGCGGGCCTCCGGGTGAAGGAGGTTCCGAGCTTCGAAACCGCCCGTCATTTCGGCGCGAGCAACCTCAACGCCTTCTCCGATGGCCTGAGGGTGCTGAGGACCATCCGCGCCGAACGCAAGGGCTCTGCACGGAGAACTGTCGTGGACTCTGCATGGGTGGAGCGAGAAACGGGAGCTTCGTGGGGCTTGTTGTCCACGGAAGGCGAAGAGGCCGGCTGACGCCGCCGCGAACGCGGCCAGAGAAGCTCGCCGTGACCCTCGGGTCCTACGGTCTTCGGTGCGGTACGAAGTTCATGCCACATCTCGGCGACGGAGCAGCCCGGACCTCCGAGGGATCTCATCCGCACCAGACGATCGGAGGTCGAGAAGATCGTCTACACAGTCGCTACACAAGCGTCCGAATGCTCGTCCGGTCCCCATGCGCCTGCGGTCCGCCCGCCCGATCCTCGCCACTGGCCCGGACCAACCACAGCGGTGGCATACGCCGCCTCGCTCTTTACGAAGGCGCGGACTCATGAATTTCGCATTCTGCGTGGAGACACTGAACCCCATGGGTGTCTTCTCGGCCGACAATCCATCATACTTTAGGGGATCTCTTCGGACGCGTACCCCGATCAGACGCGCGCCCCATTGAGCGTCCGACTGGCATGCAAGGGGAGTTATCCTGCGTCGATTGATCGGGTCCTTGTCTCAGCGATAGGCAAGGGTCCAATCTGCGAGGAGTACGCCCGATGTTCGTAACGAATCATGTTCTCTCCGGGGTCGTGATCGGTCGACTCCTCGAGCGGCATCCGGTCACAGCATTCGTCGTCGGCGTTGGGTCGCACCTCGCGCTGGACATGGTGCCTCACTGGGGCTGTGAAAAGCGCACGGCCGAGGGTAGGCAGGTCTTCCTCAAGTACGCGACGCGGGATGGCCTCGTGGGCCTCTTGGTGATGGCGTGTGCTGCGGGGGTAGTGGATCAACGGGCTCGCACCGCAACCGTCGCAGCGATGGCCGGGGCGGCGCTGCTCGATGCCGATAAGCCGATGATGCTCTACTTCGGGCGCAATCCGTTCCCTAATTTTGTCAGTCGGATTCATACGCGAGTCCAGAACGAGTCACCGCAGGGCTTGCCAAACGAGATCGTTTTCGGACTGTCATGTGCAATCGCAGACGCGGTCATTGCGGTCAATGGCCGACGCCGCCACTTCTCCGAGTCGTAGCCGGCGGACCACACTGCGGTTCCGTGCCGCGATCGTCGCTCCCACCGCTCGTTGTCGTCGAAGTGAAGCGACTAGGCCGTGCCGAGACGACCGATCTCGCGGAGCCACTCGACCATCAGCCCCAGTCCTTCGTCGAGGCTGATGGGGTCGTACCCGAGTCTCTTGTACGTCTTGGTCTCGGTGAGGGGCCGGCGCGAAGGGCTCTCATCCGCCGCCTTGGTCGCGATCGCCATCAGCGTCGGCCCGAAGACCGCCGCCAGCTCCGGATCGTCGGAGGGCTCGACGTCGACGACGTGGTGGTGCACACCGGCCAGACGGCAGATTCGATTACATGCGCTCGCGATGCTGACCACGTCCTCGGGTTGGCCGTCGAGCATGTAGCGCTCTCCCGCCACGCCCTTGTCGAGGGCGAGGATGCATCCCCGGGCGATGTCCTCCGCGAAGACCCAGCTGACCGGGAACTTCAGGTAGTGGTCGACCCGCCCGCGCAGAGCGGACACGAGCACCCGGTTGAAGCTGGTCCGACCGAGCGCGTTGCTCACCACCGGTGACGGGCCGAAGATGGCGCCGGGGTGAGCGCTCACGACGTCCCGACCTGCGGCGGCACGGGACATTGCATCCTGGAAAGCCGCCATCTTGGTGATGGTGTAGGGGTCCGAGCTCGGCTGGCTGGTGACCGGGGCGTCCTCCCGGTCGAGTCCCCCGTCGGTGTCGAAGAACGTCCCGGTGCTCACCGCCACCACCCGCCCCAGACCGGCGGCCTCCGCG
>Ga0310038_10002748_pt1 | contig 12857 bp, 9 predicted proteins | sample Sb_taG_6_FD_200461 | JGI IMG/M metagenome (GOLD analysis project Ga0310038, IMG submission 200461) | Peat soil microbial communities from Weissenstadt, Germany - Sb_50d_4_PS metaG (v2) (version 2) | ecosystem: Environmental > Terrestrial > Soil > Wetlands > Peat | place: Germany: Weissenstadt... | reverse complement strand
GCCGCGGAAGCCAGATCGAAACGGGTCTGCGGCATCTCATGCGGCTGCTGTTGCAGTACTTTGCTGCTGTATAAGGCGCTCGGAGTGGGCGATTAGAGATTCGAAAATATGTATTTGACCTGCTGTGGAGCTACGGAGATTCGAACTCCGGACCTCTTGCATGCCATCAGCAGGCAGCCCGTCCACCGCCGTGCGTCCGCGCAGGTCACCGTCCTCCGCCGTGTCAGGCAGTCCGGCGTCGTCCGCACCGGTTGCTGTACTTTCCTGCTGTACCCGCTGTTAGCGATTCTCGCTATATGACGATCCAGCGGCCGAAGTGCATGAAGACGCTTCGGCAAGGCTCCGTGAGCATCCTCCTCCCCCCAACTGCTCGATCTTGCGCCGGTTCTCGCCCGGCGTCCGGCGTGAGCGGCTATCAGGATCCCGCTGGCGGCAACGAGGAGGGCGCCGTGGGCACTCGCAGAGAGCGACCGGCTTCTCGGGACACTACGCTGCGGATCAGCCGCCGAACGCCGAATCGGAATGCCTACTGAGGCAATAGGCATGTGTGAGCCCATGCGCACAGAACATCCGTTCGTGGGCGGGTTGGCATAGCGGAGGGCGGGCCAGCCGATGGGCCCGCAGAGCCTTGTTCCTGATGACCAGCCGTTGCTGCGGTCGTATCGAGTTCCGGGCTGGATTCAGTAATGCTGGTGCGTATACCAGAAGGGGCTGCGGCCTACTCTCCGGGTCCTGGACTGGTGAGGGCGTTGAGTTCGGCGAGGATGGCGGGGGTGTCAGCTGCGCCGATCCGTTGGAATATCTCGTGCGCCTGTCGCAGCAGGGCCTCGGCTCGGATGGCGTGGCCGACGGCTGCGGCGCAGCGGCCCAGGCCGGCCAGCGCGTGGGCCTCATCCCAGGCACTGCCGATTGCACGGGCCAGTTCCAGGGCCTGCTGGTGACACGCTTCGGCCTCGGCGGGTTCACCGCTGATCCGGTGCAGTGTCCCTGTCTCGTTGAGAGCTGTGATCTTACCAGCCGGGTCGCTGAGGTCGCGGGAGATGGCCAGGGCCTGCTCAAGGTCGCTGGCCGCGCCCTGATAATCACCCGTCACCCGCCGCACGGTCCCGAGGTAGGTGAGGGTGGTGGCCTTGCCAGCCGGGTCGCCGAGGTCGCGGTAGATGGCCAGGGCCTGCTCAAGGTCGCCCGCCGCGCCCAGGTAATTACCCGTCTCCCGCCGCAGGTTTCCGAGGTAGGTGAGGGCGTTGGCCTGGCCGAGCCGGCTGCCGAGGTCGCGGTAAATGGCCAGGGCCTGCTCAAGGTCGCCGGCCGCGCCCGGGTAATCACCCGTCAGCCACCGCACGATCCCGAGATTGTTGAGGGCGTTGACCTGGCCGAGCCGACTGCCGATGTCGCGGGCGATGGCCAGGGCCTGCTCAAGGTCGCCCGCCGCGCCCGGATAATCACCCGTCAGCCACCGCACGGTCCCGAGGTAGGTGAGGGCGTTGACCTGGCCGAGCCGACTGCCGATGTCGCGGGAGATGGCCAGGGCCCGCTCAAGGTCGCCCGCCGCGCCCGGATAATCACCCGTCAGCCATCGCACGGTCCCGAGATTGAGGAGGGCGGTGGCCTGCCCGAGCCGGTCGCCGATGTCGCGGGCGATGGCCAGGGCCTGCTCAAGGTCGCCGGGCGCGCCAGGGTAATCACCCGTTAGCCACCGCACGGTCCCGAGATTGAGGAGGGCGGTGGCCTGGCCGAGCCGGTCGCCGAGGTCGCGGGAGATGGCCAGGGCCCGCTCAAGGTCGCCGGCCGCGCCCTGGTAATCAGACGTCATCCGCCGCACGGTCCCGAGGTCGTTGAGGGCGGTAGCCTGGCCGACCCGGTCGCCCAGGTGCCGGGCGGATTGGAAGGCGGTGGCGTGGCGGGTGATGGCCTCGTCCCAAGGGCCGTCGAGGCGCAGGAGTTCGGTGAGGGCGGCGGTCAGAGCGGTCACCCGGGCGTGATGGCCGGTGCGGGTGACGTGGTCGAGGCAGGCTCGAAGGTTGTCGCGTTCGGTGCGTGCCCATGCCAGCGCCTGCCCGGCGTCTTCCAGAGCCGGGGCCGCGAACGGTGCTGACGTAGGCGGCGGAGGGCCGGGCCGGGTCTGGCGGGCCAGCCAGTCCTGGGCGAGGGCGGCGGTGTGCTGGTAGTAATCCAAGAGCCGGTCCAGCGCCTGTTCCCGCCCGGTGCGGAGTCTGTAGCCACCTTCGGATGCCGGGTGATTAAGGTCTTTCATGATAGGGAGAAGTCACCGATTTCTGGGTGGTTTTCCAGCTCTGATTGGCCTCTTAGCCTAGTCATGAGTCTAAATCGGAATTGCAGGCGGCGGGACCGGGAGACGTGACCGGCTGCGCACGGCGTGACGTCGTTTTGCCGGGAATAGACATGCTGGTCGCGCTGGACCGGCGGGACGGCATAGCGTGTTGCCATGGTAATGCGGCGGGTGTTCTTGAGCCATACGTCAGAACTGCGGCAGTTTCCGGTATCCCGGTCGTTCGTGGCGGCGGCAGAGGCGGCGGTTACGCGGGCGGGGGACGCGGTCACGGACATGGCGTATTTCGCTGCTCGCGAGGGTCGGCCAGCGGACTATTGCCGGCGTCAGGTCGGCGAGTGCGATGTCTTTGCCGGGCTGATCGGGCTGCGGTACGGTTCGCCGGTTCAGGACCAGCCCGAGATGTCGTATACGGAGTTGGAGTTCGAGGCAGCCACCGAGGCCGGTTTACCGCGGCTGGTGTTCTTGCTGGACGAGGAAGCGGCGCTGCCGATCCCGGCGGCGCGATTGCAGGACCGCGATCCTGATCTGCAGGCCCGGCAGCGGGCGTTCCGGGAGCGGCTGCCGCACGCGGGCGTCGTTGTGGCGATGGTGACTAATCCGGAGGATCTGGAGGTCAAGCTGCTGCATGCCCTGCTGGAAAGCCGCGCCGCCAGCCCGGCAGCGGCCGCCGCGAGCGAGACCCGTGATACACGCCGGGCGGTGAATACCTTGCCGGCGGACACGGCATCGTTCACCGGCCGTCAGGAGCAGCTGGCCGAGATCGCGGCGGCGGCGGCCGGGGCGGCGCAGGCGGGCCGGGTGGTGGCCATCCACGCGATCGATGGCATGCCCGGGGTCGGCAAGACGACGCTGGCCGTGCATGTCGGGCACTTGGTCGCCGACGAGTTTCCTGACGGGCAGTTGTTCATGGACCTGCACGCCCACACCCCGGGGCATCGGCCGGTGGACCCGGCCGAGGCGCTGGCGTCCCTGCTGGCGGCCGACGGGGTGGATGCCCGGTATCTTCCCGCCGATCTGGATGGGCGGGCGGCGATGTGGCGGGCCCGGCTTGCGGGCAAGCGGGTGCTGCTCATTCTCGACAACGCCGCCGGCAGCGGCCAGGTGGCCCCACTGCTGCCCGGCGCCGCCGGCTGCCTAGTGCTGGTGACCAGCCGCCGCTACCTCGGCGATCTGCCGACCGCGCTGGTGTCCATGCCGCTGGACATCCTGCCGCCCGAGGACGCGCTGGCCATGTTCATCACCCTCGCCCCACGGGCGAAAGCCGAAACCGGGCTAACAGCGGAGATGGTCGCGCTGTGCGGTTACCTGCCGCTGGCGATCACGCTGCTGGCGGGCCTGTTCGCCCGGCACCGGTCCTGGGACATGGCCTACCTCATCGGCCAGACCAAGGCCAAGCTGCTGACCGTCAGCACCGAGAACCGCACAGTCGCCGCCGCGTTCGAACTGTCCTACCAGTACCTGACTGCCCGGCAGCAGCGGTTCTTCGTGCACCTCGGCCTGCACCCCGGCCCCGATATAGACCTCTACGCCGCCGCCGCCCTGGCCGGCCTGCCCTATGACCACACCATCCGCATCCTCGACGAGCTGCACGCCGACGGGCTGCTCGCCGAGCCGGTCCCGCGCCGGTACCGGATGCACAACCTGATCCACCAGTACGCCCGCAGCCTGGCCGCAGCAGACGACTTCGCCGATGAGCAGTGACCGCGCAATCTGTCGACTGCTCGACTGCGACGAGCACATCCCAGCCTTAGCCAAAACCGCCTGTCCCGCTCCGCGCAGGCATTGCGGCAGTCCTCTTTGAAGCGCCACAGGTGTTCCAATAACCAGGCCCGGAGGCGGGCCACGGGCCATTCCCTGCGATTGATCGCTAGACTCGCGCCTTAGATAGCGTCCAGTTCCGCGCCAACTGCGACGGCCTCGGCCGCGCCAATACGCTCGAAGATCGCCCGAGCTTGGCTCAGATTTTCCCGAGCCTCTGCTACACGGTTGGCGGCAAGGTCGCAGCGACCGAGGCCGGCCAAAGCCTGCGCTTCTTGCATGGGGCTGTTGGACTCGCGGGCCAAAAGCAGGGCCCGGCCAAGGCGTGCCCTGGCCTGGCCGAGGTCACCGCAACTTCGCTGCAGGCTTCCCATCTCGTTGAGCGTTTCGGCAGCGCCCACTGGCTCGCCGACATCGCCGTAGATGCCGAGAGCGTCCGCGTAGGCTGCGGTCGCGCCCGGATAGTCTCCAGTCAGGCGTCGAACGGTGCCGAGGTTCTTGAGCGCGTTGGCCTGGCCAAGCTTGTTGCCGTGATCTCTGTAGATCGTGAGAGCTTCCTGGAGCGCCGCAGTCGCGCCGGGATAGTCGCCAGTTAGCCGTCGGATGACACCGAGTTCGATCAACGTGTGGGCCTGGCCGATCATGTAGCCGAAGTCACGGCAGAGGGCCAGTGCTTCCTCCTGGGCTGCGGCCGCGCCCGGATAGTCTCCGGTGAGCCGCCGATTAATGCCGAGCTCGCTGAGTGCGTGTGCCTGGCCGAGCCGACTGCCGATAGCGCGGCAGATGGATAGCGCTTCTTCGTAGACAGCGGCAGCGCCCGGTTGATCACCGATATCCCGCCGCACGGCTCGCAGCTCGTTGAGCGCGTTAGCCTGACCGAGCCTGCTGCCCAAGCTGCGGTAGTCGGCCAGCGCTTCCTCAAGGTTCGCGACCGCAAGCGGAAGCTCGGCAATCAGGTGCCGTGCAGCCCCGAGGTCAACGAGTGCATTCGCCTGGCGAAGCCGATGGCCCAGGCTCCGGTAGTCGGCGAGCGCTTCTTGAAGGTTAACGATCGCGGCCTGATAGTCGCTGGTCATGAGCCGAATGACCCCCAGCTCATAGAGGGCGTCAGCCCGGCCGAGCCTATCGCCCAGATCGCGATAAATCGCGAGTGCAGCCTCGTGCGCCGTGGTGGCTCCAGGATAGTCGCCCGTCACCTGCCGCACTTTCCCGAGAGCGTTGAGCGTGTTGGCCTGGCCGCGATAGTCGCCTATTGCGTCATAAAGGGCCAGCGCCCCCTCGAAATAAGCGAAAGCTCCCCGATAGTCACTTGCCGCGCGCCGCAGATCGCCAAGCTCGTAGCGCACGTTGGCCTCGCCGAGCTCGTTCCCGAGGTCGCGGTAGATTACGAGAGCACGCTCCTGCACCTCGGCCGCGCCCGACAGCTCATCGGCCAGCCGTTGAACCACCCCCAACTGGTGCAGGGCGTTGGCTTGGCCGAGCCGGTCGCCAACCCGCTCGGCCGCGGTCGCGGCGGTCACGTGGCGGCTGATGGCGTCGGCCCAAGGACCGTCAATCCGGAATAGGTCGGCCAGGCCAGAAGTGAGGGCAACTACGCGCATGTCCTGGCTGAGAGAGGTGACGTAATCCAGACAGGCAGTCAGGTTGGCACGTTCTGCCCGTGCCCATGCGAGTGCCTGCGGATAATCGGACAGGACGGGAACTGCCGTACCTTCGAGCGGTGGGACCGAACCGGGCAGTGTCTGCCGAGCTAAATGGCTCTCTGCGAGCGCGGCGGCACGCTGGTAGTAGTCAAACAACCGACCGAGCGCACGACCACGGCTCATACGTACACCACGGGATTCTCCCGGCTCACGGTCATCATCTTGGCATAGGCTTCCGTGATCAAGAGGAGTTCATGCTCGTGGCTGGCGCCGGGCGAAGATCCGACGGTCGCCCGTTCCGGCACCTTGTACGGAACACCCGTCGTGGTCGCTGATCGCCCTGGTAACTGACGCGGCGGCCTGATCCGTTAAACGCAAGACGACGATGCCGGCGTGGCGGCCGAGCGGGTGGCTGCGGATGTCGCCAAGGCTGCGGCCGAAGTAGATCAAATCCGCCCCGTGGCGGTCGGCGCAGCTGGCAAAACGCCCGCACTTGCCGCGATGAGGATCGTTGGTAAGCAGGCCGTGGCGTGCTTCCTCAGCGGCGACAGCTAGCAGGTTCGGTCCGGCAACCGGCGGCGTGGCGCGCGCGAGCCAGCAGTGAGTGAGCGCAAGCGTCGATAGTCTACGGCATCCGGTGGGCCCTACGGCATTGACGAATCCGCTCAACACATCCGGTTGCGCGGCCGATCCGTCTACCGGACCGGTCCTCGATCGCGCTCAAGAACAACTGTTCGGTACACGACTGCCAGCTTGGATTTCAGCCAGCCGACCGCCCATATCGAGCCGTCGGGCGCTGACCATGAGTTGTGGTACTAATAACGGAGCGTGCCTGGCGCCCGCAAGCTTGGCCGCATCCGCCCTCCCCCGGCGGGCGCGGCCAGGGCCGGTCCCGCCGCGCCGTGGTCGCGGGTCATGTCGAGTTCTGACGCTGCTCCTTACGGAGCTGCCCCCCAATCCCGAGGCTCTCGACGCCGAGCACACCGGCGACCACCTGGAACAGACGGGCCTGTCCCAGCGACAGGGAATTCGCAGCGCTGATGAGTTCCTCCAGCGTTCGGGGCGTGACCGTCAGCTCGTGGGTGCGTCGGCGACTCTGGAGCGTGACCATGACGTCGCCCGTGCCTGTCCTCCATGCGTCATGGACAAGGCGATGGCGGCCGTCGCGACCACCTCCTGACATGAGCGGCACTTCGGCCTGAATTGACCACTCGTGCGCTGTTACCGATGCTTGACCGGCGCAGGCATTGTCCCTTCCCCGCCGTGAAATCCTGACTGCCCTGGCGGCGCATCGATGTCCCCCGGTGCTCGGTCACGACCTCCGTGCAGCCATCAGCCAGCGCCGCCGCGGTGACGAGCCGCACCGCCGCCCCGATCTCCGGCTCCAGGTCGAGCGGACGAACGAGAAAGTGCAAGCTACCGGGGCTCCCCCCGGTCGTCATGCCGGGGAGCCACGAAGACGATCCGCAGTTCGCTGACACTCATCACGCTGAGCGACGGGTAAGGTCAGGAAGAACGCTCGCCGAGCCGATCTGTTCGCTGAGGGCGGCGCGGACCGATCAGCGCTGCCGGAACAGTGAGTCTGTTGCACCGGTGCCACGGATGTTTGCGGACATCTCCCAGTGGATTAGGGCCCGCCGTCTATGCTGCTCTGCTCGTATATCCGGCGGCGCGCGGGCGCGCGCGGAAGAGAGAGGCACCTATGGGTTCGGTGGGCATCTGAGTTCGCCCGGCTGCGGCGGTTGCCGAAAAGGTGGATCATCTTGGCTGTCTGAGGCTATGGAGCGCGAGCATCATTCCGCCGTGACCCATCCCGGTTAATCCTTACTAATTCCGTCCCGGTCCGCTGATCCACCCAGGTGAGCCGGCCTTCGCGGAAGTATCGGGATAGCGGGGTCAGTACTATGCCGATAGGGGCGAGCAGCCAGCGAGGCGCCGCACGCCGCACCGTCGCCCATCTAGCCTGAAGTACCCGAAACGGGAGATCCGCAGTCTCCTCCTCACGACGCCAACGTATATTAGCGGTCCCGCAAAAAGTAGAATGAAGGCTAGCGTCGTCCCGAGCGCTCCCGTAGTAGTCTGGCCTGTCCGGTGGTCTGTCGTCCCGAACTGGGTCAAGACCAAGGGGAGTAATAGGATCTCGTATAGGACGAGTAGGAGCACGAAATTGCAGAATAGCGCGACCGGGCGAGTTACCCGGGTCAGAAACGGCGGGCGATCGCTAATCCGGCTAGCTTCCACAAGCACCTTGAGGTTGCGGCTCGACAGACCACGACGGTCAAAGTAGCGGGCATACGCCAGGTCGGCGCCGTCCAGTAGCTCGCGATTTCCGCCAGCCCATAGATCGGCTTTCCGCTCGAGTCCATCCAAAGTTATGAGGTCTGACTGGTGCTGATCGATATAGTCCGCCAGGGTGGGCCAGCGGAGCAGTTCTTCATGAGCGGCCTGATAGAGAACATCACCAGAAACGAGATCTTTGATTATTAGCTTGCGAACCACAAAGGCATCCAGTACTTCTCGCTCGACCTCGCTGAGGACCGCCGAGCGGGCGTGACGAGCGCTCGGCAGGTGGCCAGGAGCGACGGACGCCAGCCGCAGCAATGCTCCAAGAACTTGATCGCGCGCAATCCCGGCCCGAGTCAAATGATCTAGAACCCTGTCTGCCTGTTCGCGTAGCGCAGCCCGGACTCCGCCGCTTTGCTCATACAACTGCCGGCTGATCCGGCGATCGCTTGCGGCCCTATCGGCCAGATTCAACAGATTGTACGCCAGCAGCGGCAGCGCCTGCCCTCCTCCTGTGTCGTCGAGAATTCGGTCCACCAGACCCTCGTCGAACCTGATCCCCGCCATTGTGGCGGGCTCGAGGATGGCCTGGCGCATCTCATCGCGCCGCATGACCGGGACGCGGACAGGCCGCACCAGATACCGGCCGAAGGCCTCATCCACGGCTGGGCTGGCCATCACGTCCGATCGGAAGACAACCAGAGACCGGAACCATGGATCTTGCTCGGCAAGATGCTCCAATTCAGCGACGAGCGCTGCCGGGTCTTCACCACCGATCCCGGTGAAGAGGCGCTCCGCCTGGTCAAGCACCACGATGAGCCGTGGCGGACGGTCTGCGCCACCGCGAGTCCCGCTCTCGGGCCGAGATCCTGCGGTGAGGAACTCCGCGCAAGTGCACGGATAGCCTCGCATGACATGGTGCCGGGTTCGAGCGGGCCCACGCAGACTACGCCGTCGTGACGTGCGCGCAGCAGCGGCAGGACGGCCGCCCGGACAAGCGAGGACTTCCCGCACCCGGACGGCCCGCTGATCGCCAGCATAAACTCTTCCGGGGAGGCTCGGGGCGCGGTAAGACGCCGGACGATCTCCTCCGCTAGGTCCGACCGTCCGAAGAAGAGCTCGGCCTCAGACTCGCCGAAGCTCCGCAGTCCGGGGTATGGGTTCGTAGTTCTGGACACTGGCCGTGCGGAGGCAGAATACGGGAACCATCGGTTTAGCAAGTCGAGCACCTGAGCCGTGCCTCCGCCAGGCGACTCCGTCATCTTAAGAACCTGAATACGCTGCATGAGCGGCGGATCTGTATCATCAAGCTGTACAGGAATAACGGGTTTTCCTGCCCAATATGCGTTAAGCAGCTCCGCCTGACACCATGGAGAGGCGGCAGAGGCGGCGCTTGACAGATACAGCAGGCAGCCTGCGCGGGAAAGTTCCCTGTGTAATTCATCGAGCCAGTCAGTACCTGCAGCGATGCCGCTTGAAGGGTGCACATCCAGAAAAGTGCTGAAACCAGCCGCAATGAGCGCGCGTTCCAGCTCCGCCGCGACAGCCTCGTCGGATCGGGCGTAACTGACGAAAACATGCGCCATGGCCATCCCCGCGGGACGTCCGGAAAAATTTACACCACGAATGCTACCGCTCAGGCCGAGGAACAGCGGCACTCGGCGCGGTCAGTGCTACGTTCGCTCAACAACCTGGAGGGAATCAAAGCCGACGTTCTGCCAGCCGGAGACGGCGAGCCATGGACCGATGGAATGCCCGAGGTGTTTCGCCAAGCCGGGGCGGCCGGTCCTTCGCTGACCGCCTGCCTCAGCTCGCCCGCCCCGATGCTCCTGCTCTGATCGCGGACAAACTGCTCCCGTGAAAGCGCTTCCCCGGACTCGCAACGCCAGCGAAGGACCGGCGGCATTTCTACTTGAACTCGTGATGCTCGCCGTGCTCGCCTGGCGGGGCGGCCACCTTCAGGTGCGGCGTGGCAGCCCGGGTGCTGCCGGGCACTGGCGTTCCGGCCGCCGGCTACCGATGATCGGCGTGCTCGCGCTCAAAGCACTGGTACTCGCCGCGACCGCCGCGGCGATCTACGCACTGAGACAGCACGTGCCGGTGATCTGCTCCGCGTTCACCGCACTCGCCAACGCCGCAGTCGCAGCCATCGACCGCGAAACCGTGACACGCGCCCACCGCCAGGCGCCGACCGAACCGGTGCCACCCGGAGCTGCATGGTCCACTCGCAAAATCCGTGTCGACGACTTATCTCCGGTGATCTCTGAATTGTTCAATGACCTGGAACATCGCCAGAACCCGACCGCCCCCTCGCCGGCGAAAGCTCTCAGGAAACTGGGCCGTGAATGAGGACGACCGTCTGTCGGCGCGCAAGATCCCAGGCCAGGTGCTTCGGATCGACCTCAGCCAGTATCGCCACCGTCCGTGGCACCGGACTCGCACCGGCCAGGCCGCACCGGCCTGCTCCCCGTTGACGCCCGGGAGCACGCCTTCATGCGTCGAATCCGCGTGGCCACTGCCATCATGGGCCGGGGCCGCACCTAGCCATCCCGCCGATGAATCCACACGGAGCAGGACGATCTGGACCGGACGAGAACCCCCAACCCACTCAGGTCAGCCTTCGCATACCCGCGATCGGGTCTATCTCACTAAAGGTGTTCCCGGCGGTTCCTCTAGTAGTTTTCAGCGGCCGGGAACCGGTCGCTGAAGGTGATGGCGAATGCGTTGAGAGCGGGCTTCCACCGCATCGTCCACCGGGCCTGGCCGGTGCCGGTGGGGTCGAGGGACCGAGTGACCAGGTACAGGCACTTTAGCGCTGCCTGCTCGGTCGGGAAGTGGCCACGGGCCTTGATCGCCCGCCGGTACCGGGCGGCTCTAGCCAGCCGGTGCATCCCGCGATCGAGCCTGGGGGATCGCAATTGTCTGGCACGTTGCGGAGGACCGACGAATTGGCCAGCGTGGTGGTGGTACCGGTTTCGCCGTAGATGCCGCCGCCCGCGCTGCCTGCATTGTTACCGGAGATCACGCTGCCGGTGAAAGATGCGGTAGCCGGGTAGGAGCCGCCGCCGGCGTTGTAGATGCCGCCGCCGTACGCACTGGCGCTGTTACCGGAAATCCTGCTGTCGGTGAAAGCCACCTCGGCGAAATCGGGGTTGTAGACACCGCCGCCATCGGCGGCGCTGTTTCCCTGGATGTCAGTGCCGGTGATGCGCGTCTGCCGTATTCCGAATACCCCGGAGGGGAGGTAGATGCCGCCGCCCCGGCCGCCAGCGTGGTTACCGGAGATCGTGCTGCTGTCCACGGTCAGATCTGATCCGTCGGCGCTGAAGACGCCGCCCGCGTTCCCTGTCGCGCTGTTGCTTCGGACCACGTCATGCGACAGGGTCTCGCCGGAATCCGAGCTGAGGAAGAGGGCGCCGCCCGTTCCTGCCGTGTTCGCCTGGAACGTGGAGCCTGCCACGTCACCGCCGGCCGCGTCGTAGGTGAAGATGGCGCCGCCGTCGCCGGCGGCCGTGTTACGGGTGAACGTCGAGTTGGTCACCCTGGGGCCGCCACCCGCGGCGCTGACGTAAATGGCGCCGCCGGCGTCCGTCGCCGTGTTCCTGGTGAAGACCGCTCCGGTCACGACCGGACCATTCAGGTCCGTGACGTCGGAGATGGCGCCTCCGTCCGCGGCCGTGTTGCCGGTGAAGATCCCCCCGTTCACGGTGAGCAGACCGCTGCCGGTCACGGCGATCGCACCGTTTCCGTGGCGGAAGTTCAGGCCGGTGACGGTAAGGGTCCCGGTGCTCACCGTGAGAATGGTGAAGGCCGCGGTGCCCGGTGCATAACTGCGTTCCACGGTTGCCTCGTTGCCCAGGATGGTCAGATCCTGGGCAACGACCGGCAGGGCTGCCGTTAATCTGTAGCGGCACCCGGCCGCCAGGCTCAGCGTGGCGCCGCTGGCAGCACCGCTCATGGCGCTCACCAGCGCCGCGACGCTGCACGGCACATCGGTCGCTGCGGGCGCGGCATGTGCGACCGGCACCGGCCCCAGGCCCGCGATCGTCATCACGCCGATCACAGCGGCGCCCTGCGCTACTCTCCCCGGTATTCCGCGCATGTACCCATACCCCCGCGTGCGTTAACGACCACATCGCCGCATTGCCCAGGCAGCCCCCTGAGCAGGCACGGCGCAGGCCGGTACTTTCCCCCCGGACAAAGAACCATTGTGCCCAGCCGACGTCATGGCCGCGCAGCAAGGTTACATTAATGCCCTCGACCGCACGTAGAACGCCGCGGCCAGAGCAGAGATCAACCGCAAGGCAAAGAGCAATTCCCGCCCATGCGCATCCACCGCAAATCGTGCGGCACGCTCAACCAGCGGCTCCTGGCAGCTCTCGAACGCACTTCCCGCGGGCGGACCGCGCATATTGCTGTACCAGCCCGTAACCCTGCACGCCGAGACAGCCGAGCAGCCGAGCAGCCGAGCAGCCGAGCAGCCGAGCAGCCGAGCAGCCGAGCAGATAATATGCGCGTCCCAGCTCAACCAGTCAGATTTACACGCAACCGAACCTATTCGGCGTTTTGCGCGTTCCGCCAGCCGGCACGGCCGCGTGTAGCCGCGGGAATGTCATAAACCTGGCCCACTGAATGGCGACCGCGGCCATGCCGATCCCGGGCAGCCTGCCGAGCCATTACGCCGGCCGCGGCCGGCCTGAGTCGCCGTTCGCGCCCCCACGCCGCCGCGCGCCAGTCCGCGCCGAGACTCGCGCCCGGTTGCGCCGAGGCGCAACGCTGGCACTGCTCCCCGCCGGCAGGCGCGCTGGCCAGGCCGAGCCCGATGGCCTCACGGCTCAGACGCAGCGCACACCTCCAGCGGACCGGCCGCCCCTGACGTC
>Ga0310038_10002746_pt1 | contig 12859 bp, 10 predicted proteins | sample Sb_taG_6_FD_200461 | JGI IMG/M metagenome (GOLD analysis project Ga0310038, IMG submission 200461) | Peat soil microbial communities from Weissenstadt, Germany - Sb_50d_4_PS metaG (v2) (version 2) | ecosystem: Environmental > Terrestrial > Soil > Wetlands > Peat | place: Germany: Weissenstadt... | reverse complement strand
CGGGGTCACCCGCCTCCCCGGTCCAGCGGGCAAGGTTGTGTCGGGCGGTCATAGAGTATGGGTGCTCCGGGCCCAGGACCCGCTGAATCACCGGCAGCAGCGCCACGTACTGATCCCGGGCCCCGGCCGGGTCACCCGCCTCCCCAGTCCAGCGGGCAAGGTTGCCGCGGGCGGCCAAGGTCTCCGGGTGCTCCGCGCCCAGGACCCGCTCCCCCGCCGGCAGCAGCGCCGCGAACACGTCCCTCGCCCCGCCGGAGTCACCCGCCCGTCCGGTCCAGCGGGCAAGGTTGTGCCGGGTGGCCAGGGAGTACGGGTGCTCCGGGCCGAGAACCCGCTCCACCACTGGCAGCAGCGCCGCGCACTGATCCCGGGCCCCGCCGGGGTCACCCGCCTCCCCAGTCCAGCGGGCAAGGTTGTTCCGGGTGGCCAGGAAGTACGGGTGCTCCGGGCCCAGGACCCGCTCCACCACTGGCAGCAGCGCCGCGCACTGATCCCGGGCCCCGCCGGGGTCACCCGCCTCCCCAGTCCAGCGGGCAAGGTTGTGCCGGGTGGCCAGGGTCTCCCGGTGGTCCGGCCCCAGGACCCGCTCCACCGCCGGCAGCAGCGCCGCGTACTGATCCCTCGCCTTGCCGGGGTCACCCGCCTCCCCAGTCCAGCGGGCAAGGTTGCCACGGGCGGCCAGGGAGTACCGGTGCTCCGGGCCCAAGACTCCCTCGATCACCGGCAGCAGCGCCGCGTACTGATCCCTCGCCTTGCCGGGGTCACCCGCCCGCCCAGTCCAGCGGGCAAGGTTGCCGCGGGCGGCCAAAGTCTCTGGGTGCTCCGGACCCAGGACCCCCTCGATCACCGGCAGCAGATCCGCGTACTGGTCCCTCGCCCCGCCGGGGTCACCCGCCTCCCCGGTCCAGTGGGCGAGTTCGGCCCGGGCGGTCAGCGTGTCCGGGTGCTCCAGGCCGGACATCTGCTCGCGAGCATGGAGCACCGTCCTGCAGAGGTTCCGCGCAGCAGCGAAGCTGCCGCTATACCCCAGGTACGAGGCGACCCTGGCCATGCCATCGGTATCAGGGGGGATAGTCGCCTGGGCATGCGGCAACAGCATGCCGAACACGGGCCAGGCCGAAGGTTCTCGCGGGTCATCTGGGATCGCGGCCTCGATTACCGTAGCAGCGGCCTGGCGCCACGCCCCTTCCAGCTCAGAGGTCATCTGACCGATGGTGACCTGCTGGACCAGCCGCTGCACCGACACCGACCCGTCGGCAGCCGGGGTGACCAGCGAATACCGGCACAGCGCCGCGACAGCTTCACTGGCTGCCAGCGGGTCCTCCAGCAGCGGCACAAGCACTGGTGCCACGTCCGGCCCGAGCTGGCCGGGGAACCCAGGGCAGGGTCGCAGCAGCAGCGACAGCGGGATCGCCTCGGGCGCGCAGAACGCCAGCAGCCGCAGCAGGCCGACCGCCGACGGGCTGGCCTGCTCTAGTCGGCTGAAAGCCAGCCACCAGCTGACCGCCACAGACTTGTCGGGTCCGGCGGGCTCGCCGCGGGCCAGCATCTCGGCCCTCCTCTGCCGGAACAACGCCAGATAACCGGCCAGGCTCTGGCCGGTGGCCACCACGTATGCGGCGGCCTGCTCCAGCGCGAGCGGCAGCCCGCCCAGCTCGGCCGCTAGGTCTGCGGCTGCCTGCCGGTCCGGGTCACCAGTGCGGCTGATGAGGAAACCCGCCGCCGCGCCGCGGCCGAGCCCCGGCACCTCCAGCATCCTGCCCGGCCAGGCCCGGTTCTGGCTGGTGATCAGCACCTGCCCGGGCCCGGCCAGGGGCAGGAAGTCCGCCACCGATGCCATGTCCGGCGCGTTGTCGAAGATCAGCAGCCACTCTGCCGGGAACTTGGCCAGCACCGTATGCACCGACGCCACCGGGCCCCGGGTGTGGGTCAGGTCCCAGGCTCCGAGCTGGGCGGCCAGCTCGCCGAACTCGCCTGCCAGCACCGCCGGGTCCTCCGCGGGAAACTGCCACGCCAATCCGACCTCAGCCAGATGGCGGTAAGCATACTCCACCGCCACGCTGGTCTTCCCCGCGCCGGAGCCGTACAGGGTGACGATCCGCGGTCTCGGATTGTCATCTGGCGCGAGCTGATCATGCAGCTCGGCGAGCAATTCATCGCGGCCGGCCAGAAACTGCGGCCTCGGCGCCAGCCGCACCGGCTGGCGGGCGAGCTCCTTGCGCCGGTAGTCCAGTCGGTTTATGGCTACCACGCCATCGCCCGCAAAGACCGCACCCAGCCCGGCGAGCCCGGGCCCGGCTACTTCGTCGCCGGGCCCGGGCGGGTAGGGTTTGGCGGCGCCACGGTCCCCTGGATCACCCCGGCGGCGACCGCGCCGTGATCTGCCTGGATGTTCACGTCCCGCCCGGCGGCGACCGCATGATCGTCAGCAGACACGATCACGGCGGGCAGTTCCTTCTGGATCCGCTGCACCAAGGCGCGCAGGTCCGCCTCGGCGCCCGGATTCACGTCCAGCAGATCCGCCAGCCGCGTCGCCCACTGCGCCGCCAGCGAGGAACGCGCCTGCTCCAGATCCGTGCCCTCAATTCCGGCCAGCTGGCCGCGGGTCTCCTCAAGCCGACGTTCTGCCAGCTGTTCCTGCTTAGGGTCGCCGCGGCCGAGCAGCCGGGCGATCCCGCGCTTGGCCGCGTCCCATGTGTCGGTCGTTGCCGCCTTCACCACCGTCTGCCCGGCCAGCGACGCCAGCGACATCAGGCCCTCTGCCAACACCTGCGACCTCCCCTCCCCGACCCATAGCCCAACAATGGCACGGCGCAGCACAACGCGCCAGAAGGAGACAGCCCGGGAGACATAGCAACTGACCCGCGAGGACATCAGCTTGCCGCCTCCGTCCAAGACCGCGACGCCGACCGGTCGCTGCTGTGGAACCTGTACCGCGCCTGCCGCCGCGTCCGGCTGGTCTGGGCTGATGCCGGAAACACCGGCAAGCTGGCCGCCTGGGCCCAGGCTCTGAAGATGACCATGCAGCTCGTCGCGAAGCGCGACCGGCACGCTTTCGAGGTGCTGCCCCGCCGCTGGGTCATGGAGCGGACTTCCGCCTGGATCAGCAAGCACCGCCACATCACCCGTGACTACGAGCACCTGACCGCGAGCCACGAAGCTATGATCTTGCGGGCCATGATCGCCCTCATGGCCCGGCGCCGCCCAGCCCTCTCATTTATCAGCCCTGGCTTTTCATAAGGGTTTGCGGGCGGGCGGCGCGCCTGAACGGAAAAGTGCTCCTGAACTGGGACGATAAGGGGTGTTGAGGTCCTTACAGAGCCCAGGTGTCGGCGAGCACCTTTGACGTGAACGTTACCGGGTGGTCGCGGGGACTGGAAGTTGCTGGCGGCGGTCAGGGGGTCGTGTCGCATGCCGGGCTGGCGCTGCTGCGGCACCTGGCCGACAAGACCGGGCTGACGGGCGGCTTGTCGCGGGCGCTGGTGACAGCGCGGATCTTGGTGCATGACCGGGGCCGGGTGGTAGCGGACCTGGCGTGCTCGATCGCGGACGGCGCCCGGGTGATCTCCGATTTCCGGGTCATGTCTGACCAGCGGGAGCTGTTCGGGCTGGTGGCGTCGGTGCCGACGGCGTGGCGGACGCTGAAGGAGATCGCGCGTGCCGGGATCCGGGCGGACAGGCGGATCACCGCGGCGGTGAACGCGGCCCGGCGGCATGCGTGGGCGCAGATCGTGGCCCGGCACGGCGCGCTGCCCGGGGTGCGGCTGGCGGACAAGACACTGGGCGGCGTGGTCTGCGTCCGGCTGGATGCCACCGTCACGGTGGCGCATTCGGACAAGGAACTGGCAGAGGCCGGCTTCAAGGGCTACGGCCTGTTGCCCGCTGCTGGCGGTGTGCGATAACACCGGCGGGGAGCCGCTGGCCTGGATGCTGCGCCGCGGCTCGGCGGGCTCGAACACGGCCGCTGATCATCTGGCTATCACCGACGCGGCGATCGCGGCGCTGCCGCCGGGGTTCCGGCGCAGGCTGATGGTCACCGTCGACGGGGCCGGGGCCAGCCACGACCTGATCGCCCGCCTGGACAAGCTCGCCGCCCGGCGCGGTTATGAGCTGACCTACTCAGTTGGCTGGGCGCTGGGCGAGCGGGAGAGGGCCGCGCTGCGCCTGGTCCCGGAGCAGGCGTGGCAGATCGCTATCGACGGGCGCGGGAAGGTCCGCGAGCGCCGCGCCGACGACGCGTGCGCGGATCTGTGCTGCGCGCACCGGGCGTGCTGGATCGAAGAAGCCCACGTCACCGAGCTGACCGGGCTGCTGCGCGACGATCCGGCCGGGGACCAGCTGGATGGCTGGCCCTCTTCGATGCGGGTCTTCGCCCGCCGCGAGCGGCCGCATCCCGGCGCGCAGCTGACCCTGTTCGAGGCCGAAGACGGCTGGCGGTACACGCTGTGGGTCACCAACCGGCCCGCGGCCACCAAGGGCTGGCTGGGGCAGGCCGCCTACGTCGACGCCGCCCACCGGGTGCACGCCCGGGTCGAGGACGCTATCCGCACTGGCAAGGCCGCCGGCCTGGGCCATTTCCCATATATTGACTTCGCGGTCAACGCCGCGTGGCTGACCGCGGCGATGGCCGGGCAGATCCTGTTGGCCTGGCCGAAACTGCTGGCCCTGGACGGCGACCTGGCTAAGGCCGAGCCCAGAACCCTGCGACCTGTTGACCGAACTTCCTGGCGTTACCGCAGGTCACAGGCTCGGTAGATCGTTTCCTTGAAACCGCTGACCTGTCCCGGGCCCTCCTTACAAGGCCACAAAGGCGGTGAAGGCCGACTGTCTGACCAACGGAAGCGGATATACGGCCCTTTTACCACCCATCTGCCTTCTCCTCGCTGCTGCTTCTCACCCCCCGCCGGGAACGAACTCGTCGCCGTCAGATGGCCCTTGACCTGCGGATGCGCATCGTCCGCCAGGACGGATGCGTTAGTTCGGAGAAGCTATCGGGTCCTGCAGGCCGCGGCCCGCCTCGTGCGCGGCGGGCGGAAACGGCGCCTGACGATCCAGGCCACCTGGCCCTGGGCCGATGCCATCACCGGCGCATGGCAGAACATCGACGCGCTCCCGCAAGCCCCCTGACCAGCGCGAAACCGTCCCTGCGACCCAGGAAGGAGAACCCCGGGGCCCGTGGAACCCCCGGCGCCGACCCGCCAGCCGGGCCATCGTCATACCCGAACGCTAAAATCCACATCGGCAAAGCCGCCCGGCCACCGCCAAGCGCCAGCCAACAACCCCGATGAAAGATCGGGGTCAGACGCTCACTAAGCCCGCCCAAGATGCGCTACTTGCACCGTAGCATCCCTGCATGAGCCCCACCGTGGAATCGGCGCTAATCAGCGCCGGCGCGACTATCGTGAGCGTGCTAGCCACCGCAGCAGTGGCGATCGTGGCTTTCCGGAGTTCGCGCTCGACAAACCAGGCAACTATCGATGCCGCCCACGCCGACGTTCGCCGGGCGCTAGACGCCACACGCGACGGGCAGATCGCCGACCGCTACACCAAGGCGATTGAGCAGCTCGGCTCCAGCACGATCGATGTGACCATCGGCGGCATCTACGCCCTGGAGCGCATCGCCCGCGACTCCCCGAGGGATCACCCCACGGTTATGGAGGTCCTGTCGGCGTACATCCGCGAACACTCACGCGAGCAATGGCTGAAGCCAGACCCGGACAGCACGACGCACGAGCGATCGCCGCGCCCTGACATTCAAGCTGCCCTCACAGTGATCGGGCGTCGGGATACACAGCACGACATCCGACCCATTGACCTCACCGGCACGAACCTCAACAATGCGAACCTCAACAATGCGAACCTCAACAATGCGAACCTCGGAGGCGCGGATTTCACCAGTGCGAATTTCGTAAGTGCGAAGCTCACTGGCGCGCGCCTTAACATCGCCAACCTCACCCGCGCGGACCTCCGCCTAGCGGACCTCACCGAGGCGGACCTCACCGAGGCGGACCTCACTAACGCGCAGCTTGATGGCGCGCGACTCACTGGCGCGCGCCTTACCGGCGCGAATCTCACCAACGCCAAGTGGCCCACAGGTACGCCAGTTCCGGCGCGCTGGAAACTAGATGCCAACTCTGAGCGACTGGAGTGGCAGGGCTCCTGACTCTGGACCGACATAGGCGAACTAACTTCGACATGTTTACTCCGGGCCGAGATTGAGCCTGCGCCGATAAACGCAGCAGATGAAGCAGAGGCGGACCTCGGGCGGCAGGAAGCCTATTTACTGGCCGTACCAGGGTCCTCAGCACCCGCTTTCAGCCCTTTCTGGATCCCTCCCAGATCAGGCCCCGGCATTCGGGCCAGTCGGCGGCCCGGCTCATCAGGTGGATGATCTTGGCGACGTGCCGGTCGCGCTGCGCGGTGCCGTCCTGATCCAGGCGGTGGCGAGCACCTATAGGGTTCCAGAACTCTGTCAAAGCGTCTGAACTGTGGCGCCGCCCAGGCCATCATCGCCGAGATCGGCCTGGACATGACCGTGTTCGGCACCCCCGGTCGGCTGGTGTCCTGGACCAGGCGCTGCCCGCAGACCCGCCAGTCCGGGACCAAGACCACCAGCGGCAAGGCCGGCAAGGGCAACCCGTACCTCAACGGCGTCCTCGGCGAGATCGCCGCCTCCGCCGCCCGGACCGACACCTTCCTCGGCGAGCGCTACCGGCGGCTGGCCAGGCGCCGCGGCAATCGCAAAGCCGCGACCGTGGCCCGCTCGGTCCTGGTGATCATCTTCCACTTGCTCGCCGACCCCGAAGCCCGGTTCCGCGACCTCGGCCCCGGCTACTACGACACCCACATCGACAGGCAGCGCAAGATCCGCAACCATATCCGCCAGCTCGAGGCTCTCGGCCTGACCATCACGCTCGCACCAAAAGACGACGCCGCCTGACACAGGCCGCCGTCCCCGGCCTCACAGGCCCTGACCGCCCGCACCAGCCAGGGCCGACTGCCGCGCGCCCACTAACGGGTGGATTTCCCAGTCAGCGGAGGCTCGGCAGGGGGTCTGCCGCAGCCAGCTCAAGCAGACAACGTTCTATGCGCCGCCCCACGACAGGGGGCATCGCTACCTGACTGGATGGGTGAGGGCGCTTGGAGCTTAAGCGCGTCGGACACGACGGCGCGAGCGACGGCCAGGGCTGCGTACCGGCCTGGAGCAGTAACCGTGACAACGTTGATGATCGTGTCGGCCATGTGCACGCTGATGATGCTGGCGGACCGGCGCGACGCCGCCTGGTCAGCTGCTACCGCGAACGTAACCGGGTCAGGAAGCTGGCCGCCATCACGCGCGACCCTGATGATGACGTCGTAACGGCCGGGTGGTTCGTGCACGATTGGCACCATAAGCCCGGTATCTGACAGTTAACGCGTCGATATCCTCTGGGGAAGCTCCCGAACCCGGTCGCCCTCCCCCGGCGTCGGGGCGGCGTTGACGATCTTCTGCATGTGCTCGGTCTTGATGTCCTGGCAGACGACCGCGTCGATGACCGGGGCAGCGAACCGCTCGCACAGCCTGCGCTGGGTATGCGCGTGCGCCGCGGAACTTCATGTGGGGCGCGTCGGCTTCCAGCCGCTCGGTGACCTTCTCCAGCTTGGCGGCCAGCTTCTCCTCGGATACCGCCTCGCACTGCTGCCGCTCGCCGTTCTCGTACCAGACCGCCCTCCAGCGGCCCTGCTCCTCGCGGGCCGGGTACACCGTGATCCCGCACTCCAGCTCGATCACCGGGCCGCCGCCCCGGGTGGCCGCGCGTCCGGTCCCGCTCGCGAGGACCCGGCCGCGTGCCGTGCGGCCGGCCTTCGCCCGCCCCCCGGCTCATGGGCCTGGCACCTCTCATGCTCTGGCTCACCTGCCTGCTGGCCGTCCGCAATCAGCGCATCCTGACCGCCTGGGACGCCCGCCAGGCCGGCAACGCCCGCCGCGCCGCGGCCGGCCTGCCCCCGAAAACCCGGCGCCGGCGCCGCAAGACCCTCGCCAGCCTGGCCACCGCAGCGCCGCCATAACCCTGGCGCCACCCATCCCGCGGCCGCCACCGGCACGCCCCAGATCACCCAGACCACGGCACGGAGGACACAACCTGCTGCCCGGAACAGCCGCATCAACCAGGCAACCAGCCCTGAACCCGGCTCCAGCCGGGAACACGCCCGGCGCGCACGAAAATGTCAGACCCAAACGTGAAGATAAGCGCAGGTCAAACGTGAAGACCTTATGGCTCCCGCGATAGGACTCGAACCTATAACCTGCCGGTTAACAGAAGGTCCGCCATGGCACGGGAGCGCACGCCCTGTGGAGCTATCCAGCCCCGCTGCACCTGCATAGATGCTTATCAGGGGCTTACACGGGCATTCTAGCAGCCGTGCCGACGTGTACCGGGGAATGCCGTCTTGTCCGTGTTATCCGCGTGTTGCACGCCTCCCGAACCCGGACTTGTGTTGATTTTGTGTTGCCAGGGGTCTGCTGTCTTCGAGCCGCCCTGAGTCAGCCGCGACCCTACCTTCCAGGCCTGACTGTGTCCTGGAAGACGTCGCCCACGGCGACGCGTTCGCGGTGGTGAGGCTCACCGAGGCGAGCCTGGTGCCCGGGAGGGTGGGATAGCCCGCCGCATGGTCGGCGACCTCACTGTTCACGAGGTTCACCTGGGCCGGCGGCAGCGAGACGAGCCAGAGGATGATCGGCTTCGCGCCGCGGAGCGCGGCCACGATCAACAGCGGGCGGGTATGACAGCTGAGCTTGCACAGTCACCACCGTCCGTTCGGTAAATCTCTAATCATTGTCCTGAACGGACAGTGATGCTACGGCGCGGTCAGCCTGACGCCCTCCACGGCGGCCAGTACCGGGGTGAGGCTCGCGGTTGTCCAAGTCGAGCGGGTGCTTCCGATGCGATTCGCGCAGTGCGGTTGCGTACGCCTCGACGTGGACGTCCTTAAATTACAGGCACCTCGCCGGTGGTCCCGGGACGCGCTGGGCACTAACACCAATCTGATTACGGCGAGCATGGAGAATCAGCTTGCCGGGGAACCGCAGCACTTCTTGTACTTCCTGCCACTGCCGCAGGGACACGGTTCGTTACGTCCCACCTTGCGGCCGCCGGGCCGTGCTGCTGCCGTGGGGTTCCGCAGCAGCACGGCCTTCCGCTTCCACTCGCGCGCCTCGTCTGGCCTGCCGGTTTCCTCGCACAAGAGCATGAGCCTGTCCGCTATGTCGGCCCGGTCACGGACCCCGGGGATCGAGTACCCGCGCAGCAGCAGTTCCTCGGCCCGGTGAAGATCTTCCGGATGGGCCTTGACGCAGCCGCGGTAACAGTCGGCCCAGCCGATCCAGCCCCATCCCCATTGCGGATCAGCGGTCAGCCACGACTCGAACAGCTCGTCGGCCGTATCGTGCTCACCGATCTCGAAGAACGTCTCGGCCAGCGCCCGTCGGAGGTTCTCGGTCCGCCACTGCTCCTCGCCCGGGAACCTGCGCAACGCCTCGGAGCAGAAACCGATCCGCGCCGTCAGGAATTCGCGGTCGCCGATGCCCGCGTTCCACAGCTCCATTTCGACGTCGCTGAGCCAGTTGTAGAGCGACTGGGTGAGCGGGAAACGGCCATCGAACTCATCGATGGAGCCGATTCCGGTCGCGTCACACAAGGAAAGTACGTCAGCCCAGGCGTTCAGCCAGGTTGCGGCGCACGCGGCCAGGTTGCCCTGCTCTTGGCGTTCGTAGCCTGCCTGAATCTTGTCGTCCAGCAGTTCCAGGCAGACCTTATCCGGCCACCAGCGCTCCCAGAGCGCGAGCAGGCAGATCCAGATCCAGTCCACGTGGAAGCCGCCATTAGGATTGCGAGCTTCCCAGTCCTTGTGGAGGGGGCGCGCCACCTCCTCCGCGGACAGCGCGCCCGCGCAGAGATCCTCGACACCGCGGCGATCCAGCTCGAAGCCCATGCTCCCCAGCATCCCCAGCAGTTCGTCATCGGCCAGCGTCGACGCACTCGACCGCAACGGCCTGTGGTCAGCTTTCAGCCTGCGGCGCAGCGAGTCGTCCTTCGCCGACTCCTCTTGACAGAACCGGTCGAGGGTCACCCACGACATCTTCAGCTGATCATGCATGTGAGTTCAGGCTCCCTCAGCGGCTGGCGAGGGCGGCGAGCTTGCGGTTGACTGCTGCAAGGTCGAACGGTTCAGGCTTCGCCGGGCCGGATTCGGCCACGTCGCCTTCATCGGCGTACCAGAGTTCCTCTTCCGGGTACTCGACCGGCGAGTCGCCGCTGAACCTCGCGCACACCGGGTAGACGGCGGCGCGATCCCGCGGCAGCTTCTTCTGCAGGGCGATCTCGTGCGTCCAGCCAGCGCCGAAGTCGTACTCGTAGACGATCTTCCCGCCGCCGGCGGCGAGGGCGTGCTGCACCGCCATGTGATACTCGCTCCGAGCATCTTCCAGCCCGAAGGACGGGTCGCTGTAGGTCGCCCGCCGAACCCGGAACGCGTGCAGGTGGTCGCCGTCCCACCCGTACAGAATCTGGACCACCCGGTGCAGGGTGGACAGGCTGGCGGTGGCCGGGAGCAGCACGGTTCGCCAGATCGGCGGGTGCCAGCCCTTGAGCGTGACCTTGAGCTGTAGGCACTGGTGCACGCTGAGCGACGCGGTCCCGGCCGACGCGACGTAATCAGCTATCTCCTGCGCGAGCGACCTCGCCGACGGGTGATCGCTGGCGTGCACGGCGGCCAGCCGATGGTCCAGGTCGTCCGTCGGCAGCTGGTCGCCGGGAAGGCTCTCCCAGAGTGCACTGACCGCCTCGTCCGGTCCCTTCTCGGCGAGCGCCACCGCAGCGGACTCGACCGCGAGCCACAGCCATTCCGCATCAATGGGCTCCGGCCCGGCATCCATCTGGTACAGCGCGTACCGCGCGTGCGGTCCAATACCGGAGACCTCCGTCATCTCCCGCCACGCGGGCAGGGCGTCTTCGCCCAGCAGTTCGACCATGTCGGCGGCGATCCAGCGCAGCCGGGGCTCTAGCGATGAGCCGGCTTGGAGGAGCTGCCGCGCGGCGTCCGCCGGATCAGACTGGGCATCAAGCCAGTCCCAGGCCTGCTCGTCCCGGTCATCCTCGACGCAGTTCGCCAGGTACGCGATCAGTTCCGCAGCGGTGAGATCCTTCCCCAGGCCGGTCAGCGCGGCCCGCAACCGATCCGCTGCCCACCGGCCCAACGGGGTGATTACGCAGCCGCCGGCCAGCACGTCATTCCCGTTGACTGCGCCGAACGACGCGAGCCTCGCGGCGGTCTTCGTCAGCAACCTCTCGTCCGCCGCCCAGCTGAACGACGTGTCCAGGCCGAACTCGTCGTACAGGTCACGCGCTGCGGCCCGCACCGCCTGCACAAGCGCCGGGCCAGCGGGCACCCGCGCAACCTGAAGTACGCCGAGCAGCGCGAGGGCGTCGCCCACAGCCTCTTCGTGCTCGTCCGGACCGAGACCAGCCTCGGCGGCGCAGCTGGCGCTCAGGCCGGCAAGCCAGGCGGACAGGACTTCGGCGTCTGCGGGCGGCCAGCGGGCAAGCTCCAGGCCGACGCTCACGGTCCCGTCATCGACCCGCAGCAGTCCCGTGGCCAGCGCGAGGCACCAGGGCCGGTTTAGCGCCGGGATGTCGGCCGCGGTGCGCAGGCGCGTAGGCAGCGAGACGCCGATCGCCTCGGCGGCGGACGGCAGGTCGGGCTTGCTGAGCACCTGCCGCGGGGTGACCGGGCGCGGCCCGGTATCGCTGATCCACCGGCTCAGCGCGACCGCCTGCGTCATGACGGCGCAGTCTCGCGCCAGCCGGGCAGTGTCATGAAGTTCGGCATCTTCCACGCGTCTGACCTTACCGACGACGACATGATTGAAGATGCCATATGAGGGGGACCTCGCCCGCGCCAGTCGTAGCAGCATCTACGACGTAACGGGCTTAGGGAGCAGGTCCCATGTCCCAATTCGGTTCGGAGCTCGAGGAGGTCCCGCTGACCCGGGGTCCGGCCGATCACCTGGCTCGCGCGCCCGGGGCGTGTCCGCGTGGCTAGGGTTGAGGGTGCGCACGTATTACGACATCGAGGAGACCGATGCCTACCTCGGTGCCAACGAGCTGTGAGGCGCTCCGGTTGTTCGTCTTCGCGCACCACGCCGAGCCAGAAGCGAACACCGCGCAGGTACTCAGCAGCGATGCCTTCCGGCCAGTCGCGCTGACTGCACGAGGGACAGCGCGAGCGCGTGCCCTCGGCGCACAGCTTCGCCAACCTGCATATCGATCTCGCCGTCGGCACACGTCTTGTGCGCACGCAGCAGACAAGCGACATCGCCCTAAAATGACCGACAAGTGCCACTACTGATCGAACCCGGCTTCGACGAACTCAGGGCCGACGATCTCGGGCGCGCCTATCGAGGCCTACCGGTCCCCGAGGAACCAGCACACCTCGAACGACCGCCTCCCCCACGGCGAAAACATCGAAGACGCCGCGGCGCTACGCGAACGCGCTGCGGCGTCTCCTGGCGAGGACGGAAACGAGCACGTTCGTCGTTCACGAGTTCTCCCTCCGCTACATCTTGGCGGCCGCGGCAACCGGCTCGTCGCCCGTCCCGGCACCGCCCTTCCAAACGCAGTTCCGTGAATACTCAGGCGGGCAGGCTGCCCACCCACGGTCAGCGCGCCGGACGGTCACGGGATGATTCTGATCGAGAGGTGCGTTGCATTCATAGAGGACGCGACATATCGTGTTATTTATGCAGGCCTGGGTCCTTGAAGAGCTCGGGCCTTGAGAGGTGAGCGTGATGACCGGTTGGTACGCCGAGCGGACGCCGGAC
>Ga0310038_10002740_pt1 | contig 12866 bp, 12 predicted proteins | sample Sb_taG_6_FD_200461 | JGI IMG/M metagenome (GOLD analysis project Ga0310038, IMG submission 200461) | Peat soil microbial communities from Weissenstadt, Germany - Sb_50d_4_PS metaG (v2) (version 2) | ecosystem: Environmental > Terrestrial > Soil > Wetlands > Peat | place: Germany: Weissenstadt... | reverse complement strand
GCTGGCCATCAAGCGCGCCGGCGCCGGCATGCGCTTCAACCCCGCGCCCGAAGACCGCATCGAAGCCGGCGATTACCTGATCGCCATGGGCGAGCCCGCGAGCCTGCGCCGGCTCGAAAACACCGCTACGCGTGCGCGATGAAGATCGTCACTGCTGCCGAAATGCGCGAGATCGACCGCGCCACCAGCGAGCGCTTCGGCGTCCCCTCGCTCACGCTGATGGAAAACGCGGGGACGGCAGTCGCTGACTTCGTGCTGCGGCGCTACTTCGGCGCCGAAAGCGTCGGCGTGATTTGTGGCAAAGGAAACAATGGCGGCGATGGCTTCGTCGCGGCGCGCAAGCTGCACGAGGCTGGGATGCGGGTTTCCATTTTGCTGCTGGCCGATCCCACAGAACTCAAGGGCGATGCTGCCGCGATGTTCAAGCGGCTGCCGCTTCAGCCGGTGCTGGCGCGCAAGGAAGAAGAACTGCGAAGCGCAGCAGCCCAGCAGGTATACCAGGCCGACGTACTCATAGACGGTATTCTGGGCACAGGCTTTCGCCCGCCGGTGAAGGGCTTCTACGCGGACGCGATCGAGGCGTTCGCAAAGGCTGACCGTCCGATTGTGGCCATCGACATTCCTTCAGGCCTGGATTCCGACGAGATGCGGTTGCGCCCGGATGCGGGCAGTCCAATCGTCCCTGCCCGCGCCACGGTGACCTTCACCGCGCCCAAGCCGGCGCACCTGTTCAGCAGCGCGGTTCTCGGACCGGTCATGGTGGCGCCTATTGGCTCTCCTGAGGAAGCGATCGTCTCTAGCTTGGGTCTGGAAGTCCCTACGTGGCGTGAGATGGCGAGCCCGCTTGCGCCCCGCGATCCCGAGGCCAACAAAGGCAGCTACGGACACGTGTTCGTGGTCGGCGGTTCGCTGGGAAAGGCCGGCGCTGCCGCGATGGCTGGCATGGCCGCGCTGCGTTCGGGAGCGGGACTGGTTACGGTGGCGTGCCCGCGCTCGGTGCTCGGGACCGTCGCCGCCTTCAGGCCCGAACTGATGACGGAGCCGCTCGAAGAAACCGAAACCGGGACGATCTCCCTGCGCGCGCTCGAGTATGGCCGCATGGATGCGCTCATTCAGGGCAAGTCGGTGATCGCGCTCGGACCTGGCATCGGGCGCCACGCCGAGACCACCGAGTTCGTGCGCACGCTCGTCGAGAAATTTCGCGTGCCGATGGTGATCGACGCCGACGGGTTGAACGCGTTCCAGGGCGCGGTGGAGAAGCTGGATGGCTCGGCACACCCGCTGGTGCTGACGCCTCATCCCGGCGAGATGGCGCGCCTGATCGGCGGAACGGTCGCCGATGTCGAAAAAGATCGCCTGGCAATCGCCCGCAGGTTCGCGCAAGAGCACAAGCTCGTACTCGTCCTCAAGGGACATCGCACCCTGACCGCGCTGCCTGATGGGCGCGTGTGGGTGAACCACAGCGGCAATCCCGGCATGGCGACCGGCGGAATGGGAGACATCCTCACCGGCATGGTGGCCGGTTTGTGGGCGCAAGGGCTCCCCAAAAAGTCCGCGAGCTCGAGCGCGGGATCACCCGCTTCCGAGGCGATTGTCGCTGCTGTTTACTTGCACGGCTTGGCCGGCGATGTGGCTTGCGAAGCACAAGGCGAGCTCTCGTTGACGGCTACCGACCTGCTGGCGGCGCTGCCCGAGGCCATTCGCCGCGTCAAGGCATCCGCACGCGAAAAATATGTATGGCTGAACGAGCTGCCCTCGCCCACGTGGTCATGAAGGAGTTCCTCACCCACTCCGCCGAAGAAACCACCGAGCTGGGCCGTCGCCTTGCGCCCGAGTTGAGTCCGCCCAAGCTGGTGGTCCTGCGTGGAGCTCTCGGGGCAGGGAAGACAACTCTGATCAAGGGAATCGCCGAGGGCTTCCGGGCGGCGTCAGAGGAAAATGTGACCAGCCCCACCTTTACTCTGATTCACGAATACCGTGGGCCGAGCGTGAATGTGTATCACGTCGATCTCTACCGGGTGGACACGCAACGCGAGCTGGACACGCTCGGCCTCGACGACCTCTTCGACGAGAACAATGTGGTGCTGATCGAGTGGGGCGAAAAGTTCGCGCGGTTCCTGCGCGAGCGGGATGTGGAGATCACAATCGAGCGCCTGGGCGAGAACGATAGGAAAATCAAAGTCGCCACGGATTGACACGGATTGGTACGGATCAGAAACGAATTATCCGTGATCATCCGTGCAGATCCGTGGCTAATCTTTCCCCACAACCGGGCTGCGGCGTTCCAGCAGGATGGTATCGCGCCAGCGGCCGTCGCGCTGGCCGATCCGTTCGCGACGGCCCACTTCGCGGAACCCGCACTTCTTCAGAAGCGCGAGGCTGGCAGTGTTCTCGGCGAAGACTACGCCTTGCAGGGTCCAGATGCCATGCGCTTCCGACTGGCGAGTCAATTCCTCTTGCAAGGCCGTGCCGACGCCTTTTCCCTGCGTTTTCTCGGAGACGTAAAGGCCGACTTCAGCAACCCCGGCGTAGGCTTTGCGTGCTGAGATTGGAGTCACAGCCGCCCATCCCAGCACAGCCCCAGCGCGGCGCGCCACGAGCCGGCAGAACGGCAGATGAGCCTGGTCCCACTGTTCCCAGCTCGGAGCCGAAGTCTCGAAGGTGGCGTTCCCGGAGCGGATACCTTCTTCGTAGATCGCACGCACCTGCTCCCAATCACCAGCCGTCATGGGTTCGATGACGAAATCCATCGCGGTCAGAATCCCATGATGTTGTAGCCACAATCCACGTAGATGACTTCGCCGGTGATGCCGGCCCCGGCGTCGGAAGCCAGGAAGACAGCCGTCCCGGCAACTTCGTTCACGTCCACGTTTCGTTTGAGCGGCGCCCGCTCGGCGTGCGCTTTCAGCATGTCGCCGAAGCCGGAGATGCCGCGCGCCGCCAGCGTCTTCACCGGTCCCGCCGAGATGGCGTTGACCCGGATGCGCCGCGGACCCAGGTCGTGCGCCAGGTAGCGGACCGAGGCCTCCAGCGCGGCTTTGGCGACGCCCATCACGTTATAGTGGGGCACGACTTTGGTCGAACCGTAGTAGGTAAGCGTAAGGATGGAGCCGCCGTCCTCCATGAGCGGCGCCGCGGCGCGCGCCAGCGCGACCAGCGAATAAACACTCACATCGTGGGCGATGCGGAAGCCTTCGCGCGTGGTGGCGAGGAATTCTCCCTTAAGCTCATCGGCGGGGGCAAAGGCGATGCTATGTACCAGCGTGTGCAGCTTGCCGTAACGCGATTTGAGCTGGACGAACAGCTTGTCGATCTGCTCGTCGAAGGACACATCGCACATGAACGCCTCGGCGCCGGGCAGCGCCGCGATCAGCTCTTTGGCGTCCTGCTCCAGCCGCTGGTTCTGGTAGGTGATAACCAGCCGCGCCCCCGCCTGTTGCAGGTTTTGTGCGATGGCCCAGGCGATGCTGCGCTTGTTGGCCACACCAAAGACAACGGCAGTGCGTCCTTCCATGCTTTCGGGCATCGAGAATCCTCGCTGAGAAACGGGAAAGGATATCAGAAAGGTTTAGTCCGCCGTGGTCTCGGCCATGGACTCGAGCGGAGCCGCGGCGTGCACCGGCCAAAGCGCGGTCGCCGCGGAGAGCAAATATACCCCAGCGATCATGACAAAGCCCCACAGCAGCCCCACGCGATGCGACACCAGACCCACCATGAAGCCCAGCCCCAGTTGCAACGCGGTGCCGAAGAACATGAACGTATTCTGCACGCGCCCCATGAAGTGAGGCGGGACCAATTCCATGATGCTGCTGTTGATGGCCACCCCGCCGACGCCGCGCCCTGAGCCCATGACCGCATAGAGCATCACGGCAATGGCCAGCCAGCGCGAAAATGGCAGCGCCACCAAACTGAGCGCCAGGAGCGAGAACGAAACTCCCACCGACGGCCGCTTTCCCAGCGCGCGGATCGCCACCGGCACATAGAACGCGCTGGCGAAGGCGCCTATCGCCCACCCGGCATTCAGCCAGCCATAGCCGACGGCTCCCGTCTTCAGGATGCGGTCGCTCAGCGGCGCGGTCACCACGCCTTGCGCCAGCATCGCGCCGAGGAAGCAGGCGTAGCTGATGCCGAGCATCACCAGGTGCGGCTTGCCCCGCAGGTGTGCGATGCCTTCGCGCAATTCGTGAACAAAGCGCGCCACCGTGCCTTTGGGCAGCGCCGCAGCATCCGCCGGACGCACCACCACACGTCCTTTCCTGACCGCGAGATAGCAGACGAACGAAATCACGTAGGAGCAGACGTCGATCAGCAGCACACCACCCAGGCCGATGCGGTTGTACACGAACCCCACCATCGCGCCCGCCATCAGCCAGCCCGCCTGTACCGCCGCCAGCAGGAACGTGTTGGAGGCGACGAACTGGCCCTGCGGCGTCAGTTCCTGGATGAGCGCGTTGATGGTCGGCCAGAACATCCAGAAGCCGCTGGCCACCAGCATCGCCATGGCATAAACCTGCCAGACCTGCACCTGGTGGCGGAGAGCGAGCACGGCCACGACGAGGATCACCGCCGCGCGCGCCGCGTCCAGTCCCATCAACAGGAGGCGCCGGTCCTCGCGGTCGATGATGACGCCGCTCACCGGCATGATCAGCATCGCGGGAAGCGTCTGCAAAACCAGCAGGGTGCCCAGCGCGACTTCCGAATGCGTGGCTTGCAGGATGTACCAGATCACGGCGGCCATGTTCATGCCGCTGCCCACCATGGACACCGTGTTGGCGATGAAAACCAGCCGCAGCGGCCGGTGTTGCAGGATTGCGCGCATCGTTCCTCACTGTAATCGAAAATCCGCAGCCCTGCCAACGCGCGCCATTGTGGATATCGTGCGACGCTCCGACGCCGGGCCCGGCGAATCCGATGTGTGATAATGGCGCTTCCGTTCAGGCGTCTACTGACATTCGGCGCAGCTTCCCATGGCGAGACCAATCCGCAACTGGCTGAAAGACTTCGTGCGCCACCGCCCGGAGCTTTACTTCCTCTATCACTTCGGACGGGTGCTGAAGCGCCAGCAGCTCGTGTTCATCGACTATCCGGTCACGCCATCGGCGCGCTATGGGTACGGCAAACCGCCGCATCCCAAGCTCTACGACCTGATCGCGAAGGACCGCACGGGTTACCAGGCGACGCTGGAGAAATTCTGGGAATTCAAGGAATCGCTGCTGAAGATTTCCACGCAGCCAATGGCGCCGCTCGAACCCTCATGGGTGAACGGGTGGCTGTCGCCTTTCGACCTTGCCAGTCTCTATTGTCTGGTGGCGCTCAACCACCCGCAGCACTACCTGGAGGTGGGTTCCGGCGTCTCCACGCACGTAGCGGGACGTGCGGTCCGCGACCACCAACTGCGCACCCGCATCATCTCCATCGACCCGCAACCGCGGGCCGAGATCGACTCGCTCTGCGGAGAAATCATCCGCCAGCCGCTGGAGCGCGTCGAGCTTACGGTCTTCGACCAGTTGGCGCCCGGGGACATCCTGTTCGTTGACAGCTCACACCGGGTCTTCACCAACTCCGATGTGACGGTGCTTTTCCTCGACGTGCTGCCGCGTCTGCAGCCGGGCGTTCTCGTGCATCTGCACGATATTTTTCTTCCCTACGACTATCCGCCGGAATGGCGCGACCGATACTACTCCGAACAATATCTGCTGGCGGCCATGCTGCTGGGCCAGAGCTCGCGCTTTCGCATCGCGTTGCCCAACGCCTTCATTGGCCATGACCCGCAACTGAGCGCCGTGCTGGCGCCGTTGTGGCGCGACCCGGGATTTGCCCGCGAAACCGCCACGAACGTCCAGCCGGCACCGGTGGCCGACCGGAGCGGTCTGGGCTCGTCCTTCTGGATGCGGACCACCTAGTAATTTGCTTTCGGCAGGCGGCGGAGTCGGCCATAATGACGGCCCCGGGAGGAGGTTGGTTTGCGCCTGCCGCCGATGCACTGGAAGTACATGGCCTGCGGGTTGCTGCTGGCGGCCATCGTGTACGCTGCCGGACCGGTTGACACCGGCCGCATCCAGATCGACTCCGCCTACTACCAGGGTGAGGCTGTCCCCTTCCATGTAGCGGACCCCGGAAACCAGAGATCCCAACTGCGTGTCGGCCCCTGGCTGCTCGGAGTGCGCGCCGAGGATCCCAAACCCCGCGATCGGCGCCGCAACCTGTACGTGGTCTTTCCCGGCAGCCAGCACCGGGCCCCCGGCTGGCCCGACTACGACCACAACTGCGTGCTCAGCGATTTGCCCGCGACCGAGGAGCCGGTGGAGTGGGATGTTTACTGGGCCGTGGCGCTCGATCCCACCCTGCACGACGACTTTCGCAGCGAGCAGGAGTTGGTGCTGGCCGCGCAATCCGGCTTTTTTCCTCCCGACCTGCTGGAGTTCAATGACCTTCCCGCCGAGGGATTTCTGCGGGCGCAAATGCAGCTCCGCTCCCTCGGCGATCTGGCGCGCTTCCGCCGCAAGGATGGAACTTTGCCGCGCCTGCTGATTACTCCAGCGGGATATGCGATCCGCGGCAGCAGCGAGCCGCGTTAGATTTGTGATTTCTGATTTGTGATTTCGAATCGCGACCTACGTTGATCAGTTTCCCCAGTCGCCAATCACAAATCACAAATCACAAATCAGATTATCTTTATACTTCCTAAACGGAGCTTACCTGTTCCCCTTCATCCAAGTCGGCCCGCTGCGGCTGGGCACCTATGGGCTCATGGTGTGGCTGGCCTTCTTCTGCGCCTATTTTGTGTTGAGCGCGGATTTGCGCCGCCGCAGGATGCCGGGTGATCCGCTCAACATCATCCTGCTACTGGTGGTCGCCGGTCTGGCAGGGTCGAAGCTGTACCACCTGCTGGAGAGCCCTTCGGAATTCTTAGCCGATCCCATCGGCCTGTTCTTCTCCAGCTATGGTTTCGCGTGGTTCGGAGGATTCCTGGGAGGACTGGCGGTCCTGCTCTGGCTGGCGCACCATTATCGTGTCGCGATCCTGGCTTTTCTGGACGCGTGCAGCCCGGCCGCCGCGCTGGGTTACGCCATCGGGCGCCTGGGATGTCTGCTCTCGGGCGATGGCGACTATGGCATTGCCACCAACCTTCCCTGGGGGATGGCGTTCCCACCGCTCGAAGCTGGGTGTCGCGTGCACCACTTCGTCTGCCTGATCCACGGCAGCCTCGAGGCCAGCTACGGCACCACGGTGGGCTTGGCCACGCACGTGATCGTGCGCGTCCATCCCACGCCGATCTATGAATTCATCGTGGGCGCGCTGATCGCATGGTTGCTCTGGCGGCGTGGCGCTCAGCGTCTGCGGGACAAGGCACGCGCGGGCGCGGTCCTCGCCGAATACCTCGTCCTTACCGGCATGGCGCGGTTCCTTGTGGAATTCATCCGCATTAACCCGCGCTCCGCCTTCGGCGTGCTCACCAACGCCCAGGTCGTCAGCCTGCTTTCGATCGTCGCTGGGGTGGCGCTGATCTTCAACGCGCGATCGCGCTGAGCGGCTGGGGTTATTTTTTCAGGAAACGTTCCAGTGGACACCCTAAGCAGTGGGCCTCGGCCTTCAGACAATGGTGCTTGGCGGTCTGCACCAGCAGGGCGTGGAATTCATCGAAGGCGCGCGCGGCCGAGGTGGCGCGCCGGATGGCGAACTTGTGCCGCCGTCGTCCGGCGAGCGGCGAGGCCGGCGGCTGATTCCACCCGGCCGGAATCTCCTGGTGAAAGGCCTGCTGCACCAGTTGGCGTATCTCTTCGTACCGTGCCTTGGCGGTGATCAATCCGTGGCGCTCGAAGATGCGCCGAGTGTACGTGTCCACGACGAAGACGGGGTGTCCGCCCGCATAGAGCAGGATGGAGTCGGCGGTTTCCGGACCTACGCCGTTGAGCGCCAGCAATTCCTCCCGCAGCTTCTCGGTCGGTTGGGCGAACATTCGCACCAGCGAACCGCCATAGCCCGCATCGAGATAGCGCACGAAATTTCTTAGGCGCTGGGCTTTCTGGCGGAAGTACCCCGAGGGTCGGATCATCCTCGCCAGCTTGGGCAAGGGCGCCCGGCGGATGCCGTCGCAGTTGAGCGCGCCCTCGTCGCGCAGCCGGCGCAAGGCCCGTTCCACGTTTGTCCAGGCCGTGTTTTGGGTCAGGAACGCCCCCACGATGACCTCGAAGCGAGTGTAGGCCGGCCACCAATCCTGCGGCCCCCACGCCGCCATCAGTGCCTGGTAGTAAGCCCGGAGGCTCGCCGCTCGCCCCGAATCGGCACCCATCCAATCCAGTTTAGCGGACCGCAGGAATGGTTGGATGGATACGTTGACAACTTTTGTCAATGGTCGATAAGGTCCATCAATACGTACCCGAAGTACATGCCCGAACGGGTCTAACTAGTTATTATTCAATGACCTAAACTTGAATGACAATTTCTGTCAGCAACCCCGGGGACGAGCGCAATCCGGCTGTTCTCCGCTTGGCTGGTCCCGGTTGCTGAGCTGCTTGTGTGTCGGCAGCGATAAGGGAAGCGGCAATGTCGCAACGGCTCGGTGATCTTCTGGTCAAAGAGAAGGTCATCTCGCAGGAACAGCTCGACAAGGCGCTGACGGAGCAGAAGCGCAATGGCTCGCGCCTGGGTTCCGTGCTGGTGAAGCTGGGCTACGTTTCCGACGAAGACGTCACCAACTTTCTCTCCCGGCAATACGGCGTTCCCGCCATCAATCTCTCGTATTTCGACATTGACCCTTCAGTGGTAAAGCTGATTCCGCCGGAGACCGCGCGCCGCTACCAGATCCTGCCCCTCAGCCGGGTTGGCGCCTCGCTCACCATCGCCATGGTGGACCCCACGAACGTGTTCGCCATGGACGACATCAAGTTCATGACCGGCTTCAACATCGAGCCGGTAGTGGCCTCGGAAGCGGCGATTCTTCAGGGCATCGACAAGGCCTACGGCGACACCCACGAGGAAGACCTGGAAAAGGTGATGGCGGACATCGGCGAGAGCGATGCCGACATCGAGCTGCAGGCAGGCGATGAAGACACGTTTTCCGCCAGCGAGTTGGAGAAGGCCGCCGAGGAAGCGCCCATCGTCAAGCTGGTGAACCTGATCCTCACCGACGCGGTGAAGCGTGCCGCCAGCGACATTCACATCGAGCCCTACGAGAAGGAATACCGGGTGCGCTTCCGCGTAGACGGCATCCTGCAAACCATTATGACCCCGCCGCTGAAGCTGAAGGACGCCATCATCTCGCGCATCAAGATCATGTCCAAACTCGACATCAGCGAGAAGCGGCTGCCGCAGGATGGCCGCATCATGCTCAAGGTGAATCTGGCAGGCAAGCGCAAGACCCTCGACTACCGCGTCAGCACCCTGCCCACCATCTGGGGAGAGAAAATCGTCCTCCGGCTGCTCGACAAGGACAACCTGCGGCTGGATATGACCCAACTCGGCTTCGAATCCGAGTCGCTGGTCAAGTTCGAGAAAGCCATCCTGAAGCCCTACGGCATGGTGCTGGTCACCGGCCCCACGGGCTCGGGCAAGACCAATACGCTCTACTCCGCCATCGCGCGGCTGAACACGCCGGAGACCAACATCATGACCGCCGAGGATCCGGTCGAGTTCCAGATCGCCGGCGTCAACCAGGTGCAGATGAAGGAGCAGATTGGCCTGAACTTTGCCGCCGCCCTGCGTTCCTTCCTGCGTCAGGACCCCAACATCATCCTGGTGGGCGAGATCCGCGATTTCGAGACGGCGGAGATTGCCATCAAGGCCGCGCTTACCGGACACCTGGTGCTCTCTACTCTGCATACCAATGGCGCCCCGGAGACCATCAGCCGCCTGATGAACATGGGCATTGAGCCCTTCCTGGTGGCCACTTCGGTGCACATGATCGTGGCCCAGCGGCTGGTGCGCCGGATCTGCAAGGAATGCAGCGAGGTGGTCGACGTCCCGTACCAGACCCTACTGGAGGCCGGCTTCTCACCCGGAGAAGCCAAGACGGTGAAGATCCACAAAGGACGGGGCTGCGTCGTCTGCAACAGCACCGGCTACAAGGGACGCACCGGCCTTTACGAAGTGATGGAGATCGACGACGACATCCGCGAACTGGTCCTGGTCGGGGCCTCGGCGGTGGAGCTGAAGAAGAAAGCCATCGAGCACGGCATGATCACCCTGCGGCGCAGCGGTCTTATCAAGGTGATGGACGGCGCTACCACCATGGAAGAGGTGGCGCGCGAGACCGTCCACTAATAGGGAGACGAGGAAACCATGCCAGTTACTCTCAGTGAGCTGTTGAAAAAAATGTTAGAGATGTCGGGCAGCGACCTGCACCTCACCACCAATTCGCCTCCCCAGATCCGGGTGCACGGCCATCTCACGCCTCTGGATCTGCCGCCGCTGACCGCAGCCGAGACCAAGCAACTGGCCTACAGCGTCCTCACCGACGCTCAGAAGCAGCGCTTTGAGGAAACCCTGGAACTCGACTTCTCCTTCGGCCTCAAGGGACTGGCCCGCTTCCGCGGCAACTGCTTCAACCAGCGCGGCGCGGTGGGCGCGGTTTTCCGCGTGATCCCGTTCGAGGTCAAGGGATTCAAGGAGCTGGGCCTGCCGACGATCGTGGCCAAGCTCTGCGAGAAGCCGCGCGGCCTCATCCTGGTGACCGGCCCCACCGGTTCCGGCAAGTCCACCACGCTGGCCGCCATGCTCGACAAGGTCAACAGCGAGCGGCACGAGCACATCATCACCATCGAAGACCCGATCGAGTTCGTGCACAATCACAAGTCCTGCATCGTGAACCAGCGCGAGGTGAACTCGGACACCAAGTCCTTTGGCGCGGCCTTGCGCGCCGCGCTCCGCGAGGATCCCGACGTGGTGCTGATCGGCGAGATGCGCGACCTGGAGACCATCGAATCGGCCCTGCGCATCGCCGAGACCGGACACCTCACCTTCGCAACCTTGCACACCAATACCGCTGCTTCCACCATTAACCGCATCATCGACGTGTTTCCATCCCACCAGCAGCCGCAGATCCGGGCCCAGCTTTCCATGGTCCTGGAGGGCATCCTGTGCCAGACGCTGCTGCCCAAGATCGGTGGCAGCGGCCGGGTGATGTCGATGGAGATCATGGTGCCGAATGCGGCGGTGCGGAACCTGATCCGCGAAGACAAGATCCATCAAATCTATTCCGCCATGCAGTCCGGCCAGGACAAGTTCGGGATGCAGACCTTCAATCAATCCTTGGCGACGCTGTATTTCCAGAGACAGATCACGCTGGAAACCGCCATGCAGCGTTCGTCGATGCAGGATGAGTTGCAGGACATGATCAATCGCGGGGCCGTGAGCGCAGCTCGCGGTTCCACCGTAGCAAGGAAGTAAGCAAGTAGGGACCCTGGGCCCGCGCCGGCGTTCTGCGCCGTTTGCGGGCCAATCGAGGAAGCGGAGGACCAAATGCCGGTTTTCACCTACAGCGGTACCAACGCCGCTGGCACCAAAATCAGCGGGGAGCGCATCGCCGAGAACAAGCAGTCCTTGACCATGGCGCTGCGCCGCGATCGCATCAACCCCACCACCATCAAGGAGAAGGGCAAGGAGTTCGCTCTTCCCACCCTGGGCCGCGGCAAGGTGCCCACCAAGGACCTGGCCATCTTTTTCCGGCAGTTCTCGGTCATGATCGATGCCGGCCTGCCCCTGGTGCAATGCCTGGAGATCCTCGCCGCCAATCAGGAAAACATGACCTTTCAGAAAACTCTGACGGGCGTGCGCACCTCGATCGAAGGCGGGTCCACTCTGGCCAATGCCATGCGCCAGTATCCCAAGGTGTTTGACGATCTCACCACCAACATGATCGAGGCGGGCGAGACCGGTGGCATCCTCGACACCATTCTGCAGCGCCTTGCCACCTACGTGGAAAAGGCGGTGAAGTTGCGCTCGGCGGTGAGGTCGGCGCTCATCTACCCCTGCTCGGTGATCGGCATCGCGGTGCTCATCGTGGCCGGGCTGCTGAAGTTCGTGGTGCCGATCTTCGCCAACCTGTTCGTCGGCCTGGGCGTCGCCCTGCCGCTGCCCACCCGCATCGTGATGAAGCTCAGCGACATTGTCGGCAGCTTCTGGTGGATCGGGCTGGGAAGCCTGGTAGCCCTCTTCTTCGCGATCCGCCAGCTGCGCAAATATCCGCGCGGGCGCCTGTTCTTCGACAAGATGCTGCTCAATATGCCGGTGATCGGCATGCTGCTGCGCAAGATCGCGGTGGCGCGCTTCACCCGCACCATGGGAACCCTGATCACCTCCGGCGTGCCCATTCTGGAGGGTCTGGCGATCACCGCCCGCACCTCCGGCAACGCCGTGCTGGAGCAGGCCCTGTTAAAGGTGCGCAAGTCCATCGAGGAAGGCCGCACCATCGTCGATCCCCTGAAAGAGAGCGGCGTCTTCCCCAACATGGTCACCCAGATGATCGGCGTGGGCGAGGCCACCGGCGCCATGGATGCCATGCTGCAAAAGATCGCCGACTTCTACGAAGACGAAGTGGATGCCGCCACCAAGGACCTGCTGACGCTGCTGGAACCGATGATGATCGCCTTCCTGGGCGTGGCCGTGGGCGGCATCGTCATTTCGCTGTACATGCCGCTGTTCAGCATGATCGCCAAACTCTCGGGCGGCGGTTAATAAAATAGTTGCCAGTTGTCAGTTGCCAGTTGCCAGTCTGACTGCAACTCGCATGCGTCGCTGTAGTGACGCACACTGACAACTGACAACTAGCAACTGATAACTGTTCTATGAGAAGCGAACTCAAGGAACGTACCTGGCTGGCGTGGCTCTCCAAGGTGCGCATCATCGTCGTCACCTTCCTGCTGGCC
>Ga0310038_10002739_pt1 | contig 12867 bp, 10 predicted proteins | sample Sb_taG_6_FD_200461 | JGI IMG/M metagenome (GOLD analysis project Ga0310038, IMG submission 200461) | Peat soil microbial communities from Weissenstadt, Germany - Sb_50d_4_PS metaG (v2) (version 2) | ecosystem: Environmental > Terrestrial > Soil > Wetlands > Peat | place: Germany: Weissenstadt... | reverse complement strand
CGCCGCCTGGAGGGGCACCGGCACCGACCAGTCACTGTGGTATTCGTCGTTCGACGGGTCGAACTGGGCCCCGCAGACGCAAGTCCCTGTCGGCCTGGGCAGCAGCATAGGGCCCACGCTGCGGGTAGGGTTCGGCGACCGGCTCTACGTCGCCTACAAGGGCGCAGACAACGACACGAACATCGGCTACACGTCGTTCGACGGGTCCACCTGGGCACCGGCGGCGCGATTGACCACCAACGGCGGCTACGCCGGGGCGTCGCTGGACGTGTTCCAGAACAAGCTCTACGCCGCCTGGAGGGGCGACCAGCGCTTCGTCACCACCGGGAACGACCCCAGCATCACCGCGGAGCTGTGGTATTCGTCGTTCGACGGGTCGAGCTGGGCGCCGCAGGCGCTGATCCCCGGTACGCTCACGGACGTACCGCCCACGGGTAAGTATGTGTATTCAATCCAGCTTACCGGCATCGGCCTTCTCGCGGGCGATCTCAATATCGACTTTTTTCCGTTCGGATCGCTCCTATCAGGCGCCCCCCTTGCCACGTTCTTCGGGGGTTTTGGTGGTCTAGTTGCGTTTGTAGGGGGTTCGTGGGGAACAGCCTGGCTCAATTACGATGTTGTCTGGCTCGCACAGCAAGGTTGGAACGCGAGATTCGAGGCTAACTTTGTACCGCCAGCAGCCAACGTAAATCTTTGGGAATTGTCGGGAGAAGTTATCGGAAACACGGCATCCGGTGGTACCTCCGTCCTCGTGGGAGTTGTGGGAGGCCAGGGATACTTCTACCTGCCCGGCCACGGGCCCGGGAGCGGTTGATCATTTCGTTGGGGCGTGTCTGTCAGGAATAGCGCTCCTTCATCACCGGGCTCGGGGGTCGACCTGCAACGGAACCAGACCCCACGTTAAGCCGGTTCGGGCGTTTCAGGATGGGGTCCCCCTAGTCGCCTCGATCCGGCGGACGACAGCCTCGCACTGTGGGCCGGCCGGTCATCGCGTCGAGGAAGATCGCCTTCGGCCCGTCCCCGGACGTCCACGCCCGGGCGGCCACCCACTCGGTCAGCTCCGCCTCGGCATCGGCGAAGTCCCGCAGCCCGTACTTCCGCCGGATCTCCTGCTGGTGGTCGGATTTCGTCTTCGCCCGCTCGGTGTACCGCTTCACCACCGCCGGGTCCGCGATGCCGAGCTGCCCCGCCACGAAGTCCAGCACCTCGCCCGGCACGTCGAGCGGGTCCTCCAGGAACGTCCCGAGCCAGCGCACGGTCACCACCTGGAGCGCGAAGCCAGCCTTCATGTGGTCCCCGCGCCGCAGGTCCACCAGCTTCCGGTCCTGGTCATCGCCGAGGAAGAACACCCGCTCTAGGTCCGCCTGCGACGGCGGCCCCGCGTACCGGCCGTGCGCCGCCGCCTCGTCATCCGTCAGGAACTCAACCGGCATAGACCGCACGCTAGGGGCGAGCCAGGCTGTACTCACATGCAGCGACCAAACCGTTACAAGATCATGCGTCGACTGGCCGACCCACATCGGAACCACGCCGGGCGGTAACGCGCCCGGATTCAGCTCGCTATCGCCCGTAGCCGTTCCATTGTGGCCTGGAACTCCTATAGCTACGGCCAAGGGCAAAGTAGCGCTGAGGCATCTATCGGATTCGGCACGTAGCGGTCACAAGTGAGGCATACCGACGGTGTAGATAGCCCCTGTTCCTGATCGTGGTGGCGATCGTCTTTCCGTGATCGCTAACGAGGGGGCAACGGGGTGCAAGCTGAGTGGGAGCCGGATGAGCTGATCGACGCATGGACGCTGACCGGGAACGACTGGGACCTGATCACGAACAAGGCGGGCGTGACCCGGCTCGGCTTCGCGGTGATGCTGAAGTTCTACGAGATCGAGGGCCGGTTCCCGGCCTATCCCCAAGAGGTCCCGCCCGCCGCGGTCAGCTATCTCGGGTCACTCGTGAAGGTCGATCCGGCGCTGTTCGCCAAGTACTCCTGGGCGGGCCGGTCGATCAAGTACCACCGGTCCCAGATCCGCGAGGTGTACGGGACGCGGCCGCCGACCGAGGATGACGAGGACCGCTGGGTGCGGTGGCTGGCTGCGGAGTTGTGCCCGGCCGAGACGAACCGGGACCGGCTGGCGGCCGCGCTGCGGCGGCGCTGCCGCAGCGAGAAGGTGGAGCCGCCGAGCATCGGCCAGGTGGAGCGCGTGGTCGCCTCGGCGTGCCGCCGGTTCGACGATGACTTCGCCGCGACGGCCGCCGGGCGTCTCGGGCCCGTGGTGTGCGGCCGACTGGAGGATCTGCTGTCGCGGCCGAACGTGCTGGCGGAGCTGAAGTCCGACCCGGGGCCGCTGGGGCTGGACACGCTGCTGGCGGAGATCGGCAAGCTGTCGATGGTGCGGGCGCTCGGGCTGACCGAGGCGGTGTTCGGCGACGCCTCGGACCGGATCGTGGCGGCGTGGCGGGCGCGGGCGGCCCGTATGTACCCCTCGGACTTTGCCGGCTGCCCGGAGCCGGTGCGGTACGCGCTGCTGGCGGCGCTGTGCTGGACCCGGCAGGCCGAGCTTGTCGACGGCCTGGCGGAGCTGCTGACCGGGCTGATCCACCGGATCAACGCCCGCGCCGAGCGGCGGGTGGAGAAGGAGCTGATCGGCGAGCTGGCGAATGTGCCGGGCAAGCGCGGCATCTTCACCAGGCTGGTCGACGCCGCCCTGGAGCGTCCCGACGACACGGTGCGGGAAGCCCTGTACCCGGTGGTGCCGGGCGGGGTGAAGACCCTGAGTGCGCTGGCCAGGGAGCTGAAGGCGACCGAGCGGGCGGTGGCCGAGCGGGTCCGCTACCAGCTGCGCGGCTCCTACTCGCACTACTACCGGCGGATGCTCGCCCCGCTGCTGGCCTCGCTGGAGTTCCGGTGCAACAACAGCGCCTACCGGCCTGTCATGGACGCCATCGACCTGCTCGCCCGTTACGCGGGTGCCGACAGCGACCAGAAGCTCTACGCGGCCGGGGAGAAGGTGCCGGTCGACGGGGTGGTGCCGAAGGCATGGCTGGACGGCGTCGTCGACGATGACGGCCGGGTGGAGCGGATCCCGTATGAGCTGTGCGTGCTGATTGCGCTGCGGGACGCGCTGCGCCGCCGCGAGGTCTACGTCCAGGGCGCCGGGCGCTGGAAGGACCCGGACGAGGACCTGCCGGGCGACTTCGAGGACAACCGCGACGTCCACTACGCCGCCCTGGCCACGCCGCTGGACGCCGCCGAGTTCATCGGCGGCCTGCGGAAGCGGCTGGGGGAAGGACTGACCCGGCTCGACACCGCCCTGGCCAGGGGCACCAGCGGCGGGGTGCGGATCATTACCCGGCAGGGCAGCCCCTGGGTGAGCGTCCCGAAGCTCGATAAGCTCCCCGAGCCCAGGAACCTGGGCGCGCTCAAGGCCGAGGTCGAGCGCCGGTGGGGCACCATCGACCTGCTCGACATCCTGAAGGACACCGCGTTCATCACCGGCTTCACCGACTCGTTCACCTCCGTCGCCAGCCGCGAGGTGCTCGACCGCGCCACCTTGAACCGGCGGCTGCTGCTGGTGCTGTTCGCGCTCGGCACCAACATGGGCATCCGGCAGATGGCCGTCACCGGCGAGCACGGCGTGGGCGAGGCCGAGCTCCGGCACGTCCGCGCCACCTACGTCACCCGCGAGAACCTACGGCGGGCAATCACCACCGTCGTCAACGCGACCCTCGAGGCGCGCGACCCGAAATGGTGGGGCGAGGCCACCAGCACCGCGTCGGACTCCAAGCGGTTCGCCTCCTGGGACTCCAACCTGATGACCGAGTTCCACGCCCGCTACGGAACTGGAGTACGCACGGGTTCCCGGAGCCTGATCCTGGTCGCTTAGCCGCATCTCAGCAGGCCAGCAGCCACTTTCTCTCTCGACAGCAACCCTACAGGATTCTGCCGCTGTTTCCAGGATTCCTGGAGAGACTCGTGTAATCTTCCGTTCCGTGAGCGAATCCAGGAGCCGCCTGCTGTCCGTCGTGCGGACGCTGCCGCCCGCCGGGCCTGCCGAGGAGGAGGCCGTGCCGGCGGACAGCATGCTGCTGGAGCCGGGCCTGGCCGACGTCGTCACGCTGCAGCGGCGGGCCGCCGAGGTCAGCGACGGCGACGAGGAGAGCTTCTTCGTGGACACGCTGGCTGAGTACCAGTGGGCGCGGGACGCGGCCGGGCTGGCGGCGACCACGCTGGACCGGCTGACCAAGCCGGTGCTGGAGGTCTGCGAGCACTACGGCCTGGTTGCGTGGCGGCTGACTCCCCGGCAGGTCGACCAGTACTTCGCCGGGGCGGGGAAGCGGGGCCGCTCGACGGTGCGGCAGAAGATGAACATCATCGACAGCTACTTCGCGTTCCTGGAGCAGCGGTATGCCGGGGAGATCGCCCGCCGATACGGGGTGGCCGTCGAGTCGCCGGTCGACGCGTTCAACCGTCCCCGCCACCGCGGCGACTTCGGGCTGCGGGTGCCGCCGTCGCAGCGGGCGGCCCGGGAGTTCTTCGGCCGCTGGCGGGACTCACTCGGCCAGGCCCGCAAGCCGCTGATCGCCCGCCGGGACTACGTGATGGGCAAGGTCACCTACATCTCGGGCGTCCGGGCCGCCGAGCTGTGCGGGGTCCGGATGGGCGACCTGCACTGGGAGTCAGGCCAGTGGGGCCGGTTCCTGGTCAACGGCAAGGGCGCCCGCGGGTCCGGGCCGCGGCCGCGGGAGGCCTACATGTTCGAGGAGGGCCGGGACCTTTTGTGGTGGTGGGTCGAGGAGGTCCGCGGCGACTTCACCGACGACCCCGAGCACCCGGACGCGCCGCTGTTCCCCTCCGAGCGCATCCCGGCCGCGGTCTCGGCGCTGAACGTCACCGGCCCGGGCGTCGCGGTGACGCCGTCGACGTTCCGGCGGGCGCTGAAGGTCGCCGGGGACCGGTTCCTGTCCGGCCCGGTCACCCACCTCCACCCCCACCTGCTGCGGCACGCCGCGGCGACGCACAACTACGAGCGCGGGATGTCGCTCTGGGAGGTCCAGAAGATGCTCGGCCATGACCGCCCGACCACTACTGTCTCGTACCTGGCAACCGCCCACGCCGACCCGGAGGCGGCCAGCCTGTCCGCGGCCGGCCGGGCGGTGCAGCGGCTGACGATGGACAAGGGGAACCTGCGGTGAAGTGGAACCTGCGCTGGGCAGCGGCCCGCCGTGACATCTGGCGGCCCAGCGACCTGCTGAAGGCCTTCGAGGAGGTCGGGTTCGCCCCGTCGCTCAGCAAGGTCGCCGCACTCTGGAGCGGCAAGCCGATCTCGGTCCGCCTCGACGACCTCGACAAGATGTGCGCCGCCCTGGGCTGCACGGTTGCCGACCTGCTGGAGGCAGAGCCGCTCGCCGCTGCCGACGGCGGGCAGGAGCAGGGCAGGCGGGCGGTCGGCGCTGGTGAAGAGCCAGCCGGGCCATCCCGGCCAGTGCCGAGACAGGGAGGCCCCCGCCGGTCGCTGCCGCCGAACTAGCATGGCGCGATCATGGCCAGTCGGGCAGTGCCGGGTCTGCCTGGGCTGGGGCGAGAAGACCCAGTTCGCCGACTGCACCGCCTGCTCGAGCTGGCGGCACCTGCACCCTGACGTCACGTCATGCCGGAGGTGCGAGCACGACAGCAACGTCAACACCGACGGGCTGTGCCGGCTCTGCCTGCTGAACATCCGGCTGCACGACCCGGAATGGGTCGCCCGCCAGTCCGGCGGCCAGCCGTCGCAGCTCATGCTGATCCTGCCCGGCGACCGCCTGCCCAACGCGCAGCCCCTGGACAGGCCGCAGCGTGGCCGGGCACCCGACCGCGCCCAGCCACGGAATCTGCTCGACCAGCTGCGCATCGCCTCGGCCGGGCCGGTGGACGACCAGCGGGTCTGCCCTCCCGCCATCCCCGGGCAGTTCCTGCTTTTCCGCGTGCGCCGCCAGCTCACCGCCGCCCACGCGCGCCGCATCAAGGACAGGGAGCTGGCCGGCTACGAGCGCCTGCAAGAGATCGCGATCGCCCTAGCCGCCGAGCGCGGCCTGACCACAGCGTGGTGGAGGGGAGCCTGCCTCATGGCCCGGCTGGCCCTGGCCGTCGGCGAGGCCGATGGCGGGCAGATCACGAGGGAAGCACTCGATGACCTGCCCCAGTTCCGCAACGCCGCCGCCGACGTGCTGCGCCTTGCGGGGCTGACCCGCACCGGGGCGCTGCCTCCCCGGCCACGGGGCGCCCGGGCCGCCGTCCCGGTCAGCCCGCAGCGGAGCTGCGAGCACTGCGACTCCTGGGGCACCAGGAGGTTCTGCGAGGGCTGCGACAACTGGAGGCACCCAGGCCATCCGGTGGGGGACTGCGCCCGGTGCGGGCGCAAGGGCATTCCCCTGCTGGACGGCCTCTGCCGGGCCTGCTGCCTGCACATCGACCAGCACGGCCCGGAGACGCGGGAGCAGTCATGGGTACAGCTGTGGCTCGGCGGTGAACTCGCTCCTCGCCTTGCACTGCGGTCCGGGACGCTTGGCTACGTCGTCCCGTATCAGAAGGGCCGGGTCAGAGCCGCTGCCCAGCGGCCGCCGGCGCCTCGGGTCTCGCCGCACCTGGCCGTCCCCGGGCAGGGGACGCTGTTCGATGCCCGCCGTGACTGGAGCTGCATCGCTGTCGGGTCCCTGGACCGCCTGCCATCGCTGACCCCGGCCGCGAAGGCGCTGCTGGCGAAGTTCCGGGAGCATGCCCGCGTCCGGGGATGGGAAGAAGAGGTCCGCCGCCTGGCCGCCCGGAGCCTGCGGATAGTGCTGGCCTGGGTCGGTGCCGATGCCCCGATCCGAGAGGCAGACATCAGCGGCATCGCCGCTGACCGCCCGGGCACCAGCGCACGGCGGATGATTCAGTTCCTGGCCAGCCGGGACCTGCTCGTCCCCGATCCAGAACGCCAGGCCGACCCTCACGAGCAGGCCGTCGGGCGCCGCCTCCGCGGGTTCCCCGCCGGCATCGCCGCGGAACTCCGTCGCTGGGTCCTGGTCCTGCGGGGCGAGGGCCGCCGCCCGCACCAGCCGATGGCCTTCGAGACGATCCGGAAGTACCTCGGCTATCTCTATCCCGTCCTGACGGATTGGTCAGGACGGGTCACGAGCCTGCGGGAGATCACCCCCGACGACATCCGGCGCGCGCTCAGGCAGCGGCCAGGCCAGCCGGCCCAGGACCTGGCGACCGTGCTGCGCAGCCTGTTCCGCGCGCTCAAGCAGGAACGGCTGGTCTTCCGCGACCCTGCTCGCGGGATCTCCGTGGCGTCAGTCGTCCGCCTGCCCGTCCCGATCGCGACCGACCTGCTACGCGGGCTGATCGACCGGGCTAGTGGCCCGATGGCCCGGCTCGCCGTCGCGCTGGTCGCCATCCACGGCCTTGGCAAGCTTGAGGTTCCCCGGCTCCTCCTGACCGACCTCGACCTGCCCGGCGGGCGCCTGCTCGTCCGCCGTCCCCTCGCCCTGCACACCGTCTACCTTGACGACCTCACCCGGACCCTGGCCACCGAGTGGCTCCGGGAACGGCACCGCCGCTGGCCCGTCACCGCCAACCCGCACCTGCTGGTCAGCCAGCAGACCGCCGCCATGGACGCCCTCCCGCCAGTCTCCCTCATGATCATGAACGAGATATTCGGGCCGCTCGGCCTCACCCCCTCCGGGCTCCGCCAGGACCGGATCCTGGACGAGGCCAGGCACACCGCAGACCCCGTCCACCTCATGCGCGTGTTCGGCATCTCCGACACGACCGCCATGAAGTACGTCTACGCCGCCCACCCCGAACGCCGCTCCACCCTGCCGCGATAGCCCCGAAGGAGACTTATGACCGCATCGTCGCTACAGGCCGCTCTCCGGGCCGGAGCGCAAGGCATCTACACTCTCGAAGCCGCCACCAGCCTCATCATCGCCCACGGCACCTGGCTCGCTCGCGAGGACTTCGGGGACCACATCTACTACGGCGACGGGACAGCGGCGATCGACTGGGAAGCCGTGACCCGGTCACTGAGCGCCGGCGCTCTCCCCAGCTCGGCCGGGGAGAGCCGCCTGCTGCACCTCGCCGCCAGCCTGGCCGGCCGGGCACCGGTCGTCCTTGGCGACGTCGTCACCGGGCTGGATGACCGTAACGTCCAGGTGCTCGTCAGGTCCGTCCTCCACGCTTCCGGCCGTCGGCAGTTCCCGTCCGCGTGAGAACCAGGGAAGGCCCGAACGCGGACGCCAGCCCACGCCCCTCGCAGGAGAGCCCGTGACCGGCAGCCCTGCCTACGGCCCCCGCCGCGACGACACCCACGACATCATCGATGACGCACTCGGCGAACTCGCCCGGCGTCGCGGCGCTTGGACCGGCGACGACATCACCGCCCATGAAACAGTCCCGCAGCCCGTGCCGCCGATCTTCGGGGCGGGCGGCGGCGGGGAGGTCAAGCTTGCTCCGCAGGGCGCAACTGGTCAATTGCCGCTATGGCCGAGTTAAGGGCATCGCGGGCTACGACGAGTTCGCGCTGGAGCTGGTCCAGCGCCGAGGGGACAGGGGTCTGGGCTGCAGGCGGAAGCTTTCGCACTATCCATCGCCTCGTCGGCGCGTAGCGGGTCTCGACGTAGCCGGCGTCCTTGAGCGGCTGGACGCCGTCACGGACTGTCTGGACGCCTCCTACACCGAACCGGCCGCAGAGCTCGGCGATCGTCGGCAGTTCGTCCCCGACGCTGCGCCCCGGTGTCGGGAACCACTTGGTGAGGAGGTACTCAGTGATGGCCTGGGAGGCGGGAACTCTCATACCCATAACGGTAACACTGTTTTGCAGATTAGTATGTCGGACGCGGCGCAGGGCACGACGAAGAGCAGGGGAAGCGGCTTCCCCCGAACCCGGCTGGCCGAGCCCTCCCTGAAAGGCGCTGACGCGCGGGTTCCCGCGTCAGCGCCTCCAGGATCTTCGGAACTTGCGCGCTTCCGGCTACGGCGTGATGATCTACTGGCACGTCGAGCGGGGCCGCCTGTGCGTCTACTCCCAGCTCAAGTCCTGCTCATCCTCCGAGGTCGCGGCCATGATCGAGGGCCTGCTGCGGCACGGCACCGACGCCGAGATCGAGGCCAACTACACCGATACTCACGGCGCCAGCCTCGTGGGGTTCGCCTTCACCGAGCTGCTCGGGTTCAAGCTCCTGCCCCGGCTGAAGAACATCGGCGCGATCCAGCTCTACACACCCGACGCCGCCCAGGCGGGGTGGCCCAGGCTGGAGAAGATCCTCAAGAAGCGGCCTATCGATTGGGACCTGATCGCCCGCAACTACGACCAGATGGTCAAGTACGCCACCGCGCTGCGCCTGCGGACCGCCGAGACCGACCAGGTGCTGCGCCGCTTCACCAAGGGCGGCGGCCCCAAGCACCCGGTCTACCTCGCCCTGGAGGAACTCGGCCGGGCAGTGCGGACCATCTTCGCCTGCGACTACCTCGCCGACCCGCAGCTGCGCCGCGAGATCCACACCGGCCTGCAGGTCGTGGAGAACTGGAACTCCGCCAACGACAAGATCTTCTACGGCCGCGAAGGCGTCCTCACCGGCGACGACCGCGAGCACGCCGAGGTGTCCATGCTGGCGCTCCACCTCCTGCAGTCATCCCTGGTGTTCATCAATACCCAGCTCCTGCAGGCGGTCCTGCGCGACCCGGCCTGGGCCGGCAGGCTCACCGAGGAAGACCGGCGGGGACTTTCCCCGCTGTTCTGGTCGCACGTCAACCCCTACGGGCGGTTCCGCCTCGACATGGACACCCGCCTCGACCTCACCGTCGCCTGACGCCGGCGCAGCCACGAGACAGGCGCCGGCGTGGCAGTTGCGAGAGAGACGGTAGCCCGGGGCCGTCCCCCCAAGAGGACCCGGAAGGCGAGGCCCGCCCGGCCAGTCGGCGGGCCTCGCGCCGTTCGCGGCCGCGATGATCACCGCGCCAACGAACGAGAAGGCCGCAACGGCGGATGCCTATCTCACCGTGTTATCTCGCGGTGAGATAGCACGCCCCAGCTTCCCTGGATTAGGCCCCGGCCGGCGGGGAGAGCTCGACGGTTCCCGTCGGCCCCGTACTTTGCCCTTGGCCGTAGCTATAGGAGTTCCAGGCCGTCACGAACACGCCGGCCGGAAATCACTGCAGTGCTGGATCCGAGCCCACTGGAGGACCAATGACCGGGTCGGAGCACTATCACGCGGCCGAGCTGCTCCTTGCCGAGGCCGAAGCACAACCCGGGGAGGCGTCGGCGCGCAGCATCGCCGCGGCCCAGGTGCACGCCGTCCTCGCGCTGGCCGCCGCGACCGCGATCGGCGCGGAAGGCCCTGACGCGGGGCCGTGGCACGCGGTCGCCGCTACCAGGCTCACCTAGCGGCGCCGTCACCGGCGACCCCGGCCTGCCGCACCCGGCCTGCTGCCAGGCCTGACGCACACGCTCCGGGCCGCCTGCGTGGTCCCGGGCCTTGCCGCGCCAGCGCGGCCGCGGAATGCCCGGATATGCGTCATGGCCGATCCGGTCTATGACGGTGATGACCGGCTGAGCTGCCCCGCCGGGCGCGAGGAGCAGCGGGCGGATGCTTATTCTGCTGCACGAACGCAGGGCCAGGGAAGAATTCACCGCACGGGCGGAGATCGACGTCGGCGAGGGTGCTGGCCAGGCCCTCGCTAGCCGCGTTCCGAACGCGGTACGGCTCAGGGTAGCTGAGCAGGCTCAACGCAATCGCCTGTACCTGGTGACACCAGTCTTACCGACACCCCAGAGCCTGGCGAGGGGCTTTACTCTGCCTGCCGTTCCGCCTGCTCACAGCCTCGCCTTCTCTGCCTGAAGCTCTTGTCGCCGCTCCCGCAGCCCACTCCTGAGCGGCACGATGCACCTGGCCGCGCTCATACCCCGAACGCCACTCGCTGTCCACCCTGTCTTCCTCAGGCATGAGCAGCCCCCGACACTGCAACGGATAAACAGCACCCGTGCAAAGCGCTCAACGCTTAAAGACACCCGATACTTTCGTAGCGAGATCGAGTCTCGCTAGCGCCTCGGGATCGATCAGTCCTATTACCTGAACGCCCGCAAATCCTATGCAAATGACGAGAACGGACTGAATATAAATAGACGGGATTTTACGGGCAAACATGCTAACAATTATTGCCGCAGCGATAGGTAGGGTGATTGACAACAAACGTCTGACAAATATCTTCCATCGCGTGGTCATGACAGCAGGCTCATACTCTTCTTCCCTTCCTATCAAATGCCAATTGCCGTCAGCTGCCTCAACCAAAGCCCTCACCATGGCCTCTCGAAGCTTGATATAGTTGGCACTGCCGAGCATACTCTTGAGGCGCTGATACTCAAGGAAGTAGGTAATCCTTCCCGCGTCATATGCCATCCGCTCGCCTGCAGGGGTGCCGGATGAGCGCATCGCTACTTTCCAATACCGATGAACGTGATGCGTCATGTTGGCAAGGGTGTAATTAGTCCCCATGCGTACCTGTTGAGGAGGAAGCTTGCCAGCAAGTATGTTTCGGTCTGTAGCCTTCCTTTCGGGGATACTCCGTTCCCATTCTGCCAACTCATAACTCACCCCGAGGAAATCAAGGATGAGGGCCGAGGATTGCTGGGCTGCTGCCTTGTACCCAGGGAACCGGCGCCGGTCTGAGAGCTGGCACCCTACAAAGCTTGCGATACGGACAAGAAGCCGGATAATACAGATAACGGCCATAAGCCATACGACTGCCAAAACCACAGACGTAGGATGTACGCCGGGAAGTAGAACTCGGCACTTCTTAGGTACCATCTCATAGAAGGTCCGCCATCCCTTATTGATGGATAGTGACCAGGCCGCAACAGTATGGATCGCTGCGATTGTCAGGCAGCACTCAATGAACAAAGCAAAGGTTAGATATCTGTATGGCAAAAGCCGATGAAACATCCATTGAAACAAACTAACTATAATCCAGACGCTGAGTATCCCGTAAACATCCCCTGACGTGGGCGGCACCTGAAGACTCGATATGGGAACCACAAAGAAAAAAAGAAAGATTAGAAGGATTATAATAAAAATAGGGGAGATGGCAACAAGGGCCAATACCGCCATAGCCCAGGACTCGAGGGTATGTTCTTCCCGGGTCGCCTCGATCGTATAATCCCGGCGCAGTTTTATCTCGCCCATTCGCAGGTCCCACCACCAATCCACCCATGTCTCATAAAAGTGGATTCCCCATTTTTTGGCGTGGTAGCACAAAGCGGCATCATAGATGGTCGGCAGTATGCGGTGCAGGTCAGCGCCTGAGATACCTGGCAGCTGGGTCGTATTGCGTACCTCCGACATGACTGCTTCGTCAAGATTACGAAAATAGCGATCCCTAAGGATGATAGTTGCGTTGACTGCATGCAGGGTCAGGACGGCCAGGAGTACCGAGAGTTTCCGAGGATTCTCGTTGTATGCACGATCAAACAATGACTGCATCTACCACACTCCTCGTTTCGCCCGCGATGACCGGCGGCCTAGTCGCCATAGTGATAGCGCTGATTCAGCACATTCAGTAGCAAACCCGGCATCTTCCAACATGTCCCACATGATGCCACTAGGGTCTGTCATTTTGTAGAAAGGGCAGGTCAGGCAGGGGACCGCTCACGCCGGACGTTGCCGCGCCGGCGTCCTTCACGAGCAACCCGGCGGGCAAGCTCCCAGGGGTACCGGGTCCAGGCGCCGAAAACCCAACGGATATGTAGGCGAGGTCTGCCGGGATCATCACTCGGCAAGCACGTCATCGTGCCGGGCTGGCGGGGCTGCGCTGGAGGGTCCGGTACACGGTGGGCCGGGACACGGTGAACAGTTCGG
>Ga0310038_10002735_pt1 | contig 12872 bp, 11 predicted proteins | sample Sb_taG_6_FD_200461 | JGI IMG/M metagenome (GOLD analysis project Ga0310038, IMG submission 200461) | Peat soil microbial communities from Weissenstadt, Germany - Sb_50d_4_PS metaG (v2) (version 2) | ecosystem: Environmental > Terrestrial > Soil > Wetlands > Peat | place: Germany: Weissenstadt... | reverse complement strand
ATCGCTGTCGGCGAGCTGCTGAGACAAGCGGTCCAACTCTTCGCGGTTGAGCGCCCAGGAGTGCATGGTCAGGAAGGGCGCGCCCGTCGACTTGGCCAGCTCCACGAAATCCTTCCAGCCATCCGGATTCTGCCCCGAGTCCCACAGCACGCTGGGAATCTCTTCGCACTCGACATAGCCAAAGAAGCGGCGCATGCCCAGACCTTCAATGAAGGCCGTCATATCTTCTTTCATGCCCGTCAGGTCGTCTGGGTGCGGAGACATGGGAGTGTCACCATTGTAAGGCTTGGCCCAGTCAGCCGCCACTGCCTGGCCGAGGACGGTCGTTGGTCGCTAGTCGTTGGTCGTTGGCAAACCCTTTCTGCGGAATGTTGCTTTCGGCCTGTTGATGCGAGTTGAGGCGGCTGGCGAACGACTAACGACCAGCGACCAGCGACTGGCTCGCTTGTGTTAAACTTTCTGCTTACAAAACAGCGCTTTAATCATGCTCTTTTCCAAAGATTATGTGGGCTATCTGGCCCGCGAAGTTTCCAAAAAACTGGTGGCGAGCGGTCTCATCGAGACCAAAGCAGTGCCTGCGCTTACCGAGAAGGTGCGCGCCGCTCTGCTCGATGAACTGGCGCTCGAGGACCGCATTAACGACGAGGTGCGCGTCATCCTCGAAGCTTATTCCGAAGAAATGCAGAAGAGCGGCGCCAATTACCAGGAAATGTTCCGCAAGGTGAAGACCGAGCTGGTGAAAAAATACAAGGCTGTTCTTTAGTTGGAACTGGAGGACGCCCTGGAGGACGCCCCCGCCGTGCGATTGAGCCGCGACAAAGTCAACCAACTCGCCCACACCGTCACCGACGCCGTAGCCGAAATGGACGGGGTTGACTTCATCGAGGACCGCAACACCATCCGCCTCGAAGTCCGCAAGATTCTCGAAGAGCTCTTCATGCAGGAAGCCCGCATCGACCAGGCCGCCCGCCAGAAAATCGAAAGCCAGCGCCGTACCATCATCGAGGGCTCGGAGGAATGGTCGATCCTCTACCGCAAGTATTACAACGATGAAGTAAAGAAGCTGGGAATCTAGTTCTCAGTTCCCGGTTCCAGTTCCCAGTCGGCGCCGAAGGATTTTTCTGAGAACTGAGAACTGGGAACCATAACCTGCTACTGGCTACGGGGTACTGCCGTCATCCGCAGCACATCGTCCTGATCCGCATCCTTGGCCTTTATCCCAGCCGCATCCAGCTGACGAGCCACCGGCTGCACCACCGCCAGAATCTTCGCCAGCGTTTGCCCTAGGGCTTCCTTATCGCTGTTATCCGGACCGCGGCGATCAATCACACTTTGGTAAAAAGTTTTCGGCCGCGGATAAACCACGATCTTGACGTCCTCGCCTTCAGGAACGCCGGCCGCATTCTTCGCCAGTTTGAGCGCCGTATCGTAGCCGCCGAGCTCATCCACCAAGCCCAGGTTCTTCGCATCCTGGCCCGACCAGATCCGCCCCTTGGCAATCTCCAGCACCTTTTCCTTGGGCAGCTTGCGTCCATCGGCAACCTTATTGGTGAAATCCACATAGACGCGGTCGAGCCACGCCTGGAATCGTCCCCATTCGGCGGGAGTGTAATCGTGGGTTCCGGTGAACATGGTGGCGTTCTCGCCCTGGTGCACTTCGTCCCAGGAAAGCCCAACTTTATCCCACAAGCCGCTGGTCAGCATCTTTCCGCCCAGCACCCCGATCGAGGCCGTGATGGTTCCCGGTTCGGCGACGATTTTGTCGGCCGCCATGGCCACGAAGTATCCGCCCGACCCGGCCAAATTTCCCATCGAAACTATCACCGGTTTGCCCGCCTGGCGCGCCCGCACCACTTCCCGCCAGATCGCGTCGGAGGCGACATACGAACCGCCCGGACTATCCACACGAAATAAGATCGCCTTCACGTCCTTGTCTTCCGCCGCCGCTCGAATCGCGCCCGCCACCGTATCCGACCCCATATTCTGGCTGTCTCCGACGGGATCGTAATCGCTCTTGCCGCGAGTGACGTCGCCGACGCCGAACACCAGCGCCACCGTCTTCCCACGATCGTGCGGACGCCCGGCGCGCCCCAGATATTTATCCAGATAGAGGAGTTCCGCTCCGTCGCCCGCTTTGCTCTTTACGTCGTTGTAGACTTCGTCTCGATACGCGATCGCGTCCACCAGTTGCGCCGTAACTGCTTCTTTGCCCAGATAAGGCCCCGCATCCACCAGGGCCTGGAATTTCTCCGGTGCGATATGCCGCGCCTGGCAAATGCCGTCCTTCATCTGGTTGAACCATGACGTCATGATCGCGGTCATCGCTTCTTTGTCTGGACCCGTGTACTTGGTCTCGGTGTAGAAATTGAGCGCACTTTTGTATTCATAGCGGTGATCGCCGTGAAAAGTCATGCCCAGCTTGGAAAGCGCCCCTTTGATGAAGGGCGACTCCATGATGATGCCCGTCAGTCCGACGTCGCCCGAGGGCTGCAGATAGATATGGTCAAACGCCGTCGCCAGGTAGTAAGCGCCGTTGCCCGGACCGAACTCGCCAAAAGTTTCCGAGTAGGCGACGGCAAATTTCTTGTGGGCGCGAAATCTTTGGACGGCATCGCGAATTTCCTGGGTCTGCGCCATTCCCATCCGAGCCGCGCCGATCCTGGCAATCATGCCGACGACGCGACCGTCGCTCGCTCCGCGATCAATCGTGTCCACTACGTCGCGCAGCGTCTGTTTCTCGCTCAACAGCAACTGCGCCGACGGTGTGTCCGGGATGTCCTCCATGAACGTCTGCTCGAAATTGGCTTCGAGAATCGTCTTGGAGGGGACTTTGCCTCTCATGCCGATCACGGCCACCATCACGATGACCATTCCGATCAGCCACAGAGCGCCTAGGATGGCGAGAAAACGTACAATTGCTTTGGACATGGTTTCTCCTTTGGTGAGAAAGAGCAGTCTAACCAAGTGCGGGGGCTTGGAGCTATAGCGGCTGTTTTTTTAGGTAGTGTCTTATATCGCCCTGGTTTCGACAACTATCGGTAAACAGCAAACGACGAGGAAGGACTTTTCCCAGCTACTGCAGCTTCGCGTATTCTGCCTTGGCTTCTTTCAGGATGGGGATTTCGGGGTCGGCGTCTTTCCAGAGTCCTAAGAAGTCTTGGTATGCGCTCTTCGCTTTGGCGGTGTCGCCCGAGAGGACGTAGGCACGGGCCAGTCCCAAGTGCGCCAGTGCGGCGATGAGGTCGTTCCGCACCACGCAGGCGTGGTCGAGAATCTTCTGGAACTCGGCGGCGGCAGCGCTGCCTTGGTGCGCCGCCAGATAAGCCTCGCCACGCAGATAAACGGGGTAGAGGACTGACCCGAGCCCGAGTTCATAGGGCGCGGCCGGGGCGAGCGCTTCGAGTGCCTTGTTGGCGCTGCCGCTTTGGAGAGCAGCGGCGGCATGGATCATGGGCAGGTCGACGAACTGCACCATCGTGTCTTCGGGGAAGCGCTTGGCTATGTCGGCGGCCGGCCGCGTGGCTTGAGGGGCGTCACCCGCCAGACCCAGCGCAATCGCGGACAGCGCTTCAACACCTTCGCCGGTTGAGAGAGTGAGGGCCGCCTGGGCCTGCTGCTTTGCCTGGCTCATGTTGCCCACCAGCGCCTCACGCACTGCAGCTTCCGCCTCGTAGCCCGCCGCCTTCTCTTTCTCATCTGCGCGTTGGGCCGAGTCGGACGCGCGCCGCGTCAGCTCCCGCGCCTTGGCAAACTGCCCGCCGTACGCGGCCGTGTCGGATTCGGTGTCGAGCATACAGTCTTCGCATCCGGGCTTTCCCATCAGCCCAGCCGCCTCACGCTCCATTCCTGCCGCATCGTGCTGCAGGAAAGCAATGCCGTAAAGGATGTAGTGAATCTGTGGATTATCCAGATTGTGGGCTTGCGCCTCCTGTGCCGTGGCTCTGGCTTCGTCCAGACGATTAACCTGCACGTACGAGACGACGAGATTCCCGTAAGACAGCCCACTTCCAGGATCGAGCTTCATCGCCTCCTGTGCCTGAGCGAGGGCCTTATCGTAATCGCCAAGTTGCATGTAGATGACCCCTAGATTGTGGCGCGGAATGTCGTCGCGCGGGTAGGTCTGCGCCCACAATTCATAGGTCTTGCGCGCGGTTTGCAGGTTCCCGGTGACGATATCTTCATAGTGCGAGGCGATGTAAAACTTTTCGCGCTCGCTTACCCGTTCACGCAACTCGTAGGCCTTGCGAGTATTCTCGGCGGCACGGGCCGATTCGCCCAGGTTGGTGTAGCTCGCTCCCAGACGCGCGTATGCCATGGCAAAGTTGGGGTCCGGGCTGGTGGCCCGCTGGAACAAAGGAACGGCGGCAGCGTCATCCCCTCTCTCCATCATCGCCTGGTAGCCCAGGCTGTAGGCCTGCAGCGCCTCCAGCGATGGTGTGGTTACATTCTCCGCTGGCGCATCATACTTCTGCACGGAGGCCAGCGATTCGCCCAGCTTCTCGCGCATCTTCGTCGCCGCCTCGCCGAGCGCTTTCAGCACCTGCTCCTTGCCGCCGGCTGTGGCCTGCTCGTTCGCTAGGACATCGCCGCTGCGGCAGTTCACCGCCTTTAGCCCCACGACATACTGGCTGCCCAGACTGGAAATCGAGCCTTCAATGCTGGCGGCGCTAGCCGTGCGCTGGCAGACTTCGTGGGCCAACTCGCGTGTAAGCCTGGCATCTTTAGGCTGCGCCATCAGAGCCAGCGTCTGCGCCACACGCTGGTCAGAAAGCAAGCTCAGAAACGGCGACTGCTCCAGTTGTGCCGACAGCCCCTGCCGCAGCGTACCGTCGAAGACCGGATCGCCAGTGGTGTTGGTGAACTCGGCGAGGACGATGCTGTCCTTCTCGGTCAGGCGGTGCGTGGTCTGGCGGGAGCGGAAGTAGAACCCTCCCACGATTGCCAACGCGACAAGTACCACGGCGGCGGGAACCAGAACCTTCCAGAGTTTTCTGCCCGCGACGGGAACTTCCGCCACTTTCACGGCGCTCGATGACGCAGATGGAGCAAGCGCGGGGGAGGAACCAGATGCTGGAGACGGTGGTTGAGCTGCTACCTGTGTGCCGCTTTCCTGTGCGACCGCCACCGTGCCGGAACTGGCTGGTACGCTGTGCCGCGATTCTGTTTCCCGTTTCAGCCGCTTTAGGTCGGCTCGCATTTCCGCCGCAACCTGGTAGCGTAGCTCGCGGTCTTTCTCCAGAGCCTTGTTAATGATGTCTTCCAACTTGGGCGGAAGATCAGGGTTTAGGCGAACCGCGGGCGTCGGTTCCTCATCCAGAATGGCGTGGGAGATCACCCCGGAAGTGTCCCCTCGGAACGGTAGGGTCCCGGTAGACATCTCGTATAGCACCGCGCCAAACGAGAACAGGTCAGTTCGAGCATCCAGTTCCTTACCGCGCACCTGTTCGGGCGACATGTAGGCCACTGTCCCCAGCGCCGTTCCCGGACTGGTCAAGTGTTGTTCATCGATGGAGCCTGTCTGCGTGCCCGCCGCTGCGACCTTACTCGACGAACTGGCTGTGACCGTGACTTTGGCCAGCCCGAAGTCCAGAATCTTGGCGTGACCGCGCTTGGTCACAAACAGGTTCGCAGGTTTGATGTCGCGGTGAACGATGCCTTCAGCGTGGGCTGCGTCGAGTGCGTCGGCAATCTCGATTGCCAGCGACAGGATCAGTTCGGTGTCCAGCGGCCGACCACCAATGCGGTACTTCAGCGTCACGCCGTCCAGAAACTCCATGGCAATGAAGGACTGCCCGTTCTCTTCGCCAATTTCGTAAATCGTGCAGATGTTCGGATGATTCAGGGCGGACGCGGCTTGCGCTTCGCGTTGGAAGCGGGCTAGAGCTTGCGCATCCCTAGCAATCTCGTCAGGCAGGAACTTCAAGGCGACAAAGCGGTGCAGCTTTACGTCCTCGGCCTTATAGACCACGCCCATGCCGCCGCCGCCGATCTGGCTGAGGATGCGGTAGTGCGAAATGGTCTCGCCGATCACGCCGCAAATCTTACGTCTGTGAAACTGGTAAGTCAATGAAAGCCGTGGAGTTGGCATCGACCCGAAAGGGTTATTGGCGATAAATCCCGATAACGCTCACAACCGGTCAATGAGCGACACCGCCCGATTGCGTCAGCAATCTCGCGCACGGTCACTTAAGAAGTTGTAAGCGGATCCCTACCCGCGGACGCCGTGAAACCTGTCCGAAGCTACAAGGGCCGATCTCGATGGGGCTCACTGCGTCGGCAGGCCGGTGCTCCAGATCACATTTCTCTCGCACCCAAGTGAGAAATCGAACCGTTAGTGCATGGCTTTCGGTCACTTCAGAAATGGAGCGTCGGTGGTCGCGCGGTCCTGTTGGTGGTGTGGGGCGCTAACGAGGGCCGCGCCCCAAAGCTTGTAACCACCCGGACCGGCACCTTCGTAATCTTCTGTTAGTAACCACTTCCGCCACATACTGGCGCTAGATTATGGCTAACCTCCCCCAATCCCGCCCGCTTTGGCGTTTCCCGCGCGCTCATCTCGAGGGTCAAAATCCAGCCGTGCTTCGGTTTGCAAATGGCAAGACGACCGGGGCCAACCTCCAGGTCATTTCTGTCAGCGGTGGTCTGCTTTCTCTCTCTCAGCCCGTCGTTCAAGGATCGCAGGTCAAATTGATATTCCTGACCGGCGCCGGCGCCGTGCTCGGAGGCGCAGAGATGCTGAGTCCCGTCACCAATGGGTTGCAGCCCTTCCGCTTCGTTTCGCTTGCGGACGACGATCACCGCCGCCTCGGAGCGCTCGTCGGGCAGCGCTCAAGTCAGAACGAAGCCGAGCCGGATTGGATGGAGAAACTGCGCGCTGCCTCGGCGCAGCACAACGAGCGGCGGCGTTGGCGGTTCAAGGTAGCGGAACTGGTTGGCATGCTAATGATCGGTCTGGCTACTGCAGCATACCTGCTGCACTTCAGCTTGCTCAAGTAGATTGTGTGTGACTTAACTGCCTTGAAAACGGACTCGACCAACACTCGCCGATACACCCGATATCGTATGCACACACCTGTCTTCATCGCGGTCCCTGGCGCCACAAACCTAGTTGTGCCCGGATTGGTTTCTATGTTAAGCCGCACCGGCATGGAGCTCTACGCTGGGGTCAACCTGCAGCCCGGCGAGTTGATGGAAGTCGAGTTCCGAACCACCGGCAGGACGATCCGTGTCGCCGGTATCGTTCGCGATCGCTCTGGTTTTTGTTTTGGACTTGAATTCTGCGCTCTGCGGATCGAACTGGAAAGCGCGCCCGCTCGTCGCTAATAAAAATCGGGATTGCGCTCATTGAGCGATGCGTGAGCGCCGGGTGCTCCCCTCCTCGCGCGGCCACTCGTGTGGTGACGGGGCTCTGCCCCGTCCGAGTAGGGGACACGCGAGACGGGGCAGAGCCCCGTCGCCACACGAACCTATATGTACGTACGACGTCACAAAATGTGTGGCATTCAGGCCGGCCGGGCTGGGCCCGTCCCCACGTGAGTCGGAGGGGTGGTAATTGCGCCTTCGGACGCCGACCTTACCAGCGCTGCGTACTTCGCGAAGACGCCGGTTTTATACTTCGCCGCCGGGGCCTTCCATACCGCCAGCCGCCTTGCAATCTCGGCATCGGAAATCTCCAGCTCCAGCCTTCGGATCTTGGTGTCGATGGTGATGCGGTCGCCCTCGCGGATCGCGGCAATCGGCCCGCCCAGCGCCGCTTCTGGGGCTACATGGCCCACCATCAAACCGCGGGTTGCGCCGCTGAACCGTCCATCGGTGATCAGCGCTACGCTCTCACCCAGACCTTCGCCCACAATCGCGGCGGTCACGCTCAGCATTTCGCGCATGCCGGGTCCGCCTTTTGGGCCTTCATAGCGGATCACCACGACATCGCCCGGCTTGATCTGCTTGCTAGTTACCGCCTGCATCGCCGCTTCCTCGGAATCGAACACGCGCGCCGGCCCGGTTTGCGACGCCCGTTCATGGCCGCTCATCTTCACCACTCCGCCGCCAGGAGCCAGGTTGCCTTTCACGATCACCAGTCCGCCCGTGGCTTTCAGCGGCTTACTCAAAGGAGCGATCACGGTCTGTCCAGGAGTTTCTTGCGCTCGGTTCGCTTCTTCGGCAAATGTCTTTCCGGTCACGGTCATCGCCGAACCATTCACGTGCTTGCCGTCGAGCAGCCGCTTGGCGATCACGGGAATTCCGCCGGCCGCGTCCACATCCGCCGCGACGTATTTTCCCGCAGGCTTCAGATCCGCCAAGAGCGGCGTGCGTTCACTGACCCGCTGAAAATCGTCGATGTCTAGGGGCAGGCCCATTTCGCGGGAGATCGCTAGCAGATGGAGCACGGCGTTAGTCGAGCCGCCCGTGGTAGCCACGCCCGCGATCGCGTTCTCGAACGCCGCGTGCGTCAAAATATCGCTCGGACGAATGCCTTGCTTCAGAAGGTTCATCACCACTTCGCCGCAGCGGAACGCAACTTCGTCCTTGCGCGGGTCCATCGCCGGAATTCCGTTGAATCCCATCGGCGAGAGGCCGATCAGTTCCATCACCGTGCTCATCGTGTTCGCGGTGTACTGCCCGCCACATGCGCCCGCTCCGGGACACGCCACGTTCTCGAGCGCCAGCAGATCCGCGTCGCTCATCTTGCCCGCGGCATTCGCGCCTACGGCCTCGAACACATCCTGAATGGTTACGTCTTTGCCTTTGTATTTGCCGGCGGCGATCGTTCCGCCGTAGAGCACCATGCCGGGCAGGTTCATTCGCGCCAGCGCCATGGCCGCCGCTGGTATCGTCTTGTCGCAACCGACAATGCAGACCGCGGCGTCGAAAAGCTGTCCGCGGCAGACCAGTTCGATCGAATCGGCAATCACCTCGCGGCTTACGAGCGACGCCTTCATGCCCTCGGTACCCATGGTCTCGCCGTCGGAAATCGCGATAGTGTTGAACTCCATCGGCGTGCCGCCCGCGGCGCGAATCCCTTCTTTCACCTTGGCCGAAAGGCGGCGCAGGTGGAAGTTGCACGGCATGGTCTCGATCCAGGTATTGGCTACGGCGATGAGGGGCTTGGCTAGGTCGTCGTCGGTGAAGCCAATGGCTTTGTACATGGCGCGCGCTGGAGCCTGGTCGCGCCCGTCAGTGATGCTGCGACTGCGATGTTTGAGGTCGATGTCCATGGGAGTGATGCAGAACAGGACAGTCTAACTGAATCGCTGAGACGATGGAGGGACGGGCGTCTGGCCCGTCCGTCAGTTCGGCGGGCCGGGCGCGGACGCCCGGCGCTCCATTGCTCCTTTATGCATTCACCACCTTCTTCTTCTCCGAGGGCAGCCACGACATCATCGCCCGCAACTGCTCGCCTACTTTTTCAATCGGGTGCTGTTTCGCGGCCTCACGCAGCTCGGCAAACTTTTTGCCTCCCTCTTTGTTCTCTGCAATCCATTCCTTGGCGAAGCGTCCATTCTGGATTTGCTTCAGCACTTTCTTCATCGCTTTGCGCGTTGCATCTCCCACCACCATTTCGCCGCGGGTCAAGTCGCCGTACTCCGCTGTGTTCGAAATCGAATAGCGCATCCGGCTCAACCCGCCTTCATAGATCAGGTCGACGATCAGCTTCACCTCGTGCACGCACTCGAAGTAGGCGATCTCAGGAGCGTAACCGGCTGCCACCAGCGTCTCGAAACCCTTCTGCATCAGCGAAGTCAATCCGCCGCAGAGCACCGCCTGTTCGCCGAAAAGGTCGCTCTCGGTTTCTTCTCTGAAGGTGGTCTGCAACACGCCGGCGCGCGTTGAACCGATGCCGTGCGCGTAGCACAGCGCGTATTCATGCGCGCGTCCACTCGCGTCCTGGTGAATGGCCAGCAGCGAGGGCACGCCGCCGCCTTGGGAATACACGCGCCGCAGCAAATGGCCCGGGCTCTTCGGCGCAATCATGACCACGTCCACATCTTTCGGAGGCTTGATGGTCTTGAAGTGAATCGAGAAGCCATGCGAGAAGCCGAGAATCTTCCCCTTGCGCAAATGCGGCTTGATGGCCGATTCATAGAAGGCGGCCTGGGTCTCGTCGGGCGTGAGAATCTGTATCCAGTCGGCGCGTTTGGCGGCCTCGGCGGGAGCGACCACGGTCATGCCATCGGCGCGCGCCTGCAGGGCCGAGCCCCGCTCGGGATCGAGCCCGATAATCACGTCGTAGCCGCTGTCGCGCAGGTTCTGCGCCTGCGCGTGTCCCTGGGAGCCATAGCCGAAAACGGCAATGGTCTTGCCCTGCAGCGCGGAAGGATTGGCATCGTTTTGATAAAAGACTGTGGCCACGGGAAAACTCCTTATCGATGTTCGTTAAAAGACGTTCGTTAAAATATGTTGGCTAAAATGCTGGACCATCTTTGAAGGCAATAAACCGGCCGGTCGGTGTAAGTGATGCTACCCACCTCTACCTCCCGGTGTCAATCTTGGGTTCCCCAGCCTATTCCAGACCGCGCCGGCTCGTGTGACGGTCTAGAACTCGAAGAACGCTCCGGGGCGCATCGGGTGCGCACTGCCGGTTCCGGTCGCCGAAAGCAAGCCTTCTTCAATTCCGTGCAGGCTTTCCCAGGCAGCCTCAGTGAGTGCCGGATCGGCTCCGACGATGTCGCGGATCATTTGCCAGGCGGCGAGGTTGAGGGCGCCCTCCGGTGCAGGACCCATCGCCAGCGAAACCGAGCACTGCGGGCAGAAACAGATGCGCTGTGCCGAAGATTTCTGGCGGGGCTTTACTCCAACCGTCTGCGCGAACAAGTACACCGCAACCGATTTTTGTCCGGCCTCGAGCTCGCGGCTACAGCGAAGACAATACAAGTTGTCCAATAGTTCCGTCTCCGGTGGTCAAATGTTCCGCTCACGCTACTTTCTCCAAGGCGCTGCCGGTGGCGCAAGTATGTAGAAGGATTCAGGGACGCGCCCCCGTGAACCAAGGTTTGCTCTAGGCAGAAGCGGTTCGCATCGCGCACTCTATCTGCTATGGGCGTTGGTCCATCCCTACGGCTGCCGAAAGGACGCCAACTGGTCGCCGCCGTTTGCTACCACATTCGCCGACGGGGCATCGAATTCCTGCTGGTGCAGACTCGCGGCGGACGGTGGATTTTTCCCAAAGGCGGCGTGGAACCCGGCCTTACGCATGCGCAGTCCGCTGCCGTCGAGGCCTTTGAAGAGGCTGGCGTTCACGGCCGGATGGAAGCAGTCCCCTTCGCCCGTTACCTCCGTCGCAAACCCGACGCACCGACGGCAAACACCGAGAAGCGGTCCTCTTCTTCGCGATCTTCTCCGCGATCTTCCTTCCGACCTGGGCAGCCAGAGTTTGCCGTCACTGCTCACCTTTGCGAGGTGTCTCGCCTGGAACCGCCGCAGGAGTCAAATCGAAATCCCACGTGGTTTTCCGTCGAAAGAACGAAGCAACGCCTGCTTCAGGGCCGCTCGCCGGAATTTGGCGCCGAACTGGCTCGCGTCGTCGATCGCGCCGTGGCACGCATCCGGGGATTGCATGGAGACTCCAGTCACGTGCCCGGTCATGCGGAGCTGGCTTACGCTATGCCGGGCTACACCAAACTGCGGTACACCCGGAAAGACGCCTTACAAGAAGTTCGATTCGAAGCCAGCGAACTCGCCCACGCGCCGAGCCAGGTCTGGTCAGCCTCGTACGCTCGCTACATTCGCCGTGAACACCCCGATTTGCAGCCTTCCGCCAGCCGATCCGCCCGGCCCGAGATTCCCGATGCCCTCCTCTACAAAATCTTACGATCCGGCTCTCCGCTCGGATCCACTCGGCCCATTCTGCAATTAGGGAACGGAACCGGCTCCTTACCCGAAACGCCGCAAAAGGTGCAATTCATCGACAAAGTCCGACCGGCCAAAGCCTCAGCGAAATCTGCCAGGAAACTGCGAGAATAGTTTTCCCTCGCCAACTCCCAAGCCAGCCGCGAGATTCGCTTGTAGAGCCCGGACCCTGTTCCGCGATACCATCTCTGGAGATGCTTCGCGAAGCTACCGTCGGACCTCGTCAGGAACCTCGCCAGGAACCGCGCCAGGAAATCCTGCGCACCGCCGCCCGCCTCTTTCAACAGCAGGGATACGATGCCACTTCCATGAACGATGTCGCCGCCGCCCTCAAACTCTCCAAGGGCGGCCTCTATCACCACTTTGTGTCGAAGGACGAAATCCTGTTCCACATCATGTCGCACGCCATGGAGATCACCGAGGAACGGGTCATCAATGTGGTGCGCCGCATCGACGGAGCCAGCGTTGCCGGAACCCGCGTTGACGTAAGTGAAGAGCGCCTGCGCACGCTGATCCGGTTGCACATCCAGGTGATGCTCAGTCCCGAAGACCGTGAGATTACAGTCATGCTGCACGAGAACCATCCGCTGCCGCCGACCCTCCGGCGCAAGATCAACGGACGCAAGAAGGATTACCTGCAATTCGTCGAGCACCTGATCGCCGACGTCCAGCGCAAGCATAATTCCCAGTCGCAGGTCACGCCGCGGGCTGCCGCCCTCGCCCTGGTCGGCATGATCAACTGGATCTATCAGTGGTATAAGCCCGGCGGCCCGCTAAGCGGCGAGGAGATCGCACGTCAGTACAGCGAGATTTTTTTTCACGGAGCCATCGGGTAATTTGCCTAGCCTGGACAGGCTTCCTTTTATTGTGCCCTCGCCGCTCTTGCGTCACTCTGAGGTGTGTTCCACGTCACAGATCGCTGTAACCGACCAGTGCTGTACTGACTTGGGAGATAGCTGCCGTGTGCCTTGCAATACCAGGGAAAATCCTAGAAATTCAAAAGCTGGGTGAGATGCGTGCGGCCCGCG
>Ga0310038_10002733_pt1 | contig 12876 bp, 10 predicted proteins | sample Sb_taG_6_FD_200461 | JGI IMG/M metagenome (GOLD analysis project Ga0310038, IMG submission 200461) | Peat soil microbial communities from Weissenstadt, Germany - Sb_50d_4_PS metaG (v2) (version 2) | ecosystem: Environmental > Terrestrial > Soil > Wetlands > Peat | place: Germany: Weissenstadt... | reverse complement strand
TCAGCCCGAGCGCCCTGGCCCGTCGCGCCGGGCTGCACCCCGCCACCATGACCGGCATCCTCGACCGGCTCGAACGCGGCGGCTGGATCGATCGTGGCCGTGACCCCTCTGACCGCCGTGGCGTCGTCGTCCAGGCGGCCCGGGGCCGCGGAGCGGAGATCCTCCGCCTCTACCTCATCGACTCCGGCATGAACACCGCCCTGGACCAGATCTGCGCCGGGTACGACGAGAGGGACCTTCAGCTCCTGGCCGGTTTCCTGCACCGCACGGCCGACGCCGCCCGGACCGCCGCCGAAAGGCTCGCCGCACGCTGAGCCCGTTTCGGCGCCCCAACGACGTGGCCGGGCGCCCCTGACGTTGGCCCGTTCGGCCGAAAATTCGCCGATGCGGGGACGCCGTCCAGCCTTTGCCGCCAGGCTGACCGGGGTAGAACGGGGAGGGCCGATGAAGATCATCGAGGGCCGGGTGCGGGTGTCGGCGAGCGATGTCGCGAACTTCCTGGCGTGCCAGGAGCTGACCCAGCTGGACCTGCGGGCGGCGCAGCGGACGCTGCGGCCGAGCCGGGATTCCCTCGAGCGCTCGCGTGCCCAGGCCCGGCTGCAGGTGGCCAGTGAGGACGACGGGATCATCCGGTTCAGGCTGCTGGAGCCGGAGCGGGACGCCAGCGGCACCCTGATCCCGAACCGCGGGCTCCTCGCGCTGCCCGAACCGGTCACCGGCGACCTGTTCTTCGACATCGAGGGCGCCCGGTATTACTCCGAGGACAGCCGGGAGTTCGGGCTGCAGTACCTGTTCGGGGTGGTGGACACGGCCGACCTGGACCCGTCGGGACGCCCGCGGTACACGCCGATCTGGGCGTTCGGCCGGCAGGGCGAGAAGCGCGCGTTCGAGGAGCTCATCGACTTCATCACCACGCGGCGCGCGGTGTGCCCGGGACTGCACGTGTACCACTACAACCACTACGAGCCGACGTCGGTCGACCATCTCACCGAGCTGCACGGCACGCGCCAGGAGGCGGTGGGCCGGCTGATGGGGCGGTTCGCCACCCGCGAGGACGAGGTGGACGACCTGTTCCGGCTCGGGGTGTTCGTCGACCTGTACCGGGTCATCCGGCAGGGCGTGCAGGCCGGGGTGGAGAGCTATTCGATCAAGCGGCTGGAGCCGCTGTGCGGGTACCGGCGGCAGGTGGACCTGCGGGAGGCGACGGCCAGCCTGATCGCGTTCGAGGCGGCGCTGGAAGACCAGACGGCGCTCGGTGATGCCGGGCGGCAGCGGGTAGTGGCCGGGTACAACGAGGACGACTGCCGGGCGACGCTGGCCCTGCGGGACTGGCTGGAGCAACGGCGGCATGATGTGGCCGAACGGACCGGCGGACAGCTGCCGCGCCCGGTTGCCCCGCGGGAGCCGCCGCGGGCGCCCGAGGATTCCGAGGTCACCCGGATCAGGTCCGCGCTGCTGGCCGGCGTTTCCGCGGAAACGTCCGCGTGGACGGACGAGCAGCGGGCGCGGGCGCTGCTGGCCGACCTGCTCGACTGGCACCGGCGGGAGGACAAACCCGCCTGGTGGCGGTACTTCTACGTGCGCACGCTGAGCCCCGCAGAGCTGATCGGCGAGCCGGACGCGCTCGGCGGGCTCACCGGCGGCCAGATCGTGGACGAGGTAAAGAAATCGGTGGTGCGGCGCTTCTCGTTTCCGCCACAGGAGCACCGGTTCTCGGCCGGGGACACGGCGGTCGACCCGGAGACCGAGAGAGGCTGGCCGGTCTGGGCGGTGGACGACGCGGCCGGGACGATCGAGCTGAAGGTTGGCCTGGCCTACAACGGACTCCTGCCCGCTGCCCTCATCGAGAACGGCCCGATCAAGACGACGCAGCTGCGGGAACGGCTGAGGGACCTCGGCGACCGGGTGGTGCGCGAGGGTGCCGGCGGCGGGGACGCGGCCACCGCTCTCCTGCTGAAGCGGCCGCCCGGAGCGGGGGCTGTAACGGCCGGACAGGGCAGTCGCCAGCTCGGGCGGGCTTACTTGAGGTGATGGAGGTCCTGGATGACCATGACCACTCCCGTGACGACCAGGAAGATGGCCACCGCCACCAGGATTTTCAACGCGACCCGCCAGAATGCCACACTGGCGACGGCGAGGGCGATGAAGAAAGGCAGCATGAGGTTCCCTACCGGCCCGGTGGGGGCGCGGCCATCGCGGCACGGTCATCGCGGCTGGGCCAGGCTATGCCTTCTCCGCCGGAGCGTGTACGATGTCACCCACCATTGAACCTTTATCTGGATCCGGTTTCGGTGATCGGCACGGTCGATGGGCCAACATCGGCCGTGCCTTTTGTGAATGCAGTTAGTTAGTGAGGGCAGGGCGTCTATTGATGCGCTGGTGTCCCCCTCTCGGCTCGGCTGATGGACCTGAGGTTTCCTGGTCACCCAGCCGGGCTAAACTTTTGTTTGCTCCTACTTACATTGTTCCCGCGACGCCTGGGCCTAGACACCCTGCAGCGGCTGACGTACAGTCGCGCTACGTGACATGTAAGTGAGGCTTAATGAGCGTTGAAGAACACGGTGCGTCAGGTGACTACCCGGGCGGTCGGAGTGCAGAGAATGGCCGGGAAGTCAAGTTCGGCCGAATGCTCGAGAGCCTCATCGAACACGGCGGGTACAACCGGAACAGAAAAAGAATCACGAGCCGGCTGGGTATCAGCAGCGCCGCTCTCTCACAGTACATTCGCCAGCAGACCTGGCCCAGCTTCGCCAAGCTGCTCGCCATCGCTGACTTCTTCGACGTGAGCCTGGATTACCTGGTCTACGGCCAGCCGACCGGCGGCAGCCTCGTCGACTACGGTCCGCTGTACCGCTACTTCGACCACGCACTGGCGGACGTGCAGGCCCGGGGCAACCGGCATAACGCCGTCCTAACCCGCATCGGGCGGATGCTGGCGGACCGGATCGAGGAAGTCGCGGCAGTACTAGCCGCGACGCCGGCCGCGGCGCGCGAAGGCCTCATACAAGACGATGAGCTACTGCGGCTGGAGAGATACTGCCACCAATGCGACCTGGCGAGCCTGAATCTCGAATTCGATGTTATCCAGGCTGCGGGCGGCCTGGCTCCCGGACGCTTCCTTTCCGTCGTTGCGGCCAATCTCGAGAATGGTGCTCACTACCGGTTCGTCTTGCCGCAGGACCGGACCTGGGACCCGATCGTCGAGGCTTTCCGCCAGTTCCTTGCCGATCAGGTCGGCGGCGACCGTGTCCGGGAGAACTGCGCATTCCGGCTTACTTCCGTCCCGGTACTGGCCGGCCTGCTGCTTTATCGGCTCGACACCATCCGGCTGGAAGCCGAGGAACCGGCATTGTACGCGCAAATCCGCGATTATCTCAGCGACGACGTCTGGCTCGGCTGTGTTATCAGGACAAACAACGATTCGAACAGCGACATGCTCATGGACCCGGAGTATGTCCGCCGGGCGAGAGGGGTTTTCGAGCGCATGTGGTCCTTGGGCGTCGCCGTCTTACCGGCTCCGCCCGGCCCGGCCCGGGGCCGTCTGCCCCGATGTCCTTCCTGGTGAGGCGGCAGCCTGCTAGGGTTTCGCCCTGTGGCAGCAGAGGGCGTGGTGGTGGGACGGGTAGTCGAAATTCTCCCGCATCCGGACGGCGATCTCATCTGGCTGGCCAAGGTCGATATCGGGACAGACCACCAGCCGCAGATCGTCTGGGGCGGGGTTCCTGTCGTGACGCAAGGCAGCCTCGTCCCTGTCGCAGTGCCGGGTGCCTGGCTGCCCGCTACGAAGCACAAGGCCAAACCGTACAAGATAAGGCGGCGCCGTTATCGCGGCGAGAGATCCGAGGGCATGCTCTGCAGCCTGGCCGAACTCGGATGGGATTCATCGGAAGCAGACCGAGTTGCACTCCTGGACGCCTCCGCTAACTTGAGCGTGGGCGAGTCCCTCAATGACCGTTACGTCAATTGGCAGCGCATTGTGCTGCGAGCAGGCGGCTCGCCCGGGGCGGAAGATTTCCCGGCCGCTAATCACCCAAAGGTGCCGCAACTTACCTGATAGCCCCGATCGCGGCAGGCTTACCCGGCTAGCCGATGCGGCGGTACCGGCGTACGGCCAGCGGCGCGAAGACAACGGTGATCGCGATGCTCCACGCGATGGAGTGCCACGCCGGGGTCGCGACCGGTCCGCCCAGCATCAGGCCCCGGCTGGCGCCGGCCAGCGCGGTCACCGGGTTGACCCTGACCCAGGCTTGCAGCCAGCCGGGCAGGGTGACGGTCTGGATGAACACATTGCTCCCGAACGCGAGCGGGAACATGACGATGAAGCTGAATCCCTGCAGGCTCTGCGGGGACTTCACGTACAGGCCGAGGAGCACCCAGATCCAGCCGACGGCAAAGCCGAAGACGAACATCAGCCCGATCGCGCCGAGCGTGGACAGTGCATTGGTGGCGATCCGGAAGCCCAGCAGCGACCCGTACGCGAAGACCATCGTGATCGAGACCACGTAGCGGACGAAGTCTCCCATGATCGTCCCGGTCAGCGGGGCCGACCGGGAGATCGGCATGCTCCGGAACCGGTCGAAGATGCCCTTGGTGACGTCGGTGTTCAGGCCGATACCGGTGCCTATGCTGGCGAACAGCACCGTCATCACCATGATGCCGGGCAGCACGTACTCCAGATAGGTATGCCTGCTCTCCCCCTTGATCGCGCCGCCGAACAAGAACACGAACAGCGTCACGAACACGATCGGCTGCAGCGTGACATCCAGCAGCTGCTCCGGGTTGCGCCTGATCCGCACCAGTGCCCGCCACGCCAGCGTCAGCGCGTGCCGCAGCGCGCGGGCCGGCGTCATCCTCCGGGCCCGCCCCGGCCAGGTCGCGGTGCCGGCCGTCATAGGTCGCCCTCCTCGGCGGTGTGCCCGGTGAGCGCCATGAAGACCTCGTCCAGGCTGGCCAGCCGCAGCGCGAGCTCGGTGACCTCGATCCGCTCCGCCTGCAGGCCGCTGATCACGGCCGGCAGGGCCTGAGCGTCATCGACGGGGACCGACAGCAGGCCCGGATCCTCCTCCGTCCTGACCGGAGCGCGGCCCACGGCGGCGGCGACGATGGCGGTGACCCGCGTCAGGTCCGCCGGATCGGCCGGGCGCACGTCGAGAGTCTGCTGGCCGATTTTGGCCTTCAGCTCGGCGGCGGTGCCGGTCGCGATCACCCGGCCATGGTCGATGACCGCGATCTGGTTGGCCAGCCGGTCGGCCTCATCCAGGTACTGCGTGGTCAGCAGCACCGTCGTGCCCTCGGCGACCAGTGCCCTGATCATCGCCCACACCTCACCCCGGCTGCGCGGATCCAGGCCGGTGGTCGGCTCGTCCAGGAACAGCACCGCCGGCCGCTGGACCAGGCTCGCGGCCAGGTCGAGCCGGCGCCGCATGCCGCCGGAGTAGGTCTTGACCGAACGCCCGGCGGCGTCGGCCAGGTCGAACCGCTCCAGCAGCTCGCCCGACCGCCGCTTGGCCTCCGCCCTGGGCACCTCGAGCAGCCGCCCGATCAGCAGCAGGTTCTCAAAACCCGTCAGATCCTCATCGACCGCCGCGTACTGGCCGGTCAGCCCGATCAGCTCACGGACCCGGTCGGCCTGCCGGACGACGTCCGCGCCGCAGACCCGGGCGTGACCGGCATCGGGCCGCAGCAACGTGGCCAGCATCCGGACCACGGTGGTCTTCCCCGCGCCGTTCGGCCCCAGCAGGCCCAGCACCATGCCCGGCGGCACCGCCAGATCGACGCCGTCCACCGCCAGCGTCTTCCCGAACCGCTTGACCAGGCCCACCGCCTCGATCGCGAGCGTCATGGCATGCGTTCCTCACGGCCGGGGGCACATTCACAGCCGAACCTACCTGGTCGTCATGAACCGGCGGTCCGGATGCGAAGCGGGCCACGCTGAGCACGCACCAGCGCCCGGCGGGCAGTACCACGCTTCGTTCGGGCCAAGAATTTCAGTTGTCCCAGACCGGAGCTGTGGCACGGACCTGAGCCGGCGCGGTGAGTGTCCGTCCCGGGCTGAGCGGGCATCTTCCTGGGTGGCTGACGCGCGACAGGGGGAGACATGGATCGGCTGGCAACACTCGAGTATCGCGCGGTCCGAGGGCGGGACGTTCAAGGTGGTCAAGAACCTGGGTCACATCGACCCGAAGGAGGGCGAAGTCGGGCTGTGACCTACGCGGCACGGATGTTCCCGGACCTGACGTCCGGGAGCATCCGCGCCGACGCCAGCAAGCCGTGAGTGAGTATGCCATGCGGTGCATAGGCATTCGAACGGGGATTGCGCGGGGGGTCGGGCGGCGTCGGTAACGGCCTGCTTTCATTACCTGTTCCGAGCCAGCTTCCCGGGAGCCGCTGACCAGGTTTCCACGGCGCTGGGGGACGGCCGGGGAATGCGGGTTTCGCCCCGGGGGACGGCGGAGGGTACCTGAGCCGGTCCTGGCGCTGCGATCGCATGGGCTCGGCGAGTTCCACGGCGGCGAAGGCAGCCGGCCAGTCCGCTGGGCTGTACCCGGTTCCGAGGTCACAGTGGTGCAGCTCGACCTCGACCAGCCGCCGGGTCAGCAGGGCGGCGGCCGGGAATGGCGCCGAGTCCAGCACCCGCACCCGGACCGGCCAAGCCTCATCGGGCAGCTGCCTGGCCAGTGCCCGCAGGGCCATGGCCGAGGCGGCCAGGTCGGCCATCAGGTCCTCTGTCCTCATAGCGGCGCCCTGTTCGATGCCGGCCTCCCGCGCCTGGGCGCTGGCGTAGGCGGGGCGGTCTTGCCCGGACCGGGCGCCGGTCAGGAGGTTCCGCATCGCATCGGCGTCGCGGGCCACGTGCGCCAGCACATGCGCCCGGGTCCACCCTGGCAGCAGTGACGCGGCCCGCAGATCAGCCTCGGGAATGGTGCGGGCATCATCGAGCAGCCGCTGCGTAGCCTGGTCAATCTGGTCAGACAGCGCTCGTTGTGCCTCGTCCATCAGCCCACCTTAAGCGAGCTCGCCCAGGTCCGCCCCGGCCGCTAGCGTCTACAGATGTGACTGAGCTGTTTCACATCACCGAGCGCGCGGTGTGGCTGGAAGCCGTGCAGGCGGGTGGCTACACGATGTCCACCCGCGCCGTCACGCTGGAAGAGCAGGGCTTTATCCACTGCTCGCTGCGCCATCAGCTTCGCGGTGTGGCCGAGTGCGCCTACGGCGACGCTGACGATCTTGTCGTCCTGGTCATCGACACCGCCAAGGTGCCCGCCTTCCAGGCGTTTGCTGACAGTGGAACCTTCAGATTGCCGGCATTGCGAAATGCCACCGGACCGCTCCAGCTCACCCAGCCTCACCAGGTGTTTACCCTTGGCCTGGCCGATCTGGCGGCCGGAAGGGGGCTCGAGGCGGCCGAGCCGAGCGGATGGCGTTACCTCGTGCAAGAAGGGGATAATGCCCTCGCCGCCGCCGATACCGTGGCCACTGGGCCGGGCAACGAGTATGTCTTCTCGGCCTTCAACGAAGGCCGCTTCGTCACGTCCACGGCCCAGGCAATCCAAGCAGCCCAGGCGATCCCGGAGGTGAGCCAGGGCGACTTCGAGCTCCGGCTTCTCCATGTTCCGGGCCTGCACGTCATGGCCCTGTGGCTCCATGACGTAAAGGGGAATGCGAGCGATCTGCTGGTTCCGCTGGAACCGTCGCCGATCGATACACCCACAGGCCAGCCGGTTCCTGCGGCCTTGCTCCTCCAGGAGCTTGCGTCCAAGTCTGCGCCTGCAGCCGCCACCGGGCCTTCCGACATCACCGGCAGCTGAAGCCCAATAGCGGCAAGTTGCCGGCTATCCGGGTCGAGCAGATCATAAGCAAAGAAGTCGCGAAGTGGGCCGATCAGCTCAGCCGCAGGCCCAGGCTTCTGCCCGGCTGGCGGCGCGGCCCCGATCCCGGTGGCGGGCAGCCGGCCGGGTAACGGGTATCTGCGGGCCCGGACGGCCCGGCTCTGCGATCATTCCGGTATGCGCAGCGAGCCCGGTCATGACCAACTGGCCGCAGGCCCGGCGACCGCACAGCCGGGGGCATCCCGGGCCGGGCAGGTCGCCCTGGTCACCGGCGGTTCGGCCGGGCTCGGCCTGGCGATCGCCACGGCGCTGGCCCAGGCCGGCTCCGATGTCGTTCTGGCCAGCCGTTCCGCGGCCCGCTGCGCCGACGCCGCCGCCCAGCTGTCCGCCCGGACCGGGCGCACCGTCTGCGGCCACGCCTGCGACGTCACCAGCGAGCGCGCCGTAACAGAGCTGACCGACCGGGTTCTGGCCGGGCACGGCCGGCTCGACGTGCTGGTGACCAGCGCCGGCGTCCAGGCCCGGGGCACCTTGGACCAGCTCGGCGTCCAGACGCTGCGGGCCTGCCTGGAGGTCAACGTGATCGGCACCTGGCTGGCCTGCCGCGCGGCCGCCGCCCCGATGCGCGCCGCCGGGTACGGCCGCATCCTGACCATGGCCAGCGCGCTCGGCCTGGCCGGCGCCGCAGCCCGGTCCGGATACGCCGCCAGCAAGGGCGCCGTCGTCCAGCTCACCCGCAGCCTGGCCGTGGAGCTGGCCGGCACCGGGATCACCGTCAACGCGCTCGCCCCGGGCCCGTTCCGCACCCCGCTGAACGAGGGCATGGACGACGACCCGCAGGTCCGCCGCTTCCTCGCCACCGAGATCCCGCTCGGACGCTGGGCCGAGCCCGCTGAGCTCACCAGCGCCGCCCTGCTCCTCACCGACCCCGCCTCCAGCTACCTCACCGGCGTCATCCTGCCCGTCGACGGCGGCTGGACCGCCCACTGAAGCTGGGCGGCTGCATATTGAGCCGACCGCGGGTCAGCCGTCGCGAAGGTCCCTATAAGCACGTCGGGTCAGCTCATGACGAGGCGGATCAACGGCACCCGCGGCCGTCACCGACGAACTTCGCCGGGCCCTCGAAGCCACCCTGCGGGTGTTGGATGGGCGGAGGCCTTGACGAGCGAAGGAGATGATTTCCGGGTGAAGCCTGTACTGGATGGCACCGTCGCGCTGGTGACCGGAGCTTCGAGCGGCATCGGTGCGGCCACCGCGGCAGCGCTCGCCGCGCAGGGCGCGGCCGTGGCGCTGGCGGCCCGGCGCGGGGACCGGCTGGAGGCGGTCGCCGCCGACATCACCGGCCAGGGCGGCATCGTCCTGGTGCTGGAGTGCGACATCACCGACCAGCAGCAGGCGGCCGCCGCCGTCCAGCGCACGGTCGCCGAACTGGGCCGCCTGGACACGCTGATCAACAACGCCGGCGTGATGCTGCTCGGCCCGGTGGCCGGCGCGCCGCTGCCGGAGTGGCAGCAGATGGTGCAGCTCAACGTCCTCGGCCTGCTGTACTGCGCGCATGCGGCCTTGCCCCATCTGCTGCGCGCCGCCGACGACGGGCCGCGCCAGGTCGCCGACCTGGTGAACATCAGCTCGGTGGCCGGCCGGGCGGCCCGTAACGGCAACGGCGTCTACTCGCTGACCAAGCACGGCGTCGGCGCGTTCAGCGAGTCCCTGCGCCAGGAGGTGACCCGGCGGTATGTCCGCGTCTCGCTGGTCGAGCCGGGCGCGACCGCGACGGAGCTGGCCAGCCACAACCGGCCCGAGGTGCTCCAGAGCATACGGAGCCAGTTCGGGCAGACGATGGAGGCCGGGGACATCGCCGACGCGATCACCTACATCGTTACGCGCCCGCGGCACGTCGCCGTTAACGAGATGCTGATCCGCCCCACCGAACAGGAACGGTAAACCCCCGGCACTCGCAGTGTGCTCAGCGAGGCCCTGGCGGATCTCTTCCGGACCGGCGTACGCGCGTTAGCCTGCCTTCTCACGAAAGGTGAGAAGGCAGGCCCTCGTAGGTGCTGAGCGTCATGCCCTTCGCGTAAGCCCGGTCGAACTGCTCGCCGCCGAGGTGCGCGCGCACCGCGGCGAGGCTGTCCTGCCGGTACCGTCCCTCGAGGTCCTGCCACGGTCCACCTGACCGGTCGAGGACGGCCTGCGCGACGCCGTGGAGCATGGCGGCCCGGCCCCACTCGCCCCGATCCGCGGCCAGGCAGGCCAGGCCGAGGCTGGCACAGCTGACGACTGGTTGTTCGCCGTTCCGCCGGCTTATCCGCAGACTCGCCTCGAACGCGGACCGTGCGCCGTCCAGGTCGCCCTCCTCGCGCCGCACCCAGCCGAGGTTGGCCCCCACCGCGGGGTCCTCCTGCCCGATGGCCTGGGCGGCTTCCGCCGCCTGTTCCAGGTGACCCCGGGCGGCCGGGATGTCGCCAGCGCTCAGAGCCTGAACGGCGGCGTTGTTATGCAGGAACAAGCGCAGGAGCTGATTGCCGGATCGCTGCGCACAGGCGATGGCCTCGGCGAGCAGTCGCCCGGTCTGAGCCTGCTCGATGGGATCGTTGGACAACAGGAAGATCATGAGGCTGTGACCCAGCAAGACGTCGTCGCCGAACTGACGGGCGCGTTCGACCGCCTCCCGGCAAAGCGGTAGTCCCCGGCCGGGCTCGCCGGCGAAGAAGTAAACGCCGCAGAGCGTGCTGAGGGCGTCGATGAGCAGCCGGTCGTCGTGCAGCTGGCGAGCGAGCTTGACCGCCTGTTCGCCGCATCGCCGGGCTGGCGCCAGTTCAACGAACTGAGCGATGCATGCGACGGTCACCAGCGCGGCGCAGAACAGCCCGGGATCCTCGCATGCTTCGGGGCGGTCCAGGACCGGCAGGAGCAGCCCCAGTGTCTCGCGGTTATGGGAACGCGCGAGCCAGTAGCCGTGGAGCGCGGCCGCGAAGCGCAGGACCTGCGCGGTTCCGTCCGGGTCGCTGGCGGCGTATTCGGCGGCGCGCCGCAGGTTGGCGTAATCGGCATCGAGCCGTGCGAACCACCGGCCCTGGTCCGGCCCGGTCAGGTGCGGGGCCGCCGTCTCAGCGAGCAGAAGGAAGTGCCGGCCATGTGCCGCCGCGGCGGCGGCGGCCGCCTCTTCACCCGCCTCGACCAGGCGTTCCGAAGCGAACTGGCGGATCGTCTCGAGCAGCCGGTAGCGGACGTCCCCCGCCGGTTCGGCCACGACGAGGCTCTTGTCCACCAGCGAGCCGAGAAGATCCGCGACGTCGAACGCCCCGATGTCACCGGCGGCGCACACCCCTTCAACGGCGTCGAGATCGAAGCTCTCGGCGAACACCGACAGCAGGCGCAGCAGCGACTTCTCGGCGGCGTTGAGCAGCGAATACGACCAGTCGACCGTCGCCCGCAGCGTCTGCTGCCGGGCCAGGGCGGTTCGGCTTCCCCCGGTGAGCAGGCGGAAGCGCTGGTCGAGGCGGTCGTGCAGGCCGGTGAGCGACAGCAAGCGCAGCCTGGCCGCGGCCAGCTCGATGGCCAGCGGCAGCCCATCCAGGCGCCGGCAGACGGACACCATGAGCGGGACGGTTTTCTCGCCGGCGGACAGGTCGACGCCCTGTTCCCTGGCCCGCTCGACGAACAGCGCGACCGCGTCGCAGGACCCGGGAGCCACGTCATCGGGGCCGGGGAGCGACAACGACGGCACCCGGTAGATGGTCTCGCCGCCGATGCCGAGCGGCTCGCGGCTGGTGGCCAGCAGGTGCACCCCCGGGCAGCGCCGCAGGATGGCGTCGGCCGTCTTCGCGCAGGTCCCGATCAGATGCTCGCAGTTGTCCAGCACGATCAGGACGTGCTGGAAGGCCAGGGCATCGAGCAGGCCGTCCAGGACGGCCCGGCCCGGCTGCTCGCCGATCCCCAGGACCTCAGAAATGGCCGAGGGAACCGCTTCCCCGTCGAAGATCGGGGCCATCTCCACCAGCCAGACCCCATCGCCGGACCCGTCGAGCAGTTCGGCGGCCATCTGGAGGGCCAACCTGGTCTTGCCTGCCCCGCCGGCCCCGGTCAGCGTGACCAGGCGGGAGGATCCGGTCAGGGCCCGGACTTCTGCCAGCTCCCGGTCACGGCCGATGAAGGCCGACAGCTGGGCCGGGAGATTGTTCGGCAGCGCCGGGTTGCCGAGCGAGCGCAGCGGCGGGAATTCGGCTCGCAGGCCCGCCGCCTGCAGCTGGAAGATCCGTTGCGGGCGTCCCAGGTCCTTCAGCCGGTGGACACCCAGGTCCCGCAGCGACGTGCCCGGCGGAAGCGAGTCGCGAACCAGGGCCGCCGCCGTCTCCGAGAGGACGACCTGCCCGCCGTGCGCGACGGCTGCCAGCCGGGCGGCGCGATGGACGTCCAGGCCCACGAAACCAGTGGCCGTCCTGGACGCCTCACCGGTGTAGATCCCCATCCGTACCCGGACGTGCTCCCCGCCGGGCCAGGTCCGGGCCGCGAGGGCCCGCTGTATCTCGATCGCCGCCGCCACGCAGGCCGTCGGCGACGAGAACACGGCGAAGAACGCGTCCCCCTGGGTATCGACTTCCTCACCGCCGTGAGCGGCAAGACCCGACCGGACCAGCGCGTGATGGTCGGCAAGGACCTGCGCGTACTGGCTTTCCCCCAGGCGCTGCAGCAACGCCGTCGAGCCCTCGATGTCGGTGAAGAGGAACGTGAGAGTCTCCACGAACACAGCGTAAAAGGCCCGGCCGGGCTGAGGTACCACCACCGCGGCCGGACCGCATGCCGCTGGCGGAGCTGATCATCAGACAGGCCGGTCAGCTTGGCGCTTCAGGATGTCCCGGTACAGGTCGAGAAATGCCTCCAGCACCTGGCGTTCCCCGCCGGTGCTCAGGCGGCTGAGCGCAGATCCATCGCGAAGATGACGGGGCCCTCGGCTGAGATCACGGTGAAGCCCAGATGCCGGTAGAAGCCGGCTGCCCGCTCGTTGGCGGGCCAGACGAAGAAGTGCAGCCCCACCGATCCCTGT
>Ga0310038_10002730_pt1 | contig 12883 bp, 12 predicted proteins | sample Sb_taG_6_FD_200461 | JGI IMG/M metagenome (GOLD analysis project Ga0310038, IMG submission 200461) | Peat soil microbial communities from Weissenstadt, Germany - Sb_50d_4_PS metaG (v2) (version 2) | ecosystem: Environmental > Terrestrial > Soil > Wetlands > Peat | place: Germany: Weissenstadt... | reverse complement strand
ACGGCGTATACGGAGAACTGCCGTACCCAAAAGAGAAACACAATTCCCCCTGCAAAGCACGTTAACAAGCAGAGGACGTACGGCCATCGCACATGCAGATCGCAACTGGCCGCAATCGCATAGGCTACAGAAGGTATGCCGGTTACCAGAAGCAGCCATGTTCGCTTGCCCTTATCTTCCGTGACTGATGAGACCGAGACCACAAACGCCACGGCGGCGGCTTGCAGCGAACCCAGATCGACCGCCAGAAGATACGGGCTCACGTCTCCCGTCGCCGGCTCCAGCATCTGCGCCACGAAGTGCGTAAAGACGAGGAACCACGCCACCATCCACAGTTGCAGACGCGCAGAATGGCTATGCCGCTTCAGCGCCAGGAAAATGCCGACCAGCACAGCCACGGTTACCACGGTAGGAATCTTTTCAAGCACCGTCATAAATAGTAAGGAGGCACCGACCCACAGTATGTCAATCTGGCGAAAGAACCAAGCGGTTTGAGGTTACCATAGTAACCAAAGCCATAACGAGCCCATCCCATGTGCAACTCTCATAATGATCTGGGGTTTAGATACAGTGATTACAATTGTTGTTCGTTACATTTCTTGACCTCTCTTTACATGGTGGTCGCGTTAACTGATGATTGAATAAGCGCTGGACTTTGAACCGGTTGTGATCGCGGCCGAAAATGATTCGGAGTCTGCGGGACGTTCCCCGAATCCAACTCGATAGGTCGAGGTCACATCCAAGTCTCTAGGAAATGCTTCGGAGAAAAAACTTGAAAAAGCTAAGCTTGATTGCCATCCTCTTTGTATTCGGCCTTTTCGAACCAATCGCGCACGGACAACAGGTCGATTTCGCCTTTGGCCTTAGCACGCTCAAGTCGGGCACGGGCAAAACCTCTAATGGCTTTTTCTTCCCCACCATGGGAGGCGGAGCGTACCCCAGCTTCAGTGCGGATTTCTTGCTCACGCACCGTATCGGAATCGAGGGCGAGGTCGACTGGAGGGCAAGTCAGAATTTGTACGGAGGCTTCCAGCCCTATCGTCCGATTTTCTACGCCTTCAATGCAATCTGGGCTCCGAAGCTGGCCAAACCCATCACCGCGGAGTTGATGGCGGGTATTGGCGGCGAGAATCTTCGGTTCTATACCCCGACGGTGAGTTGTAGTTTCGTCACCGGCTGTACCGATTACGTTAGCAGCAATCACTTCATGGGAGACGTCGGGGGTGGCATTCGCGCTTACTTTTGGCGCAACGCCTTCATTCGTCCAGAAGTAAGGCTCTACCTGATTCACAACAACGTCGAATTCAGCTCCGGCTATGCGGCCCGGTATGGCGTCTCGCTCGGCTATAGCTTCGGCGGACGATAGGCTCTGCTCAGCCCCCGAAAAGAATCGACCGCGTCTAGCCAGGGCTTGACCCTCGCACAATGCAAATCGCGGTGGATGCCAGTTTCGCGCACCGCGAATCACTGTCTGCGAGCCATTTAAGAAATTGGCTCTGTCGTCATTTTCCCATCCACCATTCGCCAGATATGCAAAGGATTGGCATCTTTTAATTCGTCGGGGAGAGTTGCCTGGGGAAATCCCTGATAGCACAGCGGACGGCAAAAACGGAAGATCGCATGACTGCCCACCGATGTCGAGCGCCCGTCGGACGTCGCAGGATAAGGCCCGCCGTGCACCATGGCGTGACCAACTTCGACGCCCGTCGGAAACCCATTGAAGACCAGCCGCCCCGCTTTGCGCTCGAGAATCGCGATCAAGGCGCTGAACTCACGTAAGTCTTGCTCCGTGCCATGAATGGTCGCCGTCAAGTGACCTTCCAAATTGCGCGCGGCCTCCAACACTTCATCCCAATTCGAATGACGAATTAACAAAGTCGTTGGACCAAAAATCTCCCCCGCCAGCTTTTCGTCCTTCAGGAAAGATTGAGCGTCGGTTTCGAAGACTGCAGCGCCCACGCTCAGCTCGCCGCCGTTGCCGGATGGAGGTTTCTCCGCAATGAGATTCACATTCGTTTTCGTCCTACGAGCGCTGATCGCCGCCTCATAAGAAGACCGTATCGCCCCGGTCAGCAAGTGGAATGGCACGGATTCATTCACCGCCTGTTGCAGCTTGCTGACCAACCCGGAAGCCTCCGCGGTTGCCGGCAAAAAGACCATTCCTGGCTTGGTGCAAAACTGGCCGGCTCCCAGGGTGAACGAGGCATGCAGTCCTGCGGCGATGACCTCCGCTCGTTCCCGCAATGCACCCGGCAGAATGAAAACCGGGTTCGTGCTGCTCATCTCGGCATAAACTGGGATGGGCTCGAGACGAGCGGCGGCCACATCCATCAGTGTCCTTCCGGCGGTCCGCGATCCAGTAAACCCGGCTGCCTTCACCAAAGGATGCTTCATCAAAGCGATGCCAACCTGGGTGCCACGGTCGAACAGAAGCGAAAAAACTCCTTCCGGCAGACTGCACTCGCGAACCGCCTCCTGCACGGCGTGGCCCACCATTTCGCTGGTGCCGGGATGTGCCCAGTGCCCTTTCACGATGACCGTATTCCCCGCCGCCAGCGCGGACGCTGTGTCCCCGCCCGCCACCGAAAATGCTAAAGGAAAGTTACTGGCGCCGAACACGACGACCGGACCTAAGGGACGCAGCATGGAGCGAATATCGGGTTTCGGCGCAGGCTTGCGGTCCTGATCCGCGCGATCGATCCGGGCCCCCACCCATGAACCCTCCTCCACGACTTGCGCGAACAGGCGAAGCTGTCCACAAGTGCGTGCGGTCTCGCCTTGCAACCGCGCTTTTGCTAGCGCGGTTTCCTGTTCGGCGCGTTCGACCAGTTCCTCAGCCATGGCTTCGATATTGGCTGCAATCTTACGCAGGAATGCGGCCTTGTCTCGACCGGACAACTGGCTGTAAATCGGAAAGGCCTGGTGCGCCAGACTCGCAGCTCGATCAACCTCATCCGGCGTCGCGGCAAAGTAACTCGGCTCCAGATCTTCCCCGCTCTTGGGATTCCTAGCGTGGAAGATTTCGTTCGTCACCGTGCCCGACTGGAACCCGATTATCGATCGACCAGACAAATTCATTTCTTCTCACTCCGAAATTAGGTTGCAGCTGCAATGCACGCATCCTGCCCGCTCAACCCGATGACATCTGCGTGGCGCGAATTGGTCCGATAATAGCTGAGAACCGAGAACTGGCAACTGACAACTGCCTTTCTTTATCCTGTCCTCCCCCGAGACTGCCGCACGCTGTTCCAAAGCTTGACTTGATTTTCTCACAAGGATATTATCGTGTAGTAGACATTAGCTCGGTGACAACGGCGAAATTTCCCGACGCGGCCCAATTTCGGATTCGAGATAGCTAACTCCTTATTCCGGAATATTTTACGTATAAGTCCTTATTCCTCAAAGATCTTGGTGGTAGTCGGGCCGTAACTCCATCATTCCAAAAGATCGGGGGGAGGGGGGTAGGTTCGCAGTTATGCCTGAAAACCTTAACGCTGACACCGCTTGGCACTACCACAACGCGACCAAGCACTCCTACGCCAGCGTCCGCGCCAACCCACACTTCTTGGACTTTGCCAACCAGCCCTTGCCGTTCAAGATCTACACCGCGCCGGAGCCGTCGCGCTTGCCCAGCGAGATGCGCCAAACCGGAGTAGCCGCGCTTTCTGCCATCGCCGCGAGCATCCCCGCCGCGACCAAGGCGACGCCGGATTTGGAGGCGGTGGCCCAACTCCTCTATCTTTCCGCCGGCATCACGCGGCAGAGAAAATATTCCGGCGGCGAAATCTATTTTCGCGCGGCCGCCTGCACCGGAGCACTCTACGAGGTCGAGCTTTATCTGGTTTGTGGCGACCTCGCCGATCTGCAAGCGGGCGTCTACCACTTCGCCCCGGCCGAGTTCGGCCTGCGTAAGCTGCGCGCCGGAGACTATCGCAGCGTCCTGGTCGAAGCTACCGGCGGTGAACCCGCTGTCGCTCACGCGCCGCTGACCATCATCTGCACCTGTACTTATTGGCGCAACGCCTGGAAGTATCAAGCCCGCACCTACCGCCATTTCGGCTGGGACAACGGCACGCTGCTCGCTAACCTGCTGGCCGTCGCCACCGCCTTGGGTCTGCCCGCCAAGGTAGTGTGCGGCTTTGTGGACGCCAGCGTGAACGGACTACTGGATATCGATTCCCAGCGCGAGGTGGCCTTCTCCTTGGTGGCCCTCGGCCACAACTCCAGTGCGCCGCAATCTCAGGTGAAAGTTGTTCCTCTCGGCCTGGAAATTGTTCCCCTCTCTCGGAGCGAAGTTGACTATCCCCTCATGCGTGAAATGCACACCGCCTCTTCGCTGTGTTCGACCGAGGAAGTTACCGCGTGGCGCGGGCGCAATCCGCTCACCTCTCTTCCGCCGCCAGCCGGGTCAGTCGTTCAGCTCCAACCGCTATCTGACGATGAAATGCCTCGCGACCCCACCGAGCAGGTCATTCTGCGGCGTGGTTCCAGCCGCAGGTTTGCCCGAACGACCATCAGTTTGGCGCAGCTCTCCACAATCCTGGACCGAGCGACGCGCGGCGTACCAGCAGACTTTCTCGACCCCATGGGAGCTCAACTCAACCACCTCTATCTGATCGTCCACGCCGTCGAAGGACTCGAACCCGGAGCTTATGTCTTCCATCGCGATCGTAGGCTGATCGAGACTCTGAAGCAGGGGAACTTCCGCGACCAGGCCGGCTATCTGGGACTAGAGCAGCAGTTGCCTGCCGACGCCGCCGTGGACATCTTCTTCCTGGCGGACTTGCGACCGATCTTGCAGCGCTTTGGCGATCGCGGATATCGCGCGGTGCAGCTCGAAGCCGGCATCCTCGGCGGCAAGCTCTATCTCGCGGCCTACGCCCAGCACCTGGGCGCCACCGGCCTCACCTTTTACGACGACGACGTCACCCGCTTCTTCTCCCCACACGCCGAAGGCAAAAGCGCAATTTTCCTGGTAGCCCTCGGCAACAGCGCCAAACACCAGTAGCGCCGCCGTCCCGGCGGCTTTTGTGGGCAACATGTCCGGAGGAGGCGAAGCCTTGGCCCTAGAAGGACCGGAGCGCGCTTTCTCCTTGCGTGTAACCAGCAATTCAGATAATCTATGATATGAAACATTATCTACCGGATAATGAACGATCTTTGACAATCTGACCCAGGCGATCATGCGGTTCTTGGTCCCCGCCCTCCGCTTCAAAATGGGAGCGCAACCAAGTATCCTTGACTGAAAGGATGAGTCCCCTCCTCATCTCAATCCCGGGTATTCCAATTGAAGGCCGAGGCTAGGTCCCAAAATGGAACGTGGGCCCAGCCCTTAACTCTCATGTTCTCTAGATTTTGCGCGTAACCCCTTTAAACTCAAAGATCTAGCATAGAGTCAAGGATTTAGATCCTTTATTTTCTGGATTTTGCACACAATTGGGGGGAGGGCGGTACCCAGTATCAAACAGTAAACTCCAGCCCAAAGTGGGAAAGGCACTACGCATCGGCGATTGGCGTTCGAGTGCCGTTTTCTCCAGGCTCACTATGCATTCGGTGAGACGTTGCTCATCGCCGCTTGCGGTCGGGAACGGAGGGTGCCGCGGATGGTTTCTCTCATTTGCTCCAGTTCATCGCCCACTAACTCCAAGCGCGGGGGACGTACGCGAGCGTTCCCAATCCCAACCTCGGCTTGCACCAGCTTGATGAGTTGAACGAAGTTGGGCGTGGTATCCATGCGGAGCAATGGCAGGAACCAGCGATATAAATCGAATGCTTTGTCGCTCTCGCCGTTCATAGCAAAGTTGAAAAGGTCGACGGATTCGCGTGGCAAAGCATTGGCCAGCCCGGCGATCCAACCGGTCGCTCCCACCCCAATGGCTTCGAGCACCGCGTCATCAACGCCGACAAATATTTCCAGACGGCGGTCGAGCAAGGCACGGATGGCGGATACCCGCCTGACGTCGGTGCTCGATTCCTTTACCGCCTCGAAGTTTTCATGTTCCGCCGCCAGTTCTCGGATCTGCTCGGGAAGAAAGTCAGTGCCGTAAGCAACCGGGTTGTTGTAAAGCATGCAGGAAAGCGGCGTGGCCTTGAACACGGCGGCGACGTGAGTCTTCATTTCACGCCAGTTTCCCTGGTAAACGTACGGTGGTAAGACCATGAGAGCATCGCAGCCCAGATCCGCAGCTGCTTTCGCCACCGTCACGACCTCGGAGGTAGTGAGCGCCGAAACCGAGGCTACTACTGGGCTGCGGCCATGCACCGCGCCGACACAGGTGCGGAGAACCTGCAACTTTTCTTCTAAAGACAATGTTGCGCCCTCTCCTAACGAACCCAGCGCCACGATGCCTGCGCAGCCGTTCTCCAGCAGCCACTGGCAATGTCGTGCCATGAAGCCATGGTCGATATGGAGATCCTCGGAAAAGCTGGTTGTGATGGCGGGCATTACGCCCTTCCAGTTCATCAGCGTCCTCCTGTGGTTTCGCAGAGTTCCAGATTTGCGTCGCCTGCTACGCCGGCCATGCTTTCGACGCGGACGGGAAAGATCGGCGGCCGCACCGAATCCGGATTCCACCTAAAGAGAAATTGGGTTGCCGGTCCGCAGATCCGCGCCTGACACGGTCCCATGCCGCATCGAGTTTGAAGTTTAGCCGCCCGCCAGCCGCTGTGCTCGCGGAGACGAGAATAGCGAACGTCCTCGCAGCGGCAAACAATCGTCTCGGGCAAGGAAAGGCTCCTGAGTTCCGAGCGGAGCCGGAAAGTGCGGTCGAGACTTCGGGCGAAACGGCGCAGCCTCTCTCGTTTGCCGAATAAGCTGCTCGCCTCCGCAATGCGCCCGGCGGCGGCAAGGCCTGCGACCTCGCCCTCGACGAGCGCCAACTCTACGCCCCCGATGCCGGTTGGTTCGCCCGCGCAGAAAATGTCCGCGACTGTGGTTCGTTGAAAGTCGTCCACCTTCACGCAGCCGTCGTGAATCTGACAACCCAGCAACAGCGGCAATTCGATGTTGGGAACGAGATGAAAACCACAAGCGAGGTAATCGCATGGTATGGTTTCCATCCTCCTGCTTCGTGAAATGGTTACGGTCTCAACCGTGGCTCTGCCACTAGCAGCGACCGGCCAACTCTTCGCGCAAAACCTCGTGCCCGCCAATTGTCTCTTCAATTGGAGTCCCTGGACAATCTTGGACGGTTGCGCAAACAGCATTACGCTGAACCGGGCCAGGCTCATCCACGATGCCTGCTCGCTAATGATGGGAATCTCGGCGCCGTGCTTGCGCAAGTATGCAGCAACGGCTAGCAGCAAGGGGCCCGTTCCGGCGACAACGACCCGCTTGCCCCGCACGGGAAGGCCGCATTTTACCATCGCCTGCAGGCCGCCCGCGCCCATGACATTCGGCAAGGTCCAGCCTGGAAAGGGCAAGAATCTCTCGCGCGCTCCGGTCGCCAGTATCAGCTTCTCGTAGTGCAATTCTTGGAGGCCGTCGTCATTCTCCGCCAGCAAGATGCGTGGCTCGGGTTGGTGAAAAACCCGGCCACAAAGCACCATGGCCCCAGACGAACGCAAGCGCTCGCCCCATCTCGACGCTGCAGATCCTGCTTCGGACTCGCCCCGCCAGATCTGGCCGCCGAGGGTGGCGTTGTCATCGATGATGCCAACCTTCTGACCGTGCTCCCCCGCACGGGTCGCCGCAGCCATGCCCGCGGGTCCGCCGCCGACCACGAGGATGTCGAACCGTGGCCGCACCGTCCTACTCATTCGTCCTCACATCCATACCCGGTTCGCACAGAACCCGGCAACCAAGGCAATGCGGTTTTCCGTTGATGGCCACACGACACTCGAAGCAAATACCCATCCCGCACAGAGGACCGCGCGGCTCGCCGCTCACGGAAGTTCGGCAGGTCTGCGCGGCAATCGCCATCGCGACCGCTACGGTTGTGCCCGAAGGCACGACAGTCGGCGCTCCGTTCACCGTCAGCGCGAGTTGACTAAGCATGCGCGTGTTCCTTGGCCGCTCGCGACGGCAAGTATGGCTCAATGGGAATTTCCGCTTTCATACCCGTGATCTGATCGGCAAGGATTCGGGCGGTTGCAAGAGAGGTTGTGATGCCCAGCCCCTCATGCCCGGCGGCCAGGAACAAGGACTCATCGCCCGGCCACGGCCCAATTAACGGAAGCTTGTCCGGAGTGGCGGCGCGGAATCCAGTCCAGGCGCGCACCGTCGACAATTGCGCCAGCGCCGGCATGTATTCCTGAGCGCGCTGCAGCATGCGCATGAGTATTCCGCTGTCGACTTCGCCGTGCTCCGCGCCGTACTGCCGCGACGATCCAATCAGAATCTGACCAGTGCGGCGAGGCTGGACGTTGAAGGCAACCGAATCGCTGGTAACCGAGTGCGCACTCTTCAGATAACCGAGCTCCACCAACTGGTGTCGCAGGAATCCAGCATAGCGATCAGTGATGAGCAGATGACCTTTTCTCTTTTTGATCTCAACACCCGGTGTGAGATCGGCCGCGCCGGTTCCTGCCGCATTTACCAGGATCTTTGCCGGGATCTCGAAACCATCGGCCATCCGGACACGTCCTTGTCCCAGCTGTGCAACGGAAGAACCGAGATGAAGCTTGGCTCCGAGTTTCTGCGCGCGTTCCATTAGAAAGCGAGCTGCGCACGGAGGATACAGCACGACATCTTCGGTCACAAGCAGGCCTCCAGCGAGGCCGGGCCGCAGGTTTGGTTCAAGACGCCGCAGAGCTTGCGAGTCCAGCACTTCCATCGGGACCATGCGCTTGTCGTAGTAATCCCGCTTCCGGCGAACTTCTATCATCTCTTCTTCATCGGCCGCAACCCAAATGGTGCCACACTGTTCATACTCGACATCCGCGGGCAATTCGAAGCGCAATTTCTGCCAGAGCTGCTGCGAGTAACGGGTCAGCGCGAACTGCGCCTCGGAGTCATCCATGGTGACAATGTGCCCCATGCCTGCCGCGGTCGCACCGCCGCCGACCAGGTCACGGTCTACGACCGCGACACGCATGCCCCGGCGGGTGAATTCATCCGCGCAAGCCGCGCCCACAATCCCAGCGCCCACGATGACCACGTCATAGGCGGCCTGGTTCATGCCCGAATACCCGTACACAATGGATCGCGCGGATCAAGTACCAGTTCGGCCTCGGCGGTTACGAAGGCAGATCCTTTTATGCTGGGATACACCTTGCCATCCCGCACCTTAACGGTGCCTTCAAACACACTCCCGATTACACTTTCCTGTCGCCAGATTTGACCTTCGCGGATTTTGCCGTCCGCATACAGGCACGCCAATTTTGCGCTCGTCCCGGTGCCGCATGGAGAGCGATCATAGGCTTTGCCAGGACAGAGCACGAAATTCCTGCTGTCGGCCTCTGCAATTTGGGGTGGGCCAAACAGTTCAATGTGGTCGATTTCCTGGTCGCCGGCGCCGGTAATGCCATTTTCGCGGAGGGCCTGACGAATAGCCCAAGTCAAGTTCGTGAGTGCCTCGATGTTGTTGTGGTTCAATTCCAGTCGGTGCTCGCGGACGAGGTAGAACCAGTTTCCACCCCAAGCGATGTCGCCTTTCACCTGGCCGTAAGCCGGTACATCGACCGCTACGTCTGCGGCGATGCGATAACTTGCGACATTATTCACCGTGACCTCGCCGCTCTCGTGCAGAACTGCGCTCACCGTTCCCACCGGGGTCTCGATCCGGTGCTCGCCTGATTCGATGCGTCCCAAGTAAGCCAGTGTAGCGATAAGACCTATGGTCCCGTGGCCACACATCCCCAAGTAACCCACGTTATTAAAGAAGATCACTCCCGCAGCGCATGCACGATCGACGGGTTCGCATAACAGCGCTCCGACCATCACGTCTGAGCCCCTCGGTTCATTGACAACGGCGGATCGAAAGCAGTCGTGTCGGCTGCGAAAACGTTCGAGCCTCTCCGTCAGACGGCCAACCCCCAACTCAGGACCGCCGCTCACGACTACCCGCGTCGGCTCGCCGCCAGTGTGGGAGTCAATTACCCTGACTCTCTGCGATGCTTTGCTCATTACGCATCCCGATCAAAGGGAATGGGTACGGTCCTATTTTACGGACACAAACATGCAACCCTCAAACCCGTTCGAATATCAATCTCACAACTGGTCGCGCACGGCTCCGCCGTCGAGGTCGAATTCAATATGCAGTATATTAGACCTTGCATCGGGGATGGTCTGCGCTAACGTTTCAGAAGACAATGATTCTGGCAGGCGATGTCGGCGGGACAAAATGTAATCTTGGGCTGTTTGCCAAGAACGGACCAGCCCTTCGTCCCGTCTTCCAGCGTCGCCTTGCGACTCACGACTACGGGGGATTCGAAGACCTGATTGGAGATTTCCTCGAACGCGCAGCGGATCCCAATACAAGCGCGCGCGGGCAGGAAATTGAGGCTGCAGGATTTGGCTTAGCCGGAGTCGTTGTCGATGGATCGCTTCATGCGGGAAATCTGCCTTGGGTTCTAAACGGATCGGCGCTGGCGCAGAAGTTACATTTGAACAAGGTCGTGTTGCTCAATGATCTTGCTGCGACCGCGCTAAGTCTGGATCGGCTCGGTGCAAATGACTTCGCAATTTTGAATCAAGGAACCGCTGAGCATACGGCGACGAAAGCAGTGATCGCCGCGGGAACCGGTTTAGGAGAGGCCATTCTTTTTTGGGATGGCCAGCAGTATCGAGTTGCCCCGTCAGAAGGGGGACAAGCCGATTTTGCGCCGCGAACCGAGTTGCAGATTCAGCTACTCACTCATCTGAACCAGCAGTTGCCCCACGTGTCATGCGAGGAAATTGTTTCGGGCCGCGGCTTCCGCAGGATTCATGAATTTCTAGACCCTTCGTTGCGCCACCCATCCTTCGATGCCGCGGAAGGAGATGCGGCAAAAGAAATCACACAGCGGGGATTGGCACAGTCTTGCCCGGTTTGCGTCGAGACGCTGCACTTGTGGACAGAAGCCTATGGCGCCGAGGCAGGAAATCTGGCACTGCGGACGCTCGCTCTCGGTGGAGTTTATGTGGCGGGCGGCATCGCTCCAAAAATTCTGGCGAAGCTTCGAGACGGTACTTTTTCCCGCGCCTTTTGTGGGAAAAGCAAATTCGCGGCGGTGCTGGCGCGTGTTCCAATCTCGGTAGTCGTAAACGAGGATGCTCCGGTCTGGGGAGCTGCCTACCAGGCACTAACCAGCAGCGAGTCACTTTTATAATTCTAACGAAACCTTCGGACTAACAAGTTGTACCGGTCTGATCGATACAAACCCAACACATACAGCGTCGCTTTTCCCTGGGTCGAGTAAATCACCTGGCGAATCCGAAGCAGAGGATGCCCGCGTGGAACCTGCAGAAGATTGGCTGTGGTGGCCTCGGCCGCGGCAGCGTCGGCTTCTTCATCGGCGTACGCCAACTGGATACCGTAGTCGCGCTCCAGAATGGAAAACAGAGATCCGCGCGCAAGCGAGGCGCGCGTGAAACCGCTGAACTCCTGGGCGGACCAGTAACAGGTTTCCAGGGCAAACGGTTGCTCAGCTCCCAGCCGCAGCCGGGTGAGCTTGCTCAGGGCAGTGTTGTCGGCCAACCCCAGGCGCGCTGCAACGGGATGCTCGTTATCCACGATGCTGAACGACAGAACTCTTGAGCAAGCGCTTAGATTTCGACCTGCCATCAACTCGGTGAAACCCATCAGTTTGTTGAAGTGGATCTTGGGAGGCGCCACGAAGGTTCCGGCACCGCGGCGACGCTGCACCATACCCTCGCGTTCGAGCACGGTCAAGGCATGGCGCGCGGTCATGAGACTGACCCGATGGATCTTCGCCAGTTCCCGTTCGGACTCGACAGCGTCGCCCGGCTTCAGATGTCCATTTTCGATACGTTTCAGGATGCTCGCCTGAATTTTCCTATATGCGGGCATTCCGTTTTGATGGTGGTTGGGCATGAATGCTCTCCGGAGTCATTCGGCTGCAAAATGATCGAGTTTATGGACGCTGGTGCTAAAAGCGAACGAAGACGTTGAACCGTGATTTCTGTACCTCTGCTATAGAGCTAGGGCGTAAAGAGCAATGTTCACACAGAGCGCACACCGTTCTTTTGCTCGTGCGCCTGCTATAGAGCGTCTCCGTGCATGCTATAGAGCGGACGCGCACCTCGTAAAGATTCCCACCTTAGCTCTTTCTGGGACACTTGTAAAGGGTCGAGCGATACAGCATAGCGCAAATGCTGATTTCCAGAGCAAAATATTCCATTTTGTGTATCCTCGGCGCTCACTATTTTCCGCAGGGATCGCAAGCTCTTATCCTTAAAAGGCGCGATTTGCCCCGCAGGGTGTGCTATAGACCAATAGCGCTATTGACGGTTGTAAAAAATTAACATTCCTTTCATTTTTTTCTTGACGATGATATGCCATCTACTATATAGCATTGGCCAGTCCTATTTGTGGTGCGGGGTGTGCGGTTCGTTATTAGGGGCTGATATTCCAAATAGAGAAGTTCTTCCGTGGAGGTGTTGTGATGCGTACGTCGATGAGAGTTGGACTTGCCCTCTCGCTATTGATCGGACTTCTTGGTGCTCTCCAAACAGCATGGGGCCAGGAAGTAACCGCGGCCATTGTGGGGACGGTGGTCGATCCCAGCGGTGCGCCGATAAAGGCGGCCGCCGTGGTTGCTCGGGACACTGATCATGGCACTGTCTATAGCGCCCAGACGAACGACGACGGGGCCTTCAATCTGACGCACCTTCCCGTTGGCACCTACGAGGTGAAGGCGACCGCGCCGGGATTTGACACCGCCGTTCACCAACCCTTTACGCTGGTGCTCAACCAGACGGCACGTCTCACCTTCCAGATGA
>Ga0310038_10002726_pt1 | contig 12889 bp, 16 predicted proteins | sample Sb_taG_6_FD_200461 | JGI IMG/M metagenome (GOLD analysis project Ga0310038, IMG submission 200461) | Peat soil microbial communities from Weissenstadt, Germany - Sb_50d_4_PS metaG (v2) (version 2) | ecosystem: Environmental > Terrestrial > Soil > Wetlands > Peat | place: Germany: Weissenstadt... | reverse complement strand
ATCTTCGTTCTGAACTCGCTCGCTACCGACCCGGCGCTGCAATTGTGCTGGAAATTGAACACAAGAAAGTGTTTCAGTTCACTGCCTTTGAGATGGAATAGATATGGACTCAATTTTGAAGACCGACAGGAGAGGTTTCAGCGAATGTTAATGGCAATCTGTGCTTCGGTGGTCCTTCTAACCGCAACTGTTTCCGCCCAGACGGTACAAGTGACTGCGAAGCCCTTGACCGACACCGACATCCAATTGCTGCGTTCGGACGTCCTGCGGGCAAAGGTTCAGATCATTACTGACACGATGCAATTCACCGATGCAGAATCCGCTGCATTTTGGCCAGTCTAATCAAGACTATGCGACCGGCCAGGTGGCGCTCGGCGACGAGCGCGTGCAACTGATCAAAGATTACGCGCGGAGTTACGACACCCTGAACGACGCGAACGCGAGGGACGTGGTGCAGCGGATGATCAACATCGAGGGCGAGACCTTGAACCTGCGAGAGGACTATTGGCCGAAGTTCATGAAAGCATTGGGAGCGAAACGAGCCGCAAAGTTTTATCAGGTGGAAAAAAGAGAAATAGTGTTCGCGATCTACGTGGCAAGCAAGCTAGACGTAAGGTGGGGTCTAGTAAATGCTGCGCGCTGTAACTTGGGCCGCTTCCACCAGCAAGAAGCGCAACATCGAACTCCCTTGCTTAGTGATATAGCCCAGTCGTCGCCGATTTCCGCTGCGGTCCTCCACGGGCACTAATCCCAGATAGCTTGCGATCTGCTTCCCGCACTGAAATCGCTCCGCCCTTCCGATGATTAATACGAAGGCTAAGGCCGTCAGTGCACCAGTGCACCCACTCCAGGATGCGTCCGCAAGCGCCGTGCCTCCGGACATTTCTCTACTTCCTGTTCGATCACTTGCGTTAGATCGGTAATGTCGGGTTCAGCCGATCCAGCAGCTGCAGCAGATCATCCCTTCGCCGGCTCGCCCAGTGGGCTAAGCGAAACGACTCCAGTTGCGGTGCGTCGCCACTGACACTTTTGCCAGTAGTCGCGGCCCTAGGCCTGGCCGTAACCTGAGATGTTTAATCTTGCGTTTAAGTTCCGTCGCTCGGACGGTGAGCGGACAGACTTTTCGGGGACGATGAAACACGGAGAGAATGCAACGAACAAATCTTTAAGGGTTGTTACAGTGTCTCTCGTGCTGGGTTTACTGTTGGCATTGTCAGCACAGACCCAAAACTACCAGCGCACGGCCGGGAGCAGCGCGGCTGGAGTCGAAGCGGAGGTTGTTCTCGACGCCGCTAGGTACACGCAATTTTAGGTTTCCGGTAACGCCCCACTTCGGATCCCGGCGGAAGCGAGGGATGACCAAAAGGTTTATTGAACTGAAAAGGAGCACGCAAATGAAGCGAATTGTTCTCTCGAGCTTGGGACTTGCCGTGGGGCTGGCAGTGTCGACGCTTTCTTTTACCAGCAGCTCTGCAGCCCAGGGTAAACCACAGGTGCCAGAATCAGACGTCGTCAGGAAGTCCATTAAGTCAGTTGGCTATGAAGTTGGCGGCGGGTCCACAAAGGTGATCTTTGTCGGCGCCCCGGCCGCACCAAATGCGAGCGGTGAGGCCAAGGTAGAGGCCAAGAAAGGTGGTACGGCCATTGCTGTGAAGGTCAAAGGAATGCCGCAGCCCACGACATTGGGATCCGAATTCCTGACCTATGTACTTTGGATCGTCACGCCAGATGGATCTACAACCAACCTGGGTGAAATTCCGATCGATAAGAATGGAGAAGGCAAGCTGAACACGATCGCGCAATCCCAGACATTCGCGATGGGTGTCACCGCGGAGCCTTATTTTGCGGTCGCACTGCCGAGTGAAATTGTTGTGCTCGTAAACGACACCACGAAAAACACCAAGGGCAAGATTTATCCCGAGAACAGCTACAAGCTCATGAAGCGCAGTCAATACGCGAAACTGGGGAATCCGCTCGCGCTTACCCTTGACCTGAAGAACGTACCGCTTGACATGTACGAAGCGCGAAATGCGGTGGATATTGCGAAGTCTCAGGGTGCGGAGAAGTACGCCCCCGAGATTTTCAGCAAGGCAACCGGCAGTCTTCAAACGGCAGAGAACTCGCTGGCCTCCAAGTCCGACAAAGGCAAGATCGTGACCAATGCCCGGCAGACCACCCAGTTTGCTGAGGATGCCCGTGCTCTCTCGGCGGAACGCCAGGAAGCGGAACGTGTCCAGAAGGAAAAGGATGCAGCCGCGGCAGCCGCGAAGGCCAAGGCTGAGGAACAGGCAGCCCTGGAGGCAAAGCGTCAGGCGGAACTGACGGCGGCAAAGGAAGCCCAGATGAAGGCAGAGGGGGAAGCGAAACAAGCGGCAGAGCAGGCCAAGACACAGGCGGCCAAAAAGGAAGCGGAACGGGCCCGCGCCGCAACGGCAGCCCTGCGTGCCCAACTGTTGGAGCAACTGAACAGCGTGCTTCAGACCACCGACTCGCCCCGCGGCCTGGTGGTGAACATGGCGGATGTGCTTTTTGACTTCGGTAAGTACGACCTGAAAACGGACGCAAAAATCAAACTGGCCAAGCTCGGCGGGATCATCCTGGCGCACCCAGGCTTGCATCTAGCCATCGAAGGACATACGGACAATATCGGCAGCGATGAAGGGAACATGAAGCTTTCGCAGCAACGTGCAGACGCAGTGCGCGAGTTTCTCGACCAGCAGGGGCTGACGGCAGACACGGTAACAGCCGTTGGCCTGGGCAAGGCCGACCCCGTTGCAGACAACAGCACAAACGACGGGCGGCAGAAGAATCGCCGCGTGGAGATCATCGTCTCCGGCGAAGTGATTGGAGGCAAGCTGGGAGCATAAGCTCGGCTAACTTGGAACGAACGCCGACTGAACGCGGCTCGTTCAGCGGCGATTTCTAGCTAGGTGCTAGCTGGTGCGGCATGAGAAGGCGCGCTCCGGATGTTCGGCCACACTCACCGGGTACATGGGCACCCGCGTGACATCTTGGGTGAGGGTTAGATAGCTGCGCCCCAGCTCTTTCAAGGTGCGCACCCCATGCCGGCTTGAGTTGGTTGGTGCGTAACAGCTCCGCCAGCTTGCGTGCATCGATCCGGTCACTCTTGCTGCCATCCTTCAACAGAGCGTTCTTTCTCGGATCGCAGACCACAAGCTTGTGGACGTGAGGTTGCAGCAGATCATGCAACCAGGTAGCCGAGGTGCCTTTCTCGAAGGTCAGCGACAGCGTTCCCTGCAATCCTTGGATGAACTCAACCACCGTGGCCGCTTTGGTCTCCAGCAGGCATTCCATGATCAGCTTGCCACGCGCATCCATCACGGCAACCGAGATGGTGGCCTGATGAACGTCCATACCGATATACGTTTCTTGACTCATAAAGACGCTCCTTTTCGCTAGGTTGGTGATGCGAACAATCACAACCTACCGCGAAGTGGGCGCCTTTTTATATTGCGTGTAATCGAGAGTGGGTGTTGAAAAAGTCCCTCAACAGAACGCGTTTTCATCTGCGAGCATGCCCTCGCCGGTTTTCTTGTCTCCGTTCGACTAAGTGGTGGCCGGCAGAACCGGTGTTGTCGGCTGACTGAGGAAGCGCACCAGTCGCTTGATGTTCTGGGCTGCCGCCGCCAGGAAGAACTGCTCGCGCACGAACTTCAGTCGTCGCAGGCGTAGACGGCGCAGTCCGATCTGATTCTTGAGTTCCGCGAACAGGGCTTCTACTTTCTTCCTTTGCCGCTGTGCCTTGGCAAACTCCGGCGTGTTCGCTAACTCCCGGGCGCGTTGCCGCGCCGGTTCATTCTGATGGATGACCAGGCCTCGGAAAGCCGCACTCGTGCATTGCGGCCGGAGCGCGCACGGGCCACACCGTTTGCGTGTCCCGATGCAAGTCCAGGCGTGATTGCGATGAGTTTGGCCGCCGTAGTTCAGGGGCTGACCGGCAGGGCAGATATAGCGATCGTGTTCCGGTTCGTAAGTGAAACGCTCGGGACCGAAGAATGGACTCCTCTTTCTGTGGATACTGTCGCGGGTCCGCATATAGGGAGTGATGTTCCGATCCGCCAACCACTGTAAGAACTCCCCATTCCCATACGTCGTGTCGGCGGCTACCGATTCCGGCGCTCGTCCTTGCCACGCGGCGAAAGGGGTTAGCATATCTTGCGCGGCCACCGTTTCCTGACTCATGCGGGCTGCGGTTGCTTGCACGCCCACGATCACGCAGCTGTCGTTGTCGACCAGATAGTTGTCGTAGTAACCGAGACGAGCGGGCGTGCCTCCTTTGGTGGCATAGGTGGAATCGGGATCGGTGGTCGATACCTGATTCCTGCTCGCGCACCGGCTCTTCCACAGGGTTCTGCTCCTCCACTTCCCGCAGATACTGGCGCACGGTGTGGTGCACCTGGGCTGCCTCCGCCAACTGCTCTCGCGGAATGCGACTCTCCTTGGCGGCATTCGCTTCCACGAAGCTGCCATCCACCGATAGGTGCTGGCCCTGTACCAGTCCTGCATCCACACACTGCCGCACGATCTGCTCAAACAACTGCTCGAACAGCTTCGACTCCTGAAAGCGGCCCTGCCGATTCTTGGAAAATGTCGAGTGATGCGGGATCTCCTGATCGAACCCCAGACCTGTAAACCACCTCCAGGCCAGATGCATGCTCAACTCCTCCACCAACTTGCGTTCGCTGGTGACGCCGTACAAATAGCCAATCAGCAGAATGCGCAGTAGTAGCTCGGGGTCAATCGACGGACGACCCGTCTCGCTGTAGCTGTCCTTCAGCCTCTCGCGCACAAAGTCAAAGCTGATGTGTTTTTCGATGAGCCGCAGCCGATGAGTTTCTGGAACCTGATCTTCCAGACGGAAGTAGTAAAACAAGGCTTCGGAACGATCGTGTTGCCCCATCATGATGAGCACGCCTCCGAGAATGGTGATCCAGCAGAACATGGTAAGGATTGCTTCCTTGTACCACGCTTCTGCCATCTCTCCGCGTGCTAATCACAGTGACTTTTTCAACACCCACAACCGTTTCCACATGTGCTTACCTCCACTCGAATCTATGGCGTGTCCGGCTCGTCTTCAGGCTCATAGCCTGGTTCGATCCAACGCCCAATATGAGTCTTGTTGGCTAGCCTTGGTGGAATGCTAACGCCGCGGAGAGATCGCAAATACTGTCAGTACTGACAGCCTCATGCGTCATGCAGCCAGCAACGCGCACACACTCAAAATCGATGTGCAATGCGGGGGCAGGAAGAACAACAAGAATCAGCGATTTTTTTCTCCAAGCAGCCCGTCTCGTGCTTTCCGTTCGAAAAGCATCGAATGCCGCCCTGTCACCTGCCGCAGCGGAGGCATCACCTCCCAGCTTGACCTGGCTGGTAAGGATGTTATCGGCAGATCGAGGGCTCATCAGCAGCAATACGAAGTCGGTCGCCTGGCCGCCCAACTGCAAGCCGAAGCTCCCGCCTTCTAGCGCCATCATAGTCGGTGGACCCCAGCTACCTTGGAAATCCTTCCCGCCCCGGCAAGTCATAACTCCCCGACCATAGCTCCCTCCGATGCCGATTGCGAACCTCAGGACCGATGGCAGTACGACGACGCAATCAGCCTTGTCAATCACGCTCTGTGGAATATCGTCGGGAATGTCCCATAATCTCCTTCATCACTTTCCCAGCATTCTCGACTCGATCCCGTTCTTTACCTTGCCCAAAAGCGGGCGACGCAATCACGGCAAGCAAAACCACTCCCAACCAAACTCTCTTCATATGGTCCTCCAACAAATGTTTGAAAAACTCTGTTGCCACGTTGCGGAACCAGCAAAACACAGTGCCATGAGGGCAGTCACGATGCAACACACCTCAGCAGTAGCCGAAAACAGGCAAAACAAACTTTACGCCGAATCCGTCCTGACTTCCATCAGTCTTGGGGACATAAAAAAGTTCAAATTCGGCGCTTCGATGGCGCCAGTTCATTCTCCGCACCACGAAACAGGTTCTTCATAGCGCGTACCACCCATCGCATCACAACGACGATTACGATCAGAAACACCACGACGATCGTGCCTGCTGCAATCGGGTGCCGCGTTGCAAGCCATGTCAGAAATACAGCGAGCGTGTCTTCACCCGCGCTGAGGACGAAATTCGACGCTGGCTCTGGGGATGGTGTGACGGCTACACGCGCCGCCGTCTTCCCGCCGTGGGCGGCCAGGGCAATCGCCCCGCCAGCCAGCGTTGCCAGCAATTGCTTTTCCGGCGAAAGCTGCGCCGTTGCACCGTAGGCGATCAAAGCCGCCACGGGAATACGCACGAAGGTGTGCAGGGCATTCCAGAACAAATCGAAAGCGGGGATCTTGTCGGCGAAAAACTCGATGGCAAAAAGTATGCCGGAGGCGGCGATCACCCACCAACTTGTTATCAGATGAAGGCCGGTTGGCAGATCGAGCAGGCCGGCGTTGGCGAGGAGTCCCAGGGTGGCTACCGTCGCATACACATTGAGCCCCGCAGCAAAGCTCACCGCCACGATGAGACCGACGAGTTCGGAGCCGCCAAACTTCATGCCTGCCAGCATATCCGCACTCAGCCTCCTCGCCAATTTCCATAAAGTCAATAGGTTGAAGTAGCTGGCAATTGTGACAGTTCCCACGGGACCGGCCACTGTGTTGAGCTGTAGATCGGCAAGTTGATGCTGAGGTTGCCATCAAAACAGGAGCAGTTTGGCATCGGCCTATGCGAAGTACAATGCGACGCACACTTGCAGTCACGCTTGCCGTTCTTGCATTCACGTTCCTTACGTTTGCCCAGAACGACCTACCCACCTTCAGGGTGGAGGCCGTGAGCGCATTTGTCTGGGGAGCGGACAACCGCTCCGGCGCTGAGTCCTCGAGCATCCGAGACCCAGTAACAGGTAATGCAATCCACAAGCTGAGCCACGCAGGAATCGAAGTGAGCTCCCGGGCGGGATTCGAGAGTATCGGCTTGGGAGCTGTGGGCGAACTCCTGAGTTTCACGACAACCATTGTCAACAACACGGAGTCTGAGATCTCAGTGCGTCACGGCGGTACCAGTGTTGATGGGCACGCGGCTTTGCCGCTTTCGGTCGTTCGCACGAACAAAGGTCTCAATAAGGGAGAGCGCAAAGAGGTGTGGGAGCTTAGGAAAATGTCCTGTTTTTCGAGCGGATTTCTTTCGAACGAAAGCTTTTTTCTCCCCGGCGCTTCGTCAAAAGTCTTCACCGTCGCTCCAAACACAGCGTTGACGGTATCGTTTGTCACTCAAGACCCTCGCCATTACCCCTTTCTGTGCTCTGCGGAAGGTTGCTACCCTACCGGGACAATGCGGTTCTCTGTCACGGTCAACACGACAGATTTCGTATTTGTGTGGCCCGGTCGCTCCTCAGTTAATTGTGGTAAGTAAGTGACAAGGGCGACGGCGTCACGGGCGCAACCTCCTAGTTAGGCCTGCCCAACCAGCCATACTGCCAGGCCAGCACCGCCTCCTTCCTTGTTGAGCTCTATGACGCCCCTGGTGAGAATTCAGTCGAGTTGACAAAATCGTCGTCCGCCAAGCCCCTGTTTTTCAGGTAGCTAGCTAGGGGAAACGACGGGTTGAGGATGACGCCAGCGAGTGAAATCGAGGCATCGATGTAATGCTGGGCAATTCCCTCCATCGGACTTTCCAGCAATACATCGCCCGTCCGCAGCAATGCCACGTCGCCGGAGACTTCAAGCACCGGTCCCTCCGGCGTATCCCTCGGCGTTAGTACCAAGCTCTTGATGCGCTTTTGAATTTCCTGACGAGCGAATTCAGGATCGCCCGCCAGCGCATCGCAGAAGTCCTGGCACTCTTGCCGCAGGAATTCTCTGATCTGCTCCTCGGTGAAGGCGGGGAGTTTCGATGCCGGCTTCGCAGTCAGCAGCCGATCGATTTCCGCCATGCGAGACTCTACCTTGGAAAGCTGCGACGACAGCACCGACGAGTAACCGTGTTGTCCAATGGCATCTGCCAAGCGAATCGCCTGCTTTTCAAGGTCGGCTAGCTCTGAGTTTAACTTCGATGCGTTCGACGCCGATTCCGACGCCAGTTTCTCTTCTAGTTCAATCGTCGCCTTAAGCTGCGCCGAGAAATCATGGATGCGCTGTTGCTCCAGCCGAGGGTGTAAAAGATTCTTGGAAATGGCAGAGATAAGTTGCGACTCCAAACGGTTCCGCAGAATCGTTACCTTATTCGTGCAGGTATTGCGAAAACGATGGTTCTTGCATCCATAGCGAACCTTGGACGGGTGTCCTCCGATGATCACGGCGAACTTCCCGCCACAAAGCCCACAGGTCATCAGCCCGCTGAACAGATACGTGCGGCTGGCGGCGGTACGGTTGAAACCACCCCGGCGCCTTCCATAGATTTTGTCCTTCATTCGCTGGTTCACTTGCTGAACCTGTTCCCATAACTCTTCCGAGACAATTCGCAACTGAGGAACATCAACCCGCACCCACTCCGACTGCGGTTTGTTGCGCTTAACCTTCGTTCCTTCGCTGGGGTTGAGTACTTTCTGAGTTCGGTTCCAAAACCGCACGCCGTGGTAAAGCTCGTTCCGAGTGATCTCCTTGATACTCGATGGCACCCAACACTCCTGTATTCTGCCCTTGTATTTCCGGCGAGGCGCTGGGACTCCTTCGGCGTTCAGGGTCTTCGAGATGTCGGAGAAACTGGATCCCGCCGCTCGCATTTCCATGATCCGCACGACCACGGCAGCTTGCTCTGGAATGATCTCCTGCTCCACGCCGATCACACGGGCTTCTCCGTGAGTGCCTTTCTGGTTTGGGTCTCGGAGATATTTGTTCTTGTAACCGTAGTTGGAGCCGCCGGCGGTGTAGCCTTTTCGAATGCGGCCCTCCTGTCCACGATGAATCTTTCTCGCCATGTCCTTCGAATAACGCTCGTCACCGTAGCCTTTGACAAGGTGGACGATGCGTGAGCTTTCCTCACGCGTGTCGAGCCGGTCGCTCACGAAGTAGATGAAGACTCCGTGGAACAGAAGCTTGTCGCTTTCTCTGAGTACGTCCGGTAGGTACCGCCCCAATCGGGAAGTGTCGTCAATAAGAATGCAATCGAACGGTCTTGGGCGCTGCTGGGCAAGGCGCATGAGATCTGCTAAGCCCTCTCGCCCGACCATCGTGCGCCCAGTCAGTTCTTCGTCGGAGCGAATATATTCGTCAAGCACATCCCAGCCTTTGTCATTGGCGGCGGCACGGCAGTTGCGAATCTGGTCTTCGCTAGAGGTCGGGTTCTGCAAGTCCGAGGAATAGCGTGTGTAGACGGCACACCGTATCCTCGGACTTTCGCCTGCAGTACCGAATTTGTCTGCCCGTTCTTCCATAATAATGATGCTCACGGGGCATGTAGGACCCGTGACCTCCCCTACTTAAGCCCCCGGTATTGGTTTTTCTTCTTAACCTGCGGTCTGATTTCCTTGGAGACGGTCCCCTCAGACAGCAAAGAACTTTCTCCTGGTAAAGAAAGCTGTAGTCGGTTTGCGAACCTTCGCGAGTGCTCCAGTTCGACTCCGTGAACGCGAAGGAACTTTTCTACAAGTCGCGGAACAAGCCACTCACGGGTAACGGACCGTAGCGCTTGAATGTCGGCTTCGCCGTGCGGGAGCTGAAGTCGACCGCCAGCCCTGGATGAAGTCGACGTTGAAGCTTGTCGTTTTGTCCCGCCGGACCTCGAAGATCGGCTGCCGGTTGTTTCGAAGCTATTCCCCGTTCTGTCATTCTTAGGCATTGTTTGTCCCTTCTTCTGATGAGCGGTCTTTATTATTCAAAGCTGGTGTTCATGACGATCCCACGGGTTGACGGACCGCCGGTCCGGAGCCTCACGGCGCCCTGGGCAAACAGCTGTAATTTAGATATGCAACTCGATGACGCAGGGGAACCGGCATCGTGAACGCTTCATTCGTGTCATCTATAAATCGCCAATTCTCGCTAAGCATGGTCCCCTCCCTCATCTGAGAGACCCTCAAATAACTGGCAACCTAGCTCTTCATCCACGAGCTGTAGTTGCGAGGAGTCGAACTTCTCCGGCGCGGCGTCAGATTCAGCGAAGATTCGCTTGTCTCGTTCAATAGCGTCAATAAAGGTCCGCAGGTTTACCGCGGCAGCCAGCAGCTGGCGATAGAGCTTCTCGTTCACCGCTTTGATCGGCTTGAAACAGCACTCGCCGATGAGCAACTTGCCGACCTCTGGGGAATATGGCAGAGAAGGATCTTGGACCACCTTCAGCACGTAGCAGAGCCGCACATGCTCGCCACACAATTCGCATCTAGTCTCAGACTCAGACCCTGCGTCGTAGCATTGTCCCTTGTACAAGAACCGAGCTGCATCCACCGAGTGCCACGTGTGTTCGCCCTGGGGTCGACTGGAGCTTCGCGCTCTCTTGTGGGATCGCGGCCCGACTTTCGTGAGATTGATTTGATCAGTCATAAACGTCCTCGCTCCTTTTCCTCTTCCTTAATATGTGCAACCGTTGGCGGTGGTGATCGAGGAGAGGCGCCCATTCTGCCCCTTTCTGCAGCGTTCATGGCGCCTAGCCGCATGCGAAAACGCTGTTGCATTTGATTTCCGGCGTCGCGCCTGAGTGAGAAGTGCATCAAGTTCTGATTCCTCACCATAGACTGAGCCATCATCGAAGATAAGCAGCTTGCTGCCGTCGCTCTGGGTCTCGAATGCCTGAACTGCCAAGTGCAGTTGAAACAAAAACCATTCGAGCCTTTGCGCGTAGTGGCGACCTCGTCCGTCGCTCTCCGGCTCTTCAAATCGCTCTTCCCAATATCTCGCGATGGTTTTCATATGAAATCCCCCTTTGTTTGTGTCGTTTCTTGCTGCCGTGAGGGGAAGTCCGGCCGGCTCGGGTGCTCGAATCCAGCAGCTGTAATTGCGTGGCCATAACCGGTCGCGAGTCGCATTCTGCTTTTCCATTGCCGACATCCATCGCGAAGCTGCCAGGGATGCGGCGATGAGGGGCCGGGGATGGGACTGTCGTTCCTTTTCCATCCCCGGCGAGGTATTGAAACATGCGCCACAATTTCTACGCACGGTCTCCTCCTTCCTCCGTGCCGCGTTCCTCAGACGGCTCCGAATTCGAGCCGTCATCCAGTTGCGGCACGCTCAGCCCTTGCAGCTCCGGAAGGGAGCGGCCAACGATCCCTTGGAGGTCGCCGTACATGCCGGCAGTTCCAGTCACCAGCAGTTCCAGACGGCGTTGTCGGCGAGCCCAGTGTTTCGTCTGGGCGCGTTTCTCGGCCTCCAGATCAGTCCCCATCTCAACAATGGCTTCGACGATCGCAGACACGCGCCCGCGGAACTGGACACCGGTCAAGTACTGGAACATGTGCTGCATTTTGTCGTCGCGACCCTGAACTGCCACCCGTGCCATAGATGCCTCGATGAGTGCGTGACGCAGCGCTTTGGCTAAGGGCAACGTGCAACGCATCGCCGCCACCCACACGCCATCCAGGCGGTCGAAGGTGTCGACACCTTTAGGCATTGTGGTGGTCACAATCGCTCCGACGTGAGCGCCCACGAGTCGTTGGTCTTCGCGGTTCTTGCGGAGCCAGTCGTTGATCCAGCCGCGTGTCCGCTTGCTTTCCCACAAAATGGTCCCGCACTGCAGACCGTTGGGGCCGACGACTTTGTGAACGAGGTCGCCGCCATTTCGACCGATGGGGACCGGCTCGATCAAGTCGCCAGGGAAAGCAGCCCGCAACATGGCTTCGAGTTCGAGTTCCTGGACCTCGCCTTGAAGTCGCTGCGATCCTTCTGCGCTTTTGCGCCGAAGGTCCTCTATCTGCTTCCCCATTTCGGAGATAAGCTGGTTTTTCTCGGCAATTTCAAGACGGTGTGCGTCCCCCTCTTCTTTCTGAGTAGCCGCCTTGACTCTCGCGACCTCGGCCCGGAGCCGGCGCTCAACCTCTAGCTCCAGCCGCTGCTTTTCCTCTTCGAGGGCTCGCTGTTCCTTGCGCAAGGCAAGCTCTGCGTTCTCTGCCTCCGCAAGCTTTGCTTGCTTCTCGGCAAGCTCCTGCTCGGCAGCTTGGAGCCGCGTGGCATACGACTCAGCCGCTTTTTGTTCGGCAGCTTTCGCGAGAACGTCGCGTTCCGCACGCAGTTTGTTTTCGACCGCGGCGTCGATTTCGTTTTGACGAAGGTCGAGCTGCCGCTTCAGATCGTCCAGCGCAAGTTGGCGCGCAGATAGGTCCTCTTCGTGCTGTTTCAGGGCGGTCGCAAGTTCCTGCGATTCGCGCTGGATTTTGGCACGTTCGGCAGCAATCAATGGTTGGGCTAGAGTTTCAGATAGAGGAAACTCAAGGTTACAGCGCGGGCAAGTAATATTGGTTTCTTGCAACATAGCAGCCTCCTTTGGCTTATGGTTGGGGGCTGCTGTTGCGCCGGACCCTCCGATTGACGGAGAATCAGTTGAGCTATTTCTCGGGCTGGCAGCAGCCTGGGTTATGGTCGAGCCCCGCGTTCGCGCGCGGGGCGTTTTCTTTCGAGCGTTACTTGATTCGCAGGATGATGTGGTCGCTGGCCCAATTCCACCAGCGCGCTTTATACCTCCTATCCCTGCGCGTCTTTATCCCGATCTCGCGCAGGAAATCCCCGAAGTTCTTAATATCGCCAAGTCGCGGACCACTCAGAACCTTTTGTCTTAGGGCTCGCCTCTCCGCCGATGTGAGCCATCTTCCTGTTGACCGACCGGTTCGTTCATCAGTGAAAGAGGCGTATTCAATACCGCGTCGAGAGAATGCAGCCACAGCATTGCGATCGAACCTGATCGTACCGTCACGCCGAATCGAGACCATGGCTTCGGACATGTCAGGCTCGCG
>Ga0310038_10002722_pt1 | contig 12900 bp, 12 predicted proteins | sample Sb_taG_6_FD_200461 | JGI IMG/M metagenome (GOLD analysis project Ga0310038, IMG submission 200461) | Peat soil microbial communities from Weissenstadt, Germany - Sb_50d_4_PS metaG (v2) (version 2) | ecosystem: Environmental > Terrestrial > Soil > Wetlands > Peat | place: Germany: Weissenstadt... | reverse complement strand
CAGGATCAGGACCTCGAACGGGCCGGCGCTCATGATGACCACGCCCTGGTAGTGACGGCCCATCGCGGCCAGGACCGGGTGGCCGTCCAGGTGAAGCGTGCTGACCTGGCGCGGAAACTGCCGCCGCAGCACGCCCGCGAGCGCCGAGGTCGCGCTGGCGGGCAGCGGCCGGTCGGCGCGGAACCGCAGGGCATGGTCGTCCTCGGTGACGGTCACCTCGGTCACCGTCCCGCCGGTCCGGTAGGTGCGCTGCCACACCCCGCTCCCGCAGGGTTGCCAGGCCAGCGCTGGGATCTGGATGTCCATAGTGGCGGCCAGATCGGGCTGGACGGGAAACGCCACGATCACCTCGGCGTTCATGACCTGGCCCGTTCCCGGCCGCTGGGCGTGGCCGGGGTGCTGGCGGCGATCGCGTCGGCGGCGATGATGCCGGTGAGCGCGGCGGCGCTGAGGCTGGCGGTGTACCCGGCGGCGTTGCCGGTCACGTACAGTCCCGCGATGTCGGTGCTCTGCCAGCTCTGGTCGACCGGGACCTGGTAGGCGTAGTACTTGATCTCCGGCGCGTACACCAGTCCGTCAGCGGCGAGCACCGCGGGCTCGACCTGGCCGAGCGCCTCGATGTAGCTGCGGAACGCGTCCAGCAGGGCGGCGGGCAGGACGTCCTGGAGGCGGCCGGGCCGTGTTTTCGGGTTCGTGACATGGACCCCGGCGGGGGGCTGGCAGCCGGGCAGTAGGTCGGCCAGATGCTGCCGGATGGGGTAGCCGCCTGCGGCGGCGTTGACGCGGGCGGCGAGCTGGCGGACGTAGGCCTTGGGGTCGGCATGGTGCTCCTGGGTTATGGTGGCGACGATGGCGAGGTTGGACTGACCGCTTGCGCGGGACAGGTAGGAGTGCCCGTTGACGCCGCGGATGCCCAGGCCGCGATGATATTCGGCGGCGATGAAGCCGTCGCCGTTGACGCAGAAGCTGCGCAGCCCGATCCCGTCGGCCTGGCGGGCGAGCTTGAAGTCGTAGAACTCCCCGGTGAAGGTGCTCAGCGCGGCTGCCGTGGTTTCCAGCCGTATGCCGAAGTCTGCTGGCCCGGTCTGTAGCAGCACGCCCGCTTGGCGCAGCTGTTCCTCCAGCCACGCTGCCCCGGCCAGCCCGCAGGCCGCCACCACGCGGGAGGCGGGGATCACGGTACTGGCGCGGGAGTGACGGTCCCGCACCACGACCCCGGCTACCTGACCGTCGTCGGCGAGCAGCTCGGTTGCCTGCATACCCGTGGCTATGCGCACCCCGGCCTGCTCCAGGTGCGCGGCGTACGCGCGGCCGAAGTCCCGGATGCCGTCCGATCCGAGGTGGATGAGCGGGTAACTGCTGAAGGCCAGGCCGGTGTCTTCATGGCCGCGCAGCGCGGCGAGGTTCTCGACCGGCGGGTAGTCGGCCACGGCCGGGGCGAACTGCCGGATGACCTGCTCGACACGGCCTAGCAGGAGGGCCTGCTGCGGCGTGAACAGCTCTTTGCCGTGGGTCTCGCGGGTTGCGGACAGGGTGATCTTCCCGTCGGAGAAGCTGCCCGCGCCGCCTTCTCCCTCCAGCACGTCGCAGGGGCGGCAGTCGCACAGTGCCGAGTCCGGGCACGTCCGCCGCCGCATCGCCTTTCCCTGCTCGATGACCAGGATGTTCCCTGCGCCTGCCTCGCGGAGCCGCCCGGCGCAGAAAAGCCCGGCCGGACCCGATCCGATGATCAGCACGTCAGGTGCCAGATCACGGAATTCCACGGGACACTCCTTCGGGTTCGGGGAGCAGCGGCGCCAGCGCGCCCAGTGCCTGGGCGAGGACATCGCGCGGTGTCGCGGCCGCCTCCAGTCGTGCGATCTTCGCGTTCTCGGTGGTCTCCACCAGGTGCCGCGCAGCCTGGTAGCACTGCGGGACACGTGCGGCGATGCCGCCGCGTTCCCACCGGTCCCGGGCGCGGTCACCGAGCCGCGCTGCCGCGATCGCGGGGTCCAGGTGCAGGAACAGGTACAGGTCGGGTCGGCGAACCCCGGCGTTGAGGTGCTGGTAAAGCAGTTGGTCGATCCCGTCCGCGGCATGGTAGGCCAGCCCGGATAGGTAATACCGGTCGCTGATCACCAGGGCGCATTCCTGGTCCGTCAGCCGTGCCTGCTGATGGTGGCGGTCAGCGGCCGAAAGCAGCGCCAGCATCATCGGATGACGGTCCCCGTCCCGGCTCAGCGAGCGCAGCAGCCTGCCGGCGGGCCCGTCACTGGGTTCGCGGTAACTGGTTACCCGAATTCCGCGCTGGGAGAGGTCGGCAGCCGGCGCTGCGGCCAGGGTGGTCTTGCCGCTGCCGTCGATTCCCTCGATCGCCACCAGCAGCGGACCAGTATCACGGCATCGGTCACCGGCCACGGGCGTCCTCCCACAGCAAGGTGTGCAGCCGGGGAGTCAGGTTCCAGCCGCGGGCCAGCACCGGGTCGGCCAGCTGACGCATGCGGCGCAGGATCTGTTCGCTTGTGGTGCCTTCCGGCATCACCCACACCGGGTGTAGGCCGTAGCGCTGCTGAAGTTCCGTGATCTCGTCCAGGTCAGCCGGGCTGGTGACCACGAATTTCCACACCGCCTTGCCGGTCGATGCCAGCGCCCGGATCGCTTCCGGGCGGAGCCGACTGGCGGGGGGCATGCCGCTGTTGGCGAGCTTGAGCGAGACGTTGAACCTGCGGTTCGCGCCCGCGATACCGCGCGTGGGGACGACGGCGCCGTTGGTCTCGATCTCCGTCCACCGTCCGGTCGCGCGGCACATGTCGGCCAGCCAGACCAGCCGGTCTTGCTGCAGTAACGGTTCGCCGCCCGTGATCACCACCAGCCCGGCGTCGATGGCTTTCACCGCATTCCAGACCTCGGTCTGGGGCATCCGCCGGGACTCGGCTCCGAGGTCGTACCGGGTCCGGTCCCAGGTGTACCGCGTGTCGCACCAGGCACAGGACAGCTGGCAGCGCGACAGGCGCACGAAAGCAGCCAGTCGGCCCGTCGAGGGACCTTCGCCCTGGAACGTCGGCCCGAAGATCTCCGCCACCAGCAGGCGGTCATCCGCACGTGGCCGCGACACCGCCCGTTCCGGGGGATCGGGATACGGCAGCAGGCCACCCATTCGCGCGTCACCCCTGAACGGTCTGTGGGACGCCGGGAGCGTATTCCGCCCAGGTGGCAGGTGATTCAGGCACCCGGACAGCGTTAATCAGGTGCCCATGCGCGAGGTTGTCCTGGCACCAGCCGTACAGGTGACGGGCGACGTTCTCACACGACGGCTGCACCGGTAGCACCTCGTTCAGGTCGCGGTGATCCAGTTCGGCGTCGAGGTAGCCCTTCAGCGGGTCTAGTTCACCGAAGTCTGCGACGAACCCCGCGTCATCAAGCTCGCTGGCCGCCAGCAGGACCTCGACGGTGTAGGTGTGGCCGTGCAGGCGAGCGCACTTATGCCCCGCAGGGAGCCCATCGAGGTGATGCGCGGCGGCGAAGGAGAACCGCCTGGCGATGGTGTACGTCATCTGGACCGGTCCCCGTCTGCGCGGCCTGTGACCGCCGCGGCCGGCCGGACGTGCTGCTCGGCTATGTCCGCCACGGCGGAACCGGCCTCCGCCAAGCCAAGAGACGAGGTATCCACGCGCACCCAGCCGCCCTGGCCGGCGAAGGATTCCAGCACCTCAGCCAGGTCCTGTTGGTAGGCGGCGAACGCCGCCGCGGACAGCTCCAGGACGCCCTCGCGGTTACCGGTCTCGCTTCCCGAGAAAGCCGGCTTGCGGGCTGCGGCTACCGCCGGGTCGGCGTGCAGGTGGACCACCACATCCGGCTGCGGGATCGCCTCGAACACGGCCCAGGCGGCACCAAAGCTCACCCGCCCGGGCGGCCGCAGCGCCAGCTTGGCGAGGAACTTGTACCCCCACGTATCCGCCAGCACGATGAATCCCTCCGCGACGGCGGGCATCACTACGCACCGCGCGAAGGCCGAATACCACGCAGCCTGCAGATAGACCCAATGCTCATCCCCGAGGTCCAGGTACGGGGCATCCGGCGGCTCACCCCAGATCAGGTCCCGGAGCGCCGCCATGTGCCCGGCCACATACGCAGAGCACCCCGCGGCATCACCGCGGGCAACAGCGACCGCCCGCCTCCCCCGGGACCGCAGGACCTCCGCCGCGACCCGGGCAGCTGTGGTCTTCCCCGCGCCGTCGATCCCCTCAATGGCTATGAACAAGCCCTCCGGAACGCAACGGGAGTTACCGCGCCTGCCGTCGCCTCCGGGGCCGGTCTCCAGGCCGGACGCGGCCCTCGCGCCACACGAGCCTTGCGCGGGCGCTGCCGTTCCGGTCATCTCGCCTCCCTGGCCCAGGTCATCCGCCACTGGTCACCGAGGGCTGGCACCCCGGAGGGCAGGCCCGCTAAACGCCGCTTCCTGGCGCGGGTGACTAACAGAGCGTGGCTTGTAGAAGTCTGAAGAAGGTTCGCTCGCAGGTGCCAGCACCGCCTCCCTGCGCGTGTCGCTGCAATCACTGGCAGTAAAACGCGTCGGCGCGGTAGCGTGAAAGAGTTTCCCGTATCCCGAATTCTGCGGGGAAACAGGGATACACGAGGCGACCGCGGTGGGGTCCACATAACGGATTTCGGTGAAGAGCTGCATCGTCTGCTGGCCGAACGTCATCTCTCCCTGCGCGAGGCTGCCCGCCGGGCGGGATGCAGCGCCGGGTACTTGTCGAATGTGGCCACCGGGCGTAAGACGCTGACGCCCAGTCTCGCCGCCCGCCTTGACCGGACGTTCGAGACCGGGGGCATGTTCACGGCCTACGCGCTCAGTCCAGGGTGCGAGCACCCGCGCCCGCAGGGACCGGATCAAGGTCGGCAGCGTCCGGGAGCGAGCCGGGCTGCAGGCCGTCTGGTACCGGCACGTACCGGACTGGCCTGCGACGCCTTGCGCGAGCGGTGGCCAGAGATCCGGCTATCTCGTGTCCTGTCCGGGTACGGGGACGACTGGCTCATGGACCTGCCGCCAGGGCGGCTCCTGGACGGCGGCCAGATGGCTCTGCGGATTCAGCCGGTCATGACGGACGCTGACGGTGACGTGCTCATCTCAGTCGGAGATCTTCCCCTCGGCCAGCTCAAGGCCCCCCGGCACGGCATGCTGCTCGGTGCTGACGAACGCGGTAGCCGCACAGCGCCGCGGCTGCTCGCACTGGACCTGCGGGGAGTCCGGCTTGAGATCTCCCGGGCCGATGACATCCCTTCCGCGGTCGCTGTCCCGCAGGCATGCGAGCTTGACGACCTCGGCTACGCGATCGTCTGGGCGATCGCGGGCCTTGATGACGCGCTCCTAGCGGATGACTACGCGCTGGACGAACGGCACCGTCAGCTGCGGGATTACGAGCAGATGCCGGAATCGGCCGTCGGCAGCCAGGCCGCGGCGGGCCTGACGTCGGCGGCCCGGATGTGGCTCGGCTCCAGCTTCTGCGCCGGCCACATCTTGCGCAACCTGAGCGAACCCGCCGCATCCCCGGTGTTCTGGACACGTGAGCAAACCGGAGAGGAAGCCTGCACCTGGCTGATGTTCCGCCACAAGCTGGACTACCTCACCCGCATCAGCGCCCTGTACGGCCGCGCCGACCGTCCGCTAGTCCGCGGGTTCTGCCTACCGGAGCAGGCCACCGGGGCGCTGCCGCGGTGGGAGAGGGTCTTGCTGTGGCTGGCTGTCGCGCTGATGGAGTCACTCGGCATCTGGGTGAAGATCTGTGCCGACCCCGGCTACGCCGGCACCGACGGATTCGTGCTCGTGCCGGGAGACCGCGCCGTGATCGCGACCTGGATCCGGGCCGAGGGCATCTGGTACGCCGGGCAGACCACCCGCGCCCCGGACCTGCGGAACTTCAGCGATGTCGCCGGGTATATCGCTACCCATTCGGTCATCGATGAGGCCACGCCCGCGGGCAGGCTCCGGCTGCTGGCCGACTATCTCGCGCTGGACTGGGCCTGGCTCACGCGCCGCTGTGCCGGGCTCGGCCGGATCGGCTGCGCCCGGCTGATCCAGCCGCACAGCCGGCTGCTGTCCACCCAGGGCGTCGACGCGGCGCTGCGTTTCGCCGGGAGGAGCGCCGCGATGCAGCCAGCCGGGACGCGTTAGGCTGGCACGCCGCCCCGGCATGCCCGTGTCCAGCGAAGGGATACACGTTGTGGCCACCGTGCGTCCGACCTCCTGCCGTGTCGATGTATTCTCCCTGGGCGGGACGATCGCCATGACGCGGGAACCTGGCCAGGACACCGGCGCGGTCCCGGCGCTGAGCGGGACACAGCTCCTGGCAGCGGTGCCCGGCCTCGCCGCGACCGGAACCGAGGTCCAGGTCCATGAGGTGCGGCAGGTGCCCGGCGCGTCGCTGGAGATCGCCGATGTCATCGAGCTGGCCGGGCTGATCCGCCAGTCCGTCAGCTCCGGCGCCGCGGGGGCCGTGGTGACGCAGGGAACGGACACCATCGAGGAAACCGCCTTCCTGCTCGACCTGCTATACGACGGCCAGGCGCCGGTCGTGGTCACCGGGGCCATGCGCAACCCGACACTGGCCGGCCATGACGGCCCGGCCAACATCCTCGCCGCCATCCAGGTGGCCGCCAGCCCGGCGTGCCGGGGGATCGGCTGCGTCGTCGTGTTCGCCGATCAGATCCACGCCGCCCGCTGGGTGCGCAAGACGCACGCCACGAGCCTGACCGCGTTCACCTCGCCGGTAGCCGGGCCGGCCGGGTATCTCGTCGAAGGCCGTCCCTGCCTGCTGTGGCACCCCCCGCGCCCGCCGGCCCTGCCGCCCGGCAGCCTGGCACGCCCGGTGCGGGTCGGCCTCGTGACCATGACCCTCGGCGATGACGGCGAGATGCTCCGCGCGGCCGAGGGACGGTTCGACGGCCTGGTTGTGGCAGCGTTCGGCGCCGGGCACGTGCCCGCCGCAACCGTCCCCGTCCTGGCCAGGCTGGTCGGCCGGATCCCGGTCGTGCTGGCTTCGCGTACCGGAGCTGGCAGCGTCCTGGCCGCCACCTACGGCTTCGCCGGATCCGAGCAGGACCTGCTGGGCAGAGGGCTGATCAGCGCCGGGTTCCTCGACCCCCTCAAGGCGCGGCTCCTGCTGCACCTGCTGCTGGCCGGCGGCGCTGACTGTGGCCAGATCACCACGGCCTTCGACGTCATCGGCATCCGCGAAGCCCTCGGTGAACCCGCGCCAGGCACGCGGACCGCGGAAAGGACAGGATCTGCATGCACAGCCACGAGCTGACCGCCGGCCGGACCTTCGGCATCCGGTTCGATCCCGGCGAGAGCTTCTTCCCGGCCCTGGCCGGGTTCTGCGACAGCAATAACATCCGGCAGGGCTACATCCCGATGTTCCTGGCCGCGTTCGCCGAAGCCGACGTCGTCGGCGCCTGCGACAAGCTCGACAACCCCGGTGCGCCGGTCTGGTCCAAAGTGCACCTCACCAACGCCGAGGCGCTCGGCTGCGGCACCATCGCCTATGACCAGCAGGCCGGGCGCATCGTGCCGCATGTCCACGTCACGCTCGGGCTGAAGGAACGCGCCGCCGACGGCTACACCAGCCACCTGCTCGACGCCCGGGTCCAGTTCCTGGTCGAGATGATCCTGGTCGAGGTCACCGCCCCGGCCATGACCCGGCCCGCTGACCCCGCGCTCTACGATGTACCGCGGCTCAGCTTCGGCGGCCAGTAGCTGCGGACTGAGATCCGCGACATTCCGTCTCGCTTGAGGGCAGACGTGCGCTGCCACATTCCACTCAACAACGGCCGCGGCGCGAGTCACTGTCGTGACACCCCGCCAGCCCGATGAGCGCGTCGTCGAACACAGACGCCGCCACGCCGACGGCTTCCGCGGCAGCGATGTCGAGAGTGCGCTGGTCAGGGCCGTCCGAAGTCATCCGCACAGGCTATCTGGCACATCGCGGGCTCCCCTCACCGGCAGTATTGGCATGCCCACGGCCGATAGCTGCAAGGAGAACCTGGCATGAAGCACATCGAGGTCGAGGTGAAATACTCACTGCCCGACCCGGCCTCGCTGATCGAGCGGCTCGCCGAGCTGGACGCCGTGCCCCTCGGTGAGGACAGGCAGGTCGATACCTACTTCAACGCGCCCCACCGCGACTTCCTCGCCGGCGAGATCGTCTCGGAATGGCTGCGGCTTCGCATCGAAACCGGCGATCATTCCGCCGGCCGTACATCGATCAGCTTCAAGCGGTGGCTCCCGCTCGGCGCCGCGGAGGCGACGCACTGCGACGAATTCGAATCGGGTATCACAGACAGCGAGGCAGTCAGGAAGCTCCTGGACGCCCTCGGCTTCACCCAGATGATCATCGTGGACAAGATCCGCCGCCAATGGCGGCTCGGAGATGTCATCGTCGCCATGGACATCGTGGCGGGCCTGGGCTCATTCATGGAGGTCGAGTACGCCGGCAACGCGCAGAGCGTGGACGAAGCAGCACGCGCCGTGGAAACATCCGTGAGCGAGATCGACATCAAGCTCGGAGACCGGGACAGACGCGGCTACCCATATCTGCTGTTGAACCGCCAGCAGTAACTCCCTGGCCACAACCACCTGCGGGTCACTGGGGTCCACAACGTAACTACCGGCAGCAATCCAACGTCTGCGGACGAGTTGCATGCCAGCTCATTGCTCGGCTGCACCACCGCACGAGAGCACCGTGGTGATAGCTAATGGGAGTGTGCTTCCACCGGATAGCAGGCGGCCGACCGTGTCGCCGGGCTGCTGGACATCGCCGGAACTGCCCGGCACGCCGAGCTCATCGCTGCCTGCCTGGACCGGCTCGGCGTCTTCCGGCTGTCCCGGCAGCTCCGCACCCTCGATCAGATACTCGGGAGGCTGACCGATGACTGTCCCGCGTGTCCGCGCCCCGGCGCTACTGCTGGCCGCTAGGGTCGTGGCCCGTGGACCGGATAGCGATTATCGGCTGCGGCGGCAGCGGGAAGTCCCGCCTGGCCCGCGCACTCGGCGACACGCTCGGGATCACGCCCGTGCACCTGGACGGCATGTACTACGACCGGGACTGGAAGCCGCTGGACAAGGAGCAGTTCGCGGCCCTGCAGCGGGACCTGGTGGCCGCGCCGCGGTGGATCATCGACGGCAACTACGCCTCCAGCCTGCCGATCCGCCTCGAAGCCGCGGACACTATCATCTTCCTGGACCTGCCCGCCTGGGCGTGCCTGTGGGGCATCTTCCAGCGGCGGCTCCGGCACGGCGGAGGGCAGCACGACGCGATCGGCGTATACGACAGGATCACCTGGAACTTCATCCGCTACATCGCCGGATACCGCAAGCAGATGGCACCACGCGTCCGCCAGCTCATCGCCGGCCACGCCAGGAACGCCCGGGTAGTCGTGCTGCGCAGCCGCCACGCCGCGCGGCGATACCTCGCGGGCATCGCCGCGCCGGGGTCTGCCGCCGCCCCAGCGGTGGCTGCGGGTGAGGAAAGCAGCTAACCCCTTCACCGATCCCGCGCAGGTCCGGGGCGCGCTCTACGCCTCGGTCGACCGGATCGCACAGCGCACGGAAGCCCTGCACCGTGCCCGGGTAACCGGCCGTCACGCTGGTGAGGTGATCGCCGGTCTGGCGTATCAGGCCGTCGGGACGAACGACGTGCTCGTAGCGGATCTGGGATGCGGCCGGGGCACGACGCACGGATGCTCGCTGACCGGCTTCCCGCCGCACGGGTGGTCGCGGTGGACCTGTCGGCTGCGCTAATCAGCTCATCGCCGACTCCCGGCTCGACCCTGCAGCGACCAGCGGCCGGTGACCAGCACGAGGTGGCCGACTCGATACGCCGCAACCACTTCGAGTTTGCTGCCGAAGGTCACCTGCTTACCGCCGAAGAAGCGTGGTCGCTGTTCGTTGCTTCATTTCTGCGTCATGCGCCTATGGATCGAACGACGACCATTCGGCACAAGCAGCTCATGAACAACCCGGCGCAGGCGGTGGAGTTGATCATGAATGCCATCATCGTGAGCGGACCGGGTGCCTGACCCTCCCCAAACAGAGAATCGCTGATAACACACGTTTCGATTCGCTGCGCTTGGATGCGGAACTCCCGCAGTCCTGGAAGGATTCCCTTCAGCGTCGGGCGATACGAAGAGATGGGCATTGATGAGCGGGGCGTCACACCGATGGCAGGTATGGAAGTCGGACTTCCCGTGGGAAGAGGATGCTCTCCGGTACATCAGGGACCAGATGCCCGACGCGGAGCCGTACCGGGCCTGGCAGACGTTCACGTTCACGGCCAGCACCGGCCACGTGCGCGAGGTCGACCTGTTCATCGCCACCCCGGGCGGCCTGTTCCTCGTGGAGATCAAGAGCCACCCCGGCCGGGCCACGAACAACGGCCCCACCTGGCTGTTCCGGGACGAACGGACCCGGACGCTGGAGAACCCGCTGCACTTCACCGACCAGAAAGCCAAGGAGCTGGCGGGCCAGCTCAGGCAGGCAGCCAGGGCGCTCAACGTCAGGCACCGGATCCCCCGCATTGAGGCAGCGGTCTTCCTCTCCGCACCAAACCTGCGCTGTGACCTGGACGATTTCCAACGGGCCCGCGTCTACGGCCGCGACGGGCTGACCGAACAGACCAAGCTTCCTGGTATCTGGCACGGCTTGCTGAACCAGCCGCCGCGCAGCGAGCAGAACAGGGTGACGCCAAGCCTGTCCAAGGAGCTCGACAAGCTTCTGCGGAAGGTCGGGATTCAGCGCCAGCACCAGCACGGGAAGATCGGTCCGTACGAGCTTGAGCCGCGCGCCTTCGACGCGGGCCCTACCTGGGAGGACTACCTCGCCAGCAACCCCGCGCTGCCCGACGACCAGGTCCGCAGGGTCCGCATCTACCTGTCCGAGCTGGGCGCCACCAAGGAGGCACGCGAGTCGACCCGTCGCGCGGCACGACGGGAGTACCTGGCACTCCAGGGGATCTCCCACGACGGCATCGTCCGCGCCGAGCAGTACAGCGACGAGCACGACGCCGGCCCGGCCGTCGTGTTCCGGCACGGCAAGAACTGGCAGCGCCTGGACCAGTTCATGGCCGCGCACGCGGGTGACCTGCCGATCGAGACCCGGGTGGAGATGGTCCGCCAACTCGCCGAGGCCATCGATCACGCACACCGCCGCCACCTGTACCACCGGGCGCTCGCGGCCCGCTGCGTCTACGTGGAGCTGGACGGCCGGTACCCGCGGCTGCGGATCTGCGACTGGCAGGTCGCGGCCAGGCCCCCGCACGGCACGACGGTCACGGCGACCGGCCTCGGCTCCAGCGGTCCGGGCGTCGCCTCGCTGGCCGCGCACATCGAGCGCTCGGCCGGGCCGTACCTGGCGCCGGAGTTCGGCAGCCCCGACGCGCCGCCCACGCAGCTCGACGTGTTCGGGCTCGGCGCGCTCAGCTACCTGATCCTCACCGGCCAGCCGCCCGCCGAGAGCCGTGCCGCGCTGGCCCAGCGGCTCGCCGCCGAGCGCGCGCTCACCCCGGCGGCCGAAGGCCTCACCGCCGTCATGGACAGGCTGATCCGCGGCGCCACAGCAGTCCAGCCCGCCGACCGCACCGAGTCGGTACGGGATTTCCTCAAGGACCTCGACGACGTCGAAGACGAGCTGACCGCCCCGGAGCCAGCCGAGGAGCCGGATCCGCTGATGGCGGGCAAGGGCACGGTAGTCGGAAGCTGGACCGTGGAGCGGGTGCTCGGTAAGGGCTCCACCGCCCGGGCCTTGCTGGCCGACAAGGGCGGGGAGCGGCAGGTCCTCAAGGTGGCCCTCAACGCCTCCGCCGCACAGCGGCTCACCTGGGAGGCGGCCACCCTCAGGAAGCTGACTGACTCCCGGATAGTCCGGCTGATCGACGGGCCGTTCGAGGTGGCCGGGCGGGCGGTGATCGTCCTAGACCGCGCGGGCGAACGCACGCTCGCCGACGAGATCCGCCAGCAGGGCCGCTGAGCATCGGCGAGCTGGAGAAGCTGGGCGAGGACCTACTGCACGCGGTGCTCTACCTGGAGGAGGAGAAGGTCTGGCACCGCGACATCAAGCCGGACAACCTCGCGCTGCGTGAGGTGCCCCGTAAGGGCCGCCGCCTGGTCCTGTTCGACTTCTCGCTGGCCGGCGTCCCGGACAATGAGATCGGCGTGGGCACCCCCGTTTACCTCGACCCGTTCCTCGGCACCGGCAACCGCCAGCGCTACGACCAGGCAGCCGAACGCTACGCCGTCGCGGTGACCCTGCACGAGATGGCCAGTGGCGAGCTGCCGTCCTGGGGGGACGGCTTGGTCGAGGCCAGCATGCTCGACCCGTCGGAGCAGCTGCCGCACCTGGCCGAGGACTCGTTTGACCCGGTGCTGCGCGACCGGCTGGTGGAGTTCTTCGGCCGCGCGCTACACCGCGATGCCGCCAGGCGGTTCGGCTCGCTCAAGGAGATGACCAGGGCCTGGACGGACGTCTTCCGCGACCTGGACGAGGCGCCGCCGCTCACCACCCGGCACACGATCACGCTGGATGACAGCGCGGAGCCGGACGAGGCACGCGACGCCGCCGCCAAGGCGGCCACAGCGGACACCCCGCTGGCGGCCGCGGGCCTGACCGCCCGCGCGCTGTCCATCGCGCAGCAGCAGCTCGGCGTGACCACCGTTGGCGAGCTGCTCCGGGTACAGCCCAAGCGGATCATGCAGCTCCGCGGCATCGGCATCATCCCCCGCAACGAGCTGGTGCGGCGCGCCGGCCAGTGGCGCCGTCAGCTAGCCCGAGTTTCCGGGATAAGTTGATCTTGGTCTTGTTTCAGCTGGTCAGCGGTGCTGCCGGGGCTGCTTTGGTGTATTACCCATGTCAGCGCCTGGGTGCGTAGC
>Ga0310038_10002718_pt1 | contig 12905 bp, 10 predicted proteins | sample Sb_taG_6_FD_200461 | JGI IMG/M metagenome (GOLD analysis project Ga0310038, IMG submission 200461) | Peat soil microbial communities from Weissenstadt, Germany - Sb_50d_4_PS metaG (v2) (version 2) | ecosystem: Environmental > Terrestrial > Soil > Wetlands > Peat | place: Germany: Weissenstadt... | reverse complement strand
GGCGAAATGGCCGCGGTCGGGATCGAAGAACTCGTAGTAGTAGATGGTGGAGTGCTGGCCGAAAATCCACTTACGGTCGGGGCGCAGATAAGTCTGGGCGGGCCGGCCCTTGATGGCGTTCCAGAGCTCGTCCTGGCGCTTGTTGGCCTGCGGCAGCCAGTACTGGTCGAAGAAGAACAGGCCGACGGGGAGCAGCGCCGCCAGCAGCAGCACCGGCACCACTACGCGATAGATGCTGATGCCGGTGGCCTTCATGGCGGTGATCTCGTTGGCCTTCTGCATCAGGCCGAAGGTCACCAGCACGGCGATGAGCACGGCCAGCGGCATAAGCAAATACACGTTGCCCGGTACGGCATTGGCCAGATAGGCGGCCAGGGTCACGGTCGGCACCTGGTTGCGCACGATGTCCCCGAAGAGTTCGAAGACGTTGAAGATCAGGCTGATCACGATGAAAATCGCGATCACCAGGCCCAGATAGGTGAGGAATTCCTGCAGCACATAGTCGTCGAGGATCTGCGGGAAGCGGGTGTTGCGGAAACGCCGGCGCGAGACCGCGCGCTGGAAGGCGCCGTGCGCGCGCCGGGTGTGTGCTTTGAGCGCCTGCCAAAACGCCCGCAGTGAGGCGATCTCCATGGGCATGCGGTCCACCCGCCACAGCAGCCAGGCGCCGGCGACGAAGAACATGACGTTGGCCATCCACACCCCCACCGCGGGCGTGATCCGCCCCTGCCGCGCCATCGCTACGCCAATCAGCGAGGCGAAGTAGTAGAGCAGTACCAGCAGGATGGTCAGAATGAATCCCGTGGACTTGCCGCTTTTCTTGGCCGAGAGGCCGAGCGGGATGCCCACCAGGGCCAGCACCAGGCAGGCGGCGGGCCAGGCGAAGCGGCGGTGCAATTCGATATCGAACCAGGGCGCGGTGGGGTCATGGGCGTGCGCCAGCCGCCACAGCGCCGGGGTGGGGATCTCGGCCACCCGCAGCCACTGCCGCGCTCCGCTGGGCATGTTGCTGACCGGCGTCTCCGGCTCCGGCATGGGGATGGCGATGTCGCTTTCCTCGAAGGTGGTGATCTGGTACTGCTGCGGCGCCTTGGGGTCCACGTCGTGCTCGGCGCCGCTGATCAGGTGGAGGCGCAGCTCGGTGGGCGACTGGCTGCTGACCAGCCCGCGCTGTGCCAGGGTGATCCTGGGCGCGCCCGGGGTGCTGATGTCGGCCAGGAAGATACCCTTCCACAGCGCCCCGTTGGGCGTAGCGCTCACGTCCTGTACGTAGACCACGAGATTCTTGAAGTGTTCGTAGAAGACGCGAGGCTGCACTTCGTACGAGATCTGCGAGCTCTTCAGGCGCTCCTGCAGATGGGCCAGCGAGTCGGAGGCGCGCGGCGCCAAGTAAAGCTGATTGCCCACCGCCAGCAGCCAGGCGGTGACTGCGAAAATCGAGATCACCTTCAGGAACAGGCCGGCGCCCAGCCCGCTGGCGCGCATGGCGGTAACCTCGCTGTCGGCGGCCAGCCGGCTGAGCCCGATTAGGATGCCCACCAGCACGCCCATGGGCACGGTGAAGGTCAGCGCCTGCGGCACCGTGAACAGGAAGATCTCGGCCACGCTGGGCAGGGGCGCGCTGTTGCGCACCACCAGCTCCAGGATGTGTCCCACATCCCGCATGAACAGCACGAAGGTGGACAGCCCGGTGCCGATCAGGGCGTACCACAACACTTCGCGCAGGATGTAGCGGGTGAGGATCCGCACGTCGATGCCAGCGTAGCATAAGGCCGGGCGGGATGCCGTCCCGGGCGGGGACCGCACCTACAACGCCATACGTCGGAGGCCGGCGGGGATTTGCGGGAACAGATCCGGATGGGTTGCGGCCTCGAGCGCGCGCAGGCCGTCGAGCAGCGTAGGCGCCGGCGTGTTCAGCAGCTCATCGCGAACGCAATACACGCGCCGCGAGCGGCCGGCAGATGTCTCGCTCCACCCGCGCTCGCCCACGATCTTCTCCAGCGGCACGCGGTCGCCGGCGCCGCACCAGGCCATCACCATCACCTCGGGATCGGCGCGGCGCACGCACTCGGCATCGGTCTTGGCGCCGGGCTCGCCCAGGAAGCGTCCGCCGGCGGCTTCCACCAGCTCCGCCACCCAGCGCTGCGAGTGGATGATGGGCTTCCCCCACTCCTCACAGAAGACGCGCGGATGCGGTCCGGCAGCGTGGCGCGCGCGCACGGTTTCGATCTCGCGCTGCATCGAGCCGATGATGTGCTCGCCGCGGTCGGAAGCGCCCATGGCGCCGGCGATGAGCGCAATGTCGGCATAGATGTCGGCGAGCGAGCGCGGCGCGAGACCGAGGAAGCGCACCCCCGACTTGAGGATCTCGGCGACCGCTTCGAGCTGGTAGGGCACCGAGGCGATCACCAGGTCGGGACGCGCGGCCGCGATCTCGGCGGCCTGCGCCGTCCAGGAGTCAGCCACGATCGCGACCTCGCGGAAGGCCAGCTCCGGGCAGACGTCCTTGCAGTAGCGCGTGCAGGCGACCACGCGGTCGAGCAGGCCAAGGCGCGCCAGCGTGACCGTCGCGCTGGGTTGCAGAGAGACCAGGCGGCGAGGGGAGAAGACGGACACGCATTTAATTCTAACGCCCAAGACCACAAAGGGAGCGGAGAGGCGCCAGTGAAGGAGGTGGGGACTCGGCCACAGCCAGCGCTACTGCTGCTGCTGTTTTTCGGCCAGAAACTCCGGCTGCTTTTTCAGGAACTCGATGCCCTGGATGAAGCTCAGATTGTCGGGCGCGCGCCGGTAATCGAAGGCGGTCTCGTATTCGCTGATGTTGAGGCTCTTGAACAGCAGGATCTTGCCGGTGAACCGGAGGCGCATCTCAGTGACCTCCCAGCGGTCGCCGCCCACGCGCGATTGCCCGACCTCGAACCGCCCACCAGGATCGAGGTGGCCCAGGATCCCCCATCCGAAGTTGACCCCCTTGAATAGGTGAGCCTCGATCTTGACCAGCCGCTCGTCGCTGGGATCGACCAGCAGGGTGCCTTCCATGCCCTGATAGACCTGCAGCTCGCGATTTGGGGGATCATAATCGGGGTTAGGCTTGAACTTCAGACGGATCAGTTGCTGGCTGTTCTTGCCGGGCTCGAAGCCGTCATACTGGTAGAGGAAGGCGTCGGGCAGTGCTTTCACCATCCGGGTGGTGCGCTCTTCGTCTTCTTTCTGCTGTTTTCGCTTGGCGTCGCGCGCCTGGGGATCGCTGGCCAGCTTCTGCAGACGCTCGTCGTCCGTCTGGCGCTGCTCGGCCGTGGGTGGCTTGTCGTTGACGGCAATCAGCCGCGCCACCACCCCTTCGTTAGTCTCGACCAGCTCCTTGGTGATGGCGCCGGTCTTGGGCGTCTCGGTGCGCAGGCGGTAGAGGAAGCGCCCGTGTTCCTTGCTGGCCTTGTTTTCGTTGGCGATCACTCGCCGCACCAGCTCCTGGGCAGACCCCTGCGGGGTGGCGGGAGGCGGCGTCTGCTGGGCCGCTGCCGCGCCGCCCAGCAACAAACACAAGCCTGCCGCAATCTGCGCTTTAAGCACGATCCCCCTTCAAGCAACTCTTCAGGGTTAGACGCCCCCGGCATCCGCGATGTTGCTTTCGGGACATGATGCCACAGGATGGCGGCCCGCGTAACCTTCCGTGCATGCCCCTTCGTGCGGCCACCAAGGGCGGGATGACCCTAGAGCAGCAATGGCTGGAGCAAATTCCAGTTTGCTGCCTGTCCGGCGGAGAGGGTATAGTTTGAATGGTGTTCTCCGCCATCCGTAGCGCGGGGACCGAGCATGGGTGTGGCCCCGATCCGGGCAGGGAGATTGCCATGGAAATGTCCAAACCGACTGACAGCGCGCGCGCCGAGGTCGCTCACATCGGAAAGTCGGTGGTGGTCAGGGGCGAACTTTCGGGCAGCGAGGACCTTTATCTTGACGGCCAGGTGGAAGGCAGCATCGAACTGCACGACCACCACCTCACCATCGGACCGCACGGCCGGGTCAAGGCCAGCGTCAATGCGCGCGAGGTCGTGGTGCATGGGGAGTTGAACGGCAACGTCCAGGGCAGCGAGCGCGTCGAACTGAAGAAGAGCGCGGTGCTCACCGGCGACATCGTGACCCAGCGCATCGTCATCGAGGATGGCGCCATCTTTAAAGGCGCCCTCGATACCCAGCGCGCAGCCACCAAGCCCGAGCCCAAACGCGAGACCGTGGAAGCGGCCGCGGCCAGCGTCTCCAGCAGTTTGGCCGCCACACCTGCGGGTTCGGCGGAGCCGGCGCTGGCCGAACAGAAGAAATAACCCCCGGGGATCCTTCAAGTAACGGTTGAAGTCAGCCCTGGCGTAAAATTGGGTTCAGCAGTACATGAGTTCCGTGACGCACCACCTGTTCCGGATGTTTCGAGGAAATGCCGAAGCCGCAACCGCCCTGCCCGCGTCCGAGTTGGGTGAGCGCCTGCGCCGCCGCTCCAGCGGCCTGGCGGAGTTCAACCATGCCATCGAAGGCGAAGAGGGGCTGCGCATCCTGGACCTGGGTCCCACGTCGCCCACCAACATCGCCTATGTCACCGGCCTGGGGCACAGAATCCATAACGAAGACGTGCTGAAGGAATCGGAAGATCCCTCGCTGGTGGTGCCGGCCGAAGATGGCCGCCCCACCCGAGACGCCGACCGCTTCCTGGCCGAGAACCTGGTGTTCAGCCCCAGCACCACCTTTGACGCCATCCTGTGCTGGGACACGCCCGACTACCTGCACGAGGCGCTGGTCAAGCCGATGATAAACCGCATCCACCGTATCCTCAGGCCGAAGGGCATCCTGCTGGCCTTCTTTCATACCCGCGACGCCGGCCCCGACGCTCCCTATTACCGCTATCACATCGCCGGCGAGGACACGCTCGAACTGCAGTGCGGGCCGCGCTTCCGCCTGCAACGCGTCTTCAACAACCGCCACATCGAAAACCTCTTCCGCGACTTCTCTTCCATCAAGTTTTTCCTCGCCCGCGACAACGTCCGCGAAGTGCTGGTGGTGCGGTAGAGAGCAGTCAGCACTCAGCAGTCAGCACTCAGCTTTTAGCTATTAGCGCTTGGGGGCCTTCTTGCGGCGTTTCGGGCTGACGGACCAGCTACCACAACGGTTTCCAAAACGTCCAACCTTGGGCGCCCGACCGAAAGGCACACGTACAGAGAAGAGGAGAATCCGATGCGGCTCGTTTCCACACTTTGCCTCTTGTTCGGCTTGACGATTGTGTTGGCGGCGCAGCAGCCACCGCAGGAGCTGCGGGTGGCGTTCGTGATCTCCGACAACTTCGACATGATCGACTTCGCCGGTCCCTGGGAGGTCTTCCAGGACGTGATGCTCATGGCGCCCGGCAAGACCGTGCATGGCGACCACGCTATGCCGTTCACGCTCTACACCGTCTCCGACAGCACCAACCCGGTGAGCAGTTCGGACGGCGCCAAGCTGATCCCCGCCTACACCTTCGCCAATGCGCCCAAGCCGGACATCGTGGTGATCGGAGCGCAGAGCAGCAACTCCCCTGCCCTAATGGAGTGGTTGCGCAAGCAGGCGGCCGACAAGGTGACGCTGATGTCGGTCTGCACCGGCGCCAGCAAGCTGGCGCGCTCCCACCTGATCGACGGCAAGAAAGCCACCACCCACCACGAGTTCATCGATCACTTTAAGGAGCAGTTCCCTGCCGTCGAGTGGCAGACGTCGAAGCGGTACGTGCGCTCGGCCGACAACATCTACACCGCGGGCGGGCTGACCTCCGGCATCGACCTGGCCCTGCATCTGGTTGCCAAGCGATTCGGCAACGAGGTGGCGCAGGCCACGGCCGACTACATGGAGTACCACAGCGACGGCTGGAAGCAGCCGGAGTAAAGAGACCCACGTGGGGCGGGCGCCCCTTAATGCCGCGCGCCGCCACTGACGCCGAGCCAGACCAGGCGATGATAGACGTCGTCCATCTCCTCGGGGGATGCGGTCATGCCGCTACCGATCCACCAGGAGAGCAGCGAAAGCAGAGCGCCCGCGAGCGCATGCGCCACCGCCCGGCGGTGCGTGAATGGCATAGCATGCCCCGGCTGCCGCGCGGCGAGGCGCTGATCGATGGCGCGGGCGAGGTGTCCCTGGCCCGTCTCCAGAACATCGTGGATCTTGCCCGCCGCCACCAGCGCCGCATGAAACTCACGCTGCTCGGCGACATGGGCAAACAGCTCACACACGGGAGCGACGCGATTCGAGACCTCACCGCGCCTCGCCAGCAGGCCGGCCATACCCTCGAAGAAGTCATCGACATCGCTGAGGAACAGATCGTTCTTGTCGCGATAGTGGGTGTAGAAGGTGGAGCGGCCCACCGCGGCGCGATCGAGCACGTTCTGCACGGTAATGGCGTGGAACGGCTTCACGTGCATCAGTTCCACGAGCGCATCGCCGAGCACGTCTCGCGTGCGCCGCACCCTGCGGTCGGTCTTGGGCGGCGATGCCGATGCTTTCCCGGACAAAAGGCTCGTCTTTGTTCGCTTTCGGGGCGCTGGCTGCGGGCGCATATTGACGGCTCCAGGTCTCGTCTCTACAGTGCGACCCATGACCGACGATCGCATGAGCGGGTTGGCGCTGATCGCAGGATCAGCCGGCATGATTATAACCATGGCCTTCCACCCCAGGGGCCCCGTGGTGCCGGGCGAGGTCGATTCGGTGGTGCGCAGTTTGATCGTCGTGCATTCTCTGGCGCTGGCCAGCCTGCCGGTTGTGTTCCTGGGGACATGGGGGCTGTCGCGGCGCCTGGCGGCCGCGGACCGGCTCGCGATAATCGGATTGGTGCTCTATGCATGCGCTCTGGTGGCGGTGATGAACGCCGCGGTGTTCGACGGTCTGGTGGCTCCCAATCTGATACGAAAAATCGTTGCCGCCACACCTGAGACGCGCGAGGGATGGCGAACCGTGTTCAATTACAACTTCCAGTTGAACCAGGCCTTTGCGCGGTTGTACGCGGTGGCTTCTTCTCTCGCCATCGTGCTGTGGTCGGCGTCGATCCTGCGCGGCGGCGCGCTGAATCGGGGCTTGGGAATTTACGGGTTAGTGTTGGGTCCGATAACCGTGGTGGGTGTGTTCTCCGGACGCCTGAGCCCGGATGTGCACGGATTCGGTCTGATCATTCTTGCCCAGGCGCTGTGGTTCGTCGTCGCTGGCGCGATGCTATGCCGGGTAAGGAATGCATGATGGGCGGCGCTGCGAGCTATCTCATAAATTGGTTTCTTGGAGTAATGGGTTTCGGAGGGGCGCGGCTTCAGCGGGGTCCGCGCCGAAAATGGCGCATTATGAAGTTGTCATCCCGAGCAAGCGCGAACCGAGCTTGCGAGGCGAGGGCGACGCGAGGGATCTGCAGTCTTGGTACACAACTACAACTGCAGATCCCTCACTCGCGCTTCCTCACTCCGTTCGGTCGCGCTTCGTTCGGGATGACAACTCTTCGGGGCGATTGCGGCGCGGCTGAAGCCGCGCCCCTCCGAAAGCCATTTATGAGATAGCCTCTAATCAGGTTTCTCGGGTTGGTATCCGCTGGACTTGTCGTAGTCGGCGCCGTACTTGTTCTTGTGGGGTACGCTGGCGGCAATCACTTCCGGAACCTCAAGCGCCGTGACCCACCCCTCGCTGGGAATGCTGATCTGCCGGGCCAGCCGTCCGAGAGCCTCGGGCGAAGAGCGCTCGTACCAGACCTCGAGGCGATAGCGTCCAGGCGGGATATCGCGGATATGGACCTCGCCCGCGTTATTGGAAATGCCATAGTACGGCGTCTCCAGCGCCACTACCGCCGCGCTCATCTCGGGATGGATGTTGCAGAAGATGAACGACACCCCCGGGCGGTCGAAGCGCACCGAACGCGAGCTGCCGGCCTCATACAGCCCCAAGTCGAAGCGCTTGCCCTTGTAGAGCGAGAACACGTTGTGAAAGAAAGGGTCCTGGTTGGGAAACTCCACCAGAGTGCCCACCGGAACCACCAGCAAGTGCGGCTCGAAGCGCTTGTTCTTCTGCACCAGGCGGGGGTGGACGACGGGCGGACGTGGCGGGCTGGAGCCCACCGGCATCAACCAGACCACCACGTTCGCGTTCCCTGCCGCTTTATCGCCCGCGGCGGTGCGCTGTACCGTCACTTTGGCGTGAAAATCCTGGGCGAGGGAGGGCGAGGCTGGCAGCATCGTAGCCGTCAGCGCGAGCACTGCCGGGTTCAGGAAGCGGCGCATGGCATCAGAAGGCCACGCCGATCGCCAGATTGACGTGGTCGGCGCTGGACTTGGAGTCGTTCGGGAAATAAGTGCGCAGCCGGCGATACTCCAGAGCCAGGATCAGGCTCGACCGCGGCCGATAGATGGAATTGGCGAACAGGCTCTGGTTGCGCCCCAGCGCCGGGAGCTCCGAACCCATGGGATTGGGGAAGATGCGCAGATCGCTGGCCAGCGGGTTGTCTGTGCCGGCGGCTACATTGAACTCCAGCTTGGGCGCTGCCTTGATCTTCAACTGCGACCACCCGCCCACGGTGTTTAGGCCGGCGATGCTCGTACTGCCGAGATCGGGATCGCCATTGGCCACAATGCTGTTCCACCCACCTCCGCCCAGGCCGCCCAAGGCGCGCCCGCGGTAGAACTCGCCGGAGAGCCCTAGCCATTGTCCCAAGGGTAGAGCCCAATCGGCCGTCCCGGCCCAGGCATCCACGTTGCGGCTGAAGCCGTACGACTGGCGCTCATAGTAGCCGCCCACGCCCACGCTCGCCGGCTGCTTCCACAAGCGTCCGTTCCAAACCAGGTGCGTGGCCAACGCGGGTTGGCGCGAGCTTTCCCCCGGGGTGGGCGTGCGGTCGAACTGCGTGTCGGTGAAATATTCCGTGAGCGGATCGAGAATCCCGGCTTGCAGGGTCACCCCCGAAGACTCGGAAACACTCCAGCGGTGCTCCACACGAATCTGCGGCGTCCACACCCACAGGTTGCCGGCCCAGGAGAATGCGGGCTCACCCACGGTCGCATAGGACGTGGGCGAGAGCGGGGAGAAGAACGGGGCATCCTGTCCGATGACCAGCTTGGTCCCGGACCAGTCGAGGCTGACGCGAGCTATCCGCAGACGTACCAGGCCCGCGGTCATGCCGAATTGATACGCGGGAAACCCGCCGAAAAAATCCATCTGCACATCGGCGGCGGTACTGGCCCCAGCCAGCTTGGGCCCGGTGACTTCCAGTCCTAGCTGAGTCTGGCGGAGGGTGGCGCCGGAGTCGCCGTTGGTCTGGCCGAGAGCGCGCGGCAGCGCCAGCGCGGGAAGATCGGTGTTGTCCACGGCGCCGCGGTTGCTGTAGGCATTCATCAGGACCAGTCCTGAGAGCTTCACCTTGTAGCGCGATGCGCTCTCCACCTTGGTCTGGTTCTGTTCTTCGATCCTGGCGGCCAGCATGTCCTCGTGTTCCTGCGTGGCCTCGCCACCGCTGGCGGGCGCGGCGGACTGCTGCGCTTTGAGAGCATCTTCCAGAGTTGGATATTCGGGAGAAGGAAGTGTCTGCGGGGCGGGCTTGCTGGCAGACGCTCCGAGGCGGGTTTCCAGTTCCTCTAAGCGCCGGCACAGATCAACCACTTCCTCGTGCGATCGCTGGAGTTCGGCCCGGGTGTCACTGAGGGAGGACTGCAGCGCGTCCACCTGGGCCTGCAATTCACCGGGCGGCGGCGACTGGGCACAGACGGGAACCGATAGGCTCAACCCCACAACGGGCAAAATCAGCCCGCGCAGGCATCCTCGAGGCCGGTGGCGCAACACACCCCCTTACTGTGCTCCTGGGGGCCAATATACCCCCGTAACTTCCGTGACTAGCGCCTGACCTGCCTCTTCGTACCTAATTAGCCAACACGCGTGGCGGATGGGGGAGTGAAGCCGGCGAGACCGAAATCCCACTTGGATAGATATAGGTAGAGACGCAGCCGGCTGCGTCTCTTCGAGACTCTTGGCTCGATTGAGCGCGCCCGTATAGACTGCCCGCGAGGCGCGAGCATCGATGAAGGTAGCGGTGATCGGCGGGACGGGCCTGCTGGGGCGAGCAATCGCGGCGGCGTGGCATGGAGACGATCTGCAGTTGGCGGGCTCGCGCGACGTCGACATCCGCGACCCGCAACAGGTCGAGAGCTTCGTCGCTCATCATCGGCCCGACCGGGTGGTGCTGGCTGCGGCCATTTCCCAGGTGGACGCGTGCGAGCGAGATCCGGAGCAGGCGGAACTGGTGAACCACGCCGGCGCGGTGCACGTCGCCGAGGCCTGCCGCAAGCACGGCGTGCGCATGATATTCCTCAGCACCGATTATGTTTTCGATGGCAGCAAGCGCTCGCCCTACGAGGTGGATGATCCGGTGGCGCCGCTGAGCGTGTACGGGCGCAGCAAGGCGGCGGCGGAGAAGGACGTGCAGCGCGTCCTTCCAGGCAGTTGCATCGTGCGGGTCTCGTGGCTGTTCGGGGCGGAGAAGAAATGCTTCGCCAACACGGTGCTGGACTGGGCCGAGAGCGGAGAGCCGGTGCGGGCGCTGGCCGACCAGGTGAGCATCCCAAACTACAGCCACGACGTGGCACGGGCGCTGGCCGCGCTGGTGCATGCCGGCGCCCAAGGCACGGTGCACGTCACCAATCCCACCGCAGTTTCGCGCTATGAGTTCAGCCGCGAATTGCTGCGGGCTGCGGGACTCAAGGTGGAAGTGAAGCCGGCCGCCGTCGAGGATGTGAAGTGGGCCGGCGTGCGGCCGAGTTACTCAGCGCTGTCGGACGCGAGCCTGCGACGCTACGGCATTCGCGTGCGCGACTGGCGTCATGCCCTGCCGGATTATCTGACGCTGCGCCGGCTGTCGAAGCTCCACCCAGCGGCCCAATCGCGGGAATCGAAGCTGTAATTCTTACCCATTACGCCGGTAACTATTCGGTATCTCCAACGCAAGCGTGCAAGAGTTTTCCTGTCTTGTGCAACCGTCTGCCTATTTTCACCTGTAAGTTTAAGTAAATGCAGGAATTTCTCCATCACCGGCTGGCCAGGAAATTGCTGACATTGCACTTGTTTTGAGTCATCTTTGGGCACGGGCTGTCCGGTCTCTTTAGAATGATAGAAAACTCGCATCTGGAGTTAAACCCTCACTTGCGTCGTCCAAGCCGGATTGGCAATTGGCTTTTACTAGTAGTCTTTATGATCTTGGCCGGCGCGGTCAGCATGGCCCAGAGCCTGATCCCGCACAACGGTTGGTCGGTGATCTACGTCGACAGCCAAGAGACTAGCTGTTTCCCCGGGGCGGCGAGCAATGCCATCGACGGCAACCCCGCCACTTTCTGGCACACCCAGTTCTGTAGCGCGACGCCGCCGCTTCCGCACGAGATCCAGATCGACCTGGGAGCTTATTACAACCTGAGCGCCTTCCAGTACCTGCCGCGGCAGGATGGCAGCTCCTGCGGATGGATCAACCAGTACCAGTTCTATGTCAGCACCGACGGGGTCAACTGGGGCACGCCGGTGGCGGCCGGGAATTTCGATTACACCGGCTACACCATCAAGTGTCCTGGGCCGGCAGCCGGAGTTCCCACCCCGCGTCAGATAGGATTCCCGGCCACCCTCGGGCGGTTCATGCGCCTGCGTGCCTTATCGGAGATCAATGGCAAACCCTGGACATCGGTCGCCGAGATCAATGTAGTCGGCACCGCCAGCAGCGCACCGGCGGTGTCGGTGTTGCAGGTCACCCTTAACCCGGCGACGGTGTTAGCAGGAAGTGTTTCGAGTGCCACGGTAACCTTGACGGCGCCGGCGCCTGTGGGCGGCGCGGTCCTGGCGCTCACCAGCAGCAACCCGGCGGTGGCAGCGGTCCCCGCCAGCCTCTCCCTTCCAGCAGGGGCGAGCAGCGGAGAGTTCCTCATCAGCGCGAGTGCGGTCAGCGCCTCGACCACGGTCACTATAAGCGCCAGCTACGGCGGAATCACTCAGGGCGCCACTCTCACCGTCACTCCCGGCGCTTTGATCCAGCACAACGGATGGGCGGTGATTTACGTCGACAGCCAGCAGACCGGATGCTTCAACGGGGCGGCGAGCAATGCCATCGATGGCAACACCACCACCTTCTGGCACACCCAGTTCTGTGGCGGCACGCCGCCGCTGCCGCATGAGATTCAGATCGATCTGGGCGTCTCCTACACCCTGAGCGCTTTCCAGTACCTGCCGCGGCAGGACGGCAGCGCCTGCGGCTGGATCAAGCAGTATGAGTTCTACGTCAGCCCCGACGGGATCAACTGGGGCACGCCGGTTGCTGCCGGGACGTTCGATTACACCGGCTATGCCATCAAGTGTCCTGGGCCGGGCGCGGGAGCCCCCACGCCGCGCCAGATTGGATTTCCGGCGGCCATCGGGCGCTACATTCGCCTGCGCGCCTTGTCGGAGATGAGCGGCCTGCCCTATACCTCAGCCGCCGAGATCAATGTGCTCAGCATTCAGCTCGCGCCGCTGGCACTGACGTTAAACCCATCCAGCGTTCCGGGAGGAAGCGTCTCGACCGGGACCGTGACCTTGGCGGCGCCCGCTCCCGCCGGCGGCGTGGTGGTAACGCTCACCAGCACCAATCCCACCTTGGCAACCGTATCCGCCAGCGTCACCATTCCAGAGGACAACGACAGCGGAGATTTTCTGGTCAGCACCTCTGCCGTGAGCGCTTCCACGATGGTCGATATCCTCGCCAGCTACGGCGGAGTCACCCAGGGCTCTACTCTTGCCCTGAGCCCCCTGGGTTTGATTCCGCACAACGGCTGGTCCGTGATCTACGTCGACAGCCAGCAGACCGGATGCTTCAACGGGGCGGCGAGCAATGCCATCGATGGCAACACCACCACCTTCTGGCA